>P_1C_Liq_2_UnCtyDRAFT_1000109_pt1 | contig 10744 bp, 10 predicted proteins | sample Pon1CUnioCityCA_3_FD_10238 | JGI IMG/M metagenome (IMG submission 10238) | reverse complement strand
CTATCCCGTCTTGGAAGAGAACTTGCAAGATAGTGCCAAACGGGCCAAGCGATTGAAGATTGAGTTATGGCTCGCAGGACTTATCTCAGCGCCACTTTTATATGCCATGTTTGGACACCTTGCATGGTTTTCTTTTGTGCCAGTTCCCGCGCTATTGATGAATGGCTATTTTCAACTGGCGCTGGCGACCGTTGTCCAATTCGGACTTGGTAGACACTTTTTTAAAGCAGCGTACCAAGGCCTTAAGAAAAAAGTATTGGGCATGGATATTTTAGTCGTCTTAGGGACGTCAAGTGCCTACTTCTATAGTATTTATTTACTCGTTGGTGATGCGACGAATCCCCGCATGCATCCAGAGTATTTTTTCGAAATTAGCGCCTTAATTATAACGATGGTACTCTTAGGCAATTATTTTGAAGATAAAGCCAAAGAAAAAACGACCGATGCCTTGGTGGGTCTTTTAAAACTAGAAGCCAAAGAAGCCCGACTGATTACGCCAGAAGGGACTCGTATGGTGGGCGTTGAAACGTTAAATGTCGGAGATATACTCGAAGTGAAAGCGACCGAAAAAATTCCCGTAGATGGCAAGGTCATCGAAGGAATAAGTACCGTGGATGAATCGATGTTGACTGGTGAGTCAATGCCGGTCGATAAAAAGGTCGGGACCTCAGTGATCGGAGCGACCATCAATCAGTCGGCCACATTAACCGTGCAAGTTACCCAAATTGGTAAAGATACGATGCTCTCACAGATTATCGCTTCTGTGGAAGAAGCGAGTGCTGAAAAACTCCCGATTCAACGCTTAGCTGATCAAATATCGGGCATCTTTGTGCCTGTTGTAATGGCTCTTGCAATCACCAACTTTTTGGTTCAATGGCTAGGCCTTGGGCTAGATTTTCAAGTCGCCTTTACTCGGAGCGTGGCAATTTTAGTCATCAGTTGCCCGTGTGCATTGGGATTAGCAACACCCACATCTATTTTAGTTGGGAACGGAAAAGCGGCTGAAAATCATATCTTATATAAAGGCGGCGACTTCTTTGAAATCGCTCCGCATTTAACCTTAGTGGCCTTTGATAAAACTGGCACCCTTACGCAAGGCAAACCGGTCGTAAAACATTTTGTCGGAGATGCAGACGCACTGAGTGATGCTGCGAGTATTGAACAACAATCAACCCATCCTTTAGCGAACGCTGTATTGACCTATGCAAAGACTCATTCAACAACCTTGTCAGCCGTTGAAGACTTCCAGATTTTACCTGGCCAAGGTGTGCAAGGAACCATCCATAAAGACCGTGTGATCCTTGCGTCATATGCCTATTTAAAAGAGCATGACATTGTGAATCCTTTTGCCAAAGAGGCTGACGATTGGATGGCAAACGCGTACACCTTAAATGTCATTGTCAAAAATAACGAAGTCCAAGGGGTGTTTGCCTTCGAAGATCCCCTAAAACCGACCTCAAAAGCGGTTATTCAAGAGATGAAACGGCGTGGATTAAAACCCGTAATGATTACGGGAGACCACGATAAAGTGGCCGAAAAAATTGCCTTTGAATGTGGAATAGACACTTATCATGCTTCAGTTTTCCCGCACGAAAAAGCGGCGTTGATTAAACACTATCAAGCCCATTACACCGTGGGATTTGTCGGCGATGGCATCAATGATGCACCGGCATTAAAAACCGCAGATATTGGGTTTGCTATGGGGCATGGAACTGACGTCGCCATTGATTCAAGTGACGTCACATTGATGAGCCATGATTTAAACAAAGTGTTACAAGCCATGGACATGTCTCAAGCAACCCTCCGCAACATTAAACAAAACTTCCTGTGGGCATTTTCGTATAACATTATCGCCATTCCCTTAGCAGCCTTGGGCGGCCTATCGATGGTTGTTGCGGCCATTGCTATGGGCTTTTCATCGATAATGGTTGTGCTCAATGCGCTCCGCTTAAGACGCGTTAAGTTGTCCCAAACACCAAGTGGCTTCGCGCACACGATTAAAGTGAAAAACATGAGCTGCGAGCATTGTGTGAATACGATCAAACAGGTCCTTACCAAACTTGGATACAAAGGATTTAATATTGTCTTGGAAGAACAAACCGTTTACTTAAAACCATCTGATATTGACTATGAAAACTTAGAAGAAGCGCTTCAACAAAAAGGGTATTCCATTGAATTAATTGTGTAAAATATGGCCGAATTCATGTAATTTAAGGTATAATAAGGCTCGTAAAAGGAGGGTGTTATGAGTAAAAAAATCCCCGCTAAACCATTTTCCAACTACCAAGAAGGTAAGTTGCAAAACCCCGCTAAGGCGCAGAATCAAGAGCCTAATGCGAAGAGCATTGCTGGTTCACCCACGCCTAAAGCTGGTGCACCTACACCTCCTTCCCAAGTAACTCCTCGCCAAAATCGAACGGGACTCCTATTTATATTAGTCATCGTTATTGCACTAGCCAGTGCGTACATCGGATTTGCAGCCAATGATTTATTTGCCCCAGCCGATAACCGGGTGGTCATTGCCGAAACTGAGCTTACCTATTCCGAAGGAGACGTTGGACGTTTAACGGCCCGCGTGGAAGGTGAATTCGACCGCTATGATTTGTTTTGGACAAGTTCTAACCTTGATATCGTCTACGTAGACAACGGCGGAAACTTAGCAGCCTTGAGTCCAGGAAGAGCGATTATCACGGCATCTGTAGGAAACGGAACTGTGAAAGATACCATAATCATTAATGTCGATGCCCATGAAACACTCGATGAATAAAGCCTTTTAATAAGGCTTTTTTTATGGAAAGGGTTGCGTCGGTTGCGGGGGGCTGTGCTATAATGATTAAGCGCTTTATAAAGGGGTGTGGTGTCAATGGTAGCACAGCGGTCTCCAAAACCGTTAGTACGGGTTCGAATCCTGTCACCCCTGCCACTTTGATTCACGGAGATTCTCCGTGATTTTTTTATACGATGAAATGGCGCTGTGCTATGATGAATTTAAGGATGTGAAAATATGTTTGTAAAAGCCATTAAAGATAGTGCATCATTTACCAAACAGTTAAGAACCATCCACCGTACGTACGGATCAAAAGAAGTGCATAAAAGTGCATCTACTTTGATTGTGATTAATAAAGATGGATGGCTTTTAACTGCAAAGCACGTGGCGCAAAATTTCCAGTTAGCGAACGCCTTGAATAAACGCTATGGTGAGTACAAAGCCGACTTAGATTCTGGCCAGAGCACCGCTGAAGAACTAAAAGAAAAATATAAGTACCGTCCAGGCATGCCCATCCAGTTTAAAAACCAATTTTATAATGTCTTTAAAGGGACGCCTAAACGCGTGCAATTTATTACCCACGACACACTCGATCTCGCGTTGATTCATATTGAAGGTGGGGTTGAAATGTTGACTAACGAATACCCCTTGTTTTCAGAAACCGAAGTGGAACCGGGGATGATGCTTTGCAAACTGGGGTATCCATTTTCTGAATATTCAACGATTGCCTATGACCCGGTGAAAGATGATATTTTATTCACTAAAGAAGGGCATCACCAATCTCCGTATTTTCCCTTAGAAGGCATGGTCACTCGGAAAGTTGGGAACCAACAAAATGTTATCGGATTTGAGATGTCAACGCCCGGTATTAAAGGGCAATCAGGTGGCCCTGTGTTTGATGAACAAGGCGTGGTTTATGGCATGCAGTCAGCCACCCGAAGTCATGACTTAGACTTACGAATGAAAAAACAAATTATGACACAAGACGGCCCCGCAGAAAATACAAGTTACGCATTTTTAAACGTTGGGATTGTCATTTCTTCGAAACAAATTATTCAGTTCATGCGTGATAAAGATGTTCAGTTCCGGTCCATTTAATGCAAGCTCAAATGGTCTGGTCAGCAGTCAACGTTTCGGCGACTAAAACGAATCGTTGGCTACAAACCACACTCGACCAAATCCATCACCCAAGCATTCATTTATTCATCGATAGTGATATCGTTTATCAGCGAAGTGTGGTAACTTTTTTAGGCCCACTTGATGATGTTTTAAACGCCCTTGAGCGGCTCATACAAGCAGCCACCAAAGCAATTGATTTACGCAGCCATCAGGGAGTTCACCGTCGCATGGGTGCCATCGATGTGGTGCCTTTGTGCCGCTTGGAGTTATCCCAAATTTGGCCGATAAAATTTATCAGTTTGGCACGGCGATGAGTGCGTATATGCCGGTTGTCTTTTACGCACAAAGTGCCCTCAAACCAGCGCACATTAAGCTGAGAGATATTCGTAAAAAAGGGTTTGAAAGTTTATTAGACACGATGAATAAATCCGCGCCTTTTTTTGATTATGGTGACCCTGTGATGTTTGAAAAAACCGGCTGCATGGCAATGGGAATTAGAGACCAGTTAGCCGCGTTTAATATTGAAGTTCATACGCCACATAGAACCCACTTATTACCCATTGCAAAAACCTTGCGTGAATCTGCTGGTGGATACCCCGGACTCGAAGCAAGTGTCTTTACACTCGGACCAAATCGTCACCACATTTCAATGAATTTAAGACGCTTTGATACGTACTCCATTGAATCCATTTTTGAAGAGGTTTCAGGCATGTTAAATGCCCGATCATTGCACGTTCACCATAGTGAACTCATCGGATTAATGAGCCGCTCAATGAGTCGTGACCAAGTGACGCCTTTGGACGATTGGGTTCAACCATTTAAAGATACTGTTAAGCTCACCAATTTCACCGCTGAAAAAGTTGTAGAAACGTGGGGTAACCAATGATATATGCGACCTTTTTAATGCGCAATGATTTTTTTGTGCCTGGTGCGTTAATGTATGGCTATGCATTAAAAAAACAAGGCATCAAAGATGTTTATTGTTTTGTGACAGATGATATTTCTAAACGAGCGGTCGAATTTTTACACGCTGTCTTTGACCGTGTCATAGAAATAGATGCGGTGCAAGTGCCACACCCGAATCAAAAAGGACGCCGTGATCGTGGTGATTTATTCACGCGCTTTGAAGTCTTAAAGTATTATGACGACTTCGATCCATTGGGTCAAAAAATCTTATTAGCTGACAGTGATATATTGCCGCTGAGAAATTACAAAGAACTTGCAAACGCTCCATCCCCCAGTGCCATCATCAATGAAAAAGACGCGTATACNACGCGCCAAGAAAACGGTCAGTACGTCGTGGATGAGCCTACACTTAAAACTGGTCAGTGGCACTGGCATGATCGCTATAGCGACTATTTAAATGGGGCACAAATCCCAGCCCACATCACGGACCGCGTGAAAGACGACCCCACTAATTTAGGGATGAATACGTCACTGTGGATATTTAATACAAATATGCATGATTACACGTCGATTCAAGATGATTTAAGGATGCCCAAGACACAAGCGATGGTCGGCACGTTTAATTGGCCAGAAATGCAATATATCACGCAAAAATGGAGTGGTCACTGGCACACATTAGACATTAAATATGCGAGTTTTTCGGGATACCCCCGACTCGATTTAGTCAACGGCATTCACTTTGCCGGACAAAAACCGTGGGCGATCACCCACAAATCATTTGATCATTATTCACGGTTCAAGGATTTTCGGATGTGGCAATCACTGTTTTTGACGATGCTCGAGGATACCCCCATCTTGCAGACATACCCAAAGTTACGGCGATTGGCTGACGTTTTTGAAGAGAAATTTCACAAAATGCCGTATACTGAAGAAGAAATCAGTCACACCCCTGAGTGGGTGTGACTTTTTTATATTACTTTGACAGATAGAGTAATCATGATAAACTAAAGACACATTTAAGTGAGGTGTCTTTATGCATGACCATTTGGGAGACCGCATTGCCAACTCTGTGAGTCATGGCATCGGAATCTTATTAAGTATCATTGGCTTAACGTTATTAATGACCCGTGCTGATGCGGCGATTGAATATGCGGCCATTACGATTTACGGCATTTCTTTAATTGTGCTTTATTTATTTTCAACGCTGCACCACAGCATCAAGATGCCGACTGAAAAGGGCTATAATTTATTACAGAGCCTGGATCAGTTTGCGATTTATTTACTCATCGCAGGTACCTACACCCCATTTGTATGGCTGGTCATCGACACGCCTCTAGCCAATGGCTTGCTAATTGGCCTTTGGGTCATTGCCTTGATTGGTGGCACATTGAAAGTATTGTTCCCAACCACATATAAGCCCGTCCACATCATTCTGTATGTCTTGATGGGGTGGTCGATTCTCTTAATTGCTCCAGATCTCGGTGTCGCGGTACCTCGTATGGCATTATCACTGATTTTGTACGGTGGGATTGCCTATACAGGAGGCATCTTGTTTTACATCATTTCTCACGTTAAGAAAACTTGGCACTACACGCACTTGATTTGGCATTTATGTGTCATCGCTGGATCAACGTTGCACTTCCTAGCAGTGTATCAAATATTATAAACGAGGTTAAAAATGAAAAAAGCAGGATTTGTTATCGATTCAACCGTCTACATTGAGGATGAATACGTTAAAAAGTATGACTGTGAAGTTGTTCAACTGAACGTCATAGAAGGCGACAAAACATACAAGGAATTTGACATTACACCCGAAGAAACCTACGCAAAACAAGATGCTGGAGCAGGGTTAACTACATCCCAACCCTCACCCACTGAATTTGCAGATGCTTACAAGCGCACCTTCGATAAGGGATATGATTTTATTTACGTCTTTACATTATCTAAAAGCTTATCCGGAACATATCAAAGTGCGATGATTGCAAAGAATGAAGACCCACGAAAAGACGATATCCATGTCTTTGACACAGACAATGCCGCATACGGCAATGCCATGCTCTTCTTAGAAGCGATGAAAGTTAGAGAACAGGCTGACTCGGAAGAAGAATTCGTCAAAGGTGTTGAAGAAATCATTGAGGGAGCCGATCTCTTATTCAACGTCGAAAACTTATTCTCCTTGCAAAAAGGTGGACGTCTCTCAAAAGCCCAAGCCCTCTTAGGCACGGCGATACGGATTAAACCGATGATCGTTATGGAAAATGGAAAACTGGCACTGGGTGAGAAAACTCGGACCTTTGCGAAGTTAACGGAAAAAATGATTGAACGTATCAAGAAAAATGAACAACCGAAAAAAACGTTGGTGGCACGTCTCATCGATGTTAACTCCAAAGATGCATACGAAATGATGAAAGCAAAACTCAAAGAAGTATTTCCAAAAATGGAATTTACAGAGACCGTATTTTTAGGCCCCGTATTCCGCGTCCACGTAGGTAAAAAAGGATTCGGAGTCGCGTGGTATTACCGGTAAAATATAAAAGCAATCTCGCCCTGAGATTGCTTTTTTTTTATGGATTTAAATAGCGCTGATAATCGAATTCCAATAAGGCGTGGTTTAAATCTTGCATGAATATCATTTCATTGAAGGCCATCGTGATGGCTTCTTCCGTTGTCACCCCATCGGTTGCAATCGTTGGATTGATTGCTTCGATGTTGTAGCGATAATCCTCCGTTAAGATGGAAGCGTTTTGGAATCGAACAATATTACTACCGGGAGCAAATACATCGTTGCCCATCATCATCTCGGGGTTAACCGAGAGCCCAAGGAGATTGGCGAGCGTTGGTAAGACATCGACACTGGAAAACACGTCATCAATGCGTTGTGAGGGTAAGTCGGGATGATAAATGACGAAGGGCACATTGTGGATGTCGAGTCCGATTGTATCTAGATCAATGCCAGCGGTTTCTAAGCTGTCGTCATCAAGGCCATACGGGTAATGATCAGATGCTAAGATCAATACAGTATCTTTGGCGCGACCTTCCGCTTTTAGCGTATTTAATAAATCGCTTACCATGTATTCAAGTTCAAGTTGGGCGGCGTAATATGCGAGCAGTTCGTCATCCGCAAACGCTGGATCATCAGGACTTAATAGATTTCTTACTGTTGGTAAGTTTTTTGCGACAATCGGGTGTGAGTCATCATAATTCATATGGCCACTGACAGTCAGATAGTACGTGAAGAATTGATCGTCTTGGATGTAGTCATCGACTGAGGCATGAAAGAGCGATTGATCACTCGGCCATTCATGACCGGCCCCAATCGTGACCTCTTCATCAAGCAACCCTAAATCTAGGGCATCTTTGTATACGTCAAAGCCAATGGTTTCACTTAAGAAGTCGGTCCGTGGATAAAAGTAATCGGTGTAATTGTGATAGGCATACGAGCGATAATCATTGGCGAGCAAACGGGGCAGTGTATTTGTGAACGTATTGGCCTGGTAGCTCTCCATGGATAAGGGAACTTGCCGGGACGGATAAAATCCCGTATGCACCATAAACTCAGTATCAGCTGTATTGCGGTAGTAATGCGGGGCATAGTAGTTCTCAAAGACCATGCCTCGTTCAAACAATTGCGTCAAGACCGGCATCAATTCCGGATGGATGGCTGTTTCATCAAAGCTTTCTGCAAGAATGTAGATGACGTTTTTATCTGCCAATAAACCGGTGTAGTCATTTGGTTCATGAGGATCTCTTAAACTTAAGAAGTTATCAATGGCATCATCCTCAATTAAAGATTCAGAGGTGATACTTTGAAAGTCTAATCTGAGGTAAGTTAAGACACCAAACTCATCAATCACTTGATAGGCGGATGGTTGTTTTTCGTAGATATCGCGCTCTGAATAGTTAAACGGACTATCACTCGTAAATAATGGCTCTGGGCTTATCAGCAACAGTGCAAGGGCAAACCAGATGCCAGCGACTCCTAAAATTAGCGCAGGTTCAAAGACGTGTGAGTAGCGCTTAATAATGATGCGTTTGGCGTACAACGTATACAAGGTAAGTGGAAGAAAGTAGAGGAGATGAAAGACTTGCAAGTTGGTGAAAAAACGTCCTAAGAACGTAATGCCCAATAAGACATCACCGCTCATAAATAAGCTGTAAAAGTCCCCCATGATTTGGTAGTACACGTCCAATGTGAAAAATGTCACGGTTAGAACACCGATTAAGGCACCAAATATACGAATCGCCCGGCGTTTTTGAAAGAAGCGGACAATGGTCCACAAAAAAGCCGAATANCCAAATGAAAAAGCGATGACTTGCAGGTAGTCCATANTTAAAGACACTCTCATGACATGCATGTGCAGCAAGGTTTCTAAATAGATGGTCGTAAGACTAAATAAGGTGAGATAAAACAGGTTTTTTCGCATAGTGCCTCTTTGGAAAAGGTGTAAATCCATCATAGCACCACACACAGGTGCGTTCAAGTGCATCATATCTTGACATTTAGCACCTTGAGCTATAAAATTGTATTTGCGCTTTCTAAACGTATATATGGCGGCTGTGGCGAAGTGGTTAACGCTCCGGATTGTGGCTCCGGCATTCGAGGGTTCGATTCCCTTCAGTCGCCCCATCAAAAAATTGGGCTGTCGCCAAGTGGTTAAGGCATCGGACTTTGACTCCGACACCGATGGTTCGAATCCATCCAGCCCAGCCAAAAAAATGCGGGTGTGGCGGAACTGGCAGACGCGCTAGATTTAGGATCTAGTTCTTCGGAGTGCAGGTTCGATTCCTGTCACCCGCACCAATGATTTCCATCTTTACAAGATACTACGTATAGTGGTATATTAGTCTTAGACTTTTAGTTAAATGCAGGTGTGGTTTAGTGGTAAAACGTCGCCTTGCCAAGGCGGAGTCGGGGGTTCAATTCCCCTCACCTGCTCCATTTAATTGAAGTCTTTTTCTTTTCATGAAAAATTGTAATGAACACTGGGATTTGCTATTATTTAAGAGATAAGATCACGTTAAACCGCTAGGGAGATTAGGCATGAACCCGATCATATCAGAACTTCGTACATTGCTTAAGTATGCGGATACTTTACAAGACCTCGAATATGAAAAAAAAGAAGTCAGACGGAAAAAGACGCAAGCCATTAAAGAGTCTTTTTTTGTAAAACGGGCAATTACTGAATACGCGTACTTAAAAGGCCTAGAATTGAAAAGTTTCATAGTCATGCAAAGTTTGGTTTGGCTAGTCACCTTCAGCGTATTTATCATCGGCTTAAGCTTTTTCCAGAGCGCCTGGGGGGCTTTCACCGTTGCGCTGGGTCTTGGTGCACTCACCAACATTTGGTTTGTACTCGGATATAAGCCATACAAACTGCCTGAGTGGTATTTAACGGGGGCGATATTCTTCGGCTTACTGATTACCTTGTTTGGGAGTATCCTACTGGCCTATGCATCGATTGTATTCTTTACCGAATCCGGGCCCTTCTGGCTCGTGCTACTCGGCATCTTAATCATTCATTTAGTCATTACCTATTTAATTGGGGGCATCTTCCCGGGGCTATACAACTGGCTCGATCGTCGCGCCTTTCGCAATGCAGAATTGCACGCACAGTTAAAAGCGATTGAGGCTGAAGAAAAGGCCGCAATTCAAGCGATTGACGAGGACGTTGCGTCGTATGACCGAAAAATTAAAGACGTACAGAAAGATTTTGACGCAGTGACCATTGTGCCCAACAAGTATAAAGCGTATAAAACCTTGAAAATGCTCATCTATTATTTGGAAGAAAATAAAGCCTCATCGATCGATGAAGCGATGAAACGATTTGACAGTGAAGACAAAGACGCACTTAGACAAATGAAAATTTTATCCGTATAAAACACCCCCCGTAAGCCCATCGCTTACGGGGGGTGTTTTTATGATGATTGAAGGGCGTTTTTTAAAGCGTCAAC
>P_1C_Liq_2_UnCtyDRAFT_1000108_pt1 | contig 10805 bp, 11 predicted proteins | sample Pon1CUnioCityCA_3_FD_10238 | JGI IMG/M metagenome (IMG submission 10238) | reverse complement strand
TGGCCATCCCTGGACCGGGCGCGATCAAACCCCACGCGCAGCGGCGCACGAACGGCCCTTGAGGCGAGCCCCGCCCGCAGCGCGACCTGCATCAGCAACAGCGCGTCGAATCTGCGGGCGCCGAGTTGGCGCCGCAATGTGCCTGTCCCGTTCTTTTTGTCATGCGGGATGACTTCCACGCCATCCAGATCACCCAGTAGACTGGCTTCGACTTTACCCATCACCCAGGTGAGCTCGGTGTTGGGCAGCTGGGCCTGAAGCGTGCGGACAACGGGAACAATATTGCAGCAATCACCGATCGCTGAGAGACGAAACAGACACACCCGTTCTGGCAGCGGTTCAACCGGGTTTGGACGGTGATGGCTCATATAAACATCCGACAAAAGGATGATGACTACTTTATCAGCCCAGTTCTGGCCTCGCCCGCCGACCAGTCAGCGCACCTTTTCGATGTTGCAGCACTCCGGGCCCAAGGCGTGCTTGAGGGTCAGGCCGCCGGTCGGGCCCAGGCCTACTTCCTGCGCGCTCAGGGAAAACGTCTGGTTCTGCGTCACTATCGTCGCGGCGGGTTGCCCCGTCACTTGAGCGATGACCGGTTTATATGGGCCGGGCTCTCGCGCAGCCGGCCGTGGCGGGAGTTGGCCGTGATGGCTCGACTGCGAGAGATGAATTTTTTTGTGCCTGTCCCATACTCCGGGCGCGTCCAACGACAGGGGATGACCTACACCGCGGACATCATCACCGAGCGGATCCCCGGCGCCCGGTCAATGGCCGATCGGGTTGCTGAAGACGCTTCGGCGGCAATATGGGGGAAGATCGGGCGGGTGGTGCGCGGCTTTCACAATGCGAATGCCCATCACCCGGATCTGAATGTTCGCAACATCCTGATCGATGAGAGCGACCACGTCTGGTTGATCGATTGGGACCGGGGGCATTTGCACGCCAACGCCCGGCAGAAGACCCGCAGTCTGGCGCGCTTGAGACGCTCGCTGGACCACGAGCCGGGACTAGCGAAAGCCACTGACCGCGGCTGGCCGCGATTGCTCGAGGCCTACGACTCAGGCCCCTGAATACGCTCAATGATTGAGCTGGTGGATTCGCCCTCAACAAAATCAAGCACTTCCACCTCGCCACCAGCCGCCGTGACGGCGTCGTAGCCGGCAATCGCCTCTGGCCGATAATCGCCACCTTTGACCAGCACATCGGGCAAAAGCGTTTCGATCACGTTGGCGGGCGTGTCCTCCGCAAAGGGGATCACCCAATCCACCGCAGCCAGCGCTGAGAGGACCGCCATGCGCTGGGCCAGGGGCATCACCGGCCTCCCCGCCCCTTTGAGACGTCTCACGGATTCATCGTCATTGACGGCGACGATCAGGCGATCGCCCCGGGCTCGTGCCTGTCCCAAATAATGCACGTGCCCGGCATGCAGAAGATCAAAGCAGCCATTGGTCATGACGATGCGCTCGCCACGCTGGCGAAGTGGTTCGAGGATTTTGAGCAGCACCTGCGGATCCGTGATCGGGTGATCCCGCGGCGACTGGCCGATGGCAGCCTCCAACTCCGGCACTGTCACCGACGCCGTGCCTACCTTGGCCACCACCAGCGAGGCCGCAAAATTGGCGATCGCGGTCGCCTGATGAAAATCGGCCCCGGCCGCCAGCGACGCCGACAGAAGCGCAATCACCGTATCCCCCGCGCCGGTCACGTCAAAAACCTCCTGGGCGTGGGCCGGCAGATGGAATGGTTGCGCGCTGGAACGCAGCAGGCTCATCCCGGCCTCGCCGCGAGTCACCAGCATCCCCTCGATGGACAAATCATCCAGTGCCGGTGGGACCACCGTCTCAAGAAAGTGCCTGTCCCAAACCTCACCCCCCGGAGCCGCCTGGCCGGCCCCGTGCTTATCCTGGTATTGACGGAACTCGCCAAGGTTAGGGGTGAGCAGTGTCGCGCCGGCGTATCGCTGCCAGTCCGTGCCTTTGGGGTCGACGAGGATTGGGACAGGCACTTTCCGCGCCGCGCCGATCAACGTCTCGACATGCGATAGCGTGCCCTTGGCGTAGTCGGAGACAATGACGACGTCGGTCTCCGCCAGCGCGCGGTGGAACAGATCGGTGAGGCCATCGGTCTCCGAGGCGGTGAACGGCCGCTCGAAATCAAGCCGCATGAGCTGTTGTCGCTGACTGAGCACCCGCAGCTTGCAGATCGTGGGGTGCGTGTCGACACGCTTGAGCATGGGTTCGACGCCGCCGGCTTCCAGAGAAGATTCGAGCAGCCGGCCGTGATCGTCATCTCCGATGAGCCCGATGATCCGCACCTGAACGCCAAGCGCACCCAGGTTCATGGCGACGTTGGCCGCACCACCCGGCCGCATGTCTTCGCCATCCACGCGTAGCACCGGCACCGGCGCCTCGGGCGATATGCGGCGTGTCGGGCCATGCCAGTAGCGGTCAAGCATTACATCACCGACCACGAGCACCCGGGCGGCCCCAAAATCCGGCAATTCAAGCTGCATCGAAACCCTCGAGGCGGTAGATTGTGTGAACAATGACTCAGATTCTAGCAGCCACCGCGCTCAAGCACGCGCCAACAGCCGATCAGAGCTCGCCCTAACGTGACCGATGCCACTCCCCCTGCGCCCAAGATCAGCGACCGAATCAGCCAGCGCCTGACCCTGACGCTGTTCTGGAGCCTCGGCAAACTACCGCCCCGATTCGCTACTAAATTAGGCGAAATGATCGGGGGGATCTTTAATCGCCTACCGACGCAACGCCGGCAAGTCGCCAACAGAAACCTTGAGCTCTGCTTTCCCGAATGGGGACAGGCACAACGCGAGCAGGTCATTCGAGCCAACCTTCGCTACACCGGTCGTGCAGTCGCCGAGACCGCGCTTGCCTGGTTTGGCGGGCAGGCGGTGGACCGGATCCCCTGCCAGGTCGATGGACTCGAGCACCTTCAAGCCGCGCAGTCCGATGGTCGACCGGTGATTCTGCTCTCGGGCCATTTCCTGTGCGTTGAACTCGCCGCTCGACTGATCGGCCCGCGCATTCGCATGGCTGTCATCTACAAGCCCATGCGCAAAAAGCCGCTCATGGACAAAGCAATGCTGCGCAGCCGCTCACGCACGTTGGCAAGCGTGTTGCCCAGAACCGATCTTCGCCAGATTGTTCGGACGCTCAGAAAGGGCATTCCCGTCTGGTACGCAGGGGATCAGGACTACGGCACTCAGAACAGCGAATTTGTCCCCTTCATGGGCGTTCGCACCCCCACCACAACCGGGCTGATGCGGCTGTGTCGAATGACCAACGCCCGGGTCGTGCCCATGTTCTTCCACGTCAACTCGGCTGGCGATGGCTACACCGTCTCGCTGGGCCCGGCAATGGACGGGTTCCCTACCGGGAATGACCGCAGCGACGCCCAATGGATGAACGCCGTGCTGGAGCGTGGGATTCGCGCTCATCCCGAGCAGTACCTCTGGCTCCACCGGCGGTTCAAACACCCTCCGCCCGACGAGCGCCCCGCCTACGCCGACGCCCTGCAAAAGCCGCATAACCGGCGTGGGGACAAGTCATGAGCAATCAGCGGGAGAACGCCGTGCTGGTGGTGGGCCCTGGCTGGGTGGGCGACATGGTCATGGCGCAGAGCCTTTTCAAAACCCTCAAGCAGCAAGCACCCGAGCGCGCGATTGACGTGGTCGCGCCCACTTGGGGACAGGCACTTCTCGAGCGCATGCCCGAGGTACGCCACACCCTGACACTGCCGGTGGCCCACGGCGAACTGGGCCTGCTCAGGCGCTGGAGATTGGGACAGGCACTTAAATCCCTGCGCCATCGCCAGGCCATCGTACTGCCACGGTCGGCCAAGTCGGCCCTCGTGCCGTGGCTTGCCCGCATTCCCCATCGCACCGGCTATCTCGGTGAGCAGCGCTACGGCTTGCTAAACGACATCCGGCCCCTCGACCGGGAGCGCACCTACCGCACCGTGGATCGTTTCTTGTCGCTGGCCGGTTTCGAGGGCGAAAAGTTTGGGACAGGCACAATCCAGGACACCCCAGCCCCCGCGCTCATCAGCACCACCACGCAACAAGAGCAGACGCTCGGGGACTTGGGGATCGTGCGGCGGTTTGGGACAGGCACGATCGTTACCCTCTGCCCCGGCGCCGAATACGGCCCGGCGAAGCGTTGGCCGGCAGCGTCGTTTGCCGCGCTGGCGCGGCATTATCTGGCCTGTGGCGCGGCGGTATGGCTGCTTGGCGCCAGCAAGGACGCCGAGATCACTCGGTCGATTGCGCGCGATGCCCCTGGTGCCCTCGATCTCGCCGGCCACACAACCCTGAGCCAGGCCATTGACCTGCTGGCCGCCAGCACCGCGGTGGTCACCAATGATTCGGGGCTTATGCACATCGCAGCGGCCACGCCCACGCAGGTGATCGCTCTGTACGGGTCGTCAGATCCTGAATATACTCCGCCACTTAGCGAGCGAGCGCGGATCATCTACCACCACCTCGAGTGCAGCCCCTGCTTCGCTCGCGAGTGCCCGCTGGGGCATCTCAATTGCCTGCGCGGTATTTCGCCCGACGAAGTCATCCGGGCCATCGACCACAGCGCATCGCCCATCACGTGATGCAACCAGCCGAGATCCTTACCCATGCCGACTCGTAATCACTTTCGTAAAACGTACCTCGTCACCGGCGGCGCAGGATTCATTGGCTCGCATCTCTGCGATCGACTGATCGGGGCCGGTCACGCCGTGCTGTGTGTCGACAACTACCTCACCGGCAGCCGCGATAACATCGCACATCTGCTCGACGATCCCCACTTCGAAGCCATGCGCCACGACGTCACCTTCCCGTTGTTCGTCGAGGTTGATGGCATCTTCAACCTGGCCTGCCCAGCCTCACCCGTCCACTACCAGCGCGATCCCGTCCAGACCACCAAGACCAGCGTGCATGGCGCCATCAACATGCTGGGATTGGCCAAGCGGCTCAATGTCCCGATCCTTCAGGCCTCCACCAGCGAGGTCTATGGCGACCCTGAAATCCATCCACAGACCGAGGATTACTGGGGACACGTCAACCCGATCGGCACGCGCGCCTGCTACGACGAGGGCAAACGCTGCGCCGAGACGCTGTTCTTTGACTATCACCGCGAGCACAACCTCGAGATCAAGGTCGCGCGAATCTTCAACACCTACGGCCCGCGCATGCATCCCAACGACGGCCGCGTTGTCTCGAACTTCATCATGCAGGCACTACGGGGCGAGGACATCACGCTCTACGGCGACGGCGAACAGACCCGATCCTTCTGCTATGTTGACGACCTGGTTGAGGGACTGATCCGACTCATGGACGCCGATGCGTCGGTGACCGGCCCCGTCAACCTGGGCAACCCCGGCGAATTCACCATGCGCGAACTCGCCGGCGCGGTGATCAAAGCAACCGGCGCGACAAGCCAGATGATCCACGCACCGCTACCCGCCGACGACCCGCGCCAGCGCCGGCCCGACATCAGCCTTGCCCAGCACACCCTGGATTGGACGCCAACGGTCCCGCTGGTCGACGGCCTGCAGCCGACCGTCGGCTACTTCCGAGGCCTCGTCGAACGCGGACTGAGCTAAATTGAGCGACGAGCTGGAGGCAAAAACTTTGGGACAGGCACTTTCCTTGTCCGTCGCCGTCATCACCAAGGACGAGGAAGCGAACCTGCCGAGACTGCTTGACAGCCTCGAGCGGCTGCAGCCAGCAGAGGTCGTTATTGTTGATTCGGGATCAACGGACGCGACCGTGGCCATCGCTCGCGACTACGGCGCCCATGTCATCGAAACCGACTGGCCAGGACATGTCGAGCAGAAAAACCGGGCTCTGGCCGCCTGCCATCAGCCATGGATCTTGTCGCTGGACGCGGATGAACCGATCAGCCCGGAACTTGCTGACAATATTCGTGATCTCCTGAAAACGAGTCCGCACCGGTAAACACGGGATACGAGGTGAGTCGTCTCACCTGGTATCTGGGCGACTGGCTAAGACATGTCTGGTATCCCGAATGGCGGCTGCGGCTTGTTAAAAACGGCGCGGCGCAGTGGACCGGCTATAACCCCCATGACCGCCTTGAAGTTAACGGCCCGACCGGTCGGATCAACGGCGACATCCACCACTATTCGTACGCAGACATCGACGACCACTTCCGCCGCAGCATCGACTACGCCCGGATCGGCGCCGAAGCCCTTGCCGCGCGCGGCAAGCCATTTCGATGGCACAAGATCATCTTCTCGCCGATCGCCCGCTTCATCCGCCTGATGGTCTTCCGTCAGGGCTGGCGGGATGGATGGCGAGGCTGGATTATCGCCTGGTCATCGATGTTCTCGGCATTTCTGAAGTACGCGTTCCTCTACGAGATCGAACGAGGGCAGCGCAACTTTGGGACAGGCACAAAAAACACCCCCGCAAGCGATAAGACCAATGGTTAGGGACAGGCACAAACCCAAGGCCCTCATCGCCGCGGGCGGCGGGCATATCACCGAGGTGGAGATGATCAAGGGGCTGCGAGAGGCCGGAGTGGATGCCCATGCGGCGTTCGAATCCTCATCACCGCACCTCGAGACATTCAGGCAAGCCGGCGTCCCGACAAGAACCCTGGATCTGAAAAACAACGCGGATTTTGCCAAAGCCCGACAGATTCGCGGCTGGATCAAGGACGAAGGCTTCGACATTGTCCACGGACTGGCCAATCGCCAGGTCGCGAATTTCATCTGGGCGAGTTACGGACTGCCCAACAAGGTCATCGCCTACCGGGGCGCGGTAGGCCATGTCTCACGCTGGGACCCGACCTGCTATATCAAATGGCTCAACCCGCGGATTAATCGAATCATCTGCGTTTCCCAAGCGGTCGAGCGGGACCTTGCCGCGAGCGGTGTCCGTGCCGACAAACTGGTTACCATCTACAAGGGCCACGATCTGAGCTGGTATGACGAGCTGGACGGCCGCGCCGCGCGCGCCGAGGTCAACGAGGAGTTCTCGATCCCCGAAGAGGCGACCTTAATCGGGATCGCCGCGAACATGCGGCCCGTCAAAGGCGCAGATCTGCTGCTCAACGCCATGCTCGAGCTGCCGGACAACGTCCACGCCCTGCTGATCGGCGAGGCGCGCGANCCNCAGCTGAAAACGCTTGCCGCGCACGAACGCCTCAAAGGNCGCGTCCACTTCACGGGTTTTCGGTCCGANGCGCCNCGACTGATCGGGGCGCTGGACATCAACACCGCGCCCTCGCGAGGCCGGGAGGGTCTGACCAAAACAGTGATCGAAGGGATGGCCCAGGGCATCCCCGCCGTGGTTTCCACCGCCGGCGGATTACCGGAAATGATTCGCGATGGCGAGTCCGGCCATGTGGTTGCCATCGACGACCTGAACGCCTTACGCGATCGCATCGCTGCGCTGGTACTAGACCCCGCTGCCCGGATCAGGATGGGCCAGAACGCCCGCGCCGACATCCGCCAGCGCTTTGACATCAGCGCCACCATCCGCCAAACGGCCGATCTTTATCAGGCGCTTCTCAACCCCTGATTTTGTGCCTGTCCCAAACCTCACCAAACCTCACCCCCGGTAATACCCCACCAACCGCTCGACATGCCCCGCGAGGGTGAACCGCCTATTCACCCAGTCGCTTGCGGTCGCAGCCAGCCGAGCCCGCAGGCCGGCGTCCGCGACCAGTTCCACCAGCGCAGCCACCCAGTCATTGGCATCGCCAGGATCGGCAATGCGGCCCCGGTCATGATCAATCAGCTCCGGGATAGCGCCCGACGCCGAACCAACAACCGCACAGCGCGCGGCCATCGATTCGACCACGGCCAGCCCGAAGGCCTCCTTCACTGAAGGGATGCAGGCTATATCCACCGCCTGCAGACACGCGGCGAGATCTCCACGAAAACCGGCAAACACCACTCGATGATCAAGGCCATTGCGCTTAACCGTGGCGCGCAACTCGTCCGCAAACCCGCCCGGCCTTGCGTCCTCGCCACTCGCCTCGCCCACCACAACGGCCTGCCAGTGCGGTAACCCGGGCTGATCGTTCAGCCTCGCGAGGGCATCCAGCCACACCGAATGCCCCTTGCTGCGGGTGATTCGCCCGGGCAAGGCAATCACCACCGCCTGATCGTCGACACCCAGACTGCGACGCAACTCCCATCGCTCCTGATCCGACATGGGTGTGCGATAGGCCTCAAGGTCGATGCCGTAGTAGAGCTGCACCAGCCGCTCGTCCGGGACAGGCAACGCCGCCCGATTCCACTCGTGGGTCGCCTGACTGATCGAGAACACGCGCTGCGCCTTGGCGTATGCCCAGCGGTGATAGGGATCCTTTTTAGGCTTTTTCACACCCATGTGATCAGTAAAGAACAGTCGTAGCTCGGGACGCCACTGCACCAACAGGGCAGCACTTGCATATCGCTCGATTTATGCGCATGGATGACCCGGATATCGTGATGCTCCAGATAGCGCAGAATGCGCGGCAGCTCGAGCACAGCGGCCATCCGCGAGCGCACCGTCAAAGGCTCCACCCCCACCGCCCGGAATGCGTCGGCCACTCGCGTGCCGGCCAGCGCCATTCCATGGACTGTCCAACCCTGGCGCTGGAGCTCGGGCGTCACCCGGCCGGGATACATCTCCAGCCCACCCCAACTTTGGGACAGGCACAAATGCAGCACCCTGGCGGGGACCGATGAATCAGTCACGACGGCCCTCCAGAAAGCACTGACTGATTGCCGAGGCAGCGGCATCAAGGTCGATAGCCGTCATCTCTGACTCGCCAGCGGTCTCCGGGGGACTGAATGCCAAACGATGTCGGGGCTGATTGGTGGTCTGCCAACGCAGCGCGGTGGAGGAGCGCCGCCGGGGATAGAAGGCGGCTGTGGGCACATCGATGGCGCCGGCAATATGCAGCGGCCCCGTCGAGCCGCTCAAAAAGACATCACTCGTCGCCAGCACCTTGGCAAAGTCGAGCAGACCATCGCTCGAGACATGCACAGCGGCCGAATGACCGCGGATCTGATCGCGAACCCCACGGGCCTGCGCCTCCTCCCCGGGGCCTGCCGTGACAATCACAAACAGTGGACGAGCGCTTGTCAGACGATTCACAAGCCGCGCAAAAGCACCCGCCGGCAAAGTACTGGCCGAACCACCGCTACCCGGGTGAACGATCACCCGAATGGCATCCTCGGGGATGCCGTAAACGTGGCTAAGCTGGCTGGAGACCGCCTCCAACACCGGCGGCTCAAAGCTCAAATAGGGGCCCATCGGCGCGTCGGGAACTGCTGTCTGGTGATCTTCGAGAAAACGCAGAATCAAATCGACGTTATAAGCGTGTTCGGGCTTAATCGACTGGGAACGCCGCTGGACAAGCCGCTGAGTGAACAACACCTGCGCCATCTTTGTCGCCGGCGCCAGGCGGTACGCCACGCCCGCCCGCAGTAATGCCAGCGCGATGCGCCAGGTGCTGAACAGCGCAATCGCCCCATCAAAACGGCCCTTCCGCACCTCGCCAGCCAGTTCGGACAAAGCCTGTCCGCGATCCACCAACACTTCATCCACAACGGGACAGGCACGAGCCATCGGCTCAGCCCCTTCGCTCACCAGCACGGCGATATGCGCAGCCGGCAACGCCCGTCGCAGCAGTGCGAGCGCCGGCCAGGTCAGCATGAAATCACCGAGCTTGTCGGTACGGGTGACAAGCACGCGGTCAGGCGCCATTACCACTGCTCCCCTGCAATTGCCCGGCGATAGCAATCCATCACACCGTCCGCCGTCCGCTTGATCGAAAACCGCGCTTCGACATGACGGCGACAGGCGGCTCGATCAATTTCGTCAATGCGCTCAACAGCGTCGCACATCCCCTTGAAGTCCTTCACCACAAACCCTGTGACACCGTTCTCGACAATCTCCGAAACCGCACCCCGGTCAAATGCGATAACCGGCGTCCCGCACGCCATGGCTTCGATGAGCACAAGCCCAAACGGCTCCTCCCATCGTATCGGGAATAAAAGTGCAGAAGCCTCACCCAGCACCGCAAGCTTTTGCTCGCCACCGAGCACGCCCAGCGCCTGGACCCGCCGCTGCCAGGGCAGCCAACTCTGCGGAATACTGAGCTTGCGGCCACCCATCAACTTCAGCGTCCGGCCCGTCCGTCGGGCAACCGCCACTGCGGTATCCGCGCCTTTTTTAGAGCGCCGCACCTTGCCGAGAAACGCGAGGGAATCCGTTGACTGCTCGACAAAGGGGACAGAATCCACATCAATCCCGTTATGGACGTATACACTTCCCCCGTGAAGCGCCGCGTGCCGTTGTGAGACGTAGATCGCGTTTGACGCATCAACCGGCCGCCCCAGATGGGTGCCACGCACATGAGCGACCGAGGGCAGCCCCGTCAAAGAGACAGCCGGCTGTAATTCCGGGACCAGAGCATGAAAGTGGACAACTTCCGCCCCATGCGTCTCGACAAGCGCGAGCAAATCCTCAGCGCAGTTCTCGCCATGGGTCAGACAATGCACACCATCGGCGGCACAATCCGCGGTCGTCGCCACCCGAACGTCATGCCCGTCTTCGCGTTGAGCGTGGACAAGACTTGCAAGCGACTGCGGCGCACCGCCCTGATCAGGCTGGGGCGGAAACCGCCGATCAGTCACGTGGATGATGCGCATGGGTTAGATCCGTTACGACTTGTCCAGCCAAGCCATATAATCCCTCACCCCGGTTCGTACGTCCCTGAATTCCCCAGAGTATCCCGCCTCACGCAGTTTCGAGATATCCGCTTGGGTATAGC
>P_1C_Liq_2_UnCtyDRAFT_1000107_pt1 | contig 10913 bp, 10 predicted proteins | sample Pon1CUnioCityCA_3_FD_10238 | JGI IMG/M metagenome (IMG submission 10238) | reverse complement strand
GGGGCGTGCCCGCATTGCGGACACGCCCCGAAAACACGGGATCGGACGGGCTGCGGCCTTAGTTCAGGGCCCGGTCGGTGATTTCGTGGGTCCAGGCGTCGGGGCCCGGATTTTCGGTGATGACCGGATCGGACCCACCGCCGAGGAGAACCTCCACGGTGCGCTCGTAGTCCGCGGGGTCGAGGGTTCCGTTGGAGCCGGCCGTAAGCTTGGCGACCTCCCGCATCATGCGGGTTTGGTGCTTCTCGGTCTGGGCACCAGTGGCGTCATTCTCGAGGACGATCATGGCGGCGGCGTCGGGATTGTCCTCCGCCCACTTCCAGCCCTTCATGGAGGCCCGCACGAAGCGGGTCATCTTGTCGACGAATTCCGGATCCTCGAGGTCGTCCTCCATCACATAGAGGCCGTCCTCGAGAGTGGCCACGCCCTGGTCCTCGTACTTGAAGGTGATCAGCTCGTCGGGGGAGATGCCCGCATCGATCACTTGCCAGTACTCGTTGTAGGTCATCGTGGAGATGCAGGCGGCCTGGCCCTGGAGGAGCGGGTCCACATTGAATCCCTGCTTGAGCACGGTGACCCCGTCCGGCCCGCCGTCGGTGGGGATGTCGAGCGTGCTCATCCAGCTGAGGAAGGGATACTCGTTGCCGAAGAACCAGACGCCGAGGGTCTTCCCGGGGAAGTCGGCCGGTGTCTCCACGTCGTTGCCCTCGAGACAGGTCAGCATCATCCCGGAGGACTTGAAGGGTTGGGCGATGTTCACGAGGGGTAGGCCCTTCTCCCGGCTGGCGAGGGCGGCCGGCATCCAGTCGACGATGACGTCGGCACCGCCTCCGGCGATGACCTGGGAGGGGGCGATGTCGGGGCCTCCGGGTTTGATGGTCACGTCGAGTCCTTCCTCCTCGTAGTAGCCCTTGTCCTCGGCCACATAGTAGCCGGCGAACTGGGCCTGGGTGACCCACTTGAGTTGCAGGGTGACCTCGTCGTTGGCGCTCGCGTGGAGGGAGCCGAGGACCAAGCCGCCTCCGAGGAGCAGTGCGGTTGTCTTCTTCATGGTATTTCTTGGGTTGCTGGGTTGTACGCGTCGATCGGGCCGGACCGGGAGGTGCCGGGGATCCTCAGGTTCGTCGTTGAGAGGGGTGCCAGAAGGTGAGGCGGCGCTCGCAGAGGGCAACGAGGGCGTAGCTGCCGGAGCCGGCGAGGGCGGCCACGAGGATTTCCGCCCAGACCATGTCGACGTTGAGGCGGCCGACCTCGGTGGAGATGCGGAAGCCCATGCCCTTGATGGGGGAGCCAAAGAACTCGGCGACGATCGCGGCGACGAGGCCCATGGTCGTGCAGATCTTCAGTCCGTTGAAGATCATGGGGAGGGCCGCGGGGAGGCGCACGCGGAAGAGGGTCTGGGCGTAGGAGGCTCCGTAGGTCTGGAGGAGCTCGCGTTGGATGCGGTCGCTGGAGCGGAGTCCCTCGAGGGTATTCACGAGCATGGGAAAAAAGACCACGGCGACGACCACGGCGGCCTTCGACTGCCAGTCGAAGCCAAACCACATCACGAGGATGGGGGCGGTCCCGACGATCGGCAGTACGGCGACGAGATTGCCGAGGGGGAGCAGGCCGCGCTGGAGGAAGGGGCTGCGGTCGATGAGGATGGCAAGCAGCACGGCGGCTCCGCAGCCGAGAAAGTAGCCGGAGAGCATGCCCTTCACGAAGGTCTGCACGAAGTCGACCCAGAGGATGTCGAGGCTCGAGCCGAACCGCGTGAGGATGTCACTGGGAGGCGGAAGGATGACGCCGGGCACTTCCAGGCCGCGCACGAGACCTTCCCAGAGCACTACCACGGCGAGCCCGAAGAGGAAGGGAGCGGCGATCCGGCCGAAGCGGTCCTCTGACCGCCGGGCCAGCCGATGGTTGCCCCAGAGACAACCGGCGGCGAAGAGGAGGGCGAAGAGGATCCAGGCCATGAGGGGGCTGCGGTCGGGGGAAGGAAGTGATCGGCGGTGTCAGCGCTCCATGGCTCCCATCCGGTGGAGAGTGATCCGTTGGATCAGGCCGAGGAGGCCCACGAGGAGGGCGGCGAGGAGGGCGGCGGCAAAGAGGGCGGACCAGATTTGCACCGTCTGGCCGTAGTAACTTCCAGCGAGGAGACGGGCCCCGAGCCCGGCAACCGCCCCGGTGGGCAGTTCCCCGACGATCGCCCCGATCAGCGAGGCCGCGATCCCGACCTTCAGCGAGGTGAACAGGTAGGGGACGGAGGCCGGCCAGCGGAGCTTCCGGAACGCCTGGGACCGATCGGCGTGGTAGGTGCGCAGGAGGTCGAGCTGGAGCCGATCGGGACTGCGCAGGCCAGCGACCATGCCGACAACGACCGGAAAGAAGCTGAGGTAGGCGCTGATGGTGGCCTTGGGGAGGAGCCCGGTCACGCCCACCGAGTTGAGGACCACGATGATCATCGGGGCGAGGGCGAGAATGGGGACGGTCTGGCTGGCGATGGCCCAGGGCATGACGCTGAGATCCATGGATCGGCTGTGGACAATGCCGATGGCGAGGACGATGCCGAGGACGGTGCCAATCACGAATCCGGAAAGGGTGGCGCTCAGGGTGATCCAGGCGTGGTAGACAAGGCTGCGCTTCGAAGTGATCTTCTTGCCGACGGTGGTGTCCCAGAGTTCCCCGGCGATCTGGTGGGGGGCGGGGAGTTTCGGGCGGTCCTGGGAAAGGGTGTCCCGGACGAGTTCGGCTGGCGCCACGGAGCGGTCGGCCCGCTCGGCCTGATCGAGAGTCCACTTTGCGTTCATGGCAACGGCCGCCGCGTACCAGACGGCCACGAGGAGGAGGACGACCGTGAGGACGGGTAGGAAGTGGCGGGAGAGACTACGCATCATAGCTGTGGCCAGCCCGCAGTCCCTCCCGCACTTCGTGGGCGAGGGTCGCGAATTCGGGGGTGTCCCGGATGTCGAGGGGACGCTCGTCGGGCAGCGTGGATTCGATGACGCGGTGGATGCGGCCGGGGCGGGGACTCATCACGACGATCCGGGTGGAGAGGTAGACGGCTTCGAGAATGGAGTGGGTGACGAAGGCGATGGTCTTTTCTGTCCGCTTCCAGAGGTCGCGCAGCTGTCCGTTCAGGCGGTCCCGCACGATTTCGTCGAGTGCGCCGAAGGGCTCGTCCATGAGGAGGAGGTCGGCATCGAAAGAGAGGGCCCGGGCGATGGAGGCTCGCTGTTGCATTCCCCCGGAAAGTTGCCAGGGAAACTTGCGGCCGAAGCCGTCCAGCTCCACGAGGGAGAGCACCCGCGCGATCCGGTCCTTCTGCTCCGCCCGGCTGTAGCCCATGATCTCGAGGGGGAGCGCGATGTTGCGGGCGATGGTCCGCCAGGGGAGCAGACCCGCCGCCTGGAAGACGTAGCCGTACGCGCGGGACTGGCGGGCCTCGTCGGGGGAGAGCCCGTTGACCTCGAGTTCCCCTCCGGTAGGGTGTTCAAGCCCGGCGACCAGCCGGAGGAAGCTGGTCTTCCCGCAGCCGGACGGGCCGATGAAGCTGACGAATTCGCCGCGCCCGATCTCAAGATTGACCCGGTCGAGTGCCCGCACTTCCCCGTCCGCGCTGGGGAACACGAGTTCCAGGCTCCGCGCGCGTACCGCGGGGACGGGTCGGGAGGAGGGGGCAGGGGAGGGAGTGGTTGCGGATGCAGGTTCGGCTGCGGTGGAATTCTTGGCCTCTGGTGGGGTCGGAGTCATGCAGATGGTGCTTTTTGTTTTCGGGCCTTCGCCGCTGCATTGGCGATGCCAAGACTGGGGAGAGGGGCCGAAAAAAGCAAACTTTGTACAGGCCTGTCGTGGATCGGTCGGTTTTCCGGCGGGGGAATGCGGATGGGTGGCGCTCGGTGGTTCAGGACGGGGAGGCGGGAGGCGGAGGAGGGATGACCCACTCGCCGTGGCGCAGCACCGCGACGGGGTGCTCGGCGGTGCGTAGGGCCTCGAGGGGATCGGGGGCGGCGAAGAGGAGTGCGTCGGCGGGCTGGCCGGGCCGGAGGGGTTCAGGGTCGAGTCCGATGGCCCGGGCCGCCCGGGTGGTCACACTGGCAAACAGAGTGGCCAGTTCCTCCCGTCCCATCATGTGGCCGAGATGGGCCCCCATCCGGGCGACATCGAGAAGATCGGCGTCCCCGAGGGGATACCAGGGATCCTCGTTGCAGTCCTGGGCGCAGGCCACGTTGATGCCGGCGGCAAGAAAATCCTTGATCGGGGCCATGGCCCGGGGAGCCGGGTGGTGGAAGTGGCCACCGAGGTGGACATTGATGCGGGGATTGACCACGAGGTGAAGGCCAGCGGCCGCAACGAGGGGGAGGAGTTTCCGGTGCAGGTAGTAGGGATCCATCATCGCGGAGGAGGTCACGTGGGAGACGACCACGCGACCGGCGAGCTGTCGGCGCCGGGTTTCCTCGGCGACGGTCTCCACGTGGCGGGAGTGGGGATCGTCCGACTCGTCGCAGTGAAAGTCGAGGGGCAGTCCGCGTTCCTCGGCGATGTCGAAGAGTCGGACGACGCTCCGGCGACCGAGCTCCGCGGTGCGCTCGTGGTGGGGGATCCCGCCGACAACGTCGAGTCCCCGGTCGAGCGCCCGGAGGAGGAGGGCCTCGGCCTTGTCCGTCGCGTAAAAGCCGTCCTGCGGGAAGGCTACGAGCTGGATCTGGATCCGGTCCCGCCACTCCTCCCGCACTTGCAGGAGTGCCTCCACCCCGAGGAGGCGGGGATCGGACACGTCGACATGGCTGCGGATCGCCTGGATGCCGTGGGCGAGGGCCCGTTCGCAATAGGTGGTGGCCCGGCGGTACACGTCCTCCGCGCTGAGGTGCTCCCGCTTGTACTTCCCCCAGTTCTCGATGCCCTCCCGAAGGGTGCCGGTCTGGTTGGGGAGGCGGGTCAGCACCGAGTCGAGATGGAAGTGGGCGTCCACGAACGGGGCGGAGAGGAGGCGCCCGCCGAGGTCGAAAGTGCGCAAGCCGTCGTCGGGGACGACCCGCGGGGTGGGCTCAACGCTCTGCCAGTGGCCGTCGACCACGGTAAGGTCGTAAGCGCCGGAGTGATCGGGAAGGGAAACGTGGTGAAGGCGAAGGGAAGACATGGGTGAGAAGTGGTAGGGAGGGGGAAAGGCGCCGGGAGGGTAGGCTCTGGATGGGATGTACCCACAAAAAAGTCTCGCTCTGTTTTCAACAATCGCTTGGTATGACATTTGCTAACTGCACTCCCCATGAAAAGAAAATACCTACCCTCCCGGCTTCGGCCGGCCCTTGCCTTCCTGGCAATTCCTTTCTTCCTCGGCAGCGGTTCGCTGCTGGCCGAAGAGGAAGACCCTGTCCGCGTAGCGGCGGTCTACCAGACCGCGATCGAAGAACCGTGGGTCGGCACGATCCACCAGGCGGCGCTCCAGGCGGAGGAGGAGCTTGGCATCGAGTACGAGTTCGTCGAGCAGGTCAGCGCGGCGGATTTTGAGCGCGTGGTTCGTGAGTACGCCAACCGCGGCTTCGACCTCATCATCGGGGATGCCTTCCTCGCCGGGGAGGAACCGGCTCGCCGGGTGGCGGCCGATTACCCCGAGGTCGCCTTTGCCTTCGGCTCGGAATTCGGGCCGGCCGAGCCAAACTTCAGCGTCTTTGACAACTGGATCCACGAGCCGGCCTACCTCATGGGCATTGTCGCCGGCAGCCTCACCGAGACCGACGTGATCGGGGCGGTGGCCGCCATTCCGATCAACGAGGTCAACCGCCTGGTCAACGCCTACTACGAGGGTGCGCTCAGCGTGAATCCGGAGGTGGAAATGGAAGTGACCTACATCGGTGGCTGGTTCAACCCGGCGGCCGCCGCCGAGGCCACCGAGGCCCAGATCGAGGCAGGGGCGGACATCATCTTCGCCGAGCGTTTCGGGGTCTTTGAAGTGGCCTCCCAGAATGACGTGCTCGCCTTCGGCAACATGACCGACCAGCATTCCCTNGCTCCGGAGATTGTTGTGACCAGTGCCCTCTGGAACATGTACCCGACCATCGAGTACCTCGTGCGGAGCGTGGACGCCGACCTTTTTGTCTCTCAGGACCTCAAGGACTGGTCGATGATGGCGAAGGGTGGGGCGGACCTCGCCCCCTTCTACCAGTTTGAGGAGACCCTCCCGCCCGAGGTGATCGCAAAGGTCGAGGAGACCAAGGAGTCGATCCTCGATGGGACCTTCCGGGTCCCGATCATCGAGACCGACCCGCAGACCGACTGAGTCGGTCCGCCGCGCGTTTCCTTTTTCCCGAGGCCGCCGCACCCGCCCGTGGGGCGGGGGCGGCCCGGGAATTTCCCGACCCGTTTCCCACTCCCTTTCCATGGCTCCACCGCCTCGCTGCGAACTCTCTGGCATCTCGAAGCGCTTTCTCGGCGTTACCGCGAATGACGCGGTCGATTTCCGGGTGGCCCCCGGCGAAATCTGTGCCCTCCTCGGGGAGAACGGGGCCGGCAAGACCACCCTCATGAACATCCTCTTCGGGTACTACCGCCCGGACGAGGGAACCATCCGGGTGGACGGGAGGGAGCACTCCTTCGCGGCCCCTCGCGACGCCATCCGGGCGGGCATCGGGATGGTGCACCAGCACTTCACTCTGGTGCCTCCGCACACCGTGCTCGAGAACATCATCATCGGCACGCGGGAGGGCGGCCGCTTTCTCCTCCACCGCGCGGCCGCCCGCAAACGGCTGGCCGCCCTGCAGGAACGNTTCGGTCTCCGGGTGGACCCGGACCGACCGGTCGCTGAGCTCTCCGTGGGGGAGCGCCAGCGGGTGGAAATCCTCAAGGCTCTCTACCGGGACTCGAGCGTTCTTATCCTGGACGAGCCCACTGCGGTCCTCGGTCCGCAGGAGGTCGAGGGTCTCTTCCACACCCTCCGGCTGCTCGCCGAGGAGGGACGGAGCGTCATCTTCATTTCCCACAAGCTGAACGAGGTGATGGAAATCGCCGACCGGGTGGTTGTCCTGCGCGGGGGCAAGGTGGCCGACGAGCGCCGGGTGGCCGACACCTCCGCCCGCGAGCTCGCCCAGCTCATGGTCGGCCGCGAGGTCCTCGAGCGAATCGAGCGACCGGCGGTCGAGCCGGGGGCGACGGTGCTCGCCGTGGAGAATCTCCGCCTCACGGATCGCCAGGGGGTCCCCCTGCTCGATGGAGTCGATCTCCATGTTGCGGCTCGCGAGATCGTCGGGGTGGCCGGGGTGGCCGGAAACGGCCAACGGGAATTCTGTGAGGTGCTCTTCGGCCTGCGCGTACCGACGGCCGGCACGGTGCGGATCGGGGACGAGGCCTTCCCATTGGGACGGCCTCGTGCGGCCGAGGAAGCGGGGATGGCCCGCATCCCGGAGGACCGCATGGGTGCGGGGCTGCTTGTCGACCTCACGGTGGCCGAGAATCTGGTGCTGAACCGCTACGACCAGGCCCCGGTCGGGAGCGGCATCCTCTACCACCACGCCCGGGCCGAGGAATACGCCCGGGAGCGGGTGGAGGCCTACGGCGTGAAGACGCGCGGGGTCGACCAGGTCGCCCGGCTCCTTTCGGGGGGCAATCTCCAGAAATTGATCCTCGCCCGGGAGTTGGATGGCGAGCCGCGCGTGGTCGTGGCCGCCCAGCCTACCCGCGGGCTCGATGTCGGAGCCATGGAATATGTGCACCAACGGATCCTCGACCAGAAGGGACGCGGGGCCGCCGTGGTCCTCGTCTCGGATGATCTCGACGAGATTCTCCAGCTCGCCGATCGCATTGTGGTCTTCTACGAGGGCTGCCCGATCGGCGAGATGCCCGCCGCGGAGGCGGACCGGGAGAAGTTGGGACTGCTCATGAGCGGGGTGGCTGCATGAGGATGCGCCTGGAACGCCGCGAGCCGCTCCCCTCGTGGGTGCTGGTGCTCCTGCCGGTGGCGGCCATCCTCGCCACGCTGGTCCTCTCGGCCATTCCGGTGGCCCTCGCCGGGGCCAATGTTTTTGAGGCTTATGTCGCGCTCTTCCAGGGGGCCCTCGGCTCGCGTTTCAACCTGATCGAGACGCTGGTCAAGACGAGCCCGTTGGTCTTTACGGGGTTGGCGGTCGCCTTTGCCTTCCGGGCGAAGTTCTGGAACATCGGCGCGGAGGGACAACTGATCGCCGGTGCGATCGCCGGGGGCGTGGTCGGGATCTATGGGGGAGCCCTGCCGTCCTTCCTGCTGATTCCCCTGATGCTCCTGGTCGGCTTCCTCGCCGGGGGGCTCTATGCCTGCATTCCCGCCCTCCTCCGCACCCACCTGCAAGTCGACGATGTCGTCTCCAGCCTGCTCCTGAATTTCGTGATGATTTACCTGTTGAGCGCCCTGCTCTTTGGGCCGTTGCAGCGGCCGGACGCCGGTTGGCCGGTATCCGCGGAGATCGCCGAAGCCGCCCGCTACCCGGTCTTCATTGAGCGGACGCGACTGCACCTGGGGATTCCCCTCGCGCTGGGGGCGGTCCTGGTGGTCTGGTTCCTCAACCAGAAGACGAAGTTCGGCTACCAGGCGAGGGCGGTTGGCTCGAACCTGCAGGCCGCCCACTTCGCGGGCATTCCCACCAACCGGGTCATCGTGCTCACCGCCCTGGTGTCCGGTGGGCTCGCCGGGATTGCCGGGGTGGGGGAGGTCGCCGCGGTTCAGTACAAGCTACTCACGGGATTCTCTCCCGACTACGGATACACGGGCATCGTCATCGCCATGCTCGGCAACCTCCATCCGGTCGGTGTCGCCCTCAGTGCGCTCTTCTTCGGGATCATCAACGTGGGCTCGCAGACGATGAGCCGGATGGTCGATGTGCCGAGCTACATCTCCGGGGTCATGGAGGGAACGGCCCTGTTGGTCATGATGGTCTTTCTCCTCCTCAAGGACTTCCGCCTCCGCATCGAGCGGCGCTGATCGGGCATGGACGACTTCTTCACCTCCGCCTTCCTCACGGGTCTCATCGCCGCTACCCTCCGCATGGCGACCCCCATCATCTTCGCCATGCTGGGAGAGTTGATCAGCGAGCGCGCCGGGGTGCTCAACCTGGGAATCGAGGGAACGATGGTCATGGGCGCGATGGTCGGCTTCCTCACCACGCTCACGACGGGCTCCCTCTTGCTCGGGGTCGCCGCCGGCGCGGGGGCGGGCATGCTGCTTTCCCTGCTCATGGCGGTGCTCACGGTCTACCTTGGACTGAACCAGCATGTGTCCGGCCTGGGGATCACGCTCTTCGCCACGGGCCTGGCCATGTTTCTCTACCGACTGGCGGTGGGCTCGCCCATTGTCCCGCCGACGATTGACCCCTTCACCCGGATCGAGATTCCCGTCCTGTCCTCCATCCCGCTGATCGGACCCGCCCTCTTCCGGCAGTACGGCCTTACCTACCTCGCCTTCCTCCTCGTCCCGCTGGTCGCCTTCTTTCTCTACCGGACGCGAGCCGGCCTTGTCGTCCGTACGGTAGGCGAAAATCCGCTGGCCGCCGATACGGTGGGGGTCGACGTGCGCCTCACCCGCACGCTCTGCCTGATGGCTGGCGGAGCCCTCATGGGGATCGGGGGTGCCTTCCTCACCCTCGCCCACCAAAACATGTTCCTGATCGACGTGGTCGGCGGGCGCGGCTGGGTGGCCCTCGCCATGGTGATTTTCGGCAACTGGCACCCGGTCAAGGCCATGATCGGCGCCCTCCTCTTTGGACTGCTCGACGGGCTCCAACTGCGCCTGCAGGGCTCCGACCTCGCCATCCCTTTCGACTTCTTCCTGATGGTGCCCTACTTGATGACCATCATCGCACTAGTCCTCGTCTCCCGCCGGGCCCAGGTCCCGGCCGCCCTCCTCAAGCCTTACCGGCGTGAGGACCGGGGCTGACCGGGGCCTGAGCAGCGAGGGCGCAAAACTCCGGCACCCGGAGGTCTGCACGCAGCCCCCTCGACCCCCGGCCCGCGCTCTCAGGAACTTGGCGGGGAAGGGTGGGGGCTTCTCTGCGAGGAAACGATGGATCCGCGCGAGATGGATCCGCGCGATCCAAGCGGTCCGCAGGCCCTCCTTGCCGGTGGAAAGGCCAGCCCTGCCTGGAGCCACCTGCCGGGATCGAACCGGCGACCTGATGATTACAAATCAACTGCTCTACCTGCTGAGCTAAGGTGGCTTGCAGAAGAGAACGGAAGCAGCTCCCAAAGGGATGGGCAAGCTTGGCCCGTTCCCTGAATCACCCTTGCTCTTCCCTCACGCGGCTCCGGTGCACTTCCCTCCGCTCGCAGGTGCGCGCACGGCCTGCCTCCATGTGGCAAGCCCACGCGATCCCTCCCCCGTCCGCACGCGCGAAGGGGGGACCGGGTTTGCGGATTTGGCAAAGGGGCATCCCTTGCTAGACGATGAAAGCCCTTCTTGCCCCTCTCCTCCCGGTCCTCGTGCTCGCCACCTCCCTGCAGGCATGGGATCTCCAGAACGAGCGCTTCACCCAGCCGAGCCCGGACTTGGGTCCGGCGGAGGTGGTCGAGATCCAACTCGCCGCCCTGCAGGCCAACGACCGCCCGGTGCCGGGCACGGGCATCGCCCAGACCTGGATCTTCGCTCATCCGGGCAACAAGCGGGTAACGGGCCCTTTGCCGCGGTTTGCCCGCATGATGGAGACGCCGGCCTACCGCCTGCTCCTCAACCACCGCTCCCACACGGTGCGGCCCGTGGGGGAACCGTCGGACGGCATGGCGAATTTCATGGTCCGAGTGGTCCGGCCGAACGGGGATGCCTGGGAGTATGCCTGGCGGGTGGAGCGGGTCGAGGGTGGCGATCTCGATGGCTGCTGGATGACCACGGCCGTTTCCAGCCCGCAGCCGGGCGAATCGTCCATCTGATCGGGAGCCTGGGGGGGTGAGCGGTCCGCGGTGGTGGGTCGGCGGGG
>P_1C_Liq_2_UnCtyDRAFT_1000105_pt1 | contig 10988 bp, 10 predicted proteins | sample Pon1CUnioCityCA_3_FD_10238 | JGI IMG/M metagenome (IMG submission 10238) | reverse complement strand
GGGGCCGCGGAGGAGGGGGGTAGCGACTCATCCATGGGGGGGAGGGGTTGGGGGATCGCATTGCGGGACGGATCGCTGGGGTAGGCGACCCGTTCTCTCGAAATCAATTCCATTTTATGCATTTCGAACTTGCCGTCAATAGAGGGAAAGGTCACCCGACCGGGCCGAACCACTTTCCCATTAGCCGTTGCCGGCCCGTGTCCTCTTCTCCGCAGCCTTCCCTGCGCTCCCCCGATCACTGAGGATGCCGGGGAGGTACCCGCAGGGCGACCTCCTCCGTTCTCCACCCGGACGGCCCGCTCGTTTCGATTGCCGCCCCACAGGCAGAAGTCTTTGAGCGGCGCTTCTCCCCCGGGCCTGGTGTCGGGACGGGAATTCGCCCGCACCGGGAAACGGATGCCCACGACGGGATGGATCTCGGCTTGGATCGGGCCGTGTCGGCTTTTCCGGTGCTCTCGCAAGAAAAGGGACGGCTGACCACGGTGGGGACGCCGCCCACACCCGCCTCGTTGTCACCCGCGGCGCGAGGGGTCGGTCCTTCCAGCATCCCTTCCACTCTGGCCCCACCCTCTCCATCGTCGGGGAGCAGTTCCGGCTCCGACCCGTCCGCCTCGCCACGGTCCCGCAGGTGCGCGGCCGGCCCGACTCCCGCGATCCCAAACTGAACTCCCACCCTCCAACGGAACTGCGCACTCGCCGCGATCGCCACCAGCAAGCCCGGGGCAAAGGAGGACCCGGTGCTCGACCCGCACGGTCTCGCGAACACGGACAACACCTGCGAATTCCTCTTGATCCGCGGGGGAGAGATCGGGACGAGCACCGTCGGCTCCGGCCTGCCGGTAAATCCCCGCGCGAAGACATGCGAGGTCGCCGCAAGGCTGGCCTCCCTGTCCGCGGGAGCAATTTTTCCCTACGAGAACGCACCGGGCGGTCCACGCCAGCACTGGCTGCGCCGGCGCCGAAGGCCCCCGGGCCGCGGTGCGCGGCCAACGGGCCGCCCTTGTTGCCGCCGCTCTCCCCTGCAACGAATCCCTCGGCGCCCACCCCCTCCGGCCGAACCCGGAAAAGTCTTGACGAGTCGATGATCTCTATCGCAGGTTCCGCGACCTCTCGCCGGTGGCAGATCTCAACCTCCTGCTCCCGCTTGGATCAGCGGATGCCCTTCCCCCTACCCTTCAGGACCGCCATCGATCGGCCCCCTGCCTCCGCGCGGGAGTGGTCCTTCCGAATCAGGCAATCCTGCCCGGGAAGGACTTTGCAGGGTTCGATTCCTGCCTCCGCACAGCCCACTCCATGGCCGGCCCCCTACCCGGCCATGATCCTCAACGCGACTGAACCCGGATACTCCCTATGAAATCAAAGATTCGCCCCCTCCTCGCGGCCGCTTGTGCGACCGCCCTCGGCTTCGGCATCGCCGGAGCGGAAACCCTCAAGGTCGGCGTCCAGGCCCCCATCACCGGCAGCTATGCCAATGAGGGCCAGGGCATCGACAACGCCACCCGGCTCCTCGCCGAGCAGATCAACGAGAACGGCGGTGTCCTCGGCCGCCAGATCGAGGTGGTCACCTGTGACGATGAAGGCACCGCCATGGCCGCCGCCATTTGCGGCAAGGAACTCGTCAACGAGGGCGTGGCCATGGTCATCGGCTCCTACACCTCCACCTGCGCGGAGGCCGCCCAGAAGACCTACTACGACGCGGGGGTAATCCAGACCTCCGACGGGACCGCCGACGGCCTGACCGAAAAGGGCTACTGGACCTTCCTGCGGAATTCCTTCCCGAACAGTGCCGAGGCAATCTTCGCCGCCGACTACATGATCAACGAGAAGGGCTACGAGAAGATCGTGGTGATTTCCGACTTCTCCAGTTACGCCACCGGGCTCGCCGAATCGACCATCGACGAGCTCGAGAAGATCGGGGGCAACGTGGTCTCCTACAAGAAGATCAAGGCTGACTCCCAGAACTTCACCCCCGTCCTCACGAGCATCCGCGCCATGAATCCCGACGCGATCTTCTTCGCCGGGTACTACACCGATGGCGGCCAGCTGCGCGCCCAGCAGGTACAGCTCGGCATCGACGCCGACTTCATCGGAGGGGATGCCAACGACAACCCCGACTTCGTGAAGCTCGCCGGAAGCGCCGCGGAAGGTGCCTTCATCATCAACGTGCCCACCCCGCAGATGCTCCCCTACGATGTTGCCGAGGAGTTCCTCGCCGACTACGAGGCCGAGTTCGGCAAGCTCCCTCCCTCCATCTGGACGCTCATGAACGCCGACGGGATGCGGGCGATCGTCTACGCCATGGAACAGACCGGCAGCTTCGACACGAAAGAGGCCGTCGACTACCTCCACGCGATGACCGAGCCGATGCCCGGGATCACCGGCCCCCTCCAGTTCGCCTCCGACGGGAACCGGATCGGCAGCAGCTACATGACCTTCGAGATCCTGGAGGACGGTAGCTACGACGTGGTCTACGCCCAGTAGGATCCTGCTCTTCTCCGGCCGTGAACCGGGGTCCCGCGCGGGCCCCGGTTCACTCGCGGGCCGGTTCCCCGCCACCTTCCTCCGCGCCCGGAAGACCCCTCTCCCGTGGACACCTTTTTCCAGCAGCTCGCCAACGGGCTGACCATCGGCAGCATCTATGCCCTCGTGGCCCTCGGGTACACGATGGTCTACGGAGTGCTCAAGCTCATCAACTTTGCCCACGGGGCCCTCGTGGCCGCCTCGGCGTTCATCGGGCTGACCATCTACGCGACGATCATGGGGGAGTCGTCCTCCCTCCTCGCGGTCATCGCCATCTTTGCCCTTGTCGCCGCCGCGACCGCCTGCCTCGGCATCCTTCTCGAGCGATTCGCCTACCGGCCGCTCCGCCAGGCGCCCCGCCTCTCCGCGGTGGTCTCCGCCCTCGGGGCCAGCCTGATCCTCCAGAACGGGATCATGCTGGTCTGGGGACCGCAGATGCGGATCTTCCCGCAACTGGTCCCCCAGGTCTACTGGAACATCGGCGGGGTCGTCATCAGCCTGCTCCAGGTCATCATCCTGCTGCTCTCCGTCCTCCTCATGGCCGCGCTCTACTTCTTTATCGAGAAAACCCGGATGGGAGCGGCCATCCGGGCAAGCGCGATCGACCAGGACGCCGCCCGGCTGATGGGCATCAATGTGAACCGCGTGATCACCCTGATCTTCGTGATCGGTTCCTCCCTCGGGGCCATCGGTGGCCTCTTCATCGGGCTCTACTACCGGGGCATCACCTTTGAGATGGGCTGGCAGTACGGGCTCTACGCCTTCATCGCCGCAATCATCGGGGGCATCGGCAACATCCCCGGGGCCATGCTCGGGGGGCTGCTGCTCGGCCTCTTCACCGCCTTCATCTCGGGCTACATTTCCAGCACCTGGGCCGACGCCTTCACGTTCCTCCTCCTCATCCTCATCCTCATCGTCCGGCCGACCGGACTGCTCGGGGAGCGGGTCGCCCAGAAGGTCTAGATGTCCTCCTCCCTCTCCCGGCTCGGCGGGGCCGCCTTCCTCCTCGGGCTGGTCGTCCTCCCCCACCTGCTCGATTCCCGCTGGCAGGCCGTCGCGATCACCTTCCTCGTCTTCGCGGTGGTCGCCCTCTCCCAGGACATCGTCCTCGGCAAGGCCGGCATGTTCAACATGGGCCAGGCCCTCTTCTTCGGGATGGGAGCCTACACCACCGCCATCCTCAACTCCCAGTTCGGTTGGCCCATCGTCGCGACGATCCCGGTGGCCATCCTTGTGCCAGCCCTCTTCGGCATCATCCTCTCCGCCCCGATCGTCCACCTGCGCGGGGACTACCTGCTGGTGGTCACCATCGGCTTCAATATCGTCTTTGTACAAGTCCTCCAGAATGACCTGGGAGGGCTCACCGGGGGGCCGAACGGGATCTTCGGGCTGGATTCCCTCGCCCTCTTCGGGGTGACCCTCGGCAGTCAGGTCGCGGTCTACTACTTCGCCTTCGTGGTCCTCCTCGTCACCCTTGGGATCATGGCCAACCTCGAGAGGAGCAAGGCGGGCCGGGCCCTCCACTACCTGAAGCAGGATCCGATCGCCGCCGAGAGCATCGGCATCAACACCCGGGTCTACCGGATCTTCGCCTTCGGGCTGGGGGCCGGGATCGCCGGCCTCGCCGGCACGGTCTTCGCCACCCAGTACTCCGCGGTCTCCCCGGAGGGCTTCGAGTTCCTCCAGTCCATCCTCTTCTTCAGCATCGTCCTGGTCGGAGGATCCTCGATCCCGGGCATTTTCCTCGGGGTGTTCGTCATGTTCATCCTCCCGGAAATCTTCCGCGAGTTCTCCACCTGGCGCTACTTTGTCTTCGGCTTCGCCATGGTCTTCACGATGATCCTGCGGCCCCGCGGGATCTGGCCGGCCCGTTTCGGGCGCATTCCCGCCTTCCTCGTCCGCCCGCACCGCGATGGCTGAGAACGAACTGCTCCTCCGGGGGGTCACCAAGCGCTTCGGCGGGCTCACCGCCGTCGACAGCCTCGACCTGCAGGTGTCCCCGGGCCAGATCTACGGGATCATCGGGCCGAACGGGGCCGGCAAGACCACGGTCTTCAACTGCATCACCGGGATCTACAAGAGTGAGGAGGGTTCCGTGCGCTGGCGCGGCGAGGAAATCCGTGGGCTCACTCCCTACGAGATTGTCGACCGCGGGGTGGTCCGGACCTTCCAGACGATCCGGCTCTTCGCCGAGATGTCCGTGGCCGAGAACATCATGAGCGGTCGCCACATCCGCAGCCGCCAGGGATGGTGGGACGGGATCGTGCCGTCCGGTCGTTCCCGCCGCGACGAGCGCGAAAACTGGGAACAAGTGGGAGAACAACTCGCCTTTTTCGACCTGGAGGAACACGCCACCAAGCCGGCCAATGCCCTCCCCTACGGTCTGCAACGCCGGGTGGAAATGGCCCGGGCCATGGCGGTGGATCCCACCCTGCTCATCCTCGACGAGCCCGCCGCCGGCCTGAACGACCGGGAAACCCTCCAGCTGCTCGAGACGATCTTCCGGATCCGGGACAAGGGCATCACCGTGCTCCTCATCGAACACGACATGGACATGGTCATGGAGGTGACCGACTTCCTCACGGTCCTCAATTTCGGGAAGAAGATCGCCGCGGGAACGCCCGCGGAAATCCAGCGCGACCCGGCGGTCATCGAGGCCTACCTCGGCAGCGGCGATGACGACGACGACGACGGGGAAGGGGACGAGGGCAAGGGGGAGGTGGCGCCGGCATGAGCGGCGAGGCCCTCCTCCGCCTCGAGGACCTCGAGGTCTCCTACGGGAACATCGCCGCGCTCAAGGGGGTCAGCCTGGAGGTCGCCAAGGGTGAGGTGGTCTGCATCCTCGGAGCCAACGGGGCGGGCAAGACGACCACCATGCGGACGATCTCGCGCCTGCTCCGCCCCCGCGCCGGACGGATCCTCTTCCACGGGGAGGACATTACCCAGGTGCCCGCCCACAAGGTGGTCCATCTCGGGATCAGCCACTCACCGGAGGGTCGGCGCGTTTTCGGGATCCTCACGGTCGAGGAAAACCTCTGGCTGGGTGCATTCACCGAGAAACGCGTCGACAAGGAGCGCCTCCGGTGGGTGTACGAGCTCTTCCCCCGCCTGGAGGAACGCCGCAAGCAGCTGGCCGGAACCCTTTCCGGGGGGGAACAGCAGATGCTGGCGATCGGCCGCTCCCTGATGAGCCGACCGGAGTTGCTCCTGCTCGACGAGCCCTCTCTCGGGATCGCCCCGATCCTCGTCCGGAGCATCTTCGAGCGCATCCGCGAGATCGCCGGTGAGGGGGTCACCGTCCTGCTCGTCGAGCAGAACGCGCGGGCCGCCCTCAAGCTGGCCGACCGCGGCTACGTCCTCGATGTCGGCACGATCGCCCTCGAGGGAAGCTCCGCGGACTTGCTCGCCTCCGAAAAGGTCCAGGAGGCCTACCTCGGCAAGAAGGGCTGAGGACGCCGAAGGGAAGCGCCCGCCCCAGCGGCGGGCTCCCACCCGGGGAGTTCGGCGCTGCCGGCCTCGTCGGCCCTCAGTACCAGAAGCGATCCTGCACCTCCGCGGGCCGCGGACCGTCCGGTGTCTCTACCTCCAGGCGCGTGCCGGGGTCCCAGTGGGTCAGCCGAATCATCCCAATGGCCACATTCGTCCGGAAATCCGGCGACCACGCCGCCGACCCGATCCGGCCGACCGGTTCCCCCCTGGCCCCGCGGACGGTCCAGAAACGGTCGCAGGGGGGCACGGGATCACCCCCGATGGCCACGGGGCGGACCTGCTGGACGGGACCGTCCTTTTCCACGCGGAGGAGGGCATCGCGCCCGATGCAGCCGGCCGCCCGCTGGGTGTCGCAGAAGCGTCCGAGCCCGCACTCGTGCGGGGTGTTGTCGTCGGTCATGTCATTGCCGTAGCTGAGGAGTCCGCTCTCCACGCGCTCGATCCCGTTCGGGCAGCCCGCCCGCACCCCGAGGTCCGTCCCGGCCGCCTCGAGTGCCTCCCAGAGGGGTCGGCCGAGCTCCCAGCCCTCCGGGTAGATCTCGAAGCCTCCCTGCTTCGAGTAGCCGGACCGCGCCACGAGGAGGTCGCGTCCCCGGAAATCGAACCAGCCAAACCGGAAGAACCGCACCCGGCGCACCTCCTCGCCGAATACCCGCGCGAGGAGATCCTCGGCACGCGGACCCTGCACGGCCAAGGGGTAGACCGGGGGCTCGTCAATCAGCACCTCCAAGCGATATCCGTAGGCAATGCCCTTCACCCAGTAGAGGAGATCGCTGTCCGCAAGGGAGATCCACCAGCGATCCGCGGAGAGTTTCAGGGCGACGGGATCGTTGAGCATGCCCCCGGTCTCGTCCACGATCGGTACATACGCACAACGCCCGGGAAGCATCCCCTGCAGGTCCCGGGGAGTCAGCATCTGCAGCAGCCGCTGCGCGTCCGGTCCCCGCAGCTCCACCTGCCGCTGCACGGAGACGTCCCAGATCTGCACGGACTCCTTGAGGTGATGGTAGTCCTCCTCCAGGTCCCGGAACACGGTGGGCAGGAGCATGTGGTTGTACACGGTGTAGGCCCGGACGCCGGCCGCCTCCACTTTTTCCGAGTAGGGCGTTCGGCGGAGGCGGCGGGAAGGGGTCAGGTGGGGCATCTTCGGGGAGGGGTGCGGGAGGTTGGCCCACCCTTGTGCAGGAGGCAATCCCGGCCTCCCGGCCGGGTCCTCTTTTTGCGTGACCCTCCATGAGGGGCTCGTCCATCCTTCGCTCATGGCTTCCACTCCTTCTTCCCCCCAGGCCCAGCCGCCCACCGAGGAAGAGGTGCTCGCGTACGGGCTCGACAAGCTCTTCGCCAATGCGGAGCACTTCGGCCGGGGTCGCTCCCTGCGGGTCCCCAAGGCCGGGCAGAGCTGGCGCAAGTTTCCGCACTGGGACGAGATTCTCCCCCACCTCGAAAACCGCCTCCTCCCCAAGCGCATCGATGACCTCCGGCACTCGGGAATACCCGACGCCAACGAGTACTACCTCCTCACCGCCGCCGTTGCCAAGATCTGCCCGGAAAACCAGACGGAGAGCGGGCGGATGCCGCTCTTCGCGGTGGCCCACTGGCCGCCCGGGGATCCCCACCCTTTTGGGTACATCGTGCTCCGCAAGGTGCCGGGCGAGGAGCCCGAGCTGTACCGGATCGCCCCGAACTGGATCACTCCGGACTTCGAGTCGGCCACGGAGAACATCGACCTGCACCGTAAGCAGACGCTTTGAGGCGGGCGGCCGGGGTGCGGGAATCTTCCTGATCTCCCGGGTTTGCATTCGTAGTCGGGAGCGAGCAGCGTGTCGCCCATGACCGCGCCCGAGCAGCTTCTCTCCGAATTCATCCGGCACGCGAGTGTCTCCACGGATCCGGGTGCCCAAGTCGGGATGGAGGGAGCCCGCGCTTGGGTGGCGGGCCAGCTGCGGGACCTCGGCTTCGCAGTGGAGGAGATTGCCACTCCCCTCCATCCTCTCCTCCTCGCCGAACGACGAACCCGGCCAGAGCATCCGCACCTGCTTCTCTACGGGCACTACGATGTCCAACCGGCCGACCCCTACGAGCTCTGGACAACCCCGCCCTTCGAGGCCGCGGTCCGCCACGGCCGGATCTATGGGCGCGGAGCCGCCGACAACAAGGGCCCGATGGTCGTCCACCTCTCCGCGCTCCGGGAGGTCCTCCACACGAACCCCGATCTCCCCCTGAATTTGACCTACCTGGTCGAGGGAGAAGAGGAGATCGGCAGCCCCAGCTTTCGGGGCTTCCTCGAGCAGTACCGCGAGCGGCTCGCCGAGGCCGAGGTGGTCCTCCTCTCGGACACCGCCAGCCCCTCCACGGAACAGCTGGTCATCACCACCGCCCTCCGCGGTCTCCTCTACGTGGGAGTCAAGGTGACCGGACCGCGCACGGATCTGCACTCGGGCATGCACGGCGGGGCCGTCCGCAATCCCATTCAGGCCCTCGCCACGCTGCTGGCCTCCCTCCACACGGAGAACGGCGCGGTCAATGTGCCGGGCTTCTACGACGAGGTGACCCCGCCCGCCGATTGGGAACGGGAGGAACTGACCCATGTCGGTCGCAGCGCGGAGGACTACGCCCGCTTTCTCGGGGTCGACGCCTTCTTCCCGCCCCCGGGCTACTCGCCGGAAGAGGCGATTCGCTTTGCGCCCACTCTGGAGTTCAACGGCATCGGGGGCGGCTTCCAGGGCGAGGGAGTCAAGACGGTCATCCCCAGCGAAGCCCGTGCCAAGATCACCTGCCGACTGGTCGCCGACCAGGATCCCTTCGTCCTCGAGGAACGGGTCTGCCAAGCCCTCCGCGATCGCTGCCCGCCAGGAGTGACCCTCGAGCTGGAGACGGGCTCCCGGGCGTATCCCTACTCGGTGATCCCCCCGGACCGCCCGAACACGCCCGCCGACCAGCCGGAAGCCGTCGCCCGGGCCTTCCATGCGGTCGAGAATGCCGTCACCGATACCTTCGGCCGTCGCCCGCTCTACTTGCGCGAGGGCGGTAGTGTCCCGCTGGTCGCCGACTTGCAGAAAATTGCCGGTCTCGACACGATCCTTCTGGGGCTGTTCACCCCGGAGGACAACCTCCACGCGCCCGACGAGTCCTTTTCCCTCCGCACTCTCGAACGGGGGATCCCCGCCTTCGCGGAAATCTTCCGCCGGATCGCGGGATCTACGGGCTAGACCCGGCCCCACCTCCGCCCCGGCACCTGCGTCCGGCCACCTGGAAAATCGCGGTCTGGCTCGGTCCCCGGCCGGGGTGGATGGTTTCCCAGTTGCGAGGCTCGGTAGGCACCGCTCCCCCGCCGCCGCCTACTGGGCCTCCCCGCACTCCGGAGACTCACCCGGGTGGGCTCTTCGTGCGGTCCTCGCTCCCGCCCGAGGCCGGGAGAACGGTGCCTTTGGCTCGTCTCTCTCTTACCCCGCACTCTGAAGGGTGAAAACTCCCTCTGCCTGCTCCCACACACTCTTTTCCCGCGGAATCGCGCTTCCCGAAGCTAACGGCGCTGATTCACGGGGAGTCATACGCTGGCAGTGGCCGCTTGGGCCAATCCCCTTGTCGGTCTCTCGCTCTGCTACGGATAACTTCTGGCAACGGATGCCAAGGGGAGGGACGGCGAGGGCGGTTCGAAGCCTCCGGCTCGGGAATTCGTGGGGAAAAGGGATCAGTGCCATCCACTGGAACGTTGCCGTCAAGGTCGGGATCGACTCAGTCTGAAGGGGTGGCGGTCAACAAGGAGAATTTCTCCCCGCGTTGCCGGGGCGCACGGGGCGTGGGTAGGCTTGGATAGGAAATGGCTCACTCCACACCCACCAAGCCCCGGTTGCGCCTGCGGGAAGCCAGAGTCCTCGAAGTCGCGGAAGAATTGCTGGAGGAGAGGGGCTATCTCGGGCTCCATCTCGATGAAGTCGCCCGCGCGGTGGAGGTGTCCCGACCGACGCTCTACAACCATTTTTCTTGCAAGGAGGACCTGATCGCGGGGATCGCGAACGGATACTTGCGGGAGCGCCGTCGACTGTTTCGCCAGTCCCTCGCTTTCCCGGGGACGTCCCGCGAGAAGCTCTGCTCTGTCGGGGTCGCCTACGGGATTCTCGCCGAGGAAAGACCCCAGGCGCTTGCCACTCTTCAGTTGGTCCGGAGTCCCTCGATTTGGGAGAAAGTGCAGGACGCGAGGCGGGAGGAACTGCAGGAGAATACGGAGGCGTGCTTTCGTGTCATGCTGGAACTTGTGGAGCGAGGACGTCATCAGGGGGAACTCCCTGAGGATGCGTCGGTGCCCCCGGCCGCCATCGTTGCCGGTATCGTCTCGCTCTCCCACGGGACCTTCCTGCTCAACCGGGATCTCTCCTTTTTCACGTCCGTCCTCGGTGAACCGACCACCAGCTTTCTCTTCGAACACTACACCGCCTTACTCGACGGCTACCGGTGGCGGCCGCTGTCCACGGAGACCGACTATCGAGCCTGTCGACTCCGGGCCCGGCTCTTTCTGCGACCGGAAGGAAAAGCCGAGCCGGAAACGGCTGCTGGGCACCGCAGCTGACCCGGAGTAAGCCCCCTATCCTTGCCCGGGGGAACGCGTGCGCGGGTTCCGGGTGGAAGGGTCGTCCGGATTCCCCACCCGGAACCGGGAAATCCTACGACTTGCCAGCTCCGCCGCCCCGACCGCGGAACCTCGGGATTCTTCTCTTCCCGGCCTTCGCTCTCCGGGAAGACGAAGGTTCATTCCTCGAAGCCGCGCGTCGACCTGTCGTGCGAGGGCTGCGGTGGCCCTGCCGAGGTCAATGCGCACGGCCCGGGGAACAAACTTGGCGGGATCCGTGGGAGGATGGTCGATCGCCGTGTTTGCAACCATTCCAATCGCATCCCCCCACCTCCAGCCAGGGTCAACACCTCCCCTCCGGAATCGCGCGGGTCAGGCGGGCGAAGTGGGTCGGGCCGCGGGCCACGGCATG
>P_1C_Liq_2_UnCtyDRAFT_1000104_pt1 | contig 10995 bp, 10 predicted proteins | sample Pon1CUnioCityCA_3_FD_10238 | JGI IMG/M metagenome (IMG submission 10238) | reverse complement strand
GATCGTCGGGATCTCCTGTTCGGCGAGGACCGCCCGGTGCGCAGGGAGGTCCCGGCGGGCGAGGATACCGGCGTGGATGCGCGGGTGCAGGGTCTTCACCCGGCCGTCGAGAATCTCCGGGAACCCGGTGCGCTCGCTGACTTCCTCCACCTCCAGCCCGCCCTCGCGGAGCGCCCGGGCGGTTCCGCCGGTCGAGAGGAGGCGGTAGCCGAATTCTTGGTGCAACCGGCGGGCAAAAGGGAGGAGGCCCGTACGGTCACTCGTGGAAAGCAGAGCCGTGCGCATGCCCCCACTCCGGTGGAAAGCCCGACGCTCGGCAACTCCCTTTCCCGGTCGGGTCCACCCGTCGTCAGGGGAGGTCCCGCAAGCGAAATTCCGATACCCTCTCGTGACGAAATCGTAACACTTCACTGCTTGTGCGGGTGCCCGCATTGCCACTGTTTCGCGTTCGTCGGGACTCGCCCGGCAACCAACCTCTCCACCAACTCCCCCCTCATCATGTTCCGTTCCCTCTCCCTTCTGACTGCCTCGGCCGGTCTCGTTCTCGGTGGCTCCCTCGCCTCCGCGGAAAAGATCACCGGGGGTGGTTCCACCTTCATTTACCCGGTTCTCGCCAAGTGGGTGAGCAACTACGAGGAGACCTCCTCCAACAAGATCAACTACCAGCCGATCGGCTCCGGTGGCGGCATCAAGGCCCTCACCTCCGGCACGGTCACCTTCGCCGCCTCGGACATGCCCCTGCACCCGGACGAGCTGGAAAAACGGGGCTGGGGCCAGTGGCCGATGATCACCGGCGGCATCGTCCTCGCGGTCAACTTGCCGGGCATCAAGGACGAGGCCATCGTCCTCGACGGCAAGGCGCTCACCGACATCTACATGGGCAACATCGTCTCCTGGGACCACGGTGACATCCAGAAGCTGAACCCGAATGTGGACCTGCCCGACCGCCATATCACCGTGGTGCACCGCTCCGACGGCTCCGGGACGACCTTCAACTTCACCAACTACCTTTCAAAGGTATCCCCCGAATGGAAGAGCAAGGTGGGCAGCGACACGGTGGTCTCCTGGCCGACCGGGGTCGGCGGCAAGGGCAACGCCGGGGTGGCCAACTACGTCGAGACGATTCCCTACTCGATCGGCTACGTCGAGTACGCCTACGCCCTGCAGAACAACCTGACGGTCACCACCATGACCAACCAGGAGGGTAAGGTCGTGAAGCCGTCGCTCGACTCCTTCCAGTCGGCCGCCGCGAACGCGGACTACGCCGACCACAAGGACTTCTACCTCATCCTCACCGACCAGCCCGGAGACGCCAGTTGGCCGATCGTGGCGACGACTTTCATCCTCATGCCGGAGAAGCCCTCCAGCGAGGCCGCCGCGAAGACCGCCCTCGATTTCATGGCGTGGTCGTACGCGAACGGACAGGATGTTTCCAAGCATCTCGACTACGTGTCCATCCCGCAGAACGTGGTCACCCAGATCGAGAAGTACTGGACGGCGAACGTCACCAGCAACGGCCAGCCCGTCTGGAGCAAGTAAGCCTTTCTCCTCCCTCCCACCACCGCCGGGGCGGAGGGTGTTCCGGCACCCTCCGCCCTTTTCCTCCCCATGAAGGACGCTCCCTTCCGCTTGGGCACGCGGGCTTCCGCCTGGTTGCTCATCCTGATCTTCGCCGGCATCCTCGCCAGCCTGCTCGTCCTCTCCTGGCCGAGCATCCGCGGGTTCGGCGTCGGCTTTCTCGTCAGCAGCGAGTGGAATCCGGTGACCAAGGAATTCGGGGCGTGGCCCTCGATCGTCGGCACGATCGTCTGCTCCCTCATCGCGATCGTCCTCGGTACGATCCTTTCCTTCGGCATCGCCTTTTTCATTACGGAGATCGCGCCCCGCCGGATCCGCGGGGTGGTCGCCCGGCTCATCGAACTGATGGCGGGCATTCCCAGCATCATCTACGGGATGTGGGGCCTCTTCGTTCTCGTGCCCTTCATGGCGACCACCGTCCAGCCTTGGCTGATGAAGGTGTTCGCGCCCGTGCCGGTTCTCAACCAGATCTTTGGGGGCGCGCCGACCGGCGTCGGCCTCTTCACCGCCGGTGTCGTCCTCGCCATCATGGTGACGCCCCTGGTCTCCTCGGTGATGCGGGACGTGCTCGCCACGGTGCCCGCCAGCATGAAGGAGGCGGCCTACGCGGTGAGCGCCACCCGCTGGGAGGTCATCCGCTACGTCCTTCTCCCCAAGACCAAGGTCGGCCTCATCGGCGCGGTCATCCTCGGCTTCGGGCGGGCTCTCGGGGAGACCATGGCCGTCACTTTCGTGATCGGGAATGCCCATGCACTCACCGAGTCGCTCTTCATGCCGACGACAACCATCGCCGCCTCCATCGCCAACGAGTTCAACGAGGCGACCGGCACCCTTTACCGCTCCGCCCTCATGGAGATCGGCCTGATCCTCTTCGTGATCACCTTCCTCATCCTGCTCGCCTCCCGGCTACTCATTTCCCTGACCAGCCGCCAGAGCGGTTGAACGATCGTCTCCCCTCTCCCCCATGTCCCGCTCCCTTTCCTTCGGCCGTCGGGCCAAAAACTCCCTGTTCTACCTCTTCAGTGTGTTCACCACGCTGTTCGCCCTCTTCTTCCTCGGCGCCATCTTCTGGGAGCTCATCCGGTCCGGTTTCGCCGGGCTGGACTGGAGTGACTTCACGGAGAACACCCCCCCGCCCATGACCGACGGCGGCTTCCTCAATGCCCTCGTCGGCAGCTTGATCATGACCACTATCGCGATGTCCCTCGCCACGGTGGTGGGGGTGCTCGTGGCGACTTTCCTCAGCGAATTCCGCAAGCAGGCTCGGCTCGGCAGTGTGGTCCGCTTCCTCAATGACATCCTCCTGAGCGCGCCCTCCATCATTATCGGCCTGTTCATCTACGCCCTCCTCGTCGTGCCCTTCGGCGGCTTCTCGGGGATCGCCGGATCGATCGCCCTCGCCATCGTGGCCCTCCCCATGATCACCCGGACCTGCGAGGACGTCCTCCGCATCGTGCCCGACCAGCTCCGCGAGGCCGGGATCGCCCTCGGGCTGAAGCGCTCCACGGTGACGCTCCGGATCATCTACCGGAGCGCCCGGGCCGGCATGGTCACGGCCGTCCTCCTCGCCCTTGGGCGCGTGGCCGGGGAAACGGCCCCGCTCCTCTTCACCGCCCTGAACAACTCCGGCTTCAGCGCAAACCTCTTCGCGCCCATGCCGAACCTCCCGGTGATGATCTACCAGTTCGCGATGAGTCCCTACGAGAACTGGAAGGAACTGGCCTGGGCCGCCTCCCTCCTCATCACCGTCTTCATCCTCGCCCTCAATGTCTTCAGCCGGGTGATTTTCCGTCCCTCGACCTCTTCCTGACCCCCCCATGAATGCCACCGCCCCCGATTCCCCAGCCCTTTCCCATGTGTCCGAGGACGGCACACCCACGCCCGTGGAAGTGGAGAATCTCCAGTTCCACTACGGCTCCTTCCACGCCCTCAAGGACCTCAATCTCCGCTTTGCGGGCACCGGGGCCACCGCGCTCATCGGACCTTCCGGGTGCGGGAAGTCGACCTTCCTGCGGATCTTCAACCGGATCTACGAGCTCTATCCCGGCCAGCACGCGGAGGGGTCCATCCGCATCGACGGGGAAAACGTCCTCGATCCCCACACCGACCTGAACGAGCTGCGCACGAAGGTGGGCATGGTTTTCCAGCGGCCGACCCCCTTCCCCATGTCCATCTTCGAGAACGTCGCCTTCGCCGTGCGCAAGGTACAGCGGATCGGGAAACAGGAACTGGCCGACCGGGTGGAATGGTCGCTCTCCAAGGCGGGCCTTTGGGAGGAGGTGAAGGACTCGCTCCGGAAGCCCGGCAGCGCCCTCTCCGGGGGCCAGCAGCAGCGGCTCTGCATCGCCCGGACCATCGCCCTGCAGCCCTCGGTCCTCCTCCTCGACGAGCCGACCTCCGCCCTCGACCCGTACTCCGTGCAAAAGGTGGAGGCGCTCGTCGAGGAGCTGAAGAACGAGTTCAAGATCATCATCGTCACCCACAACATGTCGCAGGCCCGGCGGGTCTCCGAGGAAACGGTCTTCATGGTGCGGGGGGAGGTCGTCGAATTCGCCCCCACCCGCGAGCTTTTCGATTCCCCCCGCGAGGACCGCACCCGGGCCTACCTCCAGGTCGGGGACCTCTGAGGGCGCGCGGAGGGGGCAAGCGGAATCCGGCAGCGGACTCCGCCGTCCGCTGCCCGCCGTCCGCCTCAACCGTTCTCCTCGCCCTCGCGGAAACTGCGGATGACCCAGTTGGAGATTTCCCGGTCGGGATTCTCCGCGCAGGCCCGGTCGATCCGGAACTCGCGCTCGCCGGTGTTCCGGGAGACGATCTTCAGGCCATAGGGCAGGTCCTGGAAGTGCTCGGCAAGATGGTCCCCGAGGGGGCGGCCCGCGGCCTCCGCGGCCTCGGCGAGATGGGCGGCGGCCTCCTCGGTGAAGAGCAGGTGCAGGCCGTGCTCCTCCTGGAACCGGTCGACGAACTGCTGGAGCTCGGGCAAGTCGGACCCGGGGCTACCCCCGTACTCCTCGAGGAGCCGGGCGAGCACCTCGTCGGGATGCTCCACGAAGTTCTCGTCGACTTCGAGCGACTCCACCTGCGTGGAGGGCAGCTCGAACTTGAAGTCGCGGAAGAGCCGCTCGAGCACGGACATGAGCCCGCGGGCCCCGGTACCCTCCGCATGGGCCCGGGCGGCGATCGCCTCGAGGGCGCCGGGGGTCACCGTCACCTCGATCCCGTGGTTCTCGAAGTCCTGCACGTATTGCCGGAGGACGCTTCCCTCGGAGCCGCTGAGGATGCGGGCGAGGTCCTCCGCGGAGAGCGACTCGAAGCTCACCCGGACCGGCAGGCGTCCCACGAACTCGGGCTCGAAGCCGTAGCGAATGAAGTCGGTGGTCTCGGCGTGGCGGAGGTAGCGGCTGAGGTCCTCCTCGTCGAGCACCTCGCTGGTGAAGCCCATCCCGCTGCGGCCTACCCGTTTCTGGATACTCGCGGCGAGGTCGTCGAAGGCTCCGCTCACGATGAAGAGGATGTTGCGCGTGCTGATGCGCCGGCTGGCCTTGCGGCCGCCCCCGCCCCCCATCATCGCCTGCATCTGGCCCATCATGTCGGTCTGGCTGAAGGGGTTCACCTCCGTCTCCTCCATGAGCTTGAGCAGGTTGATCTGCACGCCGCGCCCGGAAACGTCCTTCCCGCCGGCGCTCCCCTCACTGGCGATCTTGTCGATCTCGTCGATGTAGATGATCCCCATCTCGGCGAGGTCGACATCCCCCCCGGCCTCCTTGACGAGGTCGCGCACGAGGTCGTCCACATCCGAACCGACGTAGCCGGTCTCGGAAAACTTGGTGGCATCGGCCTTCACGAAGGGAACCCCGATGAGGCGGGCGAGGTTCTTCATGAGGTAGGTCTTCCCGACCCCGGTCGGACCGAGAAGGAGAATGTTCTGCTTCTGGTACTCGAGGGAGGACTCGGCCGGCGCCTCAAACTGGCGGCGGATGTGGTTGTAGTGGTCGCAGACGGCCACCGAGAGCACCTTCTTCGCCTCGTCCTGNCCGATGACATGGCGGTCGAGGCTGGCGCGCACATCCCGCGGCTTCAGGCGGAACTCGCGGACCCGGCGGAGCCGCTCCGCCGCCCGCTTTTCCTCCTCCCCGGAGTCGTCGGAGCCGCCCGACTCGTCCGCGGCTCCCCCGGCCTGCTGGGCGTTGGCGGCCATGCGGATGCCCTGCGCCCGCAGCCGTGGGTCCCGCAGGATGTTCTGGAGGTTTTTCTGCAATTCCTCGAAGGGATTGCCGTTGTCGTCGTCCTTGTTCTTGTCGCTCATCGCCAATCGTTTCTGGGGTGGAGGTGGAAAAAGGGGAGGGGCCGGCGCCGTGCGCGCACCCCCGACCTTTCCCGGGAGCCTGTTCCCTTTCCCCGCGCGGCGCAATCGTCACCGTTCCGGAGACCCCCCGCCTTTTTCCGCGCGGTGCAGGGCCACGATCCCCCCGGTGAGGGCCCGGGCCCGGACCGCGGCAAACCCGGCCGACCGCATCTGCTCGGCGAGCACCTCCCGGCGCGGGAAGCTGCGAATGGTGCCGCCGAGATAGCGGTAGGCCTCCGGGTCCCCGGTGAGCCGGCCCGCCACCCACGGCAGGAGTTTCTCGAGGTAGGGATAGTAGAGCGGGCGCAGCCAGGCGTAGGGCTGGGAAAACTCGAGCACGAAGAGGGCGCCGCCCGGCCGGAGGACCCGCCGCATTTCGCGCAGGCCGCGGTCGCGGTCCTCGAGGTTGCGGAGGCCGAAGCCGATGGTGAGGACATCGACGGAGGCATCCTCCAGTGGCAGGGCCAGGCAGTCCCCGAAGGCAAAGCGCAGGCCGGGGCGCCCGCCCTGCTTGCGGCGGGCCTCCTCGAGCATGGGCTCGCAGAAATCAAGGCCTTCCACGGTCGTCTCCGCCGGCAGCTGCCGCCGCAGGGCCAAGGCGATGTCTCCGGACCCGGTCGCCAGGTCCACCACCCGGCGCGGGCTCTCCCGCAGGACCGCGCGCACGGTCCGCCAGCGCCAGTAGAGGTCGATCCCGCCACTCAATACCCGGTTCGCCCGATCGTAACGGCCGGCGATCCCCCCGAACATGCGGGCCACCGCGCTGCCTTCGATGACGGGACCGGAATTTCCTGCGGACGCCTCCTTCACGCCCATAACGATAAGAGCTTCCGGCGGAGGGGCAAACGATCCCGTACGGGGACGCCTGCGCGGTTGCGCCCCCGCGTGAAGGTCTTCCCCTGTTCCGACGCGCCCCCATGTCCGCTCTCCCCGTCCTCCACCTCGCGGTCACCGCCGCCTACGCCGGTCTTCTCTGGACGGTCCAAATGGTCGTCTACCCCCAGTTCGCGGAGGTTCCCGCGGCCGCCTTCCCCGCCTACCACCGCCGGCACATGCGCCGGATCGCTCCGCTTGTCGGCCCGCTCTTCCTCCTCGAGGGCAGCGCCGCGGTCGCCGCCTTCTGGCTCGGGGTCGCCACCCAACCCATCCTGCAATCGGCCTCTCTCGGCCTGTTCCTCGCCGGCCACGCGGTCACCTTCCTCGTCTTTGTACCGCTGCACGGAAATCCGCCTGAGGGACCGACGCGGTCCTGGTGCCGCCGGCTCCTCCGGTGGAACGGGATTCGCACGGGTCTGCAGTCGCTCCGCAGCGGTGTGGTCGTCGCCCTCGCCCTCACCGCTTGACCGGGCGGCCGCGGGCTACCGGGAGATCGCCGGACGGTGCGGGCGGAGATGGCCTCAACCCTCCCGGTTCCGTGAGTCGAGCTGGATGGTCACGGGTCCCCACAGCGACGCGGCGATGTCCATCATCGCCCCAAACTCCCCACTCTCCACGGGAAGGCCCGACTCCTCCCCCAACCTTGCGAGAAAGCGCTCGTACAACGCCCGCGCCGGAGCCGGGTCTGCCGCCCGCCGGTACGAGGGTCGGTTCCCCTTGCGCGTATCCGCGTGCAAGGTGAATTGGCTGATCACGAGGAAGCCGCCCCCGATGTCCACGGCGCTCCGGTTCGGCACGCCCTCCTCGTCGTCGAACAGCCGCAACCGCGGGATGCGCCGGGCCAGCCAGTCGAGGTCCTCGTCCCCGTCCTCCCGGGAGATCCCCAGGAGAATCAATAAGCCCTCCCCGATCGCGCCCACCCGGCGATCCTCCACCTCCACCGAGGCACGACTCACTCGCTGCAAGACCGCTCGCATCCCGCCAGCCAAGGGGGTCGTCCCGCCGTCGTCGAGCCCGGAAGGCCGCGCGGTCCGGGGAGGGGGGCCACGGTCCCTCCCTGAGGGGGGACTCCCTCCCGCAGGCCGGGCCGGTACTTTTTCCGGATTTTGAACCGGTCGGCTCCGGATGGGCTTGACGTTCCCCTCTCCGAGAGATTGAGACTCATTCTTATTATGAAAACCAACCCAACCCAACCCCATCCATCCGGGCAAGGTCACGCCACTCCGGTGACCCGCTGCCCTCGCCGTCGGCCCGTCGGCCGTTTCCTGCTCGGGCTCAGTCTCGGCCTGTTCGGTGCCGCGCCCTTTCTACCGGGCGCGGAAGTCAACCTGTACACCGCGCGCCACTATCCCGGGGACGACGCCCTCTACGAACGATTCGAGGAGCGCACCGGGATCGAGGTGAACGTGGTCGACGGGAAGGGCGACGAGCTACTCCAGCGGATTCGCGCGGAGGGTGAGCAGTCGCCGGCCGATGTCTTCATCACGGTCGACGCGGGTCGCCTCTGGGCAGCCGAGGAAGCTGGTATCCTCCAACCAGTGGAGACGATGGAACTTCTCGCCAGCGTGCCCTCCCCGCTGCGTGACCCCGACGGGCTCTGGTACGGCCTGACCAAGCGGGCTCGGGTGATCTTCTACGACCGGGCCTCCGTCGACCCCTCTGAACTGTCCACCTACGAGGAGCTCGCCGATCCCCGCTGGCAGGGCGAGATTCTCATCCGCAGCTCGTCGAACGTGTACAATCAGAGCCTCCTCGCCGCGATCATTGCCGAACACAGCGAGGCATACGCGGAGCAATGGGCCGAGGGCATGGTGGCGAACTTTGCCCGCAAGCCGCAGAGCAACGACACCGGCCAGATTCGGGCGGTCGCGGCCGGCCTCGGGGACGTGGCCATCGCCAACCACTATTACTACCTGCGGCTCATGCAGTCGGACAATCCGGAGGATCAGGAGATCGTGGAGAAGGTCGGCATGTTCTTCCCGAACCAGGAAAGCCGGGGCACCCACGTGAACATCAGCGGGGGCGGCGTGGTCGCCGGCGCGGAAAACCGCGAGGAAGCCATCCGCTTCCTCGAGTTCCTCGTCTCTCCGGAGGCCCAGGCGGTTCTCGCCGACGGTAATTACGAGTTCCCGGTCAATCCCGACGCACCCGTCCCGCCCTACCTCTCGGACTACTCCTTCCGTGAGGATCCGCTCCCGGCCTCAGTGATCGGCGAATTCAACCCGGAAGCGATCCGGATTTTCGACCGGGCCGGCTGGCGCTGAGTCCGGTTCCCGGCTGGGCCCGGCAGCTTCCCCGGAGCGGGGCTGCCGGGCCCTCTTCCGGCGCTTCCTCCTTCCCGCGGGGGTCCTGCGAACATTGTTACGAAAATGTCACAGTGCGGTCGTTGACCCGGAGAGGCCCGTCCGGAATCTCGAAGGCGGCAAGCCTGTGGGCCAGCTGACCCACAGTCCTCCCACCACCTCCTCAAGCCGAAAAACAACCACAACCAAAACACACACCTACCATGAATCGCATGAACCACGCAGGCCGTTCCTGCCTTCGCTGGCTCGCTGTAGCCGGGGCCACCACCGCGGTGGCCAGCGCCCAGATGGACCAGGAGAAGGAGCCGACCGTCAAGAGCGAGATCAAAGCCACTCCTGACGTCCTCGCCGCCCCCGCCGAAGGAACCTACTTCGAACAGGGCAACTTCTTCCAGGCGCTCGACCGCTACCTCGGGGACGGCACCCTCGACGCCGACTTCGGGATCGCCGGGAACTACAACGACGAAGGGGGCACCGACACCAGCCTTGTCTGGGGCTACGCCGAGGCCGGCTACACCACGCCGAGCTTCAACGGGCTCGACTTCGGGGGCTCCCTGATCTTTGCCCAGCAGATCGCCCAGCACAACAAGGGCTACAGCAACGCCTTCGAAAAGGACGCGGCCCTCCAGTCCCTCTTCGCTCGCTACACCTTCCCGGAAAGTGAGGCTACCATCCTCGGCGGACGCAAGAAGTTCAACAAGACGGCCATTACCGACGGGGACAGCCATGAGGGGATGGAAGTGTCCACGGGCAGCCTTATCCCCAACCTTGAAGTGAGTGGCGCCTGGGTCGGACGCTGGGTCAACAACAGCACGATCTCCAACGACGGCGACGGCATCGAGGACTGGCAGAAGGTGAATACGGCCAGCGACGGGGAAGCCGGGAACGCCGCCTTCTGGGGTCAGGCCACCCTGAACCTCGACCTGCTCAACAGCTCGTCGGTGACTCCGTTTCTCCAGTACCAGAAAAAGGTCGGGACCGGGGTCGGGGCTGAAGCCGAGGTCGCGACCGCCCTCGGAGAAACCGACCTCATCCTCGGCGGGACCTACGCGTACTTCGACAACGACATCCCGAACAGCGTGAACCCGAACCTCGAGAGCGCCAGCCAGTTCATCGTGACGGCGACCCTCGACTTTGGTCGCACTTACCTCACCGGCGGTTACTGGGGCCAGGAAAACAAGGACGCCGATGTCTCCGAGGGCATCTTCGACACCTTCGACCCGGGCGAACTCGGCGACCTCGCCGGGCGCAGCGCGGAGATTCCCTTCGTCGAGGCCGGGATCGACCTCACGGACACCATCAACCTCTCCGGGATGGTCCTCTATGCCGACAACTCCCACCTCAACCAGAAGTCCTGGGAGTTCGACGTCTACCTCGAGTGGAGCCTCTCCGAGAACCTGAGCCTGGAGGGTTACTACGCCTACATCGACTTCGACAAGAGCACCGCCAACGGCGAGTCCTACAAGGACTACGGTCAGGGCGGCGCCTCGCTGAACTACTCATTCTAAGGTTTCCCCGGGGGCTCCCGCCCTCCTTTGTTCTGGTTTCCGGCCCCTCCGCTTCGGCGGAGGGGCCTTTTTCATGGAAGCCGGGAAGACATTCCGCCGTCGGTCGGAAGCCCGGAGCGAAACGAAGCCAATCCCCCACTCGGCCCCGGAAAACTCCGCAGAGGTGCGGCCCTGCCCCGTGATCAAAGAGAGTCCGACCCAAATTTGCCGGCTCGCCAAGTCGGGAGCATCGCAGAGCCAGCCCATCCTCCCCACCCCTCCAACTCCAGCCCACGGCCCTGCCCATGGAAAGGCCCCGACCTCGAGCGGATGGGCTCCTCCCCTCCGCCAAGCCGACCCCGTCGGTCCCCCACCCACGCCAGCCATCGCCCATGGCAGGGTTCCC
>P_1C_Liq_2_UnCtyDRAFT_1000102_pt1 | contig 11054 bp, 10 predicted proteins | sample Pon1CUnioCityCA_3_FD_10238 | JGI IMG/M metagenome (IMG submission 10238) | reverse complement strand
CTCCGCGCCCCGACGAGGCGGCGGCCGATCTCGGTGCGGCCCGAGCCCATGAGGCCGGCAAGGCCGACGATTTCGCCGCGCCGCAGGTCGAAGCTGACCCCGGAGAGCTTCTCGTCGGAAAGCTCCTGCGCCTCGAGCAGGACCCCGCCGATGTGGGCATCGGCCCGGAAGGTTGCCCGGTCGACGAGGCTGACCTCGCGGCCGGTCATCATCCGGGCGACTTCGCCCTCGTCGAGCTCCGCGGTGGGCACGGTGCCCACTCTTTCGCCGTCCCGGAACACGGTGACTCGCTGGGTGATCCGGAAGATCTCCTCGAGCCGGTGGGAAACATAGAGGAGGCTGATGCCCTCCCGGCGCAGGCCCTCGATCACCGCGAAGAGTTGGTCGATTTCCACGGCGGTCAGCGCGGAGGTGGGCTCGTCGAGGATGAGGATGCGGGGGCGGAGGGCGAGGCCCTTGGCGATTTCCACGAGCTGCTGCTCGCCGGCATTGAGGTCACGCACGCGGCGGCGGGGGTCGTGGGAAAGTCCGAGGCGTCCGAGGATCGCGGCGGCCTGCTCATACATCTCCTTCCAGCGGATCCAGCCGCCCCGGCGCTGCGGCTTGCCCACGCCGAGGAAGACATTCTCCGCGATGGAGAGATGCCGGGCGAGGCTGAGTTCCTGGTGGATGGTCACGATCCCGCGGGCCATCGCCTCGGACGGTGAGGCGAGCCGGATCTCCTCCCCCGCGAGGCGCAGGGATCCCTCGGTGGGAGCGTAGACCCCGCTGAGGATCTTGATGAGGGTGGACTTGCCAGCGCCATTCTCCCCGAGCAGGGCATGCGACTCCCCGGCCGCGAGGTCGAGGTCCACGCCCTTGAGGGCGCGCACGCCGGGGAAGGCCTTCACGATGCCGCGCGCCTCGAGGAGGGGGTCCGCGGGGGAGGGACCGAGGGGGGCAACCATCGGTGACGGGTCGGGTCGGGGGAAGGGGAGGGGGCGTGAGAAAGCCGGACAGCTCCAGAATCAGGGCTCGATTCCGCGGCTCTGCAGGTACTCCTCGGTCACGTCCTCCTGCAGGAGGATCCGGGAGGGCACTTTCGTCCAGGCAGGGAGGTCGTCCGCGCCCTCGGCGGCCACGGCGTAGGCGGCCATCACCGACTCGTAGCCGACGCGGTCGGTGTTCCCGTCCACGGTGGCGAGGAGTTCGCCGTTGCGGAGGGCGTCGAGGGCAGCGGGGATGGCGTCCACGCCGACGACCTCGATCTGGTCGGCCTTGCCGGCGGATTTCACCGCNTGGATGGCCCCGAGCGCCATCTGGTCATTGGAGGCGACGATCACGTCGAGATCGGGATGGGCCTGCAGGAAGTCCTCGGTGACCTTGAGCCCTTTCTCGCGGTCCCACTCGGCAGTGCTCGAGGCCACCACGTTCATGCCGTCGTACTGGTCAAAGACTTCCACGAAGCCCTCGAGACGGTCCTCGGCGGTGGAGCTGCCCCGGAAGCCCTCGAGGATCGCGACGTTCGCCTCGCCCCCGGTCTCCTCGACCACGAATTCGGCGAGCTGGACGGCGAGAGCCTTCTCGTCGAGGCCCACGAAGGTAGCGGAATCGCCGCAGTTCTCCGCGGCGAGGCGGGTGTCGGGATTGATCACGGGGACGCCCTGCCGGTTGGCTTGGCGAACCTTGGGGCAGAGGGCGGTCGCGTTCATCGGGACGAGGACGAGGGCGTCGGGCTGGCGGACGAGCTGGGACTCGACGATCCCGATCTGGCCCTGGATGTCCCCGTTGAACTGGGCGGCGGTCCAGAGGAGGTTGATGTCCTTCTCGGCGGCGGCTTCTTCGGCACCGGCCCGCATGCGCCAGTAGTAGGGGTTGGTCATGTCCTTCACCACGAAGGCGATGTTNGTCGTCTCGGCTTGGGCCGGAGCGACACCGAGCAGGGTCGCCGAGGCCACGAGGAGGGTGGAGAGGAGGGCAGTCAGGGTTTTCATGGGGTACTGGGGTGGTTGGTTGGGGTGGGTTGTTCGGTTCGGGGCGTCGGGGACGCTGCAAGGGCTCAGGGAATCACGGGGGTTTCCGCGGATCCGTTCCGCGCGGAGGTGTGCAGGGCCTCCACGGTGGCTTGTACGGCGCAGGCCTCCGCAAAATCGGCCGCGGCCGGGCGGCCCTCGTGCCAGGCCTGGACGAGGTCGGCGGCCTCGATGACCTTGAGGTCGTTGAAGCCGAGGTGGTGGCCGGGAGCGGGACAAAAGGCGCCGTAGGGGGGATGCTGTGGGCCGGCCTCGATGCGGCGGTAACCGCGCTGGTCCTGGGGCTCGTCCCGGCGGTAGAGGAGGAGCTCGTTCATCCGCTCCTGCGTGAAGGCGATCGCCCCCTCGGTGCCGCTGATTTCGAAGGAAAGGTCCATGGTCCGGGCGGTCGCCGCCCAGTTTGCCTCCACGCTGCCGAGCACGCCNCCCGCGAAGTGCAGGATCCCCTGGGTGGTGTCATCCACCTCCACGGGCCGAAGCTCCTCCGAACCGGGGGCCACGGGACGCTCCTTGAAGAAGGTGGAGCTGGCCCCGACGACCCGTTCCACAGGGCCGACGAGCTTGCGGGCAAGGGCGAGGATGTGGCTGCCGATGTCGGCGAGGGCCCCGCCCCCCACGGGATCCGTCCGGAAGGAGTGGGGGGCCTGCGGGTCCGCCATGTAGTTCTCCGCATGGCGGCCCCGGAATCCGGTGACCCGGCCAATGGCCCCCTCGGCGATGAGCTGGCGGGCGTGGTCGATGAGGGGGTTCGACACGAAGCCAAAGGCTACCTTGTTCGCCACGCCGGCGCTCTCCACGGCCTCCCGCATGCGCCGGGCCGCCGCGAGGTCGGGGGCGAGGGGCTTCTCGCAGTAGATCGCCTTCCCCGCCGCCGCCGCGGCCAGCGCGATGGGCTCGTGCAGGGCATTTGGGGCGGTGATTGCCACGAGGTCCACCTCGGGCGATTCCACGAGCTCCCGCCAGTCCGCGGTCGACCGCTCGAACCCGAGCTCCCGCGCCGCCCGCTCCGCGGTGGGCTCATCCACATCCGCCAACCAGCGCAACGCGGGCTCCGCCGGAAGCGGGAAAAGGCCGCCCACCGACCGAAACGCATTCGCATGGCAACGGCCCATGAAGCCGGAACCGATCAGGCCGATGCCGCAGCGGATCGCAGGGGGAGGGGTAGGGGAGCGGGGAGGGGAGGCGGTCATGGGGGAAACGGCAACTCACCGGCGCGAATACCGAAGCAAGGGCGGGTGCAAACGATTGCGGAGAGGGGTAGAAGCTGTCTTGGGAAGAATGCGAGAGAGCGAAACGATCGAAGGAATCTCAACAGCGTCAATCTTTTTCCTGATCGAGGGTGACGGCCCCGGGCCCGGGAAGGGCGGCGGCGGGGACCTTCCCGGAGATGATCATGCCGAGGAGGTCATCCTCGCTGGCGCGGGCGGCCTCGACGGTGCCGACCACGCGCCCGCCGCGCATGGCGACGATGCGGTCGGAGAGCCGGAGGATGTCCTGGAGGTCGTGCCCGATGAGAAAGATCCCGAGGGCGCGTTTCTTCAGGCGGAGGACGAGCTGGCGGACCATTTCGGTCTCCTCCGGCCCGAGGGCGGCGGTGGGCTCGTCCATGATGAGCACCCGGGTGTCGAGGTGGACGGCCCGGGCAATGGCGACGGATTGGCGTTGGCCGCCGGAGAGGAGGCCGACTTCGGTGCGGAAGCGGTGGAAGTGGGGGTTGATGTTGTGGATGGCCTCCTTGGCGATGGTCTGCATGCGCTGGGCGTCATTCCAGCGGAAACCGAGGAAGGAGCGGGTGAGCTCGCGGCCGAGGAAGAAGTTTTCGGTGGCGTTGAGATTGTCGAGGAGGGCGAGGTCCTGGAAGATCATCTCGATCCCGAGCTGGTGGGCACGGATCGGGGAATCGAGGGTGACGGTTTCCCCATCAATCCGGATCCGGCCGTGATCGGGGCGGAGGGCCCCGGAGACAATCTTCATGAGGGTGGACTTGCCGGCGCCGTTGTGGCCGATCACGCCGACGACCTCACCGGAATGCAGGTCGAGGGAGACCTCTTCGAGGGCGTGGACCCCCCCGAATAGCTTGGTCATGGATTCGATCTGGAGGAGGGGTTTCATGGCGATCTCAGGACCTGCGGACGGCGATACGGTCGACCCACACCGCGCCGATGAGGACGAATCCGATGAGGATCTGGCGGAGGGAGCTGCTCACCCCGATGAGGACCATGCCGGTGTCGAGGCTCTGGATGACAAAGGCACCGAGGATGCCCCCGAGGATCGAGCCCCGGCCTCCGTCGAGGGAAGCGCCCCCGATGACGGCAGCTGCGATCACATTGAGTTCAAGNANGGTACCAAGATTGGTGGTGCCGGCGTTCAGGCGGGAGGTAGTGATCACTGCCCCGACGGCGCAGAGGAGGCCCATGAGCGCGAATACCTTGAGCACGACCCGGCGCACGGGAACACCGACGAGCCGGGCGGCTTCGAGGTTCTGGCCCACGGCGTAGACATGGCGGCCCACGGGAGCCCGATTCACGAAGAGTCCGATCCATGTGGCGGCCAGCGTGAGCAGGAGGAGGGGGGAGGGGATCCCGTACCCGAGGTCCGTCCGTGGCCGGTCGTAAGCATTGAACTGGTAGATCATGAAGAGGGTGAGAGCGCTGGCAAAGAGCCCACCCAGCAGGGTGAAGGGGAGGGATGCCTCACCGCTTCGCAACCGTCGGGCCAGGGCGCCGAGGAGGACGACGAGGGCGACTCCGCCGACGATCCAGGAAGCGGCCTCGCCGAGCGATCCCTGTTGGCCGCCCCCAAAGATCCGGTAGCCGGCCTGGAAGGGGGAGAAGGTTTGGCCCTGGCTGATCTCGAAGGTGAGGCCGCGGAAAATCAGCAGCCCGGCGAGGGTGACCACGAAGGAGGGAATCCCGACATAGGCCACGAGAAAGCCTTGCCAGAGGCCGATAAGGGTCCCTGCGATCAGTCCGATCGCCAGGGTGAGGGGCCAGTTCCAGCCGGCCGCGGCCGGGAACACCTCGATCTGCAGGATCGCGATGACCATGCCGGTGAGCCCGAGCACGGACCCGACGGAGAGGTCGATGTTCCGGGTGATGATCACGAGAACCATGCCCACGGTGAGGAGGGCGACGGTGCTCGACTGGACGGCGAGGTTGTAGAAGTTCCGCGGGGAAAAGAAAAGGCCGCCGCTCAGGAGGTCGAAGACGACCCAGATCACGACGAGGGAAGCCCCGAGCGCGAGGAGGCGCTTGTGCCGTGGATCGAGGGTCCGCAGGACGTCGTGCCAGCTCATGGGGCCATCGGAGGAGGGAAGGGGCAAGGGGCCGGACGGGGAACCCTCCCGGATCGGGGGGCTCCCCACCCGCCAGAGGGGTTCAGGACTCGCAGATTTCCGCGGTCCCGGGCGGCACTCCGCGGCAGACCTGTTCCCGCGTCACCCAACCGGCCTCGATCATCAGCTCGAGGTTGTTCGCGGTGATGGTCGTGGGATCGAGGGGAAACGCGAGCTGCTCGATGCCCAGCTCCTCGTCGGTGAAGGTGGTCGCGCCGGGCAGGCTGGCGAGATCCTTCCCCTTGGCGATCGCGTCGGCAAGGTCGGCGGCACGGCGCCCGAGCACCCGGACGTCCTTCCAGGCGGTCATCGTCTGGCTGCCACGGGCGATCCGGTTGACGGCCGCCACATCCCCATCCTGCCCGGAGAGGGGCAGTCCGACGAGACCAGCCTGCTCCATGGCGGCGACCACGCCGCTGGCCATCCCGTCATTCGAGCAAAGAACCGCGTCGATCCGGTCCCCCTGCGCAGTGATGATGTTCTCCATGTTGGCCTGGGCGACCTCCGGCTTCCAGTCGGTGGTCCACTGCTCCGCGATGATGTCGATGGTCCCGTCTTCCACAAGGGGCCCGATCTCGTCCATCTGGCCTTGGTAGGTCCCGTGCGCGTACTGGTCCTGCTGCCCGCCCTTGATCAGGACATAGTTCCCGTCGGGCTGCACCTCGAGAAGCGCCCGCGCCTGCGCCCGGCCCACGAGCACGGGATCGAAGCCCACATAGGTCACGTCCGGGTGCTTGATCTGGCGCTCGTAGGCGATCACGGGGACGCCGTCGTCGAGAGCCCGCTGCACCGCCGGAATCACCGCCTGGGTGTCGTGACCGACGACGAGGAGCACATCGACGCCGCGCGCGAGCAGGCCCTCGATGTCCGCAGCCTGGCGGGTGGAGGACCCGCGGGCGTCCGCGGTGAGGAGCCGGTGGCCGAGTTCCTCGAGCCGCTCCTCGAGGGCCTTCTCATCGGTGACCCAGCGCTCCTCCTGGAAACGGGCCCACGAGACGCCCACGGTTGCCGCGAGGAGGGCCTGTGCTCCAGTGGCCACGGCCAGCGCGCTGAGGATAAGGGTCTTTGCTTTCTTTTTCATAGGGGGGGTAGGGGATGTTTGCAGAAAGAGAACCGGTCGAACAGCGGGTCTCCGAGAATCACAAGAAAGGGGGGCGCGGAGGCGGGGTGATGGATCGGGGGGGCGAGGGTGAGCGCAATCGATTGCAGCAGGAATGGAATCGATTGCAGCGGGGTGCTGGTTGGTGGGCCGGGGGAATGGGGTCAATCGCTGGGGTCAGCGAACCGCAAGGGATCGGAGCCGCGCCGAACAGTCAATCTTTTTTGTATACGCAACTATCCTCTTTTTGCATACACCCCTGCCCTCGGAAGGAAGATCCGCCCCGCCCCCAGACTCCGCCGCGGGCTACCGAGGGGGCGGAAGGACCGCCTCCNTTGGTATTACCGTGCCCAAACCCCGAGACAGCACGCCCGCGGCGGAGAAAGGAAAGGGCGGANCCCGTCGGGGTTCGGGATCCGTCGGGTGACAGGAAGGAAAAAGGCTCGTGGGTCGGGGGAACGGGGGTGGAGGGCAGCAGGGCGAGCGTGCGTCGTTCTAATCACGACGAAAAGGAGAGNGAATCATGCGGGGGCGGGAAGGGTCAATGCCATTCTGGCCAAGGGTCTTCCCGCGGGCCAGGGAAAGGTGAACCCAAGGCGCTGTTTTCAGCTTTTCGCCGAATGCGCTTTCCCGCTCTGTGGCCCGGCACCGAGCTCAGGCGTGGTCCCAGGGGAAGCGGTAGCTCTCCTTCGGCTTGTCCCACACCTCGAAGGGCTCGAAGATCTTGCCGGGATTGAGGATGCCGCAGGGGTCGAGGGCCTGCTTCACTGCCCGCATCGCCTCGCTTTCCGCGGACCGGAGCTGGAGGGAGAGGAAGGGGGACTTGGCCAGCCCGATCCCGTGCTCGCCGCTGATGGCCCCGCCCAGGTCGACAACGGTCCGCATAAGCTCCCCGAGGGCCTCGCGGGCCCGCTGGCACTCGGCGGGATCCGCGGCGTGGTGCATGAAGTTCACGTGCAGGTTGCCGTCGCCGGCGTGCCCGAACACGGCGATATTCACGCGGTGGCGCTGGCGCAGGTCCTCCACGTGGTGGAGGAGGTCGACCTGCCGGTCGAGGGGTACGACGACGTCTTCGTTGAGCTTGCTGTCCCCGAGCTCGAACATCGCCGAGGAGCAGGCCCGGCGGATGTTCCAGAGCTCCTCGGCCTCGGCGGGGCTGGCGGCCTCCCGGTAGGCGGAGGCGCCCCGCTCGGCCCAGGCGAGGGCGAGCGCGCGTTGTTCCTCCACTTCCCTCGCCGAGCCATCGAGCTGGAGGAGGAGGAGGCTGTGGCCGGGGCAGTCCGCAAAGATGGGCCGCCCGGCCGCCCGCTCGGCCCCGGTCACGCTGGGGATGTCGAGGAACTCGAGAATGGCCGGCCGGAGTCCGCCCTCAAGCCCGTCGAGCACGGCGGCGAGGGCGGCCGCTTCGGTGGGGTAGGCGAGGAGGAGGTTCCACTGCCGCTCGGGCCGGGGGAGGAGGCGGAGGGTGGCTCCGGTGATCACGCCGAGGGTGCCTTCGCTGCCTACCCAGAGGCTGCGCAGGTCGTAGCCGACGACGTACTTGCGGAGGGGACGGCCCCACTCGACATATTCGCCGGTGGGCAGGTAGCCGCGCAGGGAGAGCACGTAGTCGCCGGTCACCCCGTACTTCACGCAGCGCATGCCCCCGGCGTTGCAGGCGAGGTTGCCTCCGAGGGTGCAGTACTTCCGGGAGGAGGGGTCGGGGGGATAAAACAACCCGGCCGCCTCCACCTGTTCCTGGAGGGTGGCGAGAACTACGCCGGGCCCGACGGTGGCGGTGCGGTTGATGGGGTCGAGGGCGATGCCTCCGAGCTTTTCCGTGGAGAGCACCCAGCCGCCGCGCGCCGGGGCCGCCGCCCCGGTCAGGGTGCTGCCGGCCCCGCGGGTGGTCACGGGGATGTCGTACTGGTTCGCGAGGCGGAGCACGGTGCCGACTTCTTCCTCCCGCTCGACGACGATGTCCGCCTCGTAGGGGAAGGCGAGGCGCATGCCGTCGAAGGAGTGCGGATAGAGCTGCTCGGGATCGGTGCGGACGCGGCCGCCGAGCTCGGACTGTAGCGTCTCCAGAGCCTGCGCATTCAACATGGCGTTAGCCTAACGGAAAACGGGTCCCGCCGCCACGAGAAAGAGGGGACTCCGCGGGTGCAGGAGGGCCTCGCCGGCACCCGCAACAGGTTTCCTGTCCGGGGAATCTCCGTTGCCCGCCGCCACCGGGATTGCATGGGACGGAATCCGCGTCGAGGGTCACGGCACCCATGACGGACGAATCCGCACTCCCCCTGGTCATCGATGGCCTGCGCAAGAGCTATCGCACGCGCGGCAGCCAACGATTGGTCGCGGTCGACGGCATCGACCTGCAGGTGCAGCGGGGGGAGTGCCTGGGCTTGCTCGGGCCGAACGGATCGGGCAAGTCGACGACCATCCAGTGCGTGAGTGGGTTCTACCCGGCCGACGACGGACGGGTCGTCCTCTTCGGCCACGATGTCGCCCGCGAGCCGAAGCAAGCGCGGCGCTGGTTGGGGGTCTGCCAGCAGGAGGACTCGCTCGATACCGATTTCTCCGCCCGCAACCAGCTGATCCGCCACGCCCGCTACTTCGGAATCTCCCACCGGGACGCGGCCACGAAAGCCGATGAACTGCTCCGGCGGCTCGACCTCGCCGGGAAGGCCGGCAAGTTGGTCGAGCACCTCTCGGGGGGCATGCGACGCCGCCTCCAGGTGGCCCGCGCCCTGGTCTCTTCCCCCCGCCTGTTGATCCTCGACGAGCCGACCACGGGACTCGACCCGGACATCCGGCGGGGGCTCTGGCGGATTCTCGCCGAGGAACGCGCCAAGGGTACCGCGGTCCTCCTCAGCACGCACTACATGGACGAGGCGGAGCGGCTCTGCGACCGGATCGCCCTGATGCACGAGGGCCGCATCCTCGACTTGGCTCCGCCCCGGGAACTGGTGGCCCGGCACGCGGGTACCGAGGAAATCGAGGAAGAGGTGCGGCCGGGCCTGCTCTGGAAAAGACCGCCCAACCTCGAGGATGTCTTCCTTCGCCTCACCGGTCGCCAGCTGGATTGAAACAAGCTTCCCCATGCCTCCCTCCTCCCGCCCTCTCGCCCTCAATCCCCGCGACATCTTCCGCGTCTGGCTGCGCTACTTCGCGGTTTTCCGGAAGAGCCTGCTCTACGGGGTCACCGTCACGGTCACCCAGCCTCTCCTCTTCCTGCTGGCCTTCGGTTTCGGGCTGGCCAGCCTGATCCCGGGGGTCGACTACCGGGGCGTCGAGCTGGGCTACCGCGAGTTCGTCTTCGCCGGGATCATTGCCCAGGCCCTCCTCCTCCAAGGGTACTTCGAGGGCGCCTTCGGTTCCTTTGTCCGGATGTACTACCAGCGGGTCTTCCAGTCGGTCGCGGTCACCCCGGTCACCCTCCGCGAGGTGCTCTGGGCGGAGCTGCTCTGGGACGCCTCCCGCGCCTCCTTCTCCGCCCTGGTCATCGCGGGGATTGGGTCCGCGCTCGGCATTCTCGACCCGTGGAGTTGGTTGCGCCTGGTCCCGGTCGTGGTGGTCGGGGGGCTGACTTTTTCCGCGCTGGGTGTGCTCTCCGCCGCCTTCGCCCGCACGATCGAGGAACTCAACTACCCGCAGTACTTCCTGGTCTTCCCAATGTTCGTCTTCTGCGGGATCTTCTACCCGATCGCCAACCTGCCGGTATGGATCCAGCCGGTGGTCCAGCTGCTCCCGCTGGCCGGGCTCGCCGACCTGGTCCGCTCCATTACCCTCGGCCTGCCGTTTCAGTGGGGCTCGCTGACGGTCCTGCTGGTCTGGTTCGTCGTGCTGGTGCCGGCCGCCCACCGCGCCATGACGCGGCGCCTGGTGAAGTGAGCCCGCGCCCAGGGAAACGGGGCGGGAGAATGCGCGGGGCTGGAGGGAGGGCGGGCGCCTAGCCCCGGGTGGGGCGGAGCAGGGCTGGCCCCGGCACAGGCTGGACACGCGGCTGGCCGCGGCTTTGACTGCCCCTATGAAGCGTGCCCTTTCCCTCCTGCCCCTCTTTGTCGTCCTCAGTGCCTGCAACGTGGTCAATCTGGGGCCGCCCCTGGCGGGTGATTGGTACCGCACGGCCCCGAACGGGAGTGAGGTGCACCTTCTGCTTCGTCCGGACAATACCTTCCATGTCGACATCCAGGGTCGCCCGGGAATCGAGGCGGAGGGAGTCTATGAGTTGGGACCGGATCGGGAGATCACCTTCATCAATGAGATAGGAACCGACGCCGTCGCCAGCGATCCCACCCCGGGAACCTACCAGTACTACCGCTCGGGCAACGGGATCGGCTTCCGCCTCATCGCCGACGATTTGACGCGGCGGGCCGGGATCCTCAACGGAATCTGGTCCCGCGATCCCCACGGTGGTAGCCGCCAGTCCTAAGGACCGCTAACCAGCGGAGCCCCACGCCTCTTGGCGATCGGAATTCGGTGGGGACAAGGCCGGGGCTCCGTCCCCGGTTGGCGGGAACTCGCCGACACATAGCCCGTTGGAGGGAGCCCGTCCGCACCTAGCTCGCCGGCGGGAGTCCGGCGTCGCCCAGCCCGTGGGCACTCACCCCGCTGGCGGGAGGGGAGC
>P_1C_Liq_2_UnCtyDRAFT_1000099_pt1 | contig 11253 bp, 12 predicted proteins | sample Pon1CUnioCityCA_3_FD_10238 | JGI IMG/M metagenome (IMG submission 10238) | reverse complement strand
GGTTTGGGTGAGATGGACTATGACGAGTTGTGGGAAACAACCATGGACCCAGCCAGCAGAACTTTATTGCAGGTAACTCTGCAAGATGCTGCAATCGCTGATGAAATTTTCAGCACACTAATGGGTGAGGATGTTGAATCTCGCCGAAACTTTATTCAAAAAAACGCCAAAGACGTCCGATTCTTGGACATCTAGGAGAGGCTCATGACAGACATCACACAGGGACACGACCACATAGAACAGGTTGATCTGCAACTTGAAATGCAGAAAAGCTACCTTGACTATGCAATGAGCGTTATCGTCGGGCGAGCATTGCCCGATGTGAGGGACGGACTAAAGCCGGTTCACCGCAGAGTTTTATATGCGATGTATGACGGTGGTTATCGCCCAGACAAACAATTCAGCAAATGCTCCAGAGTCGTCGGTGACGTCATGGGTCAATTTCACCCTCATGGAGACAGTGCTATTTATGACACCTTGGTTCGTTTGGTTCAGGACTGGAACATGCGCTATCCATTGGTTGCTGGTCAGGGAAACTTCGGTTCCCCAGGAAATGACCCAGCAGCTGCTCCGAGGTACACCGAGTGCAAGATGGCTCCATTGTCTATGGAAATGGTTCGAGACATTGACGAAGAAACAGTTGATTTCCAGGATAACTACGATGGTCGCACTCAAGAACCATCAGTTTTGCCATCAAGACTTCCAAACCTGCTGATCAACGGCTCAATCGGAATTGCAGTCGGAATGGCAACAAACATTCCTCCTCATAACCTGACCGAGGTTGCCAAGGCAGCAACTTTCCACCTAGAAAACCCAGATATTCAGGGAGAAGCACTTACAGAAGAATTAATCAAAATTGTTTCTGGTCCTGATTTTCCAACTGGTGCGCAGATCCTTGGTCGCAAGGGAATTGAAGACGCTTACCGCACCGGTCGCGGTTCAATCACCATGCGTGGCGTTGTTGAAGTTGAAGAACTCCAAGGGAGAACCTGCCTGGTTGTTACCGAACTTCCCTATCAGGTAAACCCAGATAACTTGGCTCTGAAAATTGCAGAGTTGGTTAAAGAGGGCAAAGTTACAGGTATTGCAGATATTCGTGATGAAACCAGTGGTAGAACCGGTCAGCGATTAGTTGTTGTTTTGAAAAAAGACGCGGTTGCAAGGGTTGTTCTAAATAACCTCTATAAATACACCCAGCTTCAAGACAACTTTGGGGCCAACATGTTGGCCCTGGTTGATGGTGTTCCAAGAACACTTAGTTTGGATGGGTTCATCACCCACTGGGTCACACACCAGATTGAAGTCATTGTTCGACGCACCCAGTTCCGTTTGCGCAAGGCTGAAGAACGTGCCCACATCCTTCGCGGTTACCTAAAAGCCCTAGATGCTTTGGATGAGGTCATTGCGCTGATTCGTAGGTCAGCAACCGTTGAAGATGCCAGAGATGGTCTGATTGAGATGTTGAAGATAGATGAGTTACAAGCAAGGGCAATTCTCAACATGCAGTTGAGGCAACTTGCTGCCCTAGAACGCCAGAAAATCATCGATGAGGCAACAGAGCTTGAGAAATTGATTGCTGAATACCAGGCAATCATTGCCGATGAGAACCAGCAGCGTCAGATTGTTAGAGATGAGCTTGGGGAAATAATCGAAAAACACGGTGATGAGCGCAGAACTGAGATTATCCCGGGCTACGACCCCGATGTTTCTGTTGAAGACCTAATTCCGGAAGAGGAAATGGTTGTATCACTGACTCGCGGTGGCTACATCAAGCGCACCCGAAGCGACAACTACAGGGCACAGCACCGAGGCGGTAAGGGTGTAAAGGGTGCGAACCTTAGGGCCGATGATGTGGTGAGCAAGTTGATGGTGACAACTACCCACCACTGGCTACTGTTTTTCACAAACCAGGGTCGGGTCTATAGATCCAAGGTTTATGAAATCCAAGAAACTTCGAGAGATGCAAAGGGTCAGCACGTTGCGAACCTGCTACCAATGCAACCGGAGGAGGAAGTTGCTGCAGTAATTGATTTGAAGGATTACCAGCAATATCCATATCTAGTGCTTGCTACCAAGCGTGGACTGGTGAAAAAGACCCCACTGGACGCCTATGACACAGCCAGAACCGGTGGAATTATCGCTATCAAGCTTCGTGAAGACGACGAGCTAATCAGTGCAATGCTTGTGAATGAGGATGATTTTGTGCTGATGGTCTCCAAAAAAGGTATGAGTATTTGTTTCAAGGCAGATAACTCCTCACTCAGGCCAATGGGTAGAGACACCTCGGGCGTTATTGGTATGAGCTTTAGAGAGGAAGATGAACTTCTTTCCGCTCAGGTAATTGGGTCAGAGGGCTATGTGTTTGTGGTTACCCAGGGTGGTTATGCCAAGCGCACCCATACCCAGCACTACCGAGTTCAAAAGCGCGGTGGCATCGGAATCAAGGTTGCCAAGCTAAACGACCAGCGTGGAAACCTAGCCGGAGCACTAATTGTTGGAGATGACGATGAGGTGTTGGCAGTTCTAGAGAGCGGCAAGGTCGTCAGGTCCAGCGTTAGCGAGGTTCCAGCTAAGGGTCGCGACACCATGGGGGTTGTATTCGCTAGATTTGCAGATGACGATCAGGTTTTGAGCATTGCTCGAAACAGTGAAAGACACCTAGATACGGAGTAAAGTTTTCTAATGTCAAATTTTCTAAAGCGCACACCAACTGAACCTCGCAAGCAGGTAAGACTGAGATTGCGCTCAATTGATCTCTGGAGTGCACTCAAGCTTGGTTTTTTGGCTTCTATCGCTCTTGGCATCGCAACTTTGGTAACCGCGTATGTTTTGTGGCTGGTTTTGGACAGCGTAGACCTTTTCACATCAATCGATAACTTGCTGAGCAGTGTTTTCGGTGAGGTCACACCCATTGTTTTGACTGATGAATTCGCATTGCAAAACGTGATGACCACCGCTGCAACTCTCTCCCTGGTCAATATCTTCCTGACAACAGCTCTGACAGTAGTTTGGGCCGGCATTTTCAATGTTGTGTCGAAGTTGATTGGTGGAGTAGGGCTAACCTTCACCAATAACTAATTAAGGTTTGTCAGCGTTTATTTTTTCGGGTAATGTAGTGACGTTGCTCTGCGGGCCTATAGCTCAGGTGGTTAGAGCGCTTCACTGATAATGAAGAGGTCGGAGGTTCAAGTCCTCCTAGGCCCACGGTGAGTTGTCGTCCCGCAGACGGTTTTCTCACGAGGGGACTTAGCTCAGTTGGTAGAGCACCTGCTTTGCAAGCAGGGGGTCAGGGGTTCGAACCCCCTAGTCTCCACGGAACCCTCCCTCCGGGGAGGGTTCTCTGTTTTAACAGTTATGCTTCTTTGATGAGAAACAGATGGATCCTGGTTGGTTACGCTCTTCTGTTTTTTGTTGTGGTTTCTAATTACGACAACTTTTCTGACAACACCCTTTTTGTTGTTTTGGCGACTGCACTTCTCACCATAACTGGCATAGGTGCTTGGATTTGGTCAGTTCAACCGAACAAAGACAAAGACTGACAACCTGCGTTTGGAAAACTAATCCTTGGAACCAACCGTGAGCTCATCAATATTCAATCTTTCTGCCTGCCAGGAGTTGATTGGGTGGTCGGAGGGATAACCAAGGCTCATCCCACAAACCAAAGCGTATTCTTCCGGGACATCGAATTCCGCTTTGATGATGTCTGGGTAATTGCCCAGGTAGCCCTGTGGACATGTGCCAAGGCCCTTATTGGTTGCCGAAAGCATTAGATTTTGCATGTATAGACCAAGATCAAGTGTTCCAAACTGATCTAAACCTTTGTGGGTAAAGAAAAACAGGGCAACCGGAGCACCAAAAAACTCATAGTTTCTTTCCATGAATCGAAACCTTGCCTGTTTGTCTGAGCGGTCGATCCCCAAAATTTCATAAATCCCCATGCCAACTTTCTGACTCCTTTGGAGCAATCCATCCGGGTAGGGAACCTCGTGGGTGAAATCAGGATTGGCAGCCATCCCCTTGACCTCAGCATTTTCACGAAGTCTTTCAATTAGCGCTTTACTGATTCGATCTCTTTGTGCACCGGTTGCAACTGCCACCAAATAAGGCCGAGTGTTTGACCAGCTAGGGGCATTTACGCCATCATTCAAGATCTCTTTTAGTAGACCTTCATCGACCTCGGTGGGGAGAAAGTCCCTGGTGGATCTGCGAGTTTGAAGAAGCGTTTGAAATTTATCGTTATCGATCATTCATCCATGCTACGAGAGTTAGCGCACGACTACTTACCGTTTTCATCAATGCCTCTAATGGAAACCATTTCCATGCAATTCCAGCAACTGTTTTATTGTGATTAATCAACAAAGGCCAATAATTAGCTGGTTTATAAGGCTCTCAGTTAACAATCAGTTTTAATTCAGGAATATCCCAGAGAAAGAAAGCAGCTCAGGAGTAGCTTGAGGGCATGAGAAAAATAACAGCACTAACCTCACTGGTACTTATTTCAACCTTGACTCTTGCAGGTTGCACCACGGAGGTCGACACCTCAGCTGTCGAGCAAAGTCAAGACTCGACAACCACGGAGCAAAACTCCGATCAAACAACAGTTGAAAAACCCGAAACTGAAATAAACATCTCAGCTCCAGCTGGGGTTGAAGAAGGCACCGACGCATGGATTTTATGGGATGCGCTAATGGGACCTGACGGTGAGTATGCAGCACTTGCCAGTTATCAATCAGTACTCGATGAATACGGTCAGGTGGAGCCTTACGCAACCATCATGGCCGCCGAAGGTCGTCACGCTGATGCACTAATCAGGCAGTTGGAGAGATTCGACGTTGAAATCCCTGAAAACCCATACCTTGGAAAAATATCAGCCCCAGCGGATCTGGAAACGGCTGCTCAGGCTTGGGCCGAGGGAGAGATTCTGAACGTTGAGATGTATGACGAACTAATAGCAGAAGCTCAGAGTGAGCAGGTGATTAAGGTTTTGAATAATCTTCGAAGCGCCTCACTTGATTCACACCTACCAGCTTTTGAACTTGCTGCTGAAAATGGAGGGGTTCTTAGCGAAGAGCAAATGTCTCGCTGATGAATTAATCAACTAACGGCAACGGATAACGACACTAGGATTCACTGGTGTCGTTTTCCAAATTGTCTTTTGGCTGGTTTGCCTTGGTGCTTGCCGGCGGCGTTTTATTAGCCATGACAGCGCCTGGCCAAACTGCTGGGTTATCGCCTTTTACTGACCCACTTATCGAAGACCTTGGCGTCACCAGAACGGCTATTTCATTCAGTTATCTGATTGGAACGCTTTCAGGGGCTTTGACAATGCCCTATTTCGGCAAGCTAATTGACAGAGTTGGCTCAAAAACCGCAATCATTAGTGTTGCGGTTGGTTTGGCAGCAGTTTTGTATACAGCGGGCTTTGTTTCTGACATCTACAACCTCACGGCAATTTATGTGGGCCTTAGATTTTTTGGTCAGGGTGCACTGACTCTGGCTGCAACGACCCTGATCGCCAAAACCGTTTTACACAGACCGGGACTAGCCCTTGGAGTCAGCGGTGCGATCGGCGCAGCAGGAGTGTCAATTGCACCGGTTGGGTTTGAAAGGCTGATTGCCTCAACTGATTTCAGGACCGCTTTTCAAATCGAATCCCTGTTGGTTTTAGCCGTCGTGATACCCATCGCTATTTTCCTGCCAGGAAAAGCTAAAGAGGTTGCCAAAGACGAGTTCACCGAGACCGGAAGTGTTAAAACAATCACAGGCATGGGCATAGCCCAGGCAAGAAAAACTATTGGTTTTTGGATGATTGCGGTTGCAATGATCTCAGTCGGTTTGGTTTCAACTGCCTTTGGATTCCACCTAATTTCCATTTTGGGAAACCAAGGTTTTTCACCCCTTGAGGCAGCTGCTACCTTCATCCCGCAAACAGTCGGAAGTCTGATTCTGGCAATTGTTGTTGGGGCGTTAATGGATCGTTTTCACCCAAGGCTGGGTGTAATTATTGCCATGCTGTCACTGGTTGTTTCGATGCTGATGCTGTTCACGGTTGAGCCAGGATTTCTGGGTCTGGTTTTTGGGTTTTTGGTAGGTGCAAGCCAGGGGGCAATTAAGGGTGTTGACACCGTTGCTTTGGTTCAATATTTCGGTCGCGCTCACATCGGAGAAATTCGTGGCTGGGCCCATTCAATTGGGCTGATTTCAACATCGGCAGGTCCAATACTGCTATCTCTGGGCCTGGATATTTTTGGAAACTACTATGTCCCAAGTCTTATTTTGTTAGTGCTTCCGCTAACGGCAATTGTTTTAGCTCTAATTGATAAAACACCGAGAGATAGATTCGTCTAAAGACTGCCAATCAGCAAGCTCAACGCCAATCCGATGAATACGACTGATACCGATATTTCCATCCCAAGTTGAAACTTCTTGGAAGAGAGAATGTCTCGCATTTTGCCAGCTGCAATCACAATTACAATCTCAAACCCCGCTGCAAAGAAAACAAACACCAGTGTTAGAAAAACAAGCTGCCAGGTTGCTGATTCAGCATTTCCTAGAAACTGCGGAAAAAAGGCAACAAAGAAAACTAAAACCTTCGGGTTTGTGAGGTTTGTAAACAAACCAGTTAGGTAGGGATTGGTCTTGGTCTTCACAACCTCAGGTTGTTGAGTCGAATTTGGAAGTGAACGAGAAAGTCTTATTGCCTGCCAAGCACTTCCTAAACCAAGATATAAAAGGTATCCACCGCCAGCTATTTGTAAAACCATCAAACCAAATTCACTTTGGGAAACAATCAGTCCAACACCACTAATCATCATCAAAGAGATGATTGCGACTCCGGTGAAGATGCCGGCCATGGTTATAAAACCAGTTCTGACTCCATCTCGCAGGGTGTTTCGGATTAGTAAAAATATGTCAGGACCGGGAGTAAAGGTGATCACCAAACTAGCAATGATGAAAGGCACCAGCACCGAGAAATCGAGCACTGAGCAAGCTTAGGCTAAAAGTGTTGCTCTCTGCTCACTGTCACATCACTGGACCAAACCACACATGCATATTTGTCCAAATAGTGCTGCTCAAGGTGTTCAATGATGGCCATTCGAAGTTCGGAGCTCACCACGGTTTCGATCTTCACATTGCCCCCATCAATCTCACCCGCTCTGCGCCCATGTGGACCAGATCCGTTTGCCTTGGTGACGGTGTGACCCTTGACACCTATGCGGTGCAGGTCTCGGATCAGCCTGGACTCGATGGCTTGCTCAATCACAATAGTGACAAGTTTTCTCTCTATATTTTTCATATACCCATCCCGTTAGCGATTAGTTCTGCAAGCACTGAATACAAAGGTATTCCAATAATTAGGTTGAATGGAAAGGTGATTGCCAAACTTGATGTCAGGTAGATACCTGGGCTTGCCTCGGGGAGTGCAAGCCTGACTGCCGCGGGGGCTGCAATATAACTGCTGGCAGCACTCAACACTCCCAATACTGTTGCCCCACCAACGCTGAGTCCTGTTAGCAGTCCAACGGTGATTCCAAGTGTTCCTGCGATTACCGGGAAGCCAATTCCAAAGATCACCAGTCTGATGCCGACCTTTTTGAGATCCCCAATCCGCTTACCCGCAATCAGACCAAGCTCGAGTAGGAACAGGGTTAGGACTCCTGTGAACAGCCCTCCGAAGAATGGTTCAACCTGTGAATAGCCGGCGGAGCCGGTTAGTGCTCCAAGCAACAAACCACCCGCAAGCAGGATGATTGACTTTCCGGTCAAGACCTCGGTCAATGATTCCTTGAAATTTACTGTCCTGCTCATTCCTCGACTGGCGAGCAACAAACCAACGATGATTCCTGGAATCTCCAAAACTGCAAGCAGAGTCGCCATATAACCCTCGACGAATGTTTGAGCAGTTTCTAAAAACACCAAAGCCGCAGTAAAGGTGACCAGAGAGGTTGATCCGTAATGAGCGGCTAGGGCACCTTTTTCATAGGCGGGAAGTTTAGTTAGCGGACCAAGGATGAAAAAAGCCAGCAGCGGAATTGCAACACCGAGTGCGATTGTTCCAGCAATCGGTAGGGCAATCTCTGAAAACTCCGCATCGCGCAGAGCAACACCACCTTTGATACCAATACCCAGCAAAAGGTAGAAACTTAGCCCCTGATAAACAGCCTCAGGCAGCCTCAGATCGGCTCTGATTGCCGTTGCCAACAACCCAAGTGCGAAGGCCAATACCGGTGGGGAGGTTAGGTTTTGCAGTGCAAGTTCGAAAATATTCATTCTTTATCTCCCAAGATTTGAATCAATTCATTCACCGTGTGTTCCTGATTGGATTTATGTCGCAGGGGTGCATTTTCACTTATTTTGTAGGTGTTTCGTCTGCCTTCCCTTTGTTTAGTTAGGTAGCCAGACTCATACAGGTCTCGCAGGATGTTGCTGACCTGCCTTTGGGAAATACCAATTTGTTCTGAAAGTTCGCTTATCCTGATGTCAGGATTTCGACTTAGAATTATCAGCACGTGACCGTGGTTGGTCAAAAATGTCCAGTTCATAGCAATCTGTTTCCTGAAATATACTTCTAGTATTAAGCACATGTTAGCTTAGGGGAAAGTTGGAGGAAAGCGCAATGCCGGAAAAGATTTCAGTTGAGGATCAAGGTCACCTAAGGCTTATTGGTCTAAACCGTCCCGAGAAAATGAACGCGGCAGATGAGCAAATGCTCGCAGAACTTGCTCTGGCCTATGGCTCTGCTCACACCGACGACAACATTAGAGCGGTCGTTGTTCACGCCCACGGCGATCACTTCACTGCTGGTCTTGACCTAAACGACGTTGGCCCAAAGATGGCAACTGGCAAACTAACCATGGTTCCTGAAGGTGGCCTTGACCCATGGGGCATAACCACCGAGCAGCTAAGCAAACCAGTTGTAATGGCAATCAAGGGAAATTGCTTCACATTGGGAACCGAGCTAGCTCTAGCCAGCGAAGTCGTGGTTGCATCCAAGGATGCGGTGTTTGGACAGTTGGAGGTTTCTCGAGGGATATTGCCCTTTGGTGGCGGAACAATTCGAATGCCAAGGGTTGCAGGTTGGTCCAATGCCATGAGGTATTTGCTAACAGGAGAACTGTTCCCTGCCGAAAAAGCGCTGGAGATGAACATCGTCACCGAGATCAATGATGATCCATTGACCAAGGCAATTGAGATTGCCAACAAAATTGCAGCCCAAGCTCCTCTAGCAGTTCAGCAAACATTGGAAAGCTCGAGAAACTCGCTTGAGGGAGATGAAGAGCGGATGCTGATGAGAAGGCTTGAAAACTTGATGATGACCCAGGATGTTCAGCGAGGAATGCAGGCGTTTATCACCAAGCAACCAGCTGAGTTTGAAGGCAATTAGTCTTCGTCGTTTTCAATCATCTGTTGTAGCTGTTGCTCTCCAGCAACTGCCAAGTCATAGGTCTGAGATAAAAGCTCCTCAGCAGATTCACTTTGCAATAAATCCATTTGATCCAATTGCCCCATTGGCAACATTGAAGCCAGCTGCCAAGCTGCAGCAACTGGGTCCTCACTAAGTTCTGTATCAGCAGGAAATCTAAGCTCGGTGAATTCACTTGCGAAGCTAACGGTTTTTCTCACCTGTTTCTCAACATGAACCCTTGATGGATACAAATTGTCATCCCATTCAAGATCTGGAAGCCTCTCTAGTTTGGCTTGTGGATAGGGCTCTTCTGAATCCCAGTCAACAACCTTGAATCTTTCGGTGCCAACTGTCTCAATGAAATAAAACTGTTCATTGGCAGAAACCTGATTGATTCGGGCGAGAGTGCCAAAGCTAAACCTCTGATCCTCTCCTCCAACCTCTTGACCGCGTTCAATCAAGACAACACCAAACTCTGGCTTAGTTTCTTCTTCTAATAAATCACCAAGGAGCTTTAGATATCTTGGTTCAAAAATCCTCAGATCCAGTGGCATGTGCGGGAACAACACTGTTCCCAGCGGAAACATCGGAGTTACCATCCCCAGGTCCCCGGCGCTCCCTTGAATGGACCCTTCACTCTTGAGGTAATCCAACCACCATAAAAATCACCCTCCTGGGCCTGAACCTTTTCACCATCGACGGTTACTGAGTCAATGCTTGCAGGATAGAAGGCGAGGTATCCGATTAGGTCTTGAAAGTTTTTTGTCGGGTTTGGATACTCCCAAGCGAATCTCTTGATAGTGGTATCTCCCAGAACCAAATCAAAATAATCAGCCCTGCCCTTGAATTCGCAAAAAGTGTTTCCATCCACCGGCACCAAAGCATCTTTTTTGAACGCGTCTTTGGGGAGGTAATAGGTTGGCGGGTGGCTGGTTTCTAAAACCCTCAAACTTCGGTTGGTCCTCAGCAACTCAATACCGTTGTGGGTAACGACAATCAGCTCATCACTGGGCTCTACCCTGGGTGGACGTGGGTAGTCCCAGACCGATTCAACCTCATATTTGCTCATTGGGGTTATCAAAAAAGACTTGGGTTGTTTTATTTCATGAATCTCAAACTTAGAAAAAAAGATAAAGGAATCTAAAGATTCTTTGTAAAAAACTACAAACAGTACTTAGTCTTTATTGGAGCTGTTGTTGTCATTGACAAACCGCTAGCAATGGTTGACAACAGGGTTTTAGTCTGATGCCAAATGCAAACTAAGGAGCAATCGTGGAAAGCAAGCAACTAACCCCAGACCTAGCGCTGCTAGGCGAGCGTATTTTGGGTCGTTGGGCAGATATCCGCAGAGAAGTTCGCAGTGTGATGGAGCAAAACGACATCCACAAGATCGAGGGCATGCCCTATGAGGAGCACCGCGAGAGAGTTTTGAAGTCACTTCAGCTATTGGTAGACAAAGGTGTTACCCAGCATGGCTTCCCAAAAGAAATTGGTGGATCTGGATCCCCCGGGGCATCACTTTCAACATTTGAGGAGCTTGTCTTCGCAGACCCCTCACTGCAAATCAAATATGGAGTCCAGTGGGGACTGTTTGGTTCAGCCATTTTGTATCTAGGAACCGAGTATCACCACAAGAATTTCCTGCCAGGTGCGGTTGATCTAACAACCCCCGGAGCATTCGCAATGAGTGAGACCGGTCACGGTAGCGATGTTGCTTCCTTGGGAACAACCGCCACCTATGACCCAGAAACACAAGAATTCATCATTCACACACCCGATCGTCACAGCTGGAAAGACTGGTTGGGAAATGCGGCAAAGCATGGAAAGGCAGCCGTAGTTTTCGCTCA
>P_1C_Liq_2_UnCtyDRAFT_1000094_pt1 | contig 11782 bp, 11 predicted proteins | sample Pon1CUnioCityCA_3_FD_10238 | JGI IMG/M metagenome (IMG submission 10238) | reverse complement strand
GTGGACATCGCTGCCTTCGAACGGGTCAACACCCGCCACAGTCATGCGGCGGCCGAGGCGGCCGTGGCCATGGCAGCGGCCGGCGATGTGGCCACCATCATCAAGGGCGGGCTGCCCATGGACGAGCTGTTGAGCGCCCTGGTCCGGCCGGATAACGGGCTTGCAACGGAGCGCACGCCGAGCCAGGTCATGGCGTTTGACGTCCCGACTCATCCGCGGCCGCTGCTGATCTCCGATCCGCAGGTGAATATCCATCCGGCGCTCTTCGAGAAGCGCGACATTGTGTGTAATGCGGTATCGCTGGCCCATGCCCTGGGGATCAGCGAGCCGCGGGTTGCCATGCTCTCGTCATCGGAGGCCATCGAGCCAAAGCTCTCTTCCACCCTGGACGCCGCGGCCATCTGCAAGATGGCCGATCGGGGGCAGGTGTCCGGTGCGGTCGTCGATGGCCCGATGGCGTTCGATACGGCCATCTCCGAGGCCACCGCGAGGGGGCGGGGCGTGGATTCCCCGGTGGCGGGTCGCGCGGATGTCCTGGTGGCGCCGGATCTGGAAGCGGCCAGCATGCTGGTCAAGCAACTCAGCCACCTCGCCGATGCGCGGGGTGCCGGGCTGTTGCTCGGGCTGAGGGTTCCGGTGGTGATGAGCAATCGTGATGACGATGTGGCAAGCCGCCTGACCGGTATCGGTCTGGCAAGACAGTATCTCGCGCATGTCGGAGATGCCCGCCGCGGGGCCCTCGGCGCCGTTGGTTGAACCGGCTCAATCGCCGAGGGTCTTCTGGCGGTTCGCGTCGTCGACGAAGACCAGCGTGGGCTGCCATTCATCGGCGGTTCCGGCATCGATCCATGCGTAGGCCGCGATGATCACCTTGTCGCCGGGGCCGGCGAGATGTGCCGCCGCGCCGTTGATGGTGATCTCACCGCGGTCGCGTCCGCCTTCGATGATGTAGGTCTCGAACCGATGGCCGTTCGTGATGTTGTAGACATGGACCTGCTGAAACGGAACCAGTCCCGATGTGTCCAGCAGGGCGCGGTCGATGGTGATACTGCCTTCGTATTCCAGGTTCGCGTCGGTGACCGTGGCGCGGTGGATCTTGGCCTGCAACATGGAAATCTTCATCGCGTCAATCCGTGACCTTGTCGGCTGTTCATGGCCCAATGGTAGAGCAACCGCGACCGCACTTTGAAATCACGGGAGACGGCCGTCCATGACATTCAGTACCGAGCATTATCCTGGCGTGACCGAGGCACCGGCGCCGGAGACCCAGGGGTTCACCCTCAATCACAGCATGATGCGTATCAAGGACCCCGCGCGCTCGCTTGCCTTCTATACCGGTGTGCTGGGCATGCGGGTCCTGCGGCGGCTCGATTTCCAGGAACTGGGTTTCTCGCTTTACTTTCTCAACACGCCGGCCGGCACCGAGGCACCGCCGGAGGACGCCGGCGAGCGGACGGCCTGGACGTTCTCGCAGCGGGGGCTGCTCGAGCTCACCCACAACTGGGGCAGCGAGGACGATCCCGGCCTGCAGTACCACGACGGCAACTCCGACCCCCAGGGGTTCGGTCATATCTGCATCGCCGTGCCGGATCTCGATGCCGCCGTCCGGTGGTTTGATGATAACGGGGTCGGGTTCATCAAGCGGCCGGAGCAGGGCAAGCTGCCGGATGTCGCCTTCATCCGGGATCCGGACGGCTACTGGATCGAGATCGTCGAGCCGGCCCGCCTCAAGCAACTGGGAGATACCCCGTGAGCGAAGACATCTACGCCGGCCTGTCGCAGCTGGGCAGCCAGACCGGTATCCCGACATCGCCCGAGGAGGCCGTCCTGGAGCGGGTGCCCAACCCCCAGTCGGACGTGCAGTATGTGGCACGCTTTACCGCACCGGAGTTCACCTCGCTCTGCCCGATGACCGGTCAGCCGGATTTTGCCCATCTGGTCATCGACTACATCCCGGGCCAGTGGCTGGTGGAGAGCAAATCGCTCAAGCTGTTTCTCTTCTCGTTCCGCAACCACGGGGCGTTCCACGAGGACTGCACGGTGACCATTGCCCGGCGCCTTGCGGACCTGCTCGAGCCGGTATGGCTGCGGATCGGGGGCTACTGGTATCCCCGCGGCGGCATTCCCATCGACGTCTTTTATCAGACCGGAGAGCCGCCGGCGGATGTCTGGATCCCCGAGCAGGGGGTGGCGTCCTATCGCGGACGGGGCTAGAGCATGTCCTTCGGATAGAGCATGTGGACCCCCTTGTTGCCGTCCACGACCTGGGTGACCCGCAGGTCGCCAAGCATGCTGCACATCATGTAGGCCTGATGGCGGTCGAGCGGGCCGCGTGCGGTGATCAGGCGGACCATCTGCCGGACCGCCTGCTCGGCAGCGCGGTCCAGGCTCGTGTGCAGTCCCATGCTGATCAGATGATCGTCCGACTCGGCAAACGGCCCCGGTTCATCGATATCCCGGCGGGCGGTGAGCCGGAATCGGCCCTGCAGCGCCGTCTCCAGGGCATCAATGCAGACTTCGCCGTCCCCCTGCCGGCCGTGGCCGTCGCCGGCGGAGAACAGTGCCCCGTCGTTGAAAACCGGCAGATAGAGCGTGGTTCCGGCGGTCAATGCGCGGTTGTCGATGTTCCCGCCGAAGGCCCAGGGGACCGGTGAACCCAGCCGGCCCCATTCCGGGGGCGGAGCCACTGCCATGATCCCGAAGAACGGATCGAGCTCGAACGACTGGCCCCAGGGGAGGGTGGCCATGCCGCTGTCGCGATCGATGTCGATGAGGATTTGCTGATAGTCGGTGAATTCCTCCGGAAGAATGCCCTTGAGTGGCAGGATCTCGCAGAATCCCCAGTCCTGGCGAGGCGTGGCGGACAGGATGTCCACCTGGAGGAAATCGCCGCGCCGGGCCCCGTCGACATGAACCGGGCCGGTGAGATGATGCACGCCCTCGCCACGCTCCTTGCGCTGCACCTCCAGCACGGCGCGATGATCCGGCAGCACCCGGCCCGCGTCATCGGGCAGGTTGCAGGGCTCCCCGGAGATCGTATCGATGACGATCTCGTCGCCGGAGGCGATCTGGATAACCGGTTCGCGGGCGGCATCCAGGTAGCCCCAGGCGACGGTTTCGGGGGTGGCGTGCAGGTGATGCGGGGTCGGCATATCCGGGGCTCCGTGGGTTACTGCAGATACTTGTAGACGGTGGTCCGGGACAGGCCCAGACGTCGAGCGGCCTCGGCGACGTTACCCTCGCACTGATCGACCATCAGCCGGATGGTCTGGCCATGGACATCGCGCCACTTGAGGCCATTGTCGGTGAGCTTCAGCAGCACCTCGGCGATGCGGTCCGCCGACACCGGGGAGTCGGGTGTGCCACCGATATCGCGGAAGTCCGTGGCCGTGAGCCGGAAACCCGATGTCTTGACGGCGGCACGCGCCAGCCGCGTCTTCAGCTCATGGAGATTCCCCGGCCAGTCATGGGCCCGCAGTCGGTCGATTCCCGCGCTATCGACGGCGAGACCGGGCCGGATCTCCGCCAGGAAATGATCAGTGAGCTCCTCCAGGTCATCCCGGTCGCGCAGTGGCGGGATGGCGACCACGAAACCGGCCAGCCGGTAGGCGAGCTCGGGGCGCATGCGCCCCTGATCGACGAGTTGCTGCGCAGGCAACGTACTCGCGCTGATGACCAGCGTCTCGCCGCCCAGCCGCTCGAGCAGGCGCAGCACGGCCTCCTGATCTTCCATGGAGCAGTCGTTGACGGCATCCAGATAGAGGGTGCCGCCCCGGACCTGCTCATCGATTTCCGGGCCGATCCGGTCACCCGGCTGCAGGGAGAGCCAGGGGCCATCGCGACCGCTGCTGGCATGGATGAACGCAGCCAGTGCGGTCTTGCCGGTGCCGGTCTCCCCCTCGAGGCTGATGGGCATGCCGCTGTGGGCGGCCTGTGGCAGCCCGGTTGCCCGCTCCGCGAGGGTGGAGTCCTCCAGAACCAATGCGGGTTGCCTACCCTCCGCCGGTTCGCTGCCATCGAGGCTGGTTTCGGCCCCCGGGGCGGAAAGCGTCGATAACGCGAAGCTGGCCCGATTGGGCAGGCAGCGCATGGAGGCCGCGGACCCGAAGCGGTCGCGGACGCGCACTGTCTCGCCGCGGCCGAGTCGGCTCGCCAGGCTCTCCAACCCTTCCTCGAACACCGCGGAGAAGGGCTTGCCGATGAGGTCGCTCAAACCGGCGAGGAAGATACCGCCACGGCGGTTGAACGCCGCGATGCGATGATCGCCGTCGAGTACCAGGACGCCGACGCTGAGCGTGTCGAGATATTCAGGACGGGGATGGAAGAGCAGGACGAGCTGATCCTCGTAGCGGGATCGGATCAGGCAGTTCTCGATGTTGCCCGCCGACATCTGGAGAAGTGCAGCCGTGTGCTCCTGGCGATGGGCGGCGGTGGTCGAGGCATCGAGCAGGCCGGCGATTTGGCCGTGGCCATCGAAGATCGGGGCGCAGATGCAGGACACACCGGCATTGGCCCGCAGGTAGTGCTCCTGGCCGTAGACATGGGCTGGGCGGCCGGTCTTGAGCGCGATGCCGAGGGCATTCGTGCCCCGTACCGACTCGGTCCACATCGAGCCGGGCACGACGGTATGCGCCGCCGCATTATCGGCAAACTGCTGGTCGACCAGCGTCTGCAGGATCAGACCGTCGGGGCTGCCCAGCGCGATCATGAAGTTGGAACCCGCGATCTGGTCGTAGAGCAGCTCGATTTCCGGACGAGCATAGCGGATCAGCTGCTCATGGGCGTCGCAGGCATCCCGCAGCGACCCCGAATCGAGGTTCGGCAGACGGACTTTGCCAAGTGGATCAAGCCCGAGATCGACACAACGCTGCCAGCTGTCGGCAATATCCGGCGGAAGAGAGCCGGTGGAGACACGCCCTCGACGCTCCAGATACTGCCTCGCCCTGGAGATCTCCTGCGCCTGCATAACCATATTCTCCTCCTCGCGCCGACCCCGATTTTCATCTCGATTGGCGGGATGGGGTTCTGGCGTCAGACGATTGAAGCTACCCCCCTTCATAGGGGGGATCAACCCGAATCAACCGATTACTGACCGAAATGTCCAGATTGTGAACAGTGATCGGTCGGTGTTCACTTTCTGGACAGAAAAAATCTTTAGAATCAGAGACTTGCAATTGATATTAGCGCTGCTGTATTGATGTGGGTGACCCACAACACAGCAGGAGGAGATCGAACATGAGCGCAGACAAACTGGCGGGTAAGCGCGCCGTTGTCACCGGCGGTTCGCGGGGAATCGGCAAGGGGATTGCCACGCTGTTCGCCGAGAACGGAGCTGATGTGGCGTTCTGTCACTACAACGACGATGCCCGGGCCAAGGAGACCGCCGCGGAAATCGAGGCCATGGGCCGCAAGGCATTCGTCGCCGAGTGCGACGTCAGCAAGCCGGCCAACGTCCAGGCCTTTTATGCCGACGCCAAGAATGCGTTGGGCCAGATCGACATCCTGGTCAACAACGCAGGCTTCAACATCACCCAGGCCTTCGAGGAGATCTCCGAGGCGGACTTCGATCGGATGTGGTCGGTTCACGTCAAGGGCACATACTTCATGACCCAGGCGGTCTACAAGGACATGAAAGCCCGTGGCGAGGGTCGCATCATCAACGTGACCTCGCAGCTCGCCTACAAGGGCGCCCCGTCCCTGACGCACTATTGCGCCGCGAAGGGCGCGAACATGACCTTCACGCGGGCCCTGGCCCTGGAGTGTGCCCAGACGGGTGTCCTCGTGAACGCGGTGGCACCGGGTGTGACCAATACGGATCTGCTCACCCCGCTGGCCCAGGAGGTCCTTGACGGCCTCAAGGCGGCGATTCCACTCGGGCGCTTCGGTGATGTCGATGAGATTGCCCCCGCGGCGCTGCTGCTCGCATCCGACGACGGCAGCTTTTTCCACGGTACCTGCATTTCGCCCAATGGTGGCGAAGTCATGCTCTGAATCCGGAGCCAATAAAAACCAGGAGGAGAGAGAATCATGCGCAAGCAGACACTGTTCCGTTCCCTGCAGGTCGCCACGGCGACCTCGGCCCTCGCGCTGGCGGCCGGCATGGCCTCGGCCGAGGATTACACCCGGTTTGGCATCGAGGAAGATGTCCCGGGCATGTGCAGCTACGAGTCCATCGACGCGAAGGACTACAGTGGCCGCGAACTGACCATCATCACCCACGCCATCCCGGTGATCGGCGAACCCACCAAGCTGCATGCCGAACAGTTCGCGGAGCTGACGGGTGCCGAGGTAGAGGTGGTCCACGTCCCGTTCGGCGACCTTTTTCAGCGCATCATGATCCCGTTCCAGACCGGTCAGGATGCCTACGATGTGCTGTTCTACGCCTCGCTCTGGGTGGGCGACTTCAACCCGTACCTGGCCACGGTGCCGGAGGAGTACCAGAACGCCAGCGGCATGCAGGGCCTCACCGACACCACCCGTGATGTCGGCATGTGGGGCGGCGAGATGAAGCAGTACATCATGGATGGCGACCGCCACTACCTGAAGTTCCGCGAGGACATCTTCAGCGATCCCGAGATGCAGGCCCGCTTCGAGGAGGAGACCGGCCGCGAGCTCACCGTCCCGGAGACCTGGGAGGAGTACAACGAGGTCGCCAGGGTGTTCACCGGCTGGGACTGGGATGGTGACGGCGAGGCCAATTACGGCTCGGCCGAGGTGGTCAAGCGTGATGACCTGATGTTCTCGGCGTTCATCAGCCGCGCCGCACCCTATGCCAAGCACCCGGAAGTGGAGGGTGGTTTCTTCTTCGATCTGGAGACCATGGAACCGCTGATCAACAATCCGGGCTGGGTTCGCGGGCTCGAGCTCTTCGTCGACGCCCAGGAAGCGTTCCCGCCGGGAGGCACGAACTTCGGTCTTGGCGACGAGATCTTCTCGTTCGGTGGCGGCGAGACCCTCATGAGCTACAGCTGGGATGACGCGCTCATCCAGGCGCAGCAGGAGGACAGCCCGATCCGCAACGACGTCAACACGGCCATGCTGCCGGGTGCCCGCGAGGTGTGGAATCGCGAGACCGGCGAGTGGGATACCTTCGAGGAGCCCAATCGCGCGGCCTACATCACCTGGGGCTGGACCAGCGCCGTGTCGGAGGCCAGCCAGAACAAGGACATGGCGTTCGACTATCTGTGCTTCTTCGCCAACGAGGCCAACACCAAGCATGACCTGCAGATCGGCCGTTTCGGCGTGAACCCCTATCGGGCCGACCACTTCGATGCGGAATTCTGGGCCGGCGAGCTCGGCTGGGATCCGGACATGGCGGCGCAGTACGTCGAGACGCTGCAGAGCATCGACGGCTATGACAACCGCGTGTTCGACCTTCGTGTGCCGGGCGTCGGTCAGTTCATGACCTCACTTGCGGCGGGTGTCGCCGAGGCGGTGGCCGGTCAGTCCACGCCCCAGGAGGCACTCGACGGCGTTGCCGAGGAGTGGACGCAGATTGTCGAGCGGATTGGTCCCGACCGGGTCCGCGAGGCCTACGCCAATGTCGTTGAGCTGGAGGACGCCCGCTAGGCGTCATTCCGACGGGGCCGGATCGCACGCGCGGTCCGGCCCTTTTTATGGCGGAGTCTGACGGATTCGCATTGCGGAGCGGGGCGCATGTATCGACAAAAACACTTATTTCTGTTGCCTGGTCTGCTGGTGCTGGTGGCAATCATTATCTTTCCGCTGCTCTTCACCATCCGGGTGAGCTTCTCCAGCTGGGATGTCTTTCAGCCCGGGCTGGACTGGATCGGCGGCGAGAACTACGGCCGGTTGCTGGAGGACGCCCGCTACTGGGGCGCGCTCGGGCGACTGCTGGTCATGGCCGTGGGCACCGTGCTCATCCAGTACGTGCTCGGCTTTGCGCTGGCGCTGCTTGTCTGGGGTGATCTGCGGGCACGACGCTTCTTCCGGGTGCTCTTCCTGGTGCCGATGATGACGACGCCGGTGGTGATGTCGGTGATCTGGCGGACGGTGTTCCACGAGAGCATCGGGCCGCTGAACGGGATACTCCAGGCCGTGGGACTGCATGGGCTGCCGTGGCTGTCGGAGCCGACCCTGGCATTCATCAGTGTCATGATGGTGGAGATCTGGCAGTGGACGCCCTTCATGTTCCTGCTTCTGCTGGCCGGACTGGTCTCCTTGCCAAGGGAGCCGTACCTGGCGGCGAAGATCGATGGCGCCGGGCCGATCCGGACCTTCTTTGCCGTCACCTTCCCGGCGATGGCGGGGATATCCATCGCGGCCATCCTCATCCGCCTCATCGAGGCATCCAAGATCATGGAGTCGGTCTATGTGATGACCTCCGGCGGCCCCGGGACGGCCACCGAAACCTCGAGCTACTACATCTACATCCGCGGCCTGCGTGACTTCCAGCTCGGGTATGCGTCGTCGCTGTCGGTGACCTATCTCGTGATCATGATCATCAGCCTGACGATCATCGCCAAGGTGCTCGTGAGGTTCTTCGTGAAGGATCGGACATGAAAACGCTCTACCTTGCGATCAAGTACCTGGCGATCCTGGTCTGGTCCTGTTTCGTGGTCTTCCCGTTCCTCTGGGCGCTGACCACCTCGTTCAAGACGGCCAACGGCGTGACCGGAGGCGCGACCTGGATCCCCTGGCTTCAGTACGAGCCAAGCATGCATGGCTGGAAAACGCTGTTCGGCGGCGCCGGCGGCACGGACATCACCGGCCCTTATCTGAACAGCATCATCGTGACGGGCTCGGCGTCGCTGATCAGTATCGTGCTCGGTACGCTGGCGGCCTATGGGCTGTCGCGCTTTACCTTCAAGGCCGGATTCGTGCGCAACGGCGATATCACCTTCTTTTTCATCTCCCAGCGCATCATGCCGCCCATTGTTCTGGCGATCCCGTTCTTCCTGCTCCTTCGTCAGCTCGGGCTGCTGGATACCCTTGCCGGACTGGTGCTGGTGTACATCGCGCTGCTGCTGCCGATCGCGGTCTGGGTGATGGTGGACTTCTTCAACAATGTCCCGCGGCAGCTTGACGAAATGGCCTGGCTCGATGGCTGCACGCCGATGACCACGTTCTATCGCGTCATCCTGCCCAACTCGGTGCCGGGGTTGATCGTGGCGGGAATGTTCTGTCTGATTTTCGGCTGGAACGACTTCTTCTTCGCGTTCACCCTCACGTTCACCAACACCCAGTTGCTCCCGGTGGCGATCGTCGCGCTGAACTCCTCGGTCACGCCGTGGTGGTCGCTGTCGGCCTCCGCTCTCATCTCCGTCGCGCCGCTGATCCTGCTCGCCTTCGTGGTCGAGCGGTTCCTCTCGCGTGGCGGCCTGGCCGGTGCAGTGAGGTAATCCCATGTCGGCATTGACCCTGCAGAACCTGAATCTGACCGTCGACGACGAGATCTGGCTTGACGATATCTCCCTGCATCTCGAGCCAGGCGGGCTCTACACGCTGCTGGGCCGTACCGGCGCCGGCAAGACCAGTCTGATCCGGGCCATTGCCGGGTTGGAGGATCTCAACGGCGGGCGTATTTGGCACGGTGACACCTGCTGGAATGGCCTGGCGCCCTGGCGTCGCCCCGTGGCGATGGTCTATCAGCAGTTCATCAACTACCCCCATCTCTCGGTGCTCGATAACGTCGCCTTTCCGTTGCGCCGTGCCGGGGTCGGTGCCGAGGAGGCCCGCGAGCGGGCCCGCGGCATGATCGACAAGGTCGGTCTGTCGCCGATGGCGGGTCGTCGGCCCGGGGAGCTCTCCGGCGGGCAGCAGCAGCGCGTGGCAATCGCCCGGGCGCTGACCAAGGATGCACCCGTGCTCCTGCTCGACGAGCCGCTGGTCAATCTTGACTACAAGCTTCGCGAGCAGCTCCGCGAGGACCTGGTGGAGTTGCTGGCGGGTCGCCGGTCCACCATCGTCATCTACGCGAGCACCGAGCCGTCGGAGGCCTTGCAGATGAGCTCGCGGCTTCTGCTCATGGAGGAGGGCCGGGTGGTGCAGGAGGGGCTGCCGAGGGCGGTGTTCGACGCGCCGGCCAGCATCGGCGCCGCGCGTATCGTCAACGACCCGCCGATCAATATCCTGTCGATGACGCTGGATTCGGACGCCGCGGAGGTGGAGAGCCTCGGGTATTTCCCGCTGGACGCGCTGTTCGGTCGCGAGCGGCTTGCCGATATCGGCGAGGCGGGGCTCGCGCCGGGTCAGTACTACATCGGCCTGCGTGCCAGTGACCTGCAGCTTGCGCCGGAGGGCCGGCCGGCGGAGGTTACGCTGACCGAGGTCAGCGGTTCCGAGACGATCACCCATCTGGATATGGCGGGGTGTCATCTGGTGCTGCACGAGCGCGCCGTGGTCAACCATCGGGTCGGCTCGCAGATTCACGTGCGTCCGCGCCTCTCCACGGTATTCATATTCGATCGCAACGGGGCGCTGGCGCATGTCGCCCATCCCGCCCGGGGCATGGACTGAAGGCGGTAACGATCATGGCGGAAATTCATCTTGAATCCCTGGCACATTCCTATGCGCCCGACGTGCCGGACCCGGAATATGCGCTCAAACCGCTGGAGATGACCTGGCGGGATGGTGAGACCTATGCACTGCTCGGCCCGTCCGGCTGTGGCAAGAGCACCATGCTCAACATCATCTCCGGGCTGATTCAGCCAAGCCAGGGCCGGGTGCTGTTCGATGGCGAGGATGTGACCAGGCGGGGCACGGCGGCCCGGAACATTGCTCAGGTATTCCAGGTCCCGGTGATCTACCGCTCCATGACCGTGAGCCAGAACCTCGGGTTTCCCCTGGTCTGCCGGCGCCGGCCAGGTGCCGAGATCGATCGTCGGGTCAAGGAGGTTGCCGAGCTGCTCGGGCTGGAGCGTCTGCTCAAGCGGCCCGCGGTGGCGTTGACGGCGGACCAGAAACAGCTCGTCTCCCTGGGGCGTGGGCTGGTGCGCGATGACGTGAGCGCACTGCTCCTCGATGAGCCGCTCACGGTCATCGACCCGCAGCTCAAGTTCGAGCTCCGGCGCAAGCTCAAGGAGGTCAATCGGGCATTCAACATCACCATGGTGCTGGTCACCCATGATCAGAACGAGGCGATGACCTTCGCCCGCAGCATCATCGTCATGAACCATGGCGAGATCGTGCAGCAGGGCGATCCGCAGACCCTGTTCGATAATCCGCGCACGGAGCATGTCGGCTACTTCATCGGCTCACCGGCCATGAATGTCCTGCCGGCTCAGCGCCAGGGGGACGCCATCGGGGTGCTGGGCGGGCAGCTGCGGGTTCCTGTCGGCCCGGGGCTCGAGGCGTGCGATGACCTGAAGATCGGCTTCCGCCCGGAACACGTGAATATCGGTGGCGAGGGTCATGCGATAACCGCCCGTGTCGAGCGTATCTGGTTCGAGGGGCTTGATCAGGTGCTGGAGCTCGAGACGGCCGGGACGCGGTTCCGGGCCCGTCTCGATGATTGGCAGGGCGATGTCGGTGATGATATCGAGCTGCGACTCCAGGATTCCCATCTTCGCGTGTTCCGGGATGGGGTGCTCGTCGAGGCTGCCTGAGGGCGTTATGCTGGCGGACCATCCGCATTCGGGAGATCCGCGGTGCAGAAGTTCGGCGGTCTGCTGCGCCTGGCAGGGTATCTGAGGCCGTATTGGCGGCAGGCACTGATCGCGGGCGGCGCACTGATCGCCGCGGCGGGCAGTGTCCTGGGTATCGGTCAGGGCCTGCGGCTCGTCATCGACCGCGGTTTTGCCCAGGGAACGCAGGCCGCCCT
>P_1C_Liq_2_UnCtyDRAFT_1000090_pt1 | contig 11878 bp, 8 predicted proteins | sample Pon1CUnioCityCA_3_FD_10238 | JGI IMG/M metagenome (IMG submission 10238) | reverse complement strand
GCAGCCGAGGGGCGCGGCGGCGAGCATCACCCCCAGGCCTGCGAGCGCGGCACGCACCATGAAATCATCCAGCATGGTTATCCTCCCGCGGATGATCATGAGGATGCTTGTGGGGGTCATGCCGGAAGATCGCCAGCGCCTCCTCGTCGTCGGTGCCGAACAGGGCTCGATATTCAGGGGCCGCCGTGACCGCCTCCGGATGTCCCTGGCAGCAGATGTGATGATTCAGACAGATCACCCGGTCGGCGGCACGCATCACCACGTGAAGGTCATGGCTGACCATCAGGATGCCGCAGCCGAGCTGGTCGCGGATTTCCTCGAGTTGCCGATAGAAGTCGGCGGTACCGGTCTGGTCGAGCCCTTGCGACGCCTCATCGAGCATCAGTAGATCCGGCTCGTCAAGCAAGGCCCGGGCCATGAGAGCGCGCTGGAACTGGCCGCCGGAGAGCGCCGACATGGCGGCGCCTGCCCGCCCGGGAATGCCTGCCCGCGCCAGTGCCTGATCAATGGCATGTCGGCCATGGCGTCGCGGCAGGTTGAGAAATCGTCCAACGGTGAGTGGCAGGGTCGGGTCGATATGCAGGCGTTGCGGCACATAGCCCACCCTCAGACCCGGCCCCCGGCTGACGCGTCCACTGCTGACAGGGATCGCCCCGATGAGCGCACGCAATAGCGTCGATTTGCCCGAGCCGTTGGGCCCGACCACGGTCACGATCTCGCCCGCCGACAGGCTGAGCTCGATGTCCTGGAGGACCTGCCGACCGCCGATGTGGACATTGACGCCGGTGGCCTCGATCAATGGATGCTGCGGATTCGCCATGATGGGACCGGACAGTGCCATACCGGGGGTTTCTCGGAAAGCGGATTAATGATGTTATAGTATAACATTACATTGTTGTTCCCGCTGTCCCGGAGGTTACCGATGCTCGATCAACGTCTACCTGCGCCCATCCGCCGCCTGCGATTGGCCCTGACGTTTCTGCTGGTGGGTTTTTCAGTCCCCGCAATGGCTGTGCCTGTTGTCGCGACCGATGTCACACCGGTGCATTCTCTTGTCAGTCGTGTCATGGAAGGTGTCGGCGAACCGCGGCTGGTGATCCAGCGGGGCGCTTCGCCCCACAGCTATTCAATGCGGCCGTCCGAGGCAGCCGCGCTGGAGAATGCCGATGTGGTTTTCTGGGTGGGTGAGGAGCTCACGCCCTGGCTGGACCGAGCGCTGGGCAATCTGGCGCCGGATGCGCGCCAGGTGGCATTGCTGCATTCTCAGGGAACGCTTCGACACGCCTTCCGGGAGCGTGTCCTGACCGAAACGCCGGGCCATGATGATCACGATCACGGTGCCGGTGAACATGACGACCACGGTCACGACGACCACCACGATCATGGTCATGAGCACGGCCATGACCATGCAGATCATGCCCATGAAGGCATCGATCCGCATGCCTGGCTTGATCCGGTGAATGCCCGCTACTGGCTGGGTGTCATTGCCGAGACCCTGGCCGAGGAAGATCCGCGCAATGCGCAGGTCTACCGCCGCAATGCGGAGGCGGGGCAGGCCGAGATCGACGCGCTGATGGAGCAGGTCCGGGGCGAGGTTTCACCCGTGCACGAGCAGGCCTTCATCGTCTTCCACGACGCCTATCAGTACTATGAGCGTCGTTTCGACATGAACACGGTGGGGGCCATCTCCCTGAGCGATGCCAGCGATCCAAGCCCGGCGCATATCGCGGAGATCCGCGAGATTGTCGGCCATCATGACGTGCAGTGCGTGTTCGCCGAGCCGCAGTTCAATCCGGCACTGGTCGATACCGTACTGAACGGCACCTCGGCGCGTACCGGTGTCCTCGATCCCCTCGGCAGCGAGATCGCCATCGGACCGGATTTCTACCCGACGCTGATCCGGCAACTCACGGACCGCCTGGTCTCCTGCCTGGCCGGACGCTGACCGGGCGACCCGGCATCGGGGTATCAATTCGGGCAGGCGGAGCCCCTGGCAACAAGGTAGAATAACCTCTGCATTGCTCCGCTGGCCCGAACTTGCCGAGGACCCTGATACCGGCCCATGAATCACGTCAATTTTCGCGACCTGCGCTATCTCGTTGCCGTGGCGGACCATCAACACTTTGGGCGCGCCGCGGCGGCCTGCTTTGTCAGCCAGCCGACGCTGAGCACCCAGGTCAAGAAGCTTGAGGAATATCTCAACGTCCAGCTGGTGGAGCGGACGAGCAAGCGCGTGATCGTGACGCCCATTGGCCGAATGGTGACCGAACGTGCCCGCCAAGTGCTCAACGAAGTGGATGACCTGGTCAACGTGGCCCGCTCCGCCGGTGATCCCATGAGCGGGGACCTCCGGCTGGGGATCATCCCAACCCTGGGGCCCTATCTGATTCCGCACCTCTTTCCGGTGCTGCAGACAAGCTATCCCAAGCTGCGCCTGCTCCTGCACGAGGAGCGTACCCGCGGGCTCATCGAGCGGCTGCAGGAAGGCACTCTCGACGCCGCTATCATGGGCACCCCGATCCCGGATGAGGGGCTGGTCTCGCAAGCACTGTTCCAGGAACCCTTCGAGGTGGCATTGCCCGCCGATCATCCGCTGGCCGGCCAGACTGCCATCAAGCGGGATGATCTGGATGCGGCGCCCATGCTGCTACTTGAGGAGGGGCACTGCATGCGCGATCAGGCGCTGGATTTCTGTTCGCGGGTCGGTGCCCAGCAGCAGCAGGACTTCCGTGCCACGAGCCTGGAGACACTGCGTCAGATGGTCGCCTCGGGCGCCGGCATTACCCTGCTGCCGACTCTGGCCGTCGAGCCGGCGGGGTCGCATACCGAGGGGCTGGTGGTGCGTCCCTTCGACGGTCAGCCACCGGTCCGCGAGCTCGCCATCTATCGGCGCCGGGGATGTGCGCGGGAACCGTTGGTCAGCGCCATGGCCGAACTGATCCAAGCGTTGCCACCGGTCAGGGCACTGCCCGGCACCTAGCGCGGGGGCGCGCTGATATAATCCGGCGCCATGGACGTCTCCGATCTGATCGACCCACTTAATCCGGCCCAGCGCGAGGCGGTCACCGCGCCGCTGGGTCATGCTCTCGTGCTGGCCGGTGCAGGGAGTGGCAAGACCCGCGTGCTGACGCACCGCGCGGCCTGGCTGGTGCGTGTGGAAGGTGCAACGCCCTGGAACCTGCTGGCCGTGACGTTCACCAACAAGGCCGCGGCCGAGATGCGCGGCCGCATTGAGCAGCTGCTCGGCGTGTCCGGCTCCGGCATATGGGTGGGCACCTTCCACGGCCTCAGCCATCGCCTCCTGCGTCTGCACTGGCAGGAGGCCGGACTGCCGCAGGGCTTCCAGATACTCGACAGCGAGGATCAGAGACGCCTGGTCAAGCGGGTCATGCGCGATCTGGAGGTGGACGAGAATCGCTGGCCGGTTCGTCAGCTCCAGGGCTTCATCAACGCGCGCAAGGATGCTGGCGAGCGACCCGAGGACCTGGATACCGGCGATCCCTACAGCGGCCAGATGGCGCGGGTCTACGCCGCCTACGAGGCGGCCTGTCGCAGTGCCGGCGTCGTCGATTTCGCCGAACTGATGCTGCGCACCGTCGAGATGCTGCAGAACCACCTGGAACTGCTCGGGCACTATCGCCGACGCTTCCGGCATGTGCTGGTGGACGAGTTCCAGGACACCAATGGCATCCAGTACGAATGGCTCAAGCTGCTGGCCGGCCCCGAGTCCGATGTCTTCATCGTCGGCGACGACGACCAGTCCATCTATGGCTGGCGGGGCGCCCGGGTGGAAAACCTGCAGCGCTTCCGTGAGGACTACTCCAACACCCGGGTCCTGCGTCTCGAGCAGAACTACCGATCCACCAGCACGATCCTCGAGGCCGCCAACACGCTGATCGCGCGGAACAGCGACCGTCTGGGCAAGAAGCTCTGGACCGAGGGGGAGCAGGGCGAGCCCATCGCGCTGTACGCAGCCTTCAACGAACAGGACGAGGCCCGTTTCGTGGTGGAACGCCTCATGGCCATGGTCGAGGAGCTCGGGCTGCAGCGGCGTGATATCGCCATTCTCTACCGATCCAACGCCCAGTCACGGACCTTCGAGGAGGCTCTGCTCGCCCGGCGCATCCCCTATCGTGTCTACGGAGGGCTGCGCTTTTTCGAGCGTGCGGAGATCAAGGATGCGCTGGCCTACCTGCGCCTGATCGCCAACCGCGATGACAGCGCGGCGCTGGAGCGCATCATCAACACACCCACCCGGGGCATTGGTAACCGTACGCTGGAGGCCATCCGGCTGGCGGCCCGCGATCAGGACGTGAGCCTGTGGGCGGCGGCGCGCGGCCTGGTGGAAAGCCGCGGCGTGCTGCCGGCCCGGGCCGCGAATTCCCTGCGTGCCTTTGTGGAACTGATTGATGGTCTGGCCGCCGGGACCGCGGACCTGGACCTCGCCGACCGGCTCGAGGCGGTGCTGGAGCGCAGCGGACTGCGCGGTCATGTCGGCAAGGATCGCTCGGAACGTGCCCAGGACAAGCTCGAGAACCTCGACGAGCTCATCACCGCGGCGCGCAGCTTTGAGCAGGACGCCACCATCGAGGAGGGCATGGACACGCCCACGGCCTTCCTGGCCCATGCGGCGCTGGAGGCCGGCGAGGGTCAGGCGGGTGCCTGGGAGGACTGCGTCCAGCTCATGACGCTGCACTCGGCCAAGGGCCTGGAGTTTCCGGTGGTTTTCCTCGCCGGGCTTGAGGAGGGGCTGTTTCCGCATCGGATGTCCGTGGAGGAGCCCGGCCGGCTGGAAGAGGAGCGGCGTCTCGCCTATGTGGGTATTACCCGGGCCCGACAGCGCCTGCTGATTACCTATGCCGAGCGGCGGCGGCTGCATGGCCGTGACGAGTTCGGGATTGCCTCGCGCTTCATCCGGGAACTGCCGCCCGGCCTGATTGACGAGGTGCGGGCGCGCTTCTCGGTGACCGGCCCGGATGCGGCCGGCGCCGGGCTCGGCCAGGGTGTCATTCCCGAGGCGGAATTCAATCTCGGCGAGCGCGTGCAGCACAGCCGCTTCGGCGAGGGTGTGGTGCTGGACTGCGAGGGCAGCGGCCCCAATGCCCGGATCCAGGTCAATTTCGATGACGTGGGCGCCAAATGGCTCGTGGCCGCCTACGCCAACCTGGAGCGGGCCTAGAGGTCGAGCAGGACCTCCCGCTCCTGCGGCGAGGGCTCGAAATTCCGGTCGCGGTAGTGGGCGAAGATCGCGTCCACCGCTGCCTGGGGCTCATCCAGCACCTGGAACAGCGATAGATCCCCGGGATCGGCATTTCCCGCCCCGACCATGCTGTGCTCCAGCCAATCCGCCAGTCCCTGCCAGTAGTCCGAGCCCATGAGGATCACCGGAATGCGGCGGGTCTTGCCGGTCTGCACCAGGGTGAGGATCTCGGCAAGCTCATCCAGCGTGCCGAAGCCGCCCGGGAACACCACATAGGCCGAGGCGTACTTCACGAACATGACCTTGCGGGCGAAGAAGTGCCGAAAGTGCAGTGCGATCTCCTGATATCCGTTCGGCGTCTGCTCCCGCGGTAGCTCGATGTTGAGTCCGATGCTGGCCGACGCGCCCTCGAAGGCGCCCTTGTTGGCGGCTTCCATGATGCCCGGCCCCCCGCCGCTCACGATGGAAAAGCCGGCGTCGGAGAGCAGCCGGGCGGTGGCCTCGGCGTTTCTATAGGAGGGATCATCGGCACCCACCCGTGCCGAGCCGAAAATGCTCACCGAGGGGCCCACCGGCGCGAGACGCTCAAAGCCCTCGACGAATTCGGCCATGATCTGGAAGATCCGCCAGGATTCCCGCGTCATCAGAGTCGGATCGAGGCCCGCCGCGCCGTTCCCGGCCCGCCGTTGAGGTGTCTGGTCAGACTGCTCCGCCATGGTTGCTCTCCCGCCGGGTGATGGCGATAGTCTCGCACGGCCATGGCACTGTGCGCGCGCTGTCGCTGCCGCGCGGGCGGCGGTTATCATGCGGGGAATGCCAGCGAGGAAGACCCCATGACCGATCCCGACAAGCGCCTGCTGCTGGTGGATGGCTCGTCCTACCTGTACCGCGCTTATCACGCCCTGCCGCCACTCACCAACCCCGCCGGGGAGCCCACCGGTGCCATTTACGGCGTCATCAGCATGCTTCGCCGGCTGATCCAGGACTACCGGCCGGTCCATATGGGCGTGGTCTTCGACGCGCCGGGAAAGACCTTCCGGGATGAGCTGTTCGCCGAGTACAAGGCGAACCGGCCGCCCATGCCCGATGATCTGGCCGCCCAGCTTGATCCACTCAAGGCCGTCGTGCGGGCCATGGGGCTGCCGCTCATCGAAGTGGGCGGCGTCGAGGCGGACGACGTGATCGGCACACTGGCGGTCCGCGGGCGCCGGGACGGGCTTTCACTGCTCATCTCCACCGGCGACAAGGATATGGCCCAGCTGGTCAATGGCGGTGTGACGCTGCTCAACACCATGTCCAATACCACGCTCGATCGCGACGGCGTGCTGGAGAAATTCGGCGTTCCACCCGAGGGCATCATCGATTATCTCGCCCTGGTGGGTGACAGCTCGGACAACATCCCCGGTGTGCCCAAAGTCGGCCCGAAAACGGCTGCCAAATGGCTCAATCAGTACGGCTCCATCCACGGCATCCGTGACCATGCCGACGCGATTGGCGGCAAGGTCGGCGAGAGCCTTCGGGCCCATCTCGAGGAGCTTGATCTCTCGCGTCAGCTCGCCACGATCCACTGCGACGTCGACCTGCCACTGAAGCCACTGGAGATTCGCCTCGATCCGCCCGATCGCAATGAGCTCGCCCGGCTCTACCGGCACTTGGGGTTCAATACCTGGCTGCGGGAGGTCGAGGCGGACGACGAGGGCAACGGTGACCCTGCGGTCATGGATGCCGCGACCAGTCATGACCCGGAGAATCCGCAGGCGGACTATGCCTGTATCCAGGACGAGGCGGTTTTCGGCGCCTGGCTGGAGCGACTTGCCGCGGCCGAGCTCTTCGCCTTTGATCTCGAGACCGACAGCCTCGAGTACATGAACGCCGCCATCGTGGGCGTTTCATTTGCCATCGAGTCCGGCGAGGCCGCCTATCTACCGCTGGCCCATGCCGGCCCCGACCAGCCGGTGCAGCTCGACCGGGACGCGGCCCTGGAGCGGCTGCGGCCGTTGCTGGAGGATCCGCGGGTCCGCAAGGTAGGTCAGAACCTGAAGTACGACATGAGTGTTCTGGCCAATCATGGCATTACGCTGCGCGGGGTCGTCCACGACACGATGCTCGAGTCGTATTGCCTTGATGCCACTGCCTCTCGGCATGATATGGACTCGCTTGCGCAGAAGTACCTGAATTATCGGCCGATTGGCTATGAAGCGGTGGCCGGCAAGGGGGCACGACAGATCACCTTTGATCAGGTCGCGCTGGAGCAGGCCGTGGATTATGCCGCCGAGGACGCCGACGTCACCCTGCGCCTGCACGAACGGCTCTGGCCGGAGCTGGCCGGGCGACCCGGCCCCAAATCGGTCTACGAAGAAATCGAGATGCCCCTGCTGCCGGTCCTCTCGCGCATCGAGCGAACCGGTGTCCGGGTGGATGCGGCGTTGCTCGGCACCCAGAGCGGAGAGCTTGCCGAGACCATGCAGCGACTGGAGGAAGAGGCCCATGCCTGTGCCGGCGGGCCCTTCAACCTGGGTTCTCCCAAGCAGATCCAGGAAATCCTCTACGAGCGCCAGGGGTTGCCGGTCCTTGCCAAGACGCCGAAGGGTGCACCTTCCACCGCGGAATCGGTCCTCGAGGAGCTTGCCGCCCAGGGGCACGAGCTGCCGCGCCTGATTCTCGACTATCGCGGCGTATCCAAGCTGCGCTCGACCTACACCGAAAAGCTGCCCACGCTCATTAATCCGCGCACGGGCCGGGTCCACACCTCTTACCATCAGGCGGTGGCCGCGACGGGCCGGCTCTCTTCATCCGACCCGAATCTGCAGAACATCCCGGTGCGGACCCCCGAGGGCCGGCGTATCCGCCGCGCCTTTGTTCCCGAGCCCGGTCATCGGCTCATGGCCGCCGACTACTCCCAGGTCGAGCTGCGCATCATGGCCCATCTGTCCGGGGATGACGGCTTGCGTCGGGCATTCGCCGACGGGCTCGACATCCATTCGGCGACGGCCGCCGAGGTCTTCGGCAGCGCCGCGGACGCCGTCACCGATGACCAGCGACGGGCGGCAAAGGCCATCAACTTCGGCCTGATCTATGGCATGTCGGCCTGGGGACTGGCCCGCCAGCTCGGCATCGAGCGCGGCGAGGCCCAGGCCTATGTCGATCGCTACTTCGAGCGGTATCCCGGGGTTCGGGAATTCATGGATCGCACCCGCCAACGGGCCCGCGAGCAGGGCTACGTGGAGACGGTCTTCGGGCGGCGGCTCTACCTGCCCGAAATCAACAGTCGCAACAACCAGCGGCGACAGTATGCCGAGCGGACGGCGATCAACGCGCCGATGCAGGGAACGGCTGCGGACATCATCAAGCGGGCCATGATCGCGGTGGACGACTGGATTGCGACCGAGCATCCCGGCGTGGCGCTGGTCATGCAGGTGCACGACGAGCTGGTGCTCGAGGTTCCGGTGGATGGGGAAGACGCTGTCGCCCAGCGAATCCGCGGCTTTATGAGTCAAGCGGCCGAGCTGGACGTGCCCCTGGAGGTGGAAATCGGCGTGGGGGAAAACTGGGAGAGCGCACACTGAACTTCCCGCCCGGTGGACTGTCCCATCAGGTGCGCCAGTGCCCGGCGCGGCCCGCTACTCCCTCCCTTACTAGCGGGCCAGCGAGGCCCGGCCGAGCCCCCAAGGCCGGGTCCACTGTCCCCGGAGCCCACACCCCATGGACTCCGGGGTTTTTTATGCCTGAAGCCACTCGTCCAGCTGGGCACGGGCGGCCTCCACGCCATCCCGGGTCTGCGCGGAGAAAAGCTGTGCGCGGGCGCTCGGGCAGATGCGCGGCGCTGCGGCTCGAACCGACTGCAGGGTGTTGCCGGCGGGCCCGCGACGGAGCTTGTCGGCCTTGCTGAGGAGAATGTGAACGGGCAGTCCGGCGGCCTCGCACCAGAGCAGCATCTGCTCGTCCAGAGGGCCAAGAGGGTGGCGGATATCGGTGATCAGCACCAGGCCGCGAAGGCTCTCCCTTGTCTCCAGATATTGCGGCAGCGCCTTCTGCCAATGAGCCCGGAGCGCGGGCGGGGCCTTTGCGTAACCGTAGCCGGGCAGATCGATGAGGCGCTGCGCGCTATCCGGCGCGCCGATGGGGAAGACGTTGATCTGCTGAGTCCGGCCAGGGGTCTTGCTGACTCGGGCCAGTTGTTTCTGGTCAGTGATGGCATTCAGCGCACTGGACTTGCCGGCGTTGGAGCGACCGGCAAAAGCCACCTCGTGGCCACGGTCCCCGGGGAGCTGGCCGGGCTCGGTTGCTGATAGAAGGAACTGAGCCTGACGGTAGTCAACTGACACGGCTTTGGCCTCGCGTGGAAATTGACCCCTGAAGGGGGCGTTGGTATAACGCTTGCGATTGTACTCGAGGTTTGTCAGTAATCATGATCGCCAAGACGCTTCCCGCGCTCGCCGCATTCCTGCTGGTCAGTTTCTCCGCCACGGCCCAGCTAGAGGACGCCGATCCGATGCGGGGCGAGACCTCGGCCGCGGTCTGCGCTGCCTGCCATGGCCAGGCTGGGAATAGCATGTCGCCGGAGTGGCCGAACCTGGCCGGTCAGCACGCCGACTACCTCTACGAGCAGCTGCAGTACTACAAGTCCGGCGAGCGCAACAACGCGATCATGCTGGGTCAGGCCGCCGGCCTGGACGAGCAGACCATGGCTGATCTCGCGGTCTATTACGAGGGCCTGGAAGCCGAAATCGGTGAAACCCCGGAAGAGCTGCTCACCACGGGTCGCAGCATCTACATGGGCGGTATCGCCGAGAAGGGTGTGCCGGCCTGCGTCAGTTGCCACGGACCCGCCGGCATGGGTGTCCCGGGCAGTGGTTATCCCCGCCTGAGTGGTCAGAAGGTTCAGTACACGACCGATCAGCTCATGCTCTACCGGTCAGGAGAGCGCTCGGGTTACGGGCAGGCTGCCGTGATGAACGAGATCGCCGTCAACCTGACGGACGAGGAAATCCAGGCGGTTTCCAATTACGTGCGCGGTCTCTACCCGGCGGAGCTGGCCGCCGAGTAACCGGCGGACCAGGCGTCGGTTGATCTTCGAGCAGGATTGATCCGGCGCAAGAATTTCCACGCGCTGTTGTGGTCAATTGATTAACCCATTCGGGTTAACCTGATGAGCAGGCAGCGACGATAGACACTTCAATGGCCCAGAGCGCAGCCACAATCTCCACCGGCCAGGCACGGAAACGCGGGCACTACCGCCGCAGTCTTGGTGCGATCTGGCTCGAGTTCCTCGGCTCGATGAATCTGGCCATCACCCTGCTGGTGGTGGTGAGCATCGCGTCGATCATTGGCACCGTTCTGCCCCAGAACAACCCCTACAGCGAATACCTGATCCAGTTCGGGCCGTTCTGGTTCGAGGTCTTCCGGTTGCTGAACCTCTACGATGTGTACTCGGCGTGGTGGTTCCTGGCCATTCTCGGGTTCCTCGTGCTCTCCACCGGCGTCTGCGTGAGCCGCCATATCCCGGGCGTCTGGCGCGAGATCACCCGCTATCGGACCCACGTCCGGGAGAAGTCCCTGCTGGCACTCTCCCAGCATCGGCGCTGGCAGACCGACATGGACGCCGAGTCGATCGAGACGGTTGCCGAGACCGCGCTGCAGGGTTACGGGTTCCGTACCCGTCGCGAGGCGCGCGGCGATACGGTCGTCGTGGCAGGGATGAAAGGCGGTGCCACGCGGATGGGCTATGTACTCACGCATGTCGCGGTGGTGGTGATCGCGCTCGGTGCCCTGGCCGATGGCAACATCAACCTCAAGATCCAGGAAATGATGGGCGGCCTTGCCGTGGAAACCCGTGATCTGCCGGTCTCACAGGTTCCCGCCGAGAGCTGGCTGGGGCCAGAGAGTGGCTCGTTTCGCGGCAATGTGACCATCCCGGAGGAGACCAACAGCGGCGTGGTCTTCCTGCAGGTGCGCGATGGCTATGTGGTCCAGCAGCTTCCTTTCGAGATCTACCTCGAAGACTTCCGCATCGACCACTATCCCAACGGCATGCCCAGTTCCTACGAGAGTGATCTGGTGATTCACGACCCGGAGCTGGAAGCGCCCATCCGGGAGACCATTTCGGTCAACCATCCGCTCACTCACCGGGGGCATACCATCTATCAGGCCTCGTTCACCGACGGTGGAACAGCACTTGAGCTCACCGGCCATCTGCTGGATGGGTCGGGCCAGGCCATGCCCATCACCGGCCGCGTCTTCGAGGACCTGCGTCTGCAGCTCGGTGGCTTGCAGCGAACCATGGAGATCGACGATTTCCAGTTCTTCAATGTCGATCGCGACCCGCGGGCGGTAGAGCGTACGGGTGCCCGAGACGAATTCCGTAACGTGGGCCCCTCGTTCAACTACACCATGCGCGACGAGGCGGGTCAGGCCCGCGAGTTCCACACCTACATGGCGCCGGTGGAGATCGATGACCGCTGGTATTACCTGCACGGCATGCGCAACAGTGCCGCCGAGCCGTTCCGGTACCTCCATATCCCCGCCGATGGCAACGCCTCCATGGATACCTTCATGAATTTCCACGCGGCGCTGCATGATCGCGCGCGGGTCGATCAGGCGGCGCAACGCGCTGCCGATGTGCTGCTGGCGCAGATGGGCGTGGCCAACCCTGAACTCGGGAACCGCGTGGCGGGAACC
>P_1C_Liq_2_UnCtyDRAFT_1000087_pt1 | contig 12007 bp, 23 predicted proteins | sample Pon1CUnioCityCA_3_FD_10238 | JGI IMG/M metagenome (IMG submission 10238) | reverse complement strand
GGTGGCGCTCATGCGCTCGCGGGAGAAGTCGTCGATGGACAGATCCTGGACGATCTCGTAGCGCCCGCCACTGCAGCGCACCGGGAAGGAGTAGATGATCCCCTCGGTGATGCCGTAGCTGCCGTCCGACGGGATCGCCATGCTCACCCAGTCGCCCTCGGCCGTCCCCAGGGTCCAGTCGCGCATGTGGTCGATGGCCGCGCTGGCCGCCGACGCCGCGCTGGACTGGCCACGGGCCTTGATGATGGCCGCGCCACGCTGCTGCACGGTGGGGATGAAGCTCTCCTCGAGCCAGGCCTGGTCGACCAGGTCACTGGCCGCCTTGCCGTCGACCACGGCATGGCTGATGTCCGGGTACTGGGTGGCGGAATGATTGCCCCAGACGGTGAGCTTCTGGATGTCGGTCACGTGGGTGCCGGTGCGGTTGGCGAGCTGCGCCAGCGCCCGGTTGTGGTCGAGCCGGGTCATGGCGGTGAAGCAGCGCGGATCGAGATCCGGCGCGTTGCGCTGGGCGATCAGGGCATTGGTGTTGGCCGGGTTGCCCACGGCCAGGACGCGGACGTCGCGACTGGCGACGGCGTTCATGGCCTTGCCCTGCACCGAGAAGATCGCGGCGTTGGCCTCGAGCAGGTCCTTGCGCTCCATGCCCGGGCCGCGCGGCTTGGCACCCACCAGCAGGATGTAGTCGGCGTCCTTGAACGCCTCCTCGGCCTGGTCACTGGCCTGCAGGCCCGCCAGCAGCGGGAAGGCGCAGTCATCGAGCTCCATCATCACGCCCTGCACGGCGTCCATGGCCGGCGGCACTTCCAGGAGCTGGAGAATGACGGGCTGATCGGGGCCGAGCATGTCGCCCGAGGCGATCCGGAACAGGAGACTGTAACCGATCTGACCGGCGGCGCCGGTTACCGCTACGCGTACAGGTGCTTTCATGGAACCCCCTCCATTTTTGTCAGCGCGCCGGCACTGGTGCACCGCCGCAATTCGGCGAAGTCTAGCACATGAAAAAGGCCACCCGGGGGTGGCCTTTGCGCATGCGATTGATCCGCTGGGACGCCCTGTCGGGCGNNTCGCCGGCCTCAGGAGGCCTCGGCGACTTCCTCGTCGGCCTCCTCGGGCGCTTCCGCCATGGGCCGGTCGACGAGCTCGACGAAGGCCATGGGCGCGTTGTCTCCGGCCCGGAAGCCGGCCTTGAGGATACGCAGATAACCACCCGGACGCTCGCGGTAGCGCGGGCCCAGCTCCTCGAAGAGCTTGGTGACCACTTCCTTGTTCCGCAGCCGGGCAAAGGCCAGGCGGCGGTTGGCCACCGTGTCGCTGCCGGCCAGCGTGATCAGCGGCTCGGCCACGCGCCGCAGCTCCTTGGCCTTGGGCAACGTGGTCCGAATGGCCTCATGCTCGAACAACGACGCCGACATGTTGCGGAACATCGCCTGCCGATGCGAGCTGTTGCGGTTGAGTTTCCGTCCTGCCTTGCGATGACGCATCACGCTTTCCCCTTAACCCGTGGCGCGGCCGCGGTCCTCGAGGCTGGCCGGCGGCCAGTTCTCAAGACGCATGCCGAGCTGAAGTCCGTGTTGTGCCAGGACTTCCTTGATTTCATTGAGCGACTTCTTGCCGAGGTTCGGCGTCTTGAGCAGCTCCACCTCGGTGCGCTGGACCAGGTCACCCACGTAGTGAATGCTCTCGGCCTTGAGGCAGTTGGCGGAGCGGACCGTGAGTTCCAGATCGTCGATCGGGCGCAGCAGCACCGGATCCACTTCCGGCTCCTTGCGGCGCGGCTCGGCCTCCCCCTCGCCGCCTTCCAGGTCGACGAACACGGCGAGCTGGTCGCGCAGGACACCGGCGGCAAGACGAATCGCCTCTTCCGGCTCGATCACACCACTGGTCTCGATATCCATGACCAGCTTGTCCAGATCGGTCCGCTGCTCGACACGGGCGCTCTCGACGTTATAGGCGACGCGACGCACCGGGCTGTAGGTGGCATCCAGGGCCAGCCGGCCGATGGTCCGCTCCTCCTCCGGGTCACGCGCCGTGGCCGGCTCGTAGCCGCGGCCGCTGGCGATGGTGATCGCCATGCTGATCTCGCCGGCCTGGGTGAGATTGCAAATCACCAGCTCGGGATTCTTGACCTCGACGTTCTGCTCCTCGGCGATGTCCGCCGCGGTCACCGCGCCCGGCCCCTTCTTGTGGAGCCGCAGTGTGGCCTCGTCCCGGCCGTTCAGACGCACGGCCAGGTTCTTGAGGTTGAGCAGAATGTCGACGACATCCTCCTGCACGCCCTCGACGGCGGTGTACTCGTGGAGCACGCCTTCAATCTCGACCTCGGTGACCGCGAAACCCGGCATCGAGGAGAGCAGTACGCGCCGCAGCGCGTTACCCAGCGTGTGCCCGAATCCGCGCTCCAGCGGCTCGAGCGTGATGCGGGCGCGCTTTTCGCTGACCGCATCCACGTCCACCACCCGAGGTTTAAGGAAATCCTTAAACTGACCCTGCATGAATGAAACTCCTGATCGGTAAGACCGCCAGCGGCGCCCTTACTTGGAATAAAGCTCGACGATGAGATGCTCGTTGATCTCGGCGGCCAGATCGGCGCGGTCGGGCAGCTGCTTGAAGGTCCCCTTGAAGGCCTTCGGGTCGACCTCGAGCCACTCCGGGAGACCGTTCTGCTGGGCCATCTCCTGGGCGGCCTGCACGCGGAGCTGCTTCTGGGCACGCTGGCGGATGCTCACCTCATCACCCGCCTTGACCTCGGCGGAGGCGACATTGGTCACCCGGCCGTTCTGCTCCACCGCACGATGCGCCACGAGCTGGCGCGCCTCGGCGCGGGTGGCGGCAAAGCCCATGCGGTAGACGACGTTGTCGAGCCGGCTCTCGAGGAGCTGCAGCAGGTTCTCACCCGTGTTGCCCTTGCGACGGTCGGCTTCCTTGTAATACTTGCGGAACTGCCGCTCGAGCACGCCGTACATGCGGCGCACCTTCTGCTTTTCGCGCAGCTGCAGGCCGTAGTCCGACAGACGGCCGCGGCGCTGGCCGTGCTGCCCCGGCGGTGTATCGAGTTTGCACTTGCTGTCCAGCGGCCGGACACCGCTCTTCAGGTAGAGGTCGGTGCCCTCGCGGCGGGCCAGCTTGCAGGTCGGTCCGATGTAACGTGCCATGATTGCGTTCCCCTGATCAGACGCGACGCTTCTTGGCCGGACGGCATCCGTTATGCGGGATGGGCGTCACGTCCTCGATATTCGTAATGCGGTAGCCAACGTTGTTGAGGGCCCGAACGGCCGACTCCCGGCCCGGCCCCGGTCCCTTGACCCGCACCTCCAGGTTCTTCAGGCCATAGTCCTTGGCCGCCTCGCCGGCCCGCTCGGACGCCACCTGCGCAGCGAACGGCGTGCTCTTGCGAGAGCCGCGGAAACCGCTGCCACCGGAACTGGCCCAGGCGAGGGCATTACCCTGCCGGTCGGTGATGGTGATCACCGTGTTATTGAAGGTCGCGTTGACATGCGCGATCCCATCGACAACCGTACGCTTGACGCGCTTGCGGGTACGGGTGGTTGGCTTGGCCATGTGAATGCTGTCCTGCTATTGCGTTAACGGGTGACGGCACGGCGCGGGCCCTTGCGGGTGCGCGCATTGGTGCGGGTCTTCTGACCCCGCACCGTCATGCCACGCCGGTGGCGGATGCCGCGATAGCAGCCCATGTCCATCAAACGCTTGATGTCCATGGCCACCTGACGCCGCAGATCGCCCTCGACGGCAAATTCATTGACGGCGCCGCGCACGCGCTCGAGCTCGTCGTCGGTGAGCTCGTTGACCTTGCGGTCGGGCGCGACGTCGGCCGCCTTGCAGATCGTCGCCGCCCGAGTCCGGCCAATGCCGTAAATCGAGGTCAGCGCGATCACTGTGTGCTTGTTGGCGGGGATATTGACGCCAGCAATACGGGCCATGAGCCGTTACTCCCGAGTTGTTCTTTGCTCGCGGAAACCCGCTAGTGTAGCTGGATTACCGTGTTTCATTCAAGCCACCATCGTCCGGGCTCAGCCCTGACGCTGCTTGTGGCGGGCATCCGTCGTGCAGATCACCCGCACCACGCCGCCGCGCTTGATCACCTTGCAGTTGCGGCAGATTTTCTTGACCGAGGCACGTACCTTCATCGTCCCGTCTCCAGATTTCTCATTCAGCGCATCAGCCCGCCGCCGGCGCCACGCCCGTGGGCCTGCAGATTGGCCTTCTTCATCAGCGGTTCGTACTGGTGGGACACCAGATGGGCCTGCAGCTGCGACATGAAGTCCATCACCACCACCACGATGATCAGCAGCGAGGTGCCGCCGAAATAGAACGGCACGTTCCAGTAGAGGATCAGGAACTCCGGCAGCAGGCAGACCGCCGTGATATACCCCGCGCCCACCAGCGTGAGCCGCGTCATGACCTTGTCGATATAGCGCGAAGTCTGCTCACCGGGCCGCACGCCGGGAATGAACGCGCCGGAGCGCTTCAGATTGTCGGCCGTGTCCCGCGAGTTGAAAACCAGCGCCGTGTAGAAAAAACAGAAAAAGATGATCGCGGCGCCGTAGAAGGCAATGTAGAGCGGCTGCCCGGGGCTCAGGGTCTGACCCAGGCGCTGCATCCACGAAAGTCCGTCCATCTCGCCAAACCACTGCCCGATGGTCGCGGGAAAGAGGATGATGCTGGATGCGAAGATCGCCGGGATCACGCCCGCCATGTTGATCTTCAGCGGCAGGTGGCTGGTCTGCCCCGCATACATCTTCCGGCCCTGCTGGCGCCGCGCGTAATGGATGGTGATCCGGCGCTGACCGCGCTCCATGAAGACGATGAACCAGATCACGCTCAGCGCGAGCATCAGCAGGATGATCACCGTCGGGATGCCGAGCTCGCCGGTGCGCGTCAGCTCGAGCGTACCGCCCAGTGCCGCCGGCAGACCGGCCACGATGCCGGCGAAAATGATCAGCGAGATGCCGTTGCCGATGCCCCGCTCGGTGATCTGCTCACCCAGCCACATCAGGAACATGGTACCCGTAACCAGCGTCGTCGTGCCGATGAACACAAAGCTCGGGCCGGGATCGAGGACCACGCCCTGGTTCTGCAGCGCCACCGTAATGCCGATGCCCTGGAACAGCGCGAGCGCCAGCGTGCCGTAGCGTGTGTACTTGGTAATCACCCGCCGGCCCTGCTCGCCTTCCTTGCGCAACTGCTGCAGCGACGGCACCACCGCGCTCATCAGCTGCATGATGATCGATGCGCTGATATAGGGCATCACGCCCAGTGCAAAGATCGACAGCCGGCCCAGCGCACCGCCGGAGAACATGTTGAACATGTCGAGGATCGTCCCCGACTGCTGCTCGAACATCTCCGCAAGGGCACCCTGGTCGATCCCCGGAATGGTGATGTGCGCACCCAGGCGATAGACGATCAGAGCCACCACCACGAAGGTCAGCCGCTGGCGAACCTCCGTGAGCCGGCCCATGCCCCCGAGGGCACCTGCATTGGCGGACGCCTTGGCCACTTACGCCTCGACCTTGCCGCCGGCCTTTTCAATGGCCGCACGGGCACCGGCCGTGGCCCGCACGCCTTGCAGCGTCACCGCCCGGCCGATCTCCCCGGAGGCGATGACCTTCGCCGAACGCGTGTTCCGCGGCACGATACCGGCCGCCTGCAGCGTCTCCAGCGACACCACGTCGCCCTCTACGCCGGCGAGCTCCGGCAAACGAATCTCGGCCACGTACTGACCCTTGCGCGAACGGAAACCGACCTTGGGCACCCGACGCTGGAGCGGCATCTGACCGCCCTCGAAGCCGGTCTTGTGGAAACCGCCGCTACGGGCCTTCTGACCCTTGTGACCGCGCCGTGCGGTCTTGCCCATGCCCGAGCCGGCACCACGACCGACACGTTCGGCATCGCGCCGCGAACCCGGTGCGGGGCGCAGTGAATTGAGTCGCATCGCTCAGACCTCCTCGACCTGGAGCATGTAGGAGACCTTATTGATCATCCCGCGGTTCTCCGGCGTATCGCTGACCAGCACGCTGTGGTGCATGCGCCGAAGGCCAAGCCCGGAGACGCAGGCCTTGTGTCCGGCCAGCCGGCCGGAGAGGCTGCGCACCAGGGTCACACGAAGCTGCTTGTTCTTAGCCATGATCAGCCCTGAACCTCTTCAACGGTCTTGCCGCGCTTGGCCGCCACGTACTCCGGAGAGTCGTAATCGGTGAGCGCCTTGATGGTCGCCTGGACCACGTTGATCGGGTTACGCGAGCCGATGGCCTTGGCCAGCACGTCCTGCACGCCCACCACCTCGAATACGGCGCGCATGGCCCCGCCGGCGATGATGCCGGTGCCTTCCGAGGCCGGCTGCATGAAGACCTTGCTCGAGCCATGGTAGCCCGTGATCGCGTACTGCAGGGTCGGACCGTTGAGGTTGACCGAACGCATGTTCTGCCGGGCGCGCTCCATGGCCTTCTGGATGGCCAGGGGCACCTCACGCGCCTTGCCGTACCCGTAACCCACGGAACCCTCGCCGTCGCCGACCACGGTCAGGGCGGTAAAGCCGAACTGACGGCCGCCCTTCACCACCTTGGCCACGCGATTGATGGTGATGAGCTTCTCGCGAAGGCCCTCACCGCTGACATCACTGGTCGCCATCGCCACTATGCCTCTGTTCAGAATTTGAGTCCGGCTTCACGGGCGGCGTCGGCAATCGCCTGAACGCGTCCGTGATACTTGAAGCCCGAGCGGTCGAAGGCCACTTCGGTGATACCCGCCGCCGTCGCCCGCTCGGCGATGGCCCGGCCAACCGCCCTGGCGGCCTCGATATTGCCACCGCTGGCGAGTTCGCCACGCACGTCCTTCTCCAGCGTGGAGGCCGCCGCCAGGGTCTGGCCGGCATCCACGGAGATGACCTGGGCATAGGTATGCCGGGGCGTACGGTGAATCGTCAGCCGTACCGCTCCGAGCTCCCGCATCTTGGCGCGGGCCTTGCGGGCCCGACGCTGTCTTGCTGCCTTCTTCTCCATCGCCATTACTTCTTCTTGGCTTCCTTCATGATGACCCGCTCGTCGGCGTACCGAACGCCCTTGCCCTTGTAGGGCTCCGGCGGACGATAGGCGCGGATGTCTGCCGCCACCTGACCGACCTTCTGCTTGTCGATGCCCTTGACCACGATTTCCGTGTTGGACGGCGTCTCGACCGTGACGCCTTCGGGCACCGGATGCTCGACCGGGTGCGAAAACCCGAGCGTGAGATTGAGCTTCTGCCCCTGAGCCTGGGCGCGGTAACCCACGCCAACCAGCTGCAGGCGCCGCTCGAAGCCTTCACTTACGCCGCGGACCATATTGTTCACCAGGGCCCGGGTGGTCCCGGCAAGCGCGACGGCATCCTGCCGCTCGCGATTGGCCGCAAAGGTCAGGGTCTGCTCTTCCTGGCCCACGTCCACCCAGTTATGGATGGTGTGGCTGAGCTCGCCCTTGCCGCCCTTGACGGTGATCGCGCGATCGCCGCCGAGCTTGACCTCGACACCACTCGGGATCGTTACCGGATTGTTCGCTACTCTGGACATGACCGCCTCATCCCGTCTCTAGAACACGACGCAGAGGACTTCACCGCCGTGGCCGGCGTCGCGCGCCGCCCGATCGGTCATGACACCCTGCGAGGTGGAAATGATGGCCGTCCCCAGCCCGCCACGTACCCGCGGCAGAGAGCCCTTGCCCTCGAAGCGGCGCAGGCCGGGCCGGCTGACGCGCTGAATCTCCTCGATGACCGGACGGCCGTCGTGATACTTCAGCGACACCACCAGCGTCGGCTTCTTCTCGTCGCCCTCGACCCGGTAGTCATGAACATAGCCTTCGCCCTTCAGCACTCGGGCGATGGCCATCTTCAGCTTCGAGGAGGGCATCGAGACCTCCGTCTTCTCGGCGGACTGACCGTTGCGAATGCGGGTCAGCATATCCGCGATGGGATCGGTCATGCTCATGTTCGCGTCACCTGGTTCCTTGCCTGCTTACCCTTGCCCATACCGATCACCAGCTGGACAGCTTCAGGCCGGGGATCTCGCCGCGCATGGCGGCCTGGCGGAGCATGTTCCGAGCCAGCCCGAACTTGCGGTAATAACCGCGAGGCCGGCCGGACACATTGCACCGGTTGCGACCCCGCACCGGGCTGGCGTTCCGGGGCAGGTTCTGAAGCTGCTCCTGGGCCGCCGCCCGCTCCTCGTCCGAGGAGGCGGGGCTGCGAATGATTTCCTTGAGCTCGGCGCGCTTGGTCGCGTACTTGTTGCAAAGCCGCTCGCGCTTGAGCTCACGCTGGACCATGGAAACCTTAGCCATTTCCTGCCCTCTTTACTTGCGGAAGGGGAACCCAAAGCCCTCGAGCAGGGCCATGGCTTCCTCGTCCGTCCTTGCAGTAGTGCCGATCGCGATATCCATACCGCGAATGGCATCGATCTTGTCGAACTCGAGCTCCGGGAACACCAACTGTTCCTGGATACCGACGTTGTAGTTGCCCCGCCCGTCGAACGAACGCGGCGAGAAACCCCGGAAGTCGCGGATCCGCGGCGCGGCGATATTGATCAACCGGTCGAGGAACTCGTACATCCGCTCGCGACGCAGCGTGACCTTGGCGCCGATCGGCCAGCCCTCGCGGATCTTGAAGCCGGCAACGGCCTTCCGCGTGTAGGTCACGATGGGCTTCTGGCCGGCGAGTGCCGCCAGGTCACCGACCGCATGATCCACGACTTTCTTGTCGCGGGTCGCCTCGCCGAGGCCCATGTTGATGACGATCTTCTCGAGCCGCGGCACCTGCATGGGGTTGCCGTACTCAAAGCGCTGGGACAGCGCCGAGACGATTTCGCTTTTGTATTGCTCCCGCAATCTGGCCATCACGGCACCCTAGTCAATCAGGTTGTTGTCGGACTTGAAGAAACGCACCTTGCGGCCGTCATCCTCGACCCGGACACCGACCCGATCGGGCTTGCCGGTGTTGGGGTTGTAGATGGCCACGTTGGAGCGATGCAGGGGCATTTCCTGCTCGATGATCCCGCCGGCGTCATTCGCCTGGGGATTCGCCCGCCGGTGTTTCTTCACCATGTTCGCGTTCTCGACCACGATGCGATCCCGCTCGGGGAGCACCCGGGTCACCCGGCCACGCCGGCCCTTGTCCTTGCCGGCGATGACCATGACTTCGTCACCGGTTCTGATCTTGCGCATGACTACAATACCTCCGGCGCCAGGGAGATGATCCGCATGAAGCGCTCGGTGCGCAGCTCGCGGGTCACCGGACCGAACACACGGGTGCCGATGGGCTGCAGGTTGTTGTTGAGCAGCACGGCGGCATTGCCGTCGAAACGGATCAGCGAACCGTCGGGCCGACGTACGCCGCGCTTGGTACGCACCACCACGGCGTTGTAGACCTCGCCCTTCTTGACGCGACCGCGAGGGATCGCGTCCTTGACGCTGACCTTGATGATGTCGCCGATGCCGGCGTAGCGGCGCTTGGATCCGCCCAGTACCTTGATGCACTGGACTTCCCGCGCTCCGCTGTTGTCCGCCGCGCCAAGCAGCGTCTGCATCTGAATCATGGCGATTGACTCTCTATGATTATCCGTTGCCTATTGGGCCGCGCGCTCGAGCACTTCCACGAGCCGCCAGGACTTGCGCCTGGAGATCGGGCGGCACTCCGTCACGGCCACCCAGTCGCCCTTCTGACAGACATTGTCCTCGTCGTGCGCATGGACCTTGGTGGTCCGGCGGATGTACTTGCCATACAGCGGATGGGCAACCTGCCGCTCCACGGCCACCGTGATGGTCTTGTCCATTGCCGTGCTGGTCACGCGACCGTTGACCGTGCGCTGGACGCTGTCTTTCTCGCTCATGACGTCTCGCCTGCCTTGATCTTCTCGTTGATCACGGTCTTGAGACGGGCGATATCCCGCCGTACCCGTGTCACCTGGTCGGGCCGCGCAAGCTGCCCGGTCGCCTGCTGCATACGCAGGTTGAACTGCTCCTTGCGCTGCTCCAGGAGCTCGCCCTCGAGGGCCTTGATGTCCTTGTCGCGAAGTTCCGTTGCCTTCATCACATCGCCGTCCGTTCGACGAAGCGGGTCTGCACGGGGAGCTTGGCCGCCGCGCGGCGGAATGCCTCGCGCGCCACCTCCTCGGAGACCCCTTCGATTTCATAGATCACGCGGCCGGGCTGCACCTTGGCGGCCCAGTGATCGACGTTGCCCTTGCCCTTGCCCTGCCGGACCTCGAGCGGCTTGGAGGTGATCGGGGTGTCCGGGAAGATCCGGATCCAGATCTTGCCGCCACGACGCACGTGACGGTTGATCGCCCGACGCCCGGCCTCGATCTGCCGCGCCGTGACCGGTCCGCGGGTAGTCGACTTCAGGCCGAACTCGCCGAAGTTGACCTTGTCGCCGCGACTGGCCAGGCCGTTGTTACGGCCCTTCTGCTGTTTTCTGAACTTGGTACGCTTTGGCTGAAGCATGACTGTCTCCTTCCAACCGCCTCAGCTGGCGGCCGCCCGCTGGTTGGGGGCGGAGTCCGTGTCCAGGATCTCGCCCTTGAACACCCAGACCTTGACGCCAATGACTCCGTAGGTGGTCTTGGCTTCGGCGAATCCGTAATCAATATCGGCACGAAGGGTGTGCAGCGGCACACTGCCCTCGTGATAACGCTCGGAGCGGGCGATCTCGGCGCCGTTCAACCGGCCACCGACCTGGATCTTGATGCCCTGGGCGCCAAGCCGCATGGCATTGCCCACTGCGCGCTTCATGGCGCGGCGGAACATGATCCGGCGCTCGAGCTGTTGGGCAACGCTCTCGGCCACCAGCTGCGCATCGAGCTCCGGCTTACGGATCTCCTCGATATTCACGTGAACCGGAATCCCCATACGCTGGGTCAGCTCACGGCGCAGACGATCGATGTCCTCGCCCTTCTTGCCGATCACGATGCCCGGCCGTGCCGTGTGAATCGTGATCAGTGCGTTCTTGGCCGGCCGCTCGATGCGGATACGGCTGATCGATGCATGCGACAGGCGCTTGCGGATGAATTCCCGGATCAGGTGATCGGTATGCAGCTGGTCACCGAAGCGGTTGCTGTCGGCGTACCACATCGACCGCCACTCCTCGGTAATACCGAGACGGAAACCCGTGGGATGAACCTTATGACCCATTCCTAGACCCCTACTCCTCGGCGACGGCCACGACAATGTGGCTGGTGCGCTTCAGGATGCGATTGGCCCGGCCTTTCGCCCGGGGCTGAATACGCTTGTACATCGGACCCTCGTCCACCTGGATGCGGGCGATGCGAAGCTCGTCGATATCGGCGCCGTTGTTGTGTTCGGCATTGGCAATGGCGGAATCCACCACCTTGCGCACGATGCCGGCCGCCTTGCGAGGGCTGAACTCCAGCACCTCCAGCGCCCGCGACACCGGCAGACCACGGATCTGGTCCGCCACCAGCCGCACCTTCTGCGGCGAGATGATCGCGTATCGAAGCCTGGCCGCGGTCTCCATGCCTTACCTCTTCGCCTTCTTGTCGGCCTGGTGGCCCTTGAAAGTCCGCGTGGGCGCGAACTCGCCAAGCTTGTGACCGACCATGTTCTCGTTGACGAGCACCGGCACATGCTGGCGCCCGTTGTGGACCGCAATGGTGAGTCCCACCATCTCCGGCACCACCATGGAGCGCCGCGACCAGGTCTTGATCGGGCGCTTGCTGTTGGCCTCCGACGCTTCCTGAACCTTCTTCAGGAGATGCGTCTCGATAAACGGGCCTTTTCGAATCGAGCGTGGCACGGTTCATCCACCCCTTTTCGTTAGCGTTTGCGACGGCGCACGATGAGCTTGTCCGTGCGCTTGTTGCTGCGGGTCTTGTGACCCTTCGTCGGGATGCCCCAGGGCGTGACCGGATGCCGGCCGCCGGAGGTCCGGCCTTCGCCGCCACCATGGGGATGGTCCACCGGATTCATGACCACGCCGCGGACCGTCGGCCGACGGCCGGCCCAGCGGG
>P_1C_Liq_2_UnCtyDRAFT_1000083_pt1 | contig 12365 bp, 12 predicted proteins | sample Pon1CUnioCityCA_3_FD_10238 | JGI IMG/M metagenome (IMG submission 10238) | reverse complement strand
CCCGCCTCGCCGAGGGAATCGGCTACTCCGGGGCGGGCACCGTGGAGTTCATCTACGACGACCGCACCGGGGATTTCTTCTTCCTCGAGATGAACACGCGGCTGCAGGTGGAGCACCCCACCACCGAGATGGTCACCGGGGTCGACCTCGTCCGGGCGATGCTCGGCATCGCGGGCGGCGAGGGACTCCAGCTGCGCCAGGAGGAGGTCGTCCTGCGCGGCCACTCCATCGAGGTGCGCATCAACGCGGAGGACTACCGGAACCAGTTCTTCCCCTCCCTCGGCCGGGTGGACCACCTCCGGCTGCCGGGCGGGCCGGGGGTGCGCTTCGACACCCTCCTCTACCCGGGCTACGACATTCCGCCCTTCTACGACTCCCTCCTCGGCAAGTTGATTGTCCACGACCTCGACCGGGAGCACGCCCTCGGGCGGTTGCGGGCGGCCCTCGGGGAGCTGGACACGGCGCCCGTGGTGACCACTGCCGGACTCTTTTCCCTCCTCGTGGAGGATCCCGACGTGCGGGCCCTCCGCTTCGATACCCAATGGCTGGAACAACGGCTGCCCGGACTCCTCGAGGAGGCCGGCGCGGCCCCAACGGAGACGATAACGCGATGAACACACGCTACACATTCGGGGGCGACGAGCACATCTTCGTGGAGATGGACGACGAGATGTCGCTCGACGCCTTCTTCAAGGGGCTCTCCCTGACCAACCTGATCCGCGAGGCGGAGATCGAAGGGGTCACCGAGATCTGCCCGGCCAACGCCAGCATGCAGGTCCGCTTCGACCCGGATGTCATCCATCCGGAGGAGATGCTCGCGCGCATGAAGAGCCTCGAGGCGCAGACCGAGTCGGCCGAGAAGCGCTTGCGGACCCGCATCATCGAGATGCCCGTCTACTACCAGGACCCGTGGACCCACGAGACCCTCATGCGCTTCCGGGAGCGGCACCAGGATCCCGAGGGGACCGACCTCGAGTACGCCGCCCGCATCAACGGCTTCGGCTCGGTGGAGGCCTTCATCGAGGCTCACCATTCCGCGCCCTGGTTCGTCTCCATGGTCGGCTTCGTCTCCGGGCTGCCCTTCAAGTACCAGCTCGTCGAGCGCTCCCGCCAGCTGCAGGTCCCCAAGTACCTCCGCCCGCGCACGGACACGCCGAAATTGACGGTCGGCTACGGCGGCTGCTTCTCCTGCACCTATTCCGTGCGGGGGGCCGGGGGCTACCAGATGTTCGGGATCACCCCCATGCCGATCTACGACCCGCTCGAGGAGGTCTCCTACCTCCGCGACTTCATGGTCTTCTTCAAGCCCGGCGACATCGTCAAGTACCGCCCCATCGACCGCGCGGAGTACGATGCGACCCGCGCGCTCGTCGAGAAGAACGAATTCGAACCGCGCATCCGGGAGGTCGGTTTCGACCTCGAGGCCTTCAAGGCCGGCCCGGATGCCTACAACGCCCAACTGCTGGAGGCCCTCTATGGGAATTAAGGTCAATCATCCCGGACTGCTCACCACCATCCAGGACCTCGGACGCCCGGGGTACTTCCACCTCGGCATCCCCATTTCCGGGGCCATGGACCGGATGGCGGCGCGGGCGGCCAACCTTCTCGTCGGCAACGAGGAAAGCGAGGCGGTCCTCGAGTCCGTCTTCCTCGGCCCGCAGCTCGAGTTCGAGGCGGACGCCACCGTCGCCGTGACCGGGGCGACCCTGCCGCCGCGGGTGGACGGGGAGGAGCGGGAGTGCTGGACCGCCTTCCGGGTGAAGGCCGGCCAGACCCTTTCCTTCGGCTACCTCCAGGAGGGGGCCCGGGCGTACCTGGCGGTCTCCGGAGGCATCCGCACGCCCCAGTACCTCGGCAGCCGCAGCACCTACGTGATCGGGGCGCAGGGCGGGATCGAGGGGCGGCCCCTCGCCGCGGGGGACATGCTCCCGGCCGCCTCCGGGGCGAACCCTCCCGCCGAGGGCCGCCACCTGCCCGAGGAGCTCCGCCGGGTGCCCGGCACCCACACGGAGTTGCGCGTCCTCCCCGGCCTCTACTGGCGCCTTCTCACGGAGGGCGCCGGCCGCTCCTTCTTCGAGGACACCTGGAAGGTCGCCCCGGAGGCCGACCGCATGGGCTACCGTTTCCGCGGGGGCCGGCCGCTCGCCTTCGAGCCGCGGGAACAACCCTTCGGGGCCGGTTCCGATCCCTCCAACATCGTCGACGGCTGCTATCCCTACGGGTCCATCCAGGTCCCGGGCGGGACCGAGCCGATTGTCCTGCACCGCGATGCCGTCTCCGGCGGGGGCTACTTCACCCTCGGCGCGGTCATCTCCGCGGACATGGACCTGATCGGCCAGCTCCAGCCCAACGCCGAAGTCCGCTTCGTCTCCGTCACCATGGAAGAGGCCCTCGCCGCCCGGAAGGAACGCCGCGCACAACTGGCCCGGATCCGCGAGTCCCTCGCCTAGTCCTCGTCCCCGAGGATTCGCCGCCGCTGCCCGGGGGGATCGCTTCCGCCCGGGCGGCGGCGGGGGAGAGGTCTTCCCGGAGTCTTTGGAGAGCGGGATCCCGGAAAAAGCGGGAGTGGCACGGACACTCTCCGGCCGATTCCTGGGCGGTTCGGGCCCCCGTCCTCAGAAAATTTCGAAGAGACCCGCGGCTCCCTGCCCCCCTCCCACACAGAGCGAAGCGACCCCGTAGCGAATCCCGCGTCGTCGTCCCTCCCGCAGGAGCGTTCCCACCATGCGCGCGCCGCTCATTCCGTAGGGATGCCCCAATGCAATGGCCCCCCCAAGGACGTTGAGCCGGTCGGGAGGGAGGCCGAGTTGGTCCCGGCAAGGCAACAGCTGTGCGGCAAAGGCCTCGTTGATTTCCCAGAGGCCAATCTGCTCCCGGGTGAGTCCTGTTCGCTCAAGAAGGCGAGGGATTGCGTAGAGCGGACCGATCCCCATTTCCGCAGCCGGCACCCCGACAACCGCGAGACCTCGGAAGGCTCCGAGGGGCTGCAGGCTGCGCCGTCGAGCTTCCTCCGCGGAGAGGAGCACGCAGGCGGCGGCCCCGTCGGAGAGCTGCGAGGCATTGCCCGCGGTCACGGTGTGCCCGGGTCCCTGTACCGGCAGGAGGGCGGCAAGGGCCTCGGCGGTCGTCGACGGTCGGTTGCACTCGTCCCTTTCCACTCGGCGGTGCATCTCCGACCGTTGGCCCGTTTCCCTGTCGAGGACGATTTGCACGGTTTCCACCGGTACGATTTCCTCGTCGAGGAGTCCCCTCTGTTGTGCGTTGGCCGTTCTTGCCTGACTCTGCAGGGCGTACTCATCCTGGGCGTCACGGGTCACCCCATACCGAGCGGCCACCCGTTCGGCTGTTTCGATCATGGAGAGGTAGTAGTCTTCGGGGACCCCGGGAGTGCGGTAGCGAAAGTCATTCCACCGGTCGTTCTGGACGAGGGAAATGCTGTCGAGACCGCCGGCCACGGCCACCTCGACCCCTCCGCTGACAATGCGCTGGGCCGCGATTGCGATGGCGTCCAATCCAGAGGCGCACTGGCGGTCAACGGTCGCTGCGGCGACCGTTTCCGGGAGTCCAGCGGCGAGCACCGTGTGGCGGGCCAGATTGACCCCCGCGGAACCCTGGGTGAGGGCGGAGCCGAGGACGACTTCTTCGACTTCCGGGCCTTCCAGCCCCGCGCGCCGCAGGGTTTCCCGCAGAGCTTGAGCCCCGAGCAAGGGAACCTCGATATTGTTGAAGGCGCCACGGTAGGCCTTGCCGATGGGCGTGCGGGCCGTTGAGACAATGACGGCCTCACGCATGGCGAACCTCCGCTTCCTCCAGCCCGCACCACCCCGCGATGAAGAGGGCCGTCGACTGGGTGACCCGGCGCAGGCTCTCCACTTCCACCCGTTCGTTGAAGCCGTGGATGTCTTCTGCCCTGGGCCCATAGACAAGGGTGGGCATTCCCCCGTAGAGGCCAAAAAACCGCGCGTCCGTGGTCGCGGTGATCGCCGTCTGTTCGAGGGGGGATCCGCTCGCCACCCGGTGGGCCTCGCCGAGAATCCTGATGGCCTCCCGGGTGAGGGGCCGCTGGTCCTCCCCGAGCGCGTAGCCCTCGGCATGGAAGCCGTGGTCCACGATTTCCGGAGGGTTGTCCCGCAGGAAGGAGTTTTCCCGGGAGGCAGCTAGGACGGTCTCCTCAATCTCCGCTCGGGCCGCCTGAAGATCCTGCCCCGGAAAGAGACCCATGCGGGCCTCGAGGACGCACCAGGCCGGTACCATACTTGTCCAGTCGCCACCCTTCACAGTACCGATGTTCAAGTGGAGGGGATGGTCCTGGTCGTGGTATTCCGGGTGGCGGCGCTCGGGTTGGTTCCACCGTGCTTCGAGTGCGTGAAGGGCCTCGACCAACGGGAAGATTGCCTCGATGGCGTTGGCACCAGCATCGGCGTACGCCACATGGGTCGGCCGCCCCCGGACATGGATACGGAACCAGAGCACTCCCGGCTGGGCGCGTACAAGGCGTTCGCCAAAGGGTTCCGGGATGAGGACTGCATCGGCCCGGTAACCACGGGCGAGACAGGCGAGCGCGCCGTTGCCGGTGCACTCTTCCTCGACCACGGACTGGTAGTACAGGTCGGCCGCAGGCCGGGCACCGATCGCGCGGAGCGCGTCGAGGGCGAAGAGGTTGGAGGCAAGGCCCGCCTTCATGTCACCAGCCCCCCGGCCGTACAACCACCCATCGCGGAGCGTAGGCTCGAAGGGGGGGGAGTCCCACATGGAAACGGGTCCGGTTGGGACTACGTCAACATGGCCGTTGAGAAGGAGGGATCGTCCCGACCGCTTTCGGCTGTGGTGGATGCCGACGACATTGCGCGCGTTTTCGTAGTCGGTCAGCACCGGGGAAAAGCCGGGAAGGGAGCGGAGTTCAGCGAGATCGAGATCCCAGGTGTCCACGACGAGGCCGCGGGAGGACAAGGCCTCGGCCATGAATTGCTGGGCTCCCTGTTCCCTGCCCCGGGTGGAGGGGTGGGCAACCAGCTCACGGAGGAAGCCAATCTCGCGCTCGAAAAGGGTGTCCACAGCCCGCTGGATGCGGCGGATAAGGGTGGAATCGAGGGGGGGTACGGTCATGGCGGATCAAAAAACCGGAAGGGGACCCTTGGCCACTTGCAGGGGGGCTCCGGTAGCGGCACGAATTTCCTCCACCGTCCGCCCCTCCGCCCGCTCCCGGAGGAGAAAGCCCGCCGGGGTCACATCAATCACCGCGAGATCCGTATAGACCCGCGCAACGCAGGCTGTTCCCGTTCGGGGCAGGGTACACTGCCGGAGGAGTTTGGGATTCCCGTGGCGATCCGTATGGGTGGTCACGATGCACACCTTCTTCGCTTTCTGGGCGAGCTCGATGGCTCCTCCGGGACCCGGAGAGAACTTGCCGGGGATCTTCCAGTTGGCGAGGTCCCCGTTGGCAGCCACCTCGAAGGCCCCGAGAATCGAGAGGTCCAGCCGCCCGGACCGGACGAGTGAGAAGCTGGTGACACTGTCGAAGAACGCCGCGCCCGCAACCGTTCCTACATAGGCACCGCCGGCGTCGATGAGGTTGCGGTCGGCCTCCTCCAGGGGGACGGCCGGTCCGAGTCCGGTCAATCCGTTCTCCGTGTGCAGGCAGACCGGGAAGTCCGCGGGCAGGAATTCCGCGACCTTGCTGGGCAAGCCGATCCCAAGATTCACGACCGATCCCGGCACGATGTCCCGGGCGGCTCGCCGGACGAGGCGCTCGCGCGCGTTTCCAAGGCTAGCGGCAGACGATCCCATAGTCTTCGGTCAGGGCGGAAAGGGGGACGACAGCATCCACGAAACTACCCGGTGTTTCCACATTTTCGGCGGAGAGGTCACCGAGCGCGACGAGTGACTCGGTTTCCGCGACGACCCGATCCGCCGCCATCGCCATGGGAGGGTTGAAGTTGCGGGCGGTGGCAGCGTAGGTAAGGTTCCCAAAAGGGTCGGCGGTGGCGGCATGGACGAGTGCGACATCCGCCCGGAGGGCCATCTCGAGGACGAGGGGGCGGCCTTCCACTTCCACGATGGTTTTTCCCGCGGCCAGCTCTGTTCCGAGGCCGACATCGGTGAGGATCGCGGGAATCCCCGCGCCTCCGGCCCGGATACGCTCGGCGAGAATTCCCTGGGCACAGAACTCCACATCGAGGCTGCCCTCATTCATCCGCTCGATCGCGTGCGCATTCAGGCCGATGTGACTGGTGACCAGTCGGCGCACCTGCCCGGACCGCAGCAGGCGATCGATCCCGGTGCCGGGTTCGTTGGCGTCATTCCTGATGAGGGTGAGCTGTTGCTGTCCCTGCCGCTCGAGCTCGCGCAACAGCGTGAAGGGTGTACCCGGCACCCCAAAGCCTCCGACAAGGAGGACCGCCCCATCCGGAATTCGCGCGACGGCACTCTCCAGCCCTTCGAGCTTATCCGGCAGCGGCATCGTGGAAGACGGGAAGTCCGTGCCGCGAGGCGAAGATCTCGAGGCTTTCCGTGAGCAGGGCGAGCAGATCTTCCATCTGCACGGCGGTGATGATCAGCGGTGGGCAAACGAGGAAGTGGTCGCCCTCGGTTCCTCCCCGGGTGCGGCGCGCATAGAGGATAAGTCCGCGTTCATAGGCGATCTCCACCAGTTCAGTGAAGGCGTTCCATTCCTTGGGAAGAGGGGTGAGTAATTCGGGATCCGAGACCATCTCAAAGGCAAGGAGCAGGCCCTTCCCGCGGACATCCCCAATAAAGGGAAAACGCTCCCGCAGGGCACTCAATCGTTTCTTGAGAAGAGCACCCATGACCGCGGCGTTGCCAATGATGTCGTGTTCCTCCATTTCCTCGATCACGGCAAGCCCGGCCGCGCAGGAGAGCGGGTTGCCCGCGGAGGTGAATCCGTGGAGAAAGCCTCCGCTGTCGAGGACGGTGCCGACAAGGTCGGTGCGAGCCGCCACCGCCCCGAGGGGAGCGTAGCCCGCCCCCAGTCCCTTCGACATGATGATGAGGTCCGGGACGGCCTCCCAGTGTTCGCAAGCGAGGAAACGGCCGGTCCGGCCGGCGCCGGACATCACCTCGTCGTAGATGAGCAGTACCCCGTACTCATCACAGATCTCACGGATGCGGCGGTAGTAGCTGTCCGGGGCGACGAGGGCTCCGGTGGAAGCACCGCCGACCGGCTCCATGATGAAGGCAAGGACCGTTTCCGGACCTTCCTCCTCGATTCGTTCCCGCAGCATTTCCGCGTACCGAAGGCCTCGCTCCTCCGTGGAGAGGGAGTCACGGTCGAGGTAGCAGGTGGGCGCGGGGATGTGGGGCATCTCCTGGAAGAGCGGTGCGAACGGTTCGGCAAATTTGCGCCCGCCGGTGAGGGCGAGAGCACCGAGGGTGGCCCCGTGGTAGGCCGGAGCCCGCGCAATGATCTTCCAGCGGTTTTCCTGGCCGCTTGCCCAGACGAACTGTCGTGCCAGTTTCTCGGCAGTCTCTACCGCCTCGGATCCACTGGAGACAAAAAAGATCCGATCCAGCCCGGGGGGCATGAGGCTGGCGAGTTTGTCGGCGAGCCGTTCCGAGATTTCCGTGCGGAAATGCAGCCGATAGCCAAAGGTGGCCCGGTCCATCTGGGCTTTCATCTTGGCAAGAACGGCACGGTTGGAATGGCCGAGGTTGGAGATGATCGCCCCCGAGGAACCGTCGAGATAGCGCTTCCCCGTGGTGTCCCACAGGTAGATGCCCTCTGCCCGGTCGAGGAAGGGTCGTGGCTGTCGGGTCTGGTAGAAGAGGTGCGAGGGAGGGTCCATGTTCAGGAATTGCGGAGGTGGCGGCTGAGGAAGGCGCGCGTCCGTTCCTCGGTGGGATTCTGGAAGATCCGGTCGGGGGGGCCCGATTCGATGGCCACCCCGTGGTCCATAAAGATCACGCGGTCGCACACGGAGGCAGCAAAGGCCATCTCGTGGGTCACGATGATCATGGTCATGTGTTCCTCGGCGAGCCGTTTCATGACGAGGTTCACTTCCTCGACGAGCTCGGGATCGAGAGCCGAGGTGGCCTCGTCAAACAGCATGACCTTAGGCTTCATGGCGAGGGCGCGGGCGATCGCTACCCGTTGCTTTTGTCCGCCGGACAGTCGGGAGGGATAGAAATCGATGCGGTCGAGCAGGCCCACCCGCTCGAGCTGGTCCACCGCGAGCTGATCGGCCTCCTCGGATGAGAGGCCCTTCAACATCCGGGGGGCGAGAGTGATGTTTCCCCGCACGGTCAGGTGCGGGAAGAGGTTGAAGTGCTGGAACACCATGCCGATGTCCTGCCGCACCTGGTTGATGTGCTTTTCGTACCGGTGGTGGGTAAGGACCTGATTGACGAGGGTGCCTTCCAGCCAGACCTCACCCGAGGTGAGTGGATCGAGATCGTTGATCGCTCGGAGGAGGGTGCTCTTTCCCGACCCCGAGGGTCCGATGATCGCGACAATCTCGCCCCGGTCGACGGTCAGGCTGATGTCCTTGAGCACCTCGAGATCGCCGTAGCACTTCCGCGCGTGGCGGATTTCCACGAATGGTTGGTTTTTCTCCATATTGGGAAGGGGTTTCCCGCTCAGCGGGCGAGCCGGATGCGTCGCTCCAGCCGGCGGAGGACGGCCTCCATGCCGAGGTTGACGATGTAGTAGAGAATGGCGGCGACCAAATAGAACTCGAAGGGCCGGTAGGTCCTCCCGATGGCGAGCTGGGCCGAGAGCGTGAGCTCGCCTACCCCGATCACCGAGACGAGGGCGGAGTCCTTGAGGAGGGCGATCATGTTGTTGCCGATGGGGGGGACCACCTCGCGGACCGCCTGTGGAACGACCACCTTGCGCAGTGCCTGTGCACGGCTGAAGCCAAGGGTGCGGGCCGCCTCCATCTGGCCCTTGTCGACGGCAAGGATGCTCGCCTGGATAATTTCCGAGTTGTAGACGGCGAAGTGGAGTCCGAGGCCGATGAGGCCCGCCACGAAAGCGGGAAGATCGACCCCCATCTGGACGAGGCCAAAGTAGATCAGGAAGAGCTGGAGGAGCAGCGGAGTGCCCATGAACAGCCACTCAAAGGCCCGGAAGGGAAGGCGAAGGATCGCGGGTGTGTAGAGCGCAATCAGGGCAAAGAAAATGCCCCCGAAGAAACTGAGAAGACCGGCCCCCACGGTGAGCGCGACGGTCCAGAGCGCCCCGATAAGGATGATGTCGAGGTAGGGAGGGACCACACTGAAATCGAGACCCATGGCTTGCTCCTTGAGCGGACGCTCAGACGATCCGGGCCCGTCGGTCGAGCCAGGCGATCCCGCGCCCCGTCAGGTAAATGATGATCATGTAGAGAACCCCGGCGAGGAGGAACATTTCAAAGGGGCGGTAGGTGGAGCCGATGAAGCGCTGGGCCGTGTAGGTGAGTTCGACGACCGAGATCGTGGCGACGAGGGCGGTACCCTTGATGAGTGCGTTGATGTTGACCCCAAGGGGGCGGATCATCAGCCGGAGGGCCTGCGGGAGGACGACCTTGCGAAAGGACTGGATCCGGCTCATCCCCAGGGTGCGGGCTGCCTCGGCTTGGCCCTTGTCCACGGAAATGATCGCCCCGCGGATGGTCTCGGTCATGTACGCGCCAATGTTCACTCCGAGGCCAATCACTCCGGCCTCGAAAGCATCGAGCTGGATCCCGACCTGGGGCCCCCCAAAGTAAAGCAGGAACAGCTGGATAATCGCCGGGGTGCCCCGGAAGAAACTGACATAGGCGACTCCGAGGGTGCGGAGGAACCGTAGCCGGGAAAGCCGACAGGCGGCTCCGAGAGAGCCGCAGAAGAGACCGAGGAGGGTCGTGTAGAGCGACAGGAGAATCGTCACCCAGGCGGCTTCGAGAAAGAAGGGATAGACCCGCAGGAGAAGTTCCGTGTCCATGATCGCCCCTTCAGTGATGGTCCCGGCGGGGAAGGATCGGCAGGGCCCGGATCTCCCGCACAAGGGCCGTGGTAGCCTCCACCGCAGCCTCGAGGAACTGTTGTCCGGTCGCGGGATCGGCTTGGGTCGGTTCCCCCATGGTGCCATCCGGTGACTCCTCCGACCACCAGCGCATCAGCATTGCCCGCCCGCCGCCCTCGGTGAGGTCCAAGTGAAAGAAACGGCTGGCGGGTCGGTGCAGGTTGCGGTCGACGGCCCGTTCCCAGTGCACACGGTCGGGGTGGAGGTGCGCGTAGAGGGCGGTTTCCATTTCTCCGGCATGGGCGATGCCCCCGGGAGAGGAACGGCGCAGCGAACGGAGGCGGTCCTTGCAGAGGTTCCAGTACGAGGCCGCCACACAGATCACCTCGCTCTCGATGACCGTTTTCCGGGCGGCCAGATCGAGCACCGGGTGGTTGGAGCCATGGGAATTGAGCAGCAGGATCCTCCGGAATCCGTGGTGGGCGAGGGAGTGGGTGATGTCGGTGAGGAAGGCGAGAAGGGTCTCCGGCTGGATCCAGATCACTCCCGGAAAATCCTTGTGGTGCTCGTTGAGTCCGTACGGAAGGGGCGGGACGAGAAAGACCTCCTCGGGAGCACGTTCGGCGACCCCCTCGAGAATGGCCTGCCCAATCACTGCATCCGTGTCGAGGGGGAGATGGGGACCGTGATCCTCCGTGGCCGATACATTGAGAAGGATCACGCGGTCCTTGTCCGCGGCGCGCACCTCCTCCCAGGTCAGCTGGGCATACTCAGTCGTCATCGGGCGACGGGAGAAGACCGGGGTGCGCCGCGCGGGCGCACCCCGGTAAGGCTTGGGAGGGATCAGCGAATGTCACCGCCGACCCATTCCTCGGCGATGGTCAGATAGGTGCCGTCGGCCATCACAGAATCGAGGGCCTCCTGCATAGCTCGCGCCAGCTCCGGATTCCCTTTACGGAGGGCAATCCCGATCTCGGTGGTCTCCGTTTCCAGGTCGTCCACCATCTCGAATTCATAGCCACTCTGCTTCATGGCGAGAATTACGGCGATGGAATCGGCGACGAGAACATCGATCCGGCCATTCTGCAATTCGAGCAAGAGTTCCGGCATTCCCTTGTAGGTGCGCACGGTGTAGCCCTGATCGCGCGCCCATTTCTCGTGGGTCTCGCCCAAGGTTGCTCCCACTTTGGCATCGTCCAGTTGGGAAACACTGGTGATGCCGCTGTCCGGCCGAGTGAACACGGCGCGCTTGGAAGTGTAGTACGGGCCCACGAAGTCGACGACCTCCTCGCGCTCATCCGTGATCGTCATCGAGCCAACAATCGCATCGTACTTGCGGGCGAGAAGGCCGGCGATGATGCCGTCCCAAGCGGTGGTCACGATTTCCGCCTCGACCCCGAGGCGCTCGGCAATCGCTTCGCCAATCGCGGGATCGAAACCGACGACCTCGTTCTGCTCGTTGACAAAGTTGAACGGTGGGTAGGCGCCGCTCATGGCGATACGAATCACGCCGCGCTCCTCGATGGTTTCCAGTTCATCAGCGGCGGCCACGTTGCCGGCGGCGAGTCCGGACAAGACGAAGACTGCGCCGGAGAGGGCTGCGTGCTTGAGGGTGGTGAGGATCCTGTTTGGGGGGGGTAGTTGCGTAGTCATGGTGTTATTTATTTTGAACGTTGCGGGGTGGGTCAAGCCAGTTTTTTTCCAAAAACGCGGCTTTTTTGGGCCGCAAAACCCGATACGGAGAAGGAACCCGGCGGGGAACATGCGAAAAAATTAAACGAAAGGGCCGTCCTGCCGGGCTCCCTGCGCGGATCGGACGAGTCCTCGCAGGGGAGGGTACGCACCCGCACGGCCCCGGGGGGGTTCCCTGCGGTTTTGGTGGAGACAGCGGAGAATCCGAGGGGGCGAAACCGTTCCCGGCACTTTCCGGTCCCCCGGTGGCTCCACCGGGAGCCAGAAAGAGTCCGAAGTGATGGCAGAGGCGAGGGAGCCCGCATCGGCCGAACTCGGTATTCCCACCGCCTGCGGTGGTCCGTGCCTCCCTCAGGGAAACACGCTGCGGGCCTGGTAGACCTCGCTGAGGTGCTCGAGGGCTTCCGCGTAGGCAGCCGTGCGGAGGGACTGGCCGGTACGGGAGGAGCGTTGGAGCACCCGGTCGGCGGTACGCTCGACGCGGGTCCAAAGGTGGCGCTGGACGGTGGCCTCCTCCCAGGTCTCCGCCTCGCGGTTCTGCCGCCACTCGAGGTAGCTCACTACGACTCCGCCGGCGTTGCAGAGGATGGCCGGGAGGATTTCCACGCCGCGCTGCTGGAGGAGATCCTCCGCCGCGGGGGTCGTCGGGGCGTTGGCGGCCTCCACGAGATAACGGCAGGCGAGCCAGTCGGCCCGCTCGGCGTCGATCATCTGTTCGAGGGCGGCCGGGATC
>P_1C_Liq_2_UnCtyDRAFT_1000081_pt1 | contig 12404 bp, 10 predicted proteins | sample Pon1CUnioCityCA_3_FD_10238 | JGI IMG/M metagenome (IMG submission 10238) | reverse complement strand
GAGGTCTCACTGACCGGATTCAGTAATGAGTGCGGTATCGCCGCCGACTGGTGTATCGCGGCACCCGGTCTGCAGATCTACTCCGCGTTCCCGATGGATACCTATGGCGACATGAGCGGCACCTCGCAGGCCGCGCCGTTCGTTGCGGGTTCGGCAGCCGTGCTGCGTCAGGCCTTCCCCTACATGACCGCGCGTCAGATCAACGAGGTGCTGCTGACCAACGCCACCCAGGTCGGCGAAGAAGATTCGGTAAAGAAGTACGGGCATGGTCTTGTCAATGTCGGCCAGGCGGTCAAGGGGCCCATCTGGTTCTGGCGTCCCTCGCTGATCGAGGGCAATGAATCCATTTTCCCCGAGATCTTTGCAGTGAATACCGATGGCCATGATTCGGTGTGGAGTAACAATATCCGAGGCTCGGGAGGCTTCAGCAAGGCCGGTGCGGGTCGACTGACGCTCACCGGACAGAGCACCTATACAGGCGACACCACCATCACAGGGGGCATCCTGCGGGTGGATGGCTCGATTGCAAGCTCGGATCTCACAGTCGCCGAGGGCGCCACGCTCGAGGGTACGGGCAGTGTCGGGACGACCGTCCTCAACGGCACGCTGTCACCGGGTAACTCGGTCGGTACGCTCACCGTGGAGGGCGATCTGACGCTCGGGAGTGGGTCGCGCTATGTCTTCGAGGTGGATGCCGGGCAGAACGCCGATCGAGTCGTCGTCAACGGGACGACAACGATTGCTGGCGGAGCGCTGTTCGAGCTCGATGCGGCGGACGGGATCATTCTCGATCGGACCTATCCGATGTTCGAGGCCGGTTCGATCGTGGGTTCATTCGAGAACCTCCATACCAACTACACTTTCATCGATCTCGATTTCAACAATACCGGCACGGACCTCGAAATGGTGGCCGAGCGAAATGCGGTATCGATGGTCGGATTTGCCGAGACGGGTAACCAGCGTGCGGTGGCCCGCGCGATTGATGCCCAGGTGTCAGGCGCGGAGCCGTACAACGACGTCATCCTCAACGATGACCGGAGTCAGCTATCGGACTGGTATCAGGCCTGGTCCGGCGAGGTTTACAGCGCCAGTCAGGCGGCATTGCTCGCCGGCGGTCGAATGATCGGGCAGATGGTGAACTGGCGGCTCAATGACAGTTGGCTCGCGGGCGAGCAGGCAGGAAGGCTCCAGAGCGTCGGCGAGACGGCGCAGGGGACGACGTTCTGGGCCCAGGGGTACGGTAANCGGGGTCGCTTCAGCGCCAATGCGGATGCGCTCAAGGCGACTGCGGATACCAGTGGCATTCTCATCGCGGCGGATCGGCCTGTTGGGCCGGGGCTGCGCGTTGGCGCGGGGTTCGCGACGGACAGCACCAAAACGAAGGTTGCCTCGAGTCGTGCCAACACCAGCGCCCATCATGCGCTTGTGTATGCAACGCACGAGAGTGATGGTCTGCGGGTCAACGGGGCTCTGACGCAGTCGTGGAACGAGTCGGACGTCAGCCGGACCATCGCGGTGGATGATCAGGGTGATGCACGCTCGACGGTGGACTCACGTGCAACCCGGATATTCGCTGAGCTGAGTCTCCCGCAGTTACTGAAGGCCGGGGTGACGCTCTCGCCGTTCGTGCGTTTTGACCAGTCCTGGCTGCACACACGAGGCTTCACGGAAACCGGTGCCGAAGCAGCGCTCTCGGGTCGTGCGGTCGACTCGGAAGTTGGCTTCGGCACAGTGGGAGCGCGCTGGGTGCGTGAGTGGCAGGCGGACGATGATGCAGCGGTCTGGCAGGCGAGCGTCTCGGCTGGCTGGCAGCATGCCTGGGGAGACCGCTCACCGGAGACCCGTCTCTCATTCGAGACGGGCCCGGAATTCCGCGTGAAGGCGGCACCGATCGCGGAGGATGCCGCGCTGCTCGAGCTCGGAATTGGCGCACGTGCGGGGGAGCGCAGCCGCTTCAGTCTCGCGTACTCGAACACCTATGCCGACCAGTCCCACAACCAGATGCTGCAGGCCCGTCTGCAGTGGTGGTATTAACCATTGGAGAAGTCATGATGAAGAGAAAGACCATTATCGCCGCCATCGCGGCCGCGCTACTTGCTTCGCCGGTGGCCTTCGCTGAAGAGAAAACACCCGAATGGCTTTTCGTCCATGAAGCCAATACCGTTGAGATAACGGATGCCGGGGTCATGATGGTCCCGGTAGAGCGCGAGATCTTCGCATTCACCGATCGGCCTTACCGTAAGCACGGCTACCTCAATGCCCATGAATTCGTCTCCCTGTGGGAAGGTGGTGAGGGGAGCTTCCGAGCCGATCCCCCGAACGCCGTGCTGACCTGGGTGGAGAATGGCGAAGTCCAGGAGCGCGAGGTTGAGCTACAAAGCGCTCGGGTTGCTGATCATGGGCGGATGATTCATTACGAGTTCGTCACGGAAGATGGCGAAGCCGATGTGGGGTCCATCACGGATGCCGCGCTTTTCATCGATGCGTGCGCGGACGAGATGTCCGTATCCCAATGCCAGGCGCAGTTCTCGATGTATATGTGAGTGCCTTCAGCCCGTCGTGTGGCTCCACGGCCCTGCCCTGGATGCGGTCCGACCGCATCCAGGGTTCGGTACCTGGTGTTATTTCCCGAGCCAATACTGCAGCGTCGTCTCGGCCCGATCGCCTGACGGTGCGATCCGAAGTGTATAGGTGCCGCGTATTCCCGCGTAATTACCCGTCCCGCCGATAATGGCCCCTTCCGAGACGTGTTCGGCCTCGACCGGGCGGCCATGATCCAGCTGCACGAAGTCCATGGTGTAAATCGATCCCTCCGGCAGGATGAATTCCTTGTGGAAGGCGCGGGCACTCCGGCCCGCCGCCTCGTCATGGAATACCAGGGTTGCCTGCGTGTAGTAGTCGCCCACGATCGGCCCATCTTCGCTGAGCGCCACCTTGCCGTGCCTCAGGTACATGTCACCGACTGAGGACCCTGAATCCCCGAGGTCGAGATATTCGGGTGCATCGAGCACGGTATAGGTGGTCAGCGTCTGCTCCTGCGCAACCGCCGCGCCACTCAGGCAGATCAGTGCCCCGGTCAGAATAATGTTCCGCATGATGGCTCCATTTTTTCTTTTATCGGACGACATCAGCTTATACCGCTGGCCGCGATTTCGGGATTCGGACGACCATTTCGAAGTTTTCGCTAGACGTCCAACGCCTCGAGGTTTTTCCCGGTGGTCTCGATCTGGAACCAGAACGTGATCAATGCCCCGAGCAAAGAAGTGCCTACCAGCATGATGAGCAATATCTGGGTGCCGATCTGTGCCAGCAGCAAGGGAAACAGGAAAGCGGTCGTCACGGCGCCGATTTTGGCGAAGGACGCCGCAAAGCCGGCACCCCGTCCGCGGATTCGCGTCGGGAAGACCTCGCCGGCCAGCAGATAAGTCTGTGCGTTGGGCCCCATGTTGGTCATGAAGTTGAACAGCATGAACCCCGCGACCAGCAACGCCATTTGCATCGGCCCGCTGACGCTCTGCGAGAACGCGGCGAGTGCCAGACCCACCGCACAGCCAATGAAGCCGACCACCTGCAGGCGGATCCGCCCCACGCGGTCTGCCAGCAGTACCGCCGCGATGATGCCGACGATCAGGAGGATATCGATGAGTGCCGCGCCTCGCGCCGCCAGGATATCGTTCTGGATGATAGCCGTGATGTTGTGGGGATTGGCCGTCTGATGGCCCAGAGCGGCTGCAAGGATCGTCGGGGTGAAGATGCCGATTCCGTAGGTGCCCAGGTCCTGCAGGAACCAGGGCACCGATGCGAGCACGGTCGCCCTTCGATTGCGACGGTTGAATAATTCGGAGTAACCGCCCGAGCTGCTCCTGTTATCCGGGTCGGTTGATCGCTCCAGCGCCGGCTGCAATTTGACCTGCTTCGGGTAGGGGGGGCGACGCCGCAGCAGTTTCGTCAGTTCCTGCTCGGCCTTCTCCGTTTTCCCACGTTCAAGTAACCAGTGGCTGCTCCCGGCAATCGTGAAGCGGCCGAGGATCACGAGGATCGCCGGGATGATCGCGGTGGCGTACATCCAGCGCCAGGCGGTGACATCCTGCAGATTGGCGAGAATCAGGTAGCCGATGGCGGTGCCAGCGAGCGCGCCCACCGCCTGGAAGCCGAATGCGCTCAGGACCAGGCGTCCGCGACTGCGGCTGGGGATGCTCTCGGAGATCATCAGGTGGGCGGTCGGGTAGTCGCAGCCCAGCGCCAGTCCCATGCCAAACAGGAAAATCACCAGGAGCGGGAAGTTGGGGCTCAGACTCAGTGCGACGAGGAATGCCACGAAAATGATCATCTCGACGATGAACATGTGCTTGCGACCGAAGGTATCGGCGAGTCCGCCCAGCGCGGAGGCGCCGAAGAGAATACCGGCCAGGGTGGCGGCGCCGACGACACCTTTCTCGGCGGCCGAGAGTCCGAATTCAGCGACGATCAGGGGCAGGGCAACCCCGGTCATGAAGACCACGAGTCCCTCGAAAAACTTGCCAGCGGTGGCAAGTGTCCAGATCCACCACTGCATGCGCGTCATGGGTGCCGCCGGCACGTTGGTGCCATCCGACCAGACGGGTGTTTCGTCGATATAGCTCTGGACGGTTTTTGCGTTGGGGGTGTTTGCCTGCATTGAGGCGTCGGATGCTGTGCTCATCGAAAAGTCACCGTCCTGTTACCCGAATGAGGGAACAACAGTATTCGCCCTCTGTGACTTTTCCGTGTCGAGCGGAATGTGCGTTGCCGCGCTATGATTGCCGGATAGAGGAGTTTTTATCTTGTTCAACCGTATTTTCCACTACTGGGTGTATGCGGCACCGCCCGTGGCATTGCTGCTCATCGGGATTTATCCCTTCACCGACGCCGAAATCGCGCTGCCCGTCTATCTCGCGTTGCCTGTCTACATGATTCACCAGTTCGAGGAGCATGACTCGGATCGGTTTGCCGGCTTTTTGAGAGGACTTCTCGGCCCGGATCGCAGAGGGCTCAGCGCGGCGGACATCTGGATCGTGAACGTGGTGTTCGTCTGGTTCCTGCTGCTTGCGGTGTTCTATCTGTATCGACTGGATCCGGCCTGGGGCGTGCTGGCGGGCTATCTGCTGGCCGTGAATGCATTTCTGCATGCGGTCTGGGCCGTNCGGCTCCGGCGGTACAATCCCGGTCTATGGACGGCGCTGGCGCTGTTCCTGCCGCTTTCGATCTGGATCTACGCGTCCGTCTCCGCGCCGCTCGGGGTTCATTTGATTGCGGCGCTGGCCGTCATTGCGTTGCACGCCGCAATCGCACGCCACGCATTGCGCGTGGCGTGATACTGGCTGCCATAGATTACGTGGACCAAGGAGTCGATCAGGCGGGCAGCCTCTGCGACTGCCCGCCTGGCGCCGCCTAGTGAACGAATACGAAGCGCAGGACAAACAGCGCCGCGATCAGCCAGACTGCGATATGGACCTGACCGGGCTTTCCGGCGAGGGTCTTGCCCAGCACATAGGTGATGAAGCCAAGCCCCATGCCATCGGCGATGGAGTAGGTGAGCGGCATGGCAATGGCGGTGACCACCGCCGGCGCCGTATCGGTGATGTCATCCCAGTCCAGCTCGGCCAGGCCACGGACCATCATGCAGGCCACGAAGAGCAGCGCCGGTGCCGTCGCATAGCCGGGGATGGCGCTTACCAGGGGCAGGAAGAACAGCGAGAGCAGAAAGAGCCCGGCGATGACCACCGCAGTGAGCCCGGTCCGGCCACCGGCGTTCACGCCCGCGGCGCTCTCGATGTAGGTGGTGGTGGTGGAGGTGCCCAGTACGGCGCCGCCAATACTCGCGCCGGAGTCCGCCACCAGGGCATTACGCAGCCGGCCGATCCGGCCATCCTTGTCCAGAAAACCGGCTCGATGGGAGAGGCCGACCAGCGTGCCCGTGCTGTCGAACAGATCGACGAACAGGAAAACCAGAACCACGGAGATCAGCCCCAGTTCCAGAGCACCCGCGATATCCATCTGCATGAACGTCGGGCTCGGGTCCGGTGGAAGGGAGACGACGCCGTCGAACTCGGCGACACCGAAGGGTACACCCAGGATGCTGACCGCCAGGATGCCGATCAGCACCGCACCGGGAATCTTGCGATAGCTGAGTGCCACCATGATGACGAAGCCCAGCATCGCAAGCAGCGTCGGGGGCGCCGTGAGGTCCCCCAGGGTGACCAGGGTCGCATCGCTGTTGACGACCACGCCGGCATTTTTCAGCGCGATGATGGCCAGGAAGAAGCCGATACCCGCGGAAATCGCCATCTTCAGTGACATCGGGATGGCGTTGATCAGCCATTCCCGGATGGGCAGCACGGAAATGATCAGGAACAGGATGCCGGAGAGGAATACCGCCCCCAGCGCGGTCTGCCAGGCGATCCCCATGCCCAGGACGACGCCGTAGGTGAAATAGGCGTTGAGCCCCATGCCCGGAGCGAGCCCGAAGGGATAGTTGGCATAGAGGCCCATGATCAGGCTGCCCAGCGCGGCGGCGAGGCAGGTCGCGACGAACACCGCCCCCCAGTCCATGCCTGTATCGGACAGGATGCTCGGGTTGACCACGACAATATAGGCCATGGTCAGGAAGGTGGTGAGGCCCGCGAGAAACTCGCGACGGATATCCGTCCCGTTCTCGGCCAGTCCGAAGAATCGCTCCAGCATCTTGTTGCCCCCGAAAGTACCCAAAAACGCAGTATAACCTCCGCATTTCCGGCTGCCATTACTTCATCCGGTCATCGTTCGTTCATTCAGCTGTCACAGGCCGGTACTAGCGTGTCGATGAATCCGTTCACGCAAAGAGGTATCAAGCAATGAAGGTGACAAGCGCCCTTGCGCTCTCCGCCCTGTTCGTCGGGGTGGCCGCCGCACAGACGACCGCCCCGATCGTGGTGACCAATGCACAGGATGCGGGTGACGGCTCCCTGCGCGCCGCCATCTCACAGGCGGCCGGGACGAATGCGCCATCGCAGATCGTGATCGCCACCGACGATGACATCGTGATCAGCGAAAGCCTTGTCTACGAGGGCGAGGCGCCGCTGGAGATCATCGGCAATGGCCAGCGTGTCCGCACGCATGAAAATACGCATCTGTTCGTCAGTGCGAATGGCGGGAGCGTTGCCATCGGCGATCTAGACTTCGAAGGCCCGGGGCAGTTCAGCATCCTCAACCGGGGCGATAACAATGGCGAGACCGCCGGCAAGGGGATCTTCATTGATGTCCGCGATGATCAGACCGGTGTTGTTGAACTCTCCCTGCATGATGTTTCCGTGAAAGGCGTGGCAAACCACGGTGTTCATGTCTCCGACTGCACGCTGGCCGATGCATGTGGCGCCGGTGCCGGCGGGGGCGGTGAGGGTTCACCGGCCTCCATCCGTGTGCGCCTGCATGATGTCACCGTCGATGGCGTCGGCAACGGCAAGTTCGACGCCGACGGCCTCAGGGTCGATGAGCGTGGCGAGGGGGATATCCTCGTCACCGCCATGAACTCCGTGTTCACGCGGGTGGGCGCCGACGGTCTTGAGCTCGATGAGGGCCAGAGCGGCAGCATCCACTCGACCATGATCGGCACGCAGTTTGTGGATAACGGTGCCTATTGCGACCCGGCCATGCTCGAGTCGTACATGCCGGCCCGGCCCGAGGGGGAGTTTGACGATGGTGAGGTTCGCGGGGCCGATATTCCGGGGGATGTGACGGGGACCCCGGATGATAGCTGCTTCGAGCGTGAGGTCTCTCTCTACGACTCCGGCTATGTCGAGGAATACGAGATTGGCATTGATGTCGACGACGGCATCGACTACGACGAGGCCGACGCCGGCGATCTCAACCTCACGATGATCCGTAGCACCATCAGCGGCAACTACGATGAGGGTGTCGATATGGATGAGGCCGGCGCCGGCGGCGGTAACCTGCACTACATCAACACGCTGGCCTACGGCAATGCCGATGACGGCTTCAAGATGTCGGAGGAGGATGCCGGCAACGTTCACGGTTCCATGCTGGGCGCCGTCTCCCGGGATAACGGTGGCAAGGGCGCCGTCTTCGAGGAAGAGGGCCCGGGCGATGTCCGCGTCACCGTGACGGATTCGCATACCGTGAACAACGACGACAGCGATGACACCGGCCTTGAGGTTGTCCAGGAGGATGCGGGCAGCGGTGAACTCCTGATCGAGTCCAGCCGGATCGAGGACGGGATCGACGCCGAGGGCGTGACCGTCACCCGGTAAGCGACCGAGGGAACTGACGGGGGATGCTGGATCCCCCGGGGCCAGGGAAGGCCCGCTCAGGGGGGCAGTATCAACTGCCCCCTTTTTTGTGATTAACGAATACGCGCGTCGTGGTGGTGCGCCTCGAAAATCTCCGTGTCGCCATCCTCCAGGACCAGCAACGTTTCGTAAGCGTCGCGCTGATCACCCATCTCCATGCCGGGCGAACCGATGGGCATGCCGGGAACCGTCAGCCCGCGGGCTTCGGGCTCCTCTGCGAGCAGGCTGCGAATCTCGTCGGCATGGACATGACCCTCGATGAAATAGCCATCCACCATGGCTGTGTGGCAGGAGGTCAGTACCGGATCGATGTCGAGTCGGGCCTTGATATCATTCAGTTGCTGGTGGCTGACGTCATGGGCGATGGCCTCGAAGCCGTTGGCCTGCAGATGGTCTACCCACGCACTGCAGCAACCGCAGCTGGCGGTCTTGGCCACCTCGATCTGCAACGGTTCGGCCTTCGCCAGCCCGATGCCCAGCAAGACCCCGAAGGTCGCGGCAACTGCCGTTTTGGTCATCGTCATTGTGAGTGACTCCTCAAATCTCCAGTGCTTCGGATCATAACCGATCAGCCGCTCCCGCCGCCTCAATCCATTGAGGCCCTCGGCCGGCGCCGATCTTGACGCTCCCGTCCAAACCCTCCATACTCCGCGCCTCTCACAACGCGCCTGTAGCTCAACTGGATAGAGCACCTGACTACGGATCAGGAGGTTGGGGGTTCGAATCCTCCCGGGCGCGCCATATGACGAAAGAGCCGGCCGACAGGCCGGTTTTTTCGTCATATAACCGGGGTCCGGGAGGTTCGAACCCCCAACAGCCGGATCAGGGGTTCGACCCGAGCGCGCAGCGCGAGAGCACGAGGCCCGCAGGGCCGAGCTAATCCTCCCGGGCGCGCCATATGACGAAAGAGCCGGCCGACAGGCCGGTTTTTTCGTTATATAATGGGGACTTGGAAGGTTCGAGCCCCCGTGAGTCGGGGAGGGGGTCCGACCCGAGCGCCGGGCACTGCACACGCAGCCACATTCACAACGGTCGTGGAGTGCCACGCATGCCCGTGCTGCTCGTTGCCCTGGGCGCCTTTCAATGGGGCCTTTCCGGTGGACTTGCCAGCATCCTCATGGACGCAGGCTGGTCGCCGCAGGTCATCACGCTCTGGCGGGTCGTGTTCGGCCTGATCTGCATGGGGACCTGGCTCGCCTGGCGCTTCTACGGCGGCGTGCGGGGTGAGTTCGGCTGGCGGCTGATCGGCTGGTCCACCGTGGCCGGGCTTGGTGTTGCCGGCAACCTCGTCTACTACTTTCTCAGTATCAGTGCGGGCAGTGTCGCGGTTGCGATCACACTGATGTACACCGCGCCGGTGATGGTCTATCTGGTTTCTTTTCTGCTGCGTACCGAGCGACCGACCCTCGGTAGCGGGCTCGTGATCATTGCAACGCTGGTCGGGATCACGCTCATGACCGGAGTGTATACGGGCTCGTCAGTCCGCCTTACCACGTTTGCCATCACCAGCGGTCTGCTATCGGGCGCCTCCTACGCGCTTTTCATATTCGCGTTCAAGTCCGCCGGTCGTCATGGTTCGACGCCGGCCGCGCTCACGATCGCCTTTACGGCGGCCTTGATCGCGCTCGCACCGCTGGTGGACTGGTCGCAAGCGATGCAGGCGCCGGCATCGCCCGATTTCGGTCTGTTCATCCTGTTCGGGCTGATGGGCGCGGGGCTGTCCTTCCTTTGCTATTTCACCGGCCTGCGTGGCGTGTTGCCATCGACGGCGGCGGTGACCGCCATGGTGGAGCCTGCCACCGCCACCCTCTTCGGCGTTCTGCTGCTCGGACAGCTGCTCAGCCCCAGCGAAGCCGCGGGTATTGTTGTCATCCTCGTTGCAGTGACCTGGCTGAATCTGCAGCGACAGCTGCAGCGGCGCCGCGAGGCACGCACGCCCTGAATTTCGGGTTGGATCAACCACCGATGAAAGCCTCGGCCAGCGCGATCCAAAGCGGAATGGACAGGATGGCGACCGGTGTTCCCAGTCCGGTTGAGGTCGCGATATAGGAGGAGGGGTTGGCCTCCGGNAGCGCGCCCCGAAGCGTCGGCGGGCCGGAAATGTCCGAGCTGGATGCGGCCATGACCGCCATGAGCACCACGCCACCCAGTGAAAACCCGGTTAATTCATGGGCGATCAGTCCCAGTCCGAGACCAATGAGGCCGTGAACGAGCGGTGCAAACAGGCCATAGAAAATGTAGACGTGTGCGACGCGCCGCAACTCGCCGAGCCGGTTCCACGCCTCGAACCCCATCATCAGCATCAGAATCGACAGTAGCCCCCGGAACAGAGGCTCATAGAAGCTTTCGAACACACTGTCGGGCCGAGCAAACAGTCCCAGGCCCAGGCCGAGCAGCAGCGCCGAGATGGCGGGACTGCGGATGGTATCCACCAGAATCGAGCGGATCATCGCCCAATCCACCACCGAACCCTGACGACCCCCGTCGCCGCCACCGATCGCGACCACGCCGCCCTGTGCGACATCGCCATGGGCCGCCCGCCGTTCGGCAGCCATCCGGCCCATGATGATGGCCGTCAGCAGGGCCGCCACATCCATGAACGGATAGAGGGCGCCGATGAAGCCTTCGTAGGCGATGCCAACGTCATCCAGCATCGCCATGCCGGCCGCCAGCGTGGACGCCGAGACCGCACCGAACAGCCCGGCGGTCGCCATGCCATCCATTTCGCCGACCCCCCTGAGCCGGACCAGTGTGATTCGGCCGATCAGCACGATTGAGATGCCGGCAATCACCGCCAGCGCGCCGGGTACGGCCAGGGCGACGAGCTCCGCCTCACGCACCGAGATGCCCGCCGACATGCCGACCTTCAGAAGAAGCAGCAGGACGACGAGTTTGTAGACGGGCTCGGGAAGCTCCAGTCGGCTCGACATGGCGGCAAGGAGCATGCCGCCAATCAGGAAGGCGAGGGTGGGTTTCTGCATCTGGGCCAGCAGTGTGCTGGCAAGTTCGGGAAAGAAATCCACGGATAACCCCTTTGCGTTTGACGGTGACGCGACGCAGCATCGCCAAACTCGATCGTTAATACAAATACAACATTACTTTGTATTCGTTCTTATATAACGAACTATTGCGCATCCGCTTTCTGTTAAAAATGAAGCGTGGGTGATCAGGAGGAGGAAATAATGAATCCCCTAGGTATTCATGCGCTCGTATGGGCCGGTGATATCGAACCGTCCAGCGTGGAGCTTGCAGCACGGCAGACACGAGCGGCGGGGTACCAGTTTCTCGAACTCTCCCTCCATGACACGACGCAGCTCGACGTCGATCACGCGCGCACGACCCTTGCCGAACATGGACTGGGCGTTGCCTGCTCACGCGGACTCGCCTTTGATGCGGATATTTCCAGTGATGATCCCGCTGTTGTGGAGCGCGGCGCGCGCTTATTGCGGGAATCCGTTGACGTGGCCGCCGCACTGGGCGCCCGCAATCTCTGCGGGGCACTCTACAGCGCGCTTGGAAAGTACGCCCAACCGGTCACCAGGCAGGGTTATGCCAACGCCGTTGACGTGCTCAGGGAAGTGGCGGAGGAGGCCGGCCGTTGTGGTCTTGGCCTGGGCATTGAGGTCGTCAATCGCTACGAGACCCATGTGCTGAATACCGCGGCCCAGGCCCTTCGATTCATTGATGCCATCGGCGCCGAGAACGTCTATGTCCATCTGGACACCTACCACATGAATATCGAGGAGACGGATCTCGTCCAGCCCGTGCTCGATTGTGGCGACCGGCTCGGGTATATCCATATCGGTGAGAATCACCGCGGGTACCTGGGCGCGGGGTCCATTGCCTTCGGCAGCTTCTTCCATGCCTTGCAGCGGATTGACTACCGCGGTGGCATTACCTTTGAGAGTTTCTCGTCCGCCGTGGTGATGCCGGGTCTCTGCAGTGACCTCGCCGTGTGGCGGAATCTCTGGTCGGACGGCATGGACCTGGCGGTCAGCGCCCGTGCGTTCATGCAATCCCACCTGCGCGCTGCGGCCGCCACGGTGAGGCAGGTCGGGTCGTAGGGGGCCGCGAGTCGCAGTAGCGCGCCGGCGGAAGGCA
>P_1C_Liq_2_UnCtyDRAFT_1000078_pt1 | contig 12871 bp, 10 predicted proteins | sample Pon1CUnioCityCA_3_FD_10238 | JGI IMG/M metagenome (IMG submission 10238) | reverse complement strand
GGCGGGGCCGGAATCCCCGGCCCCGCCGCGGCGGTCCCTCCCTCACACCGCCTGCTCGCTCGGTTCCTCGGCGAGCTCTCCCTCCAGCTCGGCACCGAGGGTGTCGATGCGGAGGTGGCGGTAGGCGGGCAGTCCGGTTCCGGCAGGGATGAGGTTCCCCATGATGACGTTCTCCTTGAAGCCCTTCAGCTCATCGACCTTTCCGAGGGTCGCCGCCTCCGTGAGGACCCGGGTGGTCTCCTGGAAGGAGGCCGCGGAGATGAAGCTCTCCGTCTCGATCGAGGCCTTGGTGATCCCGAGAAGGACCGGCTCGGCCTGGGCCGGCATCCCGCCGGCCTCCTCGATCCGCTCGTTCTCCTCGAGGAAGGCAAAGCGGTCGATCTGCTCGCCCCAGAAGAATTCGGAGTCGCCCGGATCGGTAATGCGGACCTTGCGGAGCATCTGGGAGAGGATCACCTCGATGTGCTTGTCGTTGATGGTGACTCCCTGCAGGCGATACACCTTCTGGATCTCGGTGAGGAGGTATTCCTGGACGGCGTTCGGCCCGAGAATCTCCAGCATCTCGTGCGGGTCGGCGGCCCCCTCGGTGAGGTGCTGGCCCTTCGTCACGAAATCCCCCGGCTGCACGATGAGGTGCTTGCCGTGCGGGATGAGGTGCTCCTCGGTATCCTCATCGTCCTTGCTGATGCCCTCGGCGTCGATTTCCTCCTGCGTCTTGTGGGTCACGAAGAGGCGACGCTTCCCGCGGACCGTCCCGGAAATGTACACCAGACCGTCGATCTTGGCCATATCGGCAGCCTCCTTCGGCCGGCGGGCCTCGAAGAGCTCGGCCACCCGGGGGAGACCCCCGGTGATGTCCTGGGTCTTGGAGGCCTGGCGGGGAGTCTTCGCGATCCACCCACCGCGATCCACCTGGTCGCCCTCCTCGACAACGATCTGGGCCCCAACCGGGATCGCGTAGGTGGCGATCTCCCGATTGTTCTCATCCTTCACGCGCACCTGCGGGTTGAGGTCTTCCTTGTGCTCGATGACCACGTTCGTGATCCCCTGGGTCTCCGGATCCTGCTCCCGCTTGATGGTGACCCCGGGAATCATGTCGTGGTACTTAATGGTCCCGGCCTTTTCGGAGAGGATCGGTACGCTGTGCGGGTCCCACGCGGCGAGGAGGGAGCCACCCTCCACGGTGCTGCCTTCGTCGGCGAAGAGGATGGAGCCCACCGGAATCTTGTAGTTTTCCAGCTCGCGCCCCTCCTCGTCGAGGATACTGATCGCCCCCGTCTTGTTGAGGACCACGGAGCGCCCCTCGGCGGTCTCCACCTTGCGGAGGTCCTCGGAGAAGACGACCTGGCCGGCGTGGCGGGAGAGAATCTTCGGCTCGCGGAGGACCTGGCTGGCGATCCCCCCGATGTGGAAGGTCCGCATGGTCAGCTGGGTGCCCGGCTCCCCGATGGACTGGGCGGCAATGATCCCGACGGCCGTGCCCACGTCCACCATCCGGCTGCTCGCCGGGTTGATCCCGTACTCGAGGGCGGTCACCCCGTCCTTTTGCAGGGTGGTCAGCGCGGAGAGGATCTTCACCCGCTCGATCCCGAGATTCTCGATGCGGCGGCCGACTTCCTCGCTGATGAGTTCGCCGGCGCCGACGAGGACCTCGCTGGGCTCGATCGGGTTGGTCACTTTCTCGGCGGCACACCGCCCGGTGATGCGCTCGGCCAGGCCGACGATGACCTCGTCCCCGTCGGTGATGGCCCGTTTCCAGATCCCCGCCCGGTTGTGGTCGTCGTACACGGTGGTCACGCAGTCCATGGCCACATCGCAGAGCTTCCGGGTGAGGTAGCCGGCGTCGGCCGTCTTCAGGGCGGTATCCGCGAGCCCCTTCCGCGCTCCGTGGGTGGAGATGAAGTACTCGAGCACGCTGAGCCCCTCGCGGAAGGAGGAGAGGATGGGCCGCTCAATGATGTCGCCGGAGGGCTTGGCCATGAGGCCGCGCTGGCCACAGAGCTGGCGGACCTGTTGCTTGTTGCCGCGGGCACCGGAGTGCATCATGAGGAAGACTGGGTTGATCTTCTCGGGCGTGGAACTCGCCTCCAACTGGGTGTAGACCGTCTCGGCGATGTCATCGGTGAGCTTCGACCAGATGGCGATGATCTTGTTGTAGCGCTCCCCGGTGGTCAGCTGACCCTTCCGGTACTGCTTTTCCACGCCCTCGATCTGCTTGCGGGCGTCCGCAATCATCTTCGGCTTTTCCGCGGGGATGATCATGTCGTCAATCCCGATGGAAATCCCGGCGGCGGTCGCCGTGCGGAAGCCGACTTCCTTGAGGCGGTCGAGGGTCTCGATGGTCGCCTCCTGACCGGCCGCACGGTAGGTCTCGAGGATGAGTTCGCCCAGTTTCCCCTTCGCGGCGAGGTCGTTGTAGAACCCGACCCCGGCCGGCCAGATCGTGTTGAAGATGACCCTGCCCACGGTGGTGCGGAGGGTGCGGCGATCGGAGCGGCCAAAGACGGTCTCCACGCCGTAGTCGGGGTTGCGAATCTCGATCCAGTCGTGCTTGCGCACGGCACCCTCGGCCTCGGCGAGGATCACCTCCTCGGTGTCATTGAAGAGCGGCACCCGCTCGTCCTCGGCCGGGCGGACCCGCGGCTCCATGGTGAGGTAGTAGGAGCCCAGCACGATGTCCTGGGAGGGAGTGAGGATGGGCTTGCCGCTGGAGGGGGAGAAGATGTTGTTCGTCGCCATCATCAGCGTCTTTGCCTCGAGGACCGCCTCCACGGAGAGGGGCACGTGCACGGCCATCTGGTCCCCGTCGAAGTCGGCGTTGTAGGCGGTGCAGACCAGCGGGTGCACCCGGATGGCGTCTCCCTCGATCAGGACCGGCTCGAAGGCCTGGATCGACAGGCGGTGGAGGGTGGGAGCCCGGTTGAGGAGGACCGGGTGGCCCTGGGTGACCTCCTCGAGGATGTCCCAGACCTCGGGCGAGCGCTTCTCGATCATCTTGCGGGCCCCGCGCACCGTGTGCACGAAGCCGAGTTCCTTGAGGCGGCGGATGATGAAGGGCTCGTAGAGGATGAGGGCCATCTTCTTGGGGAGGCCGCACTGGTTCAGCTTCAGCTCCGGCCCGATGACGATGACCGAGCGGCCCGAGTAGTCGACCCGCTTGCCGAGAAGGTTCTGGCGGAAGCGGCCCTGCTTGCCCTTGAGCATGTCGCTGAGGGACTTGAGGGGACGGTTGCCCGCTCCGGTGACGGAGCGGCCGTGGCGGCCGTTGTCGAAGAGGGCGTCCACCGCCTCCTGGAGCATCCGCTTCTCGTTGTGGATGATGACGTCGGGCGTCTTCAGCTGGAGGAGGTTCCGCAGACGATTGTTCCGGTTGATGACCCGGCGGTAGAGGTCGTTGAGGTCGGAGGTGGCGAAGCGGCCACCCTCGAGGGGAACGAGCGGGCGCAGGTCCGGCGGGATGACCGGGAGAACCTCGAGGACCATCCAGCAGGGATCCGAGCCCGAGTGGAGGAAGCCCTGGATCACCTTGAGCCGCTTGGAGAGCTTCTTCTTGATCTGCTTCGACCGGGTGGCGTGCATCTGCTCATGGAGCTCGGTGACCAGTTCCTCGAGGTCGAGCTGCCCGAGGACCTCGTGGATGGCCTCGGCCCCCATCTTCGCGGTGAAGGCGTCCGCCCCGTACTCGTCCTGGGCCTGCAGGTACTCTCTCTCGGTGAGCAGGCCCCGGAGCTCGAGGGGGGTATTGCCCGGATCGGTCACCATGTAGTTCTCGTAGTAGACCACCCGCTCGAGCGAGCGGGCCGTCATGTCGAGGAGCAGGCCGAGGCGGCTGGGCATGCTCTTGAGGAACCAGATGTGAGTGACCGGGACGGCCAGGTCGATGTGGCCCATCCGCTCGCGGCGCACCCGGGAGACGGTCACCTCGACCCCGCAGCGCTCGCAGACGGTACCCTTGAACTTGATGCCCTTGTACTTCCCGCACCGCACTCGTAATCGCGGACGGGGCCGAAGATCCGTTGGCAGAAGAGGCCGCCCGGCTCCGGCTTGAAGGTGCGGTAGTTGATGGTCTCCGGGTTGCGAACCTCGCCGCTGCTCCAATCGCGGATGGAGTCGGGGGAGGCGATGGTAATGGAGACGCTGTTGTAGAGCTCCTCCTCCTCGCTGCCGAGAAGATCGGTCCTGGTGTCGGTAGTCATGGCAAATGAATCCGTTGGGGGTTCGGGAAATCAGAGGGAGAGGGTCACCTTGCCCCGCTTCACGTCGAGGCAGAGGCTCTGGATCTCCTTCATGAGAACATTGAAGGACTGAGGGGTCCCGGCGGAGAGACTGCGGTCCCCCTTGACGAGGGACTCGTAGATGCGGGTGCGGCCCTGCACGTCGTCGGACTTGACGGTGAGCAGTTCCTGCAGGGTGTAGGCGGCCCCGTAGGCCTCGAGGGCCCACACCTCCATTTCCCCGAAGCGCTGCCCCCCGTACTGGGCCTTACCGCCGAGGGGTTGCTGGGTAATGAGGCTGTAGGGACCGACCGCCCGGGCGTGGATCTTCTCGGCGACGAGGTGGTTCAGCTTCAGCATGTAGATGTAGCCGACCACGACCTCCTGCTCGAGGCGTTCACAGGTCTGCCCGTCGTAGAGGATGCTCTTGCCACTGTCCGGCAGGCCCGCCTCGCGCAGGTACTCGCGCACCTTCTGCTCGGGGATCCCGTCGAAGATGGGGGTGGCCACCTTGATGCCGAGCTTCTTGCAGGCCCAGCCGAGGTGGGTCTCGAGCACCTGGCCGACATTCATCCGGCTGGGCACCCCGAGAGGATTCAGGCAGATCTCGATAGGGGTCCCGTCGGGGAGGAAGGGCATGTCCTCCTCGGGCACGATCCTCGCGACCACGCCCTTGTTCCCGTGCCGGCCGGCCATCTTGTCGCCCACCTGGATCTTGCGCTTGGTGGCCACGTAGACCTTCACGGACTTAATGACCCCCTGCTCGATGTCATCGCCCTGCTCGACCGCCTTGATCCGGCGGTCCCGGTCGGCCTCGATCTCGTCGAACTTCGCCTGGAAGCTCTTGACGACCTCCATGATCTTGATCCTCACCGGGGAGGGATCGATCTCGATGTGCTTGGAGACTTGGGAGAGCTTGCGCAGGAGGGTCTTGGTGATCTTCCGGTTGGCCGGGATGATGACATCGCCCGTCTCCCCGTTCTTCACGTCGAGCGGGATCTTTTCCCCGAGGAGGATGTTGGCGAGGGCGTCGGTGAGGTTGTCCCGGAGGTTCTCGTACTGGTCCTTGTAGTCCTCGTTGATCCGCTTCTTCTGCCGGTTGCGGTCGGAGGCGGAGAGCTTCTCGGTCTCTCCCTCCACCCGGGAAGAGACCTTGACGTCCATGACGATCCCGGTGACCCCGGAGGGAACCACGAGGGAGGAGTCCTTCACGTCGGCGGCCTTCTCCCCGAAGATCGCCCGGAGCAGTTTTTCCTCGGGGGCCAGCTCGGTTTCGCTCTTCGGGGTGATCTTACCGACGAGGATGTCGCCGGGCTTCACCTCCGCCCCGACGCGGATGACGCCGTTGTGGTCGAGGTTGCGGAGGGCCTCCTCGCCGACGTTCGGGATGTCGTAGGTGATCTCCTCGGGGCCGAGCTTGGTGTCCCGGGCGGTGACCTCGAAATCCTCGATGTGGATGGAGGTGAAGATGTCGTCCTTGATCATCTTCTCGCTGAGGAGGATCGCGTCCTCGAAGTTGTAGCCGTTCCAGGGCATGAAGGCGACGAGGACATTCCGGCCGATGGCGAGATCCCCGCGGTCGGTGCCCGCCCCGTCGGCGAGGAGGTCGCCGGGCTCGACCCGCTGGCCGACCTGCACGCGGGGCTGCTGGTTGAAACAGGTTCCCGCGTTCGAGCGGATGAACTTGCGCAGGTGGTAGACCTCAATCCCCTTGCCCGGGTCGCTCTTCGGCTGCTTGAGGAGCTTGGGGGAAGCCTCGCCGTCGGGGGTCACGATGACCCGCCGGGCGTCTACGGAGGCCACGACTCCCTCGCTGGTCGCCCGGATGACCGTGCGGGAGTCGCTGGCGACCCTCTCCTCGATGCCCGTACCCACGAAGGGGGCCTCGGTCTGCAGGAGGGGGACGCCCTGGCGCTGCATGTTCGACCCCATGAGGGCCCGGTTGGCGTCGTCGTGCTCGAGGAAGGGAATCAGGCCCGCGGCCACCGAAACGACCTGCTTCGGGGAGACATCCATGTAGTCGACCCGGTCGCCCTCCGTTTCGAGGATCTGGTCGCGGAAGCGGCAGGTCACCTTGCCGAGGAAGCGGCCTTCCTCGTCGATCTCCGAGTTCGCCTGGGCGATGACGTGGGGCTCCTCCTGGTCGGCGTTCAGGTAGACGACCTCGTCGGTCACCCGGCCGTCCCGGACCACGCGGAAGGGTGTCTCGATGAAGCCGAACTCGTTGACCTTCGCATAGATGGAGAGCGAGTTGATCAGGCCGATATTGGGACCTTCCGGCGTCTCGATCGGGCAGATCCGGCCGTAGTGGCTGGGGTGGACGTCCCGGACCTCAAAGCCGGCCCGTTCCCGGTTGAGTCCGCCGGGCCCGAGGGCAGAGAGGCGGCGCTTGTGGGTGAGCTCGGCCAGCGGGTTGATCTGGTCCATGAACTGGCTGAGCTGGCTGCGGGAGAAGAAGTCGCGGATGACCGTACTGAGCGCCTTCGGGTTGATCAGCTTCTGGGGCATGATCGAGTCGACGCTCTGGTCGAGCAGGGTCATCCGTTCCTTAACGAGGCGCTCGGTGCGGGCGAGGCCGAGCCGGCACTGGTTGGCGAGGAGCTCACCGACCGTGCGGACGCGGCGACTGCCGAGGTGATCGATGTCGTCGACGAAACCCTCGCCACGCTTCAACTGGATGAGGTAACGGGTCGACTCGACGATGTCCTCGACGTTGACGACCCGGTTGTCGAGGTCCGTCTCCAGGTTGAGCTTCTGGTTGATCTTGTAGCGGCCGACCCGACCGAGGTCGTAGCGCTTCGGATCCTGGAGGAGCCGCTTGAGGAGGGCCCGAGCGTTGGCGGTGGTGGGCGGTTCCCCGGGCCGGAGACGCTTGTAGATATCCTTGAGGGCCTCCTCCTCGTTGCGGGTCGGGTCCTTCTTCAGGCAGCGGACGATGAGGCCGTCATCCGCGGTCGTGTCGATCACGGAGATCGTCTCGAGACCCGCCCTCTCAAAGGAGCGAATGGTCGTCTTGGTCAGCGGCTCGAAGGCGCGGGCGAGAACCACGCCCTGCTCGGCATCGACGATATCCTCGACGAGGATGAGGTTGGAGACGTTCTCCATTTTCAGCCCCTCCTTCACGGAGATGTCCCGCAGGTCGTAGAAGAGGTTGAGGATCTCGTGGTCGGACCCGTAGCCCATCGCCCGGAGCAGGGTGGTGATGAGGAACTTGCGGCGGCGGCGGCGGCGGTCGAGGTAGACGTAGAGCAGGTCGTTCTGGTCGAACTGCGCTTCCAGCCAGGTACCCCGGTCCGGGATGATGCGGAAGGAGTGGAGCATCTTCCCACTGGTGTGGGCGGTCTCCTCGAAGCAGAGTCCGGGGGAGCGATGCAACTGGGAGACAATGACCCGCTCGGCCCCGTTGATGATGAAGCTGCCCCGGGTGGTGATCATGGGCAGCTCACCCATGTAGATTTCCTCCTCCTTGATCTGCTCCTCCTCGCGGAGGGAGAACTTGACGTAGAGACCGACGGAGTAAGTCACCCCGTCCCGGAGGCACTCGATCTCCGTGTTCTTCGGCTCGGTCAACCGGTAGCTGCTGAAGTCGAGCACACAGCGGCCGTCGTAGCTCTCGATCGGAAAGATATCCCGGAACACGGACTGCAACCCGGCATTCTCGCGCTTGCCGGGGGCCACCTCCAGTTGGAGAAACTCCCGGAAGGAGTCGATCTGGTTCTGGATCAGGTTGGGAGGCTGGATGACCTCCTTGAGGCTGCCGAAGTTAATGCGTTCTGACATGGTCGCGTTTCCTGGGATGGGCGGGGGGACGGGGATGAACGGGCGTTCTCAGGGAAGCAGGAAAACCGCACGGGCCGGGGCCCGCGCGGTCTCGCCGAGTGAATCCTGCGAAAAGAGAGCTTCGATTGTTACTTGAGCTCGACCTTGGCGCCGGCCTCTTCGAGCTTCTTCTTGGTTTCCTCGGCGTCGTCCTTGCTCGTGGCTTCCTTGACCGGCTTCGGCACGCCCTCGACGAGCTCCTTGGCCTCCTTCAGGCCGAGCCCGGTGATGCTGCGGACCTCCTTGATGACGCCGATCTTGTTGGAGCCGAAGTCGGTAAGGACGACGTCAAACTCGTCCTTTTCCTCCTCTTCCGCGGCGGCCTCGCCACCGGCCGGAGCGGCTCCGGCGGCTACGGCCACGGGAGCAGCGGCGCTGACGCCCCACTTCTCCTCGAGCTCCTTGACCAGTCCGGCGATCTCCAGCACGGGCTGGGCGGAAAGCCACTCGATTACTTGTTCTTTGGTGATGTCTGCCATGATGACCTCCTGAGGAGACGGTCACCGCTGGGGTGGTTTCAAGGGCCTCGGGCCCTCCGTCGCCTTCACTCTCGGTGATTCAGCTTGGATGTGGTTGTTCGGGTTGGCGGGGAAGGAGAAGACTCCACCCCCAAAAGGTACGCGGTCGGGGCCGGGAGCTCAGGAAGCGTCGTCGACCCTTGCCTGGAGGACCTGGACCATGTCGCGGGGGACCGCGGAGAGGACCTGGACGACCCCGGTGGCCGGCTGTTGCAGAAGGGAGAGCAGCTGGGCGCGCAATTCATCGAGCCCGGGCAGTTCCGCCAATTCGAGCAATTGCTCGCGGGTGAGGGCCTGGTCGCCGACGACGCCGGCCTTCAGGTCCACCTTCTCCTTGTCCTTGAAGAACTTCTTGAGGATCTTGGTCACCCCGGAGGGGTTCTCGCCGCCGAGTACGATCGCGGTGGGGCCGTTCAGCCACTCGCGCATGTCCGGCTGCTCGCGCCGCTGCAGGGCGAGGTTGAGGACGCTGTTCTTGACGACGTGGAACTCGGCGTTCTCCGCGGCGAGGGACTGGCGCAACTGCTCGGTCTCCTCGACGTTGATTCGCTCGTAGTTCGTGAGGATGACGTAGTCGGACTTGCCGAGGTGCTCATCCACCTCGCGGACGAGAAATTCCTTTTCGGGTCTCATGGCGGCGCTTCTCCGTTCGGGCTCAGAGGGAGTGGTAGAGCTGGGAGCTCAGGGGGATGGAGGGACTCATCGTCGCACTCAGGTGCAGGGACTTCACCAGGCGGCCCCGCAGGTCCTCCGGGCGGGCCCGAGCGAGGGCCTCGAGGGCGGCATGGATGTTCTCGACGAGCTGCTCGCGCTGGAAGGAGCGCTTCCCGACAACGATGGCGAGGTTGCCGGTCTTATCCATCTTGAATTCGACCCGCCCCGCCTTCACCGCGGTGATCGCCTCGGCGAGGTTGTCGGAGACGGTCCCGGTCTTCGGGTTGGGCATGAGCCCGCGCGGGCCGAGGATGCGGGCCGCCTTGCGCACCTCCTTCATGGCGGCGGTGGTGGCCACGGCGACGTCGAAATCGAGCCAGCCTTCCTGCACGCGGGCGAGGAGATCGTCGAGGCCGGCCTCGTCCGCCCCGGCTTCGAGGGCGGACTGCGGATCGTCGGTGAAAGCGATCACCCGGAGAGTCCGGCCCGTCCCGTGCGGCAGGCTCACGGTGCCGCGCACCATCTGGCTGCTCTGCTTCGGATCGACGAGGAGGCGGGCCTGGAGCTCCACGGTCTCATCGAAACGGGGTGCCGGAAACTGCTGGAGGAGCGCGATGGCCTCCTCGAGTTCCCGGGATTCCGTGCCGGCGGGAGCCTGTTCGGCGGCGGAAAGGTAGCGCTTGCTGCGATGGGCGGTGGTCATGGCGTAACGTGGGGGGAAGCCCTTCAGTCCTCGACCTCGATGCCCATGCTCCGGGCGGTCCCCTCAATGATGCGGGAAGCCGCTTCCGGGCTGGAGGCGTTCAGGTCGTTCTTCTTGATCTCGACAATCTCCTCGATCTGCTTGCGGGACACCTTGCCCACCTTGTCGCGGTTGGGAACCCCGGAGGCCTTGGCGATGCCCGCGGCCTTCTTGAGGAGGACGGGCGCCGGCGGACTCTTCAGGATGTAGCTGAAGGACTTGTCCGCGTACACGGTGATCACCACCGGCAGGATCGTGCCACTCTGCTCCTTGGTGCGGGCGTTGAAGTCCTTGCAGAAGCCCATGATGTTCACGCCATGAGCCCCGAGGGCGGGACCCACGGGCGGGGCGGGGTTGGCGGCTCCTGCGGGCAGCTGCAAGCGGATTTCTCCTACGATCTTCTTCGACATGATTGCTTACTCGTCCTCGACGCGCTCCACCTGGTCGTACTCGAGCTCCACCGGCGTGAAGCGGCCGAAAATGGAGACGGAAACCTTGAGACGACCGCGCTCGGTGTCGACTTCGTCGATCCGGCCGGTCAGATTGGAGAAGGGCCCTTCGTTGATCTTCACCTCCTCGCCGACAGTGTACTCGATCGCCGGGCGCTCCTTGCCCTCGGCGTCCGAGACCTGCCGCTGGATGCGCTCGATTTCCTCGGGCTTCAGGGGCACGGGGGTCTCGCCCCCGACGAAGTTGAGCACGCCCTGCGCATCCTTCACGAAGTACCATGCCCGCTGGTCGAGGTTGCCGTCGTCGTCGTACAGGCGCATGCGCACGAAGATGTAGCCCGGATAGAACTTCTTGGTCTTCTGGGTGCGCTTGCCGCCCTTGAACTCGCTGACCGTCTCCGTGGGCATGAGCACCTCGGAGATCCGGTCGCTCATTTCCTCGACCTCGATGAACTTATCGAGGTAGGTCTTCGCCTTCTGCTCCTGGTTGGACAGGGTTTGCACGGCGTACCAGCGATGCCCTGTCAGCGAAGTTTCCGCAGTCATGGAATTCCCGTTCGTGGCTGGGCTGCTCATTCCGCGGGGCGGACCCATTCCGTGACGAGTTCGATGCTGTTCAGCAGGAAGAAGTCGGACGCGCCGATGAAGGTCCCGAGAATCGCAATCCCAATCAAGACGACGATCGTGTAATCGCGCAGCTCCCGCCGAGTCGGCCAGGAGGCTTTCTTCAGCTCGATGAGGGTCTCGCGCCAGAAGGTGCGGATTTTACGAAAGGGATTCTTCATGATCGGAGAGGTTCCGGGGACTGGCGGGAGAAGAGGGACTCGAACCCCCAGCCTACGGTTTTGGAGACCGTTGCTCTTCCAGTTGAGCTATTCTCCCCCAAAGTCCGGCGAGAGTCACGGTCGCCGGTGGAGACCAGCGGACCCGGTGACTGCGCCCGGTCGCTTATTCCTCGACCTCCGCGATGCGTCCGGCGCCGATGGTGCGGCCCCCTTCGCGGATGGCGAAGCGCTGGCCCTGCTCCATGGCGATCGGCTTCTGGAGGTCGATGATGATGCTGAGGTTGTCCCCCGGCATGACCATCTCGACGTCCTCGGGGAGATCGATGATCCCGGTGACATCGGCCGTACCCATGAAGAACTGGGGACGGTACCCCTTGAAGAAGGGGGTGCTACGTCCGCCCTCGTCCTTGCCGAGCACGTAGATTTCCGCCTTGGCCCGGTGGTGCGGGGTGATGCTGCCCGGCTTGGCAATGACCTGGCCGCGCTCGATGGCATCCTTCTCCACCCCGCGGAGCAACAGCCCGACATTGTCGCCGGCCTGGCCGGAGTCGAGGGTCTTGCGGAACATTTCCACACCCGTGACGACCGACTTGCCCTCCTTCTCCATGCCGACAATGGCCACTTCCTGGCCGACCTTGATCTGGCCGCGCTCGATCCGGCCGGTGGCGACCGTACCCCGCCCGGTGATGGAGAAGACATCCTCCACCGACATCAGGAAGGGCTTGTCGATGGCGCGTTCCGGCTCGGGGATGTCGGTGTCGAGAGCGTCGAGGAGGTTCTGGATGGCCTCCTTGCCCTCGTCCTTGCCCTCGAGGGCGGCAAGGGCGGAGCCCCTGACGATCGTGATGTTGTCCCCGTCGAACTCGTACTTGGAAAGGATTTCGCGTACTTCCATCTCCACCAGTTCGACCAGCTCCTCGTCGTCCATGAGGTCGACCTTGTTGAGGAAGACCACAATGTTCGGCACCCCCACCTGGCGGGCGAGCAGGATGTGCTCGCGGGTCTGCGGCTTGGGGCCGTCCGCGGCGCTCACCACGAGGATCGCCCCGTCCATCTGGGCCGCCCCGGTGATCATGTTCTTGACGAAATCAGCGTGGCCCGGGCAGTCCACGTGGGCGTAGTGGCGCTTGTCCGACTCGTACTCCACGTGGGAGACGGCGATCGTGACGATCTTGGAGTCATCGCGGACCGTGCCGCCCTTCGCGATGTCCGAGTAGCTCTTCACTTCCGCCATGCCTTTCTCCGACTGCGTCTGGAGGATCGCAGCGGTGAGCGTGGTCTTGCCGTGGTCGACGTGACCGATCGTGCCCACGTTCAGGTGCGGCTTCGTGCGTTCGAATGATTCCTTGGCCATGTGCTGGTTTTCGTGCTTGTTGTTGCGTTGAGTCGGAGGATAAAGATGGAGCCCTCGAGCGGATTCGAACCGCCGACCTCGTCCTTACCAAGGACGCGCTCTGCCGACTGAGCTACAAGGGCGGAGGAGAAATCTAGAAGGTGGTGGAGACGGGTGCGCGGAGGAGCCAATGGTTGACAGGCGAAAGCGGCAGAGAATGAGTGTTCTCCCGCCCACCGTCAACCCCCCTTTCCGTAAAATTTCCCATGGCTGAGTCCCCACCCGAAAAGATCGTCAAGATTGGCGAGGAAATCGCGATCCTCTGGCCCGACAAAACGGAAAGTTACTTTCCTCCAG
>P_1C_Liq_2_UnCtyDRAFT_1000076_pt1 | contig 12934 bp, 10 predicted proteins | sample Pon1CUnioCityCA_3_FD_10238 | JGI IMG/M metagenome (IMG submission 10238) | reverse complement strand
AACGCCCTCTTCGCGGTGGCGCTCTGGATCATGTCCCGGCTCTGCCGGGCCCCCGTCCGCTACCACTACATCCTGATCACCGCGGGGGTCATGTGGAACCTCGGAGTGACCATCGGCATCTGGGGCATCCTCTTCGGCGACCTGACCTCGGTGGAATGGTTGGAGATGCCAACCTACGTGACCCCGCTCCTCGCCCTTTCCTACGCCCTCGTCGGGGTCTGGGGGATCCTCGCCTTCCACTTCCGCAAGGGGGACCATGTCTACGTCTCCCAGTGGTACATTCTCGCCGCCCTCTTCTGGTTCCCCTGGTTGTACACGGTGGCCCAGATGATGATCTTCTTCACCCCGGCCCGCGGGACGGTCCAGGCGATCACCAACTGGTGGTTCGCCCACAACGTGCTCGGGCTTTGGTACACGCCGGTCGGCCTCGCCGCCGCCTACTACCTCATCCCGAAGATCCTCGGGAAACCCATCCACAGCTACTACCTCTCCATCCTCGGGTTCTGGTCCCTCGCCCTCTTTTACAACTGGGCGGGCGTCCACCACCTCATCGGGGGTCCCATCCCGCTCTGGCTCCAGGCGGCGGGCACGGTCGGCAGCATCGGCATGGTCATTCCCGTCATCGTCGTGGCCGTGAACCACCACCTCACCGCCCGGGGTTCGTTCCGGGCCGTTTGGAACAGCCCAACCCTCCGCTTCGTCGTCTTCGGGGCGATGTCCTATACCCTGACGAGCCTCATCGGGTCCGCGATGGCGGTCCCGGATGTGAACGAGGTCACCCACTTCACCCACTTCACCGTGGCCCACGCCCACCATGGGGTTTACGCCTTCTTCACCATGGTGATGTTCGGGGCGATTTACTTCATGCTTCCCCGTCTCCTCAACCGGGAGTGGCCTTCGGCGACGCTCATCCGCATCCACTTCTGGGCCTGCGCCCTCGGGATCGGCATCTATGTGGTGGGGCTCTCCATCGGGGGCTGGATGCAGGGGCTCATGATGAACAACCCCGACATCCCCTTCCTCGACATCGTCCAGGCGATGATTCCCTGGCTCCTCTCCCGCTCCTTCGCGGGGATTCTTCTCACCGTCGGCCACCTCGCCTTCTTCGCGAACCTCATCTGGATGATCGCCGGCCCGCGCTCCACCGTGCCGAAGACCTCGCTGGGCCGGGAGCGGGTCCCCGCCTGAGCCGCCATGAAGAACCTGCCCCTCCTCTTCCTCGGGATCTTCTTCACCCTGGCCTTCTCCTGGAGCGGCCTGATCCTTTCCTCGGAAATCCAGTACGGGAAACTCGTGCCGACCACCTCCACCCTCAATGCCGAGGGTGAGCCAGAGGAGGGGGGCGAGCTGTTTCCGGCAGCCTCGGCGGGAATCGCGCTGCAGGGCAAGGAGGTCTACCAGAACCAGGGCTGCATGTACTGCCATTCCCAGCAGGTGCGGCCGAAGGGCTACGGTGCCGATTTCGAGCGGGGTTGGGGTCCGCGCCAGACGGTGCCCCGCGACTACATCCTCGAGGACCGCGTCCTCCTCGGCACCATGCGGACGGGTCCGGACCTCGCCAACGTTGGGGGGAGGGCCCTCAGCGCGGACTGGCACCACCAGCACCTCTACAACCCGCAGATCACTTCGCCGGGCTCGGTGATGCCGCCCTTCCGCTACCTCTACCGGATGCAGGAGATCGATCCGGAGGGGCCCTCGCCGGACGCGGTGTCCATCCCCGCNGACTTCCCGTACGCCCCACCGCCGGGCTACGAAGTCGTGCCGACGGACGAGGCGAAGGCCCTCGTGGCCTATCTTCTCAGCCTGCGGATTGACTACGAGCTGCCGGAAGCGAAATTCAGTCAATGAGCGATGAATCCCAGCGCCCCTCCGGAGAGGAGCGGCGGGCCCAAGGCCTCGGCGCCGAGCGGGAAGGGCTCGGCGACCGGGAGATGAGCCGGCTGCACGACCAGCTTCTCCGCGAAAAGAAGGAGCCGAACGAGCTCATGCGGCCCATGCCGCTGTGGCTGGTGACCCTGAGCGGGCTGGTGGTCGCCTGGGCGGCCTTCTACTTCGGCACGAAGTACGCCGGCTTTAGCGCGGAGGTCTTCGACCCGAACTACGAGGGCGGCCAGGTCACCGTGCAGGCGGAGGAGCCCGCCTTCGACCCCATCGCGCACGGGGAGCGGATTTTCCGGAACAACTGCGTGGCCTGCCACCAGTCGGACGGGCAGGGCCTCCCCGGGGCGTTCCCCCCGCTGGTCGAGGTCGACTGGGTGCAGGGCAACCCCGACCGCTCCATCCACATCCTGCTCGCGGGCATGAATGGGCCGATCGAGGTCAATGGGCAGGCCTACAACGGGAATATGCCGGCCTTCGGTGGAATCCTCTCGGACCGGGACATCGCCGCGGTCCTCAGCTACATCCGCGTCGAGTGGAACGGTTCCGAAGTCGTCCCGGAGGACCGGGTCGCGGATCTGCGGGCTAGCGCACCCCGGTCCGCCCCGTGGACCGGGGAGGAGATCCTCGCCGACTATCCGTTACCGTAGGCGGGGAACAAGGTTGCCGTCGCGGAGCCGCCTCGGCGGCGCGTCGTGAATCGCGGGCTCCAGGCCGGGTACTCTTAGCCTCCGGGCCCTCTTAACTTTCCGAGGGGAGTCCCTCCGAGCGGCGGGCCACGGCCGGCATCTCCTCGGTCACCGCGGCGGGGCGTACGCCGCCGGGGAAGCAGACCCTCTCGACGGCCTCCTCGAAGTCCTGCGCCCCGGACAGGATGTCGATTTCCAGCCGGAGGTAGTACACCGGGAGCTGAAAGCCGGCGTCCGCGGACAGGCGCACCGCGTCCTTCTCGGTGGTCACGAGGAAATCGGCCCCGGCGTCCCGCGCCTGGCGGTCGAGGGTTTCCAACTCGGCGGCGGTGAACCAGTGGTGGTCGAGGAAACGGCGGGTGAGCGGCAACGAGGCCCCGTGGTCCCGCAGGAAATTTTCGAAGCTTTCCGGCACGGCAATCCCGCTGAACGCGGCGACCCGCGCCCCCGCGAGAAGGGCCAGGGGGTGGGTTTCCCGTCCGTCGAGGCTCTGCAAATGGGTCGGCTGGTGGGCGCACTCCACGATTTCCACGCCGGGATGGTGGCGGTGGATTTCCCGGCGCAGGTCGTCCGAGGGGGACCCGTCCGACTTGGTCAGGAAGACGTAGGAAGCCCTCCGCAGGTGGTCCACGGGTTCCCGGAGGACTCCCCGCGGGAGGACGCGGCGGTTCCCGAAGGGATTGGTCCGGTCCACGAGGATGAGGTTCAGGCTGCCCTTCAGGGCCATGTACTGGAGCCCGTCGTCGAGGAGGAGGGTGTCCACGCCAAAGTGGCGGATGGCATACTCGCCGGCCTTCACGCGGTCCTTGTCCACCAGCACGTGCACCCCGGGAAGGTTGCGCGCCAGCATGTAGGGCTCGTCCCCGGCCTCTTCCGGTCCGAGGAACACCTGCCGGCCATCGCTCACGACTTTCGGGGGTGGGGCCGTGCGGTGGGTCAGGGCCCGCCAGCCGCGCACGGCGAGGGGATCGCGGCGGCTCTTGTAGCCGCGGGAGAGGATGGCCACGTTTCGGCCCTGGTCGCGCAGGCTGCGGGCGAATTTCTCGACGACGGGGGTCTTGCCGGTGCCCCCCACCGTGAGGTTGCCCACGACCACGACGAGGCAGCCGAGGGGACGGTTGCGGAGCAGCCGGATCCGGTAGGCGTACTCGCGTGCCCGCACGATGGTCGCGAAGAGCCGCGACAATCCGCCGAGCACGACTCCGGTCGACCGGGCGAGGCGGTCCCGCCTCCGGTCGTAAACGACGTCGACGAGGAAGCGCTCCACCGCCTTCCGGCGCTGCTGGAGGCTGCGGCGGGCTGCGGTCACGGAAGGGTGGGGCAAGCGTGGCGCGGGGGCGGAAAGGCTCAGGCGAGGGGGCGGACCATGCCGCTGGGGTCGAGGGCCTGGTCGAGGGTGGCTTCGTCGAGGAGGCCCTCCTCGAGGACGATCTCCCGCAGGGTCTTGTTCTCGGCGAAGGCCTTTTTCGCCACCCGGGCGGCGTTGTCGTAGCCGATGTGAGGGTTCAGCGCGGTCACCAGCATGAGCGAGCGGCGCACGAGTTCGCCGCAGGTTTCCTCGTTGGCCTCGATCCCGGCGACACAACGGTCGGCAAAGGTGCGGGCCGCGTGGGCGAGGATCCGGATGCTCTCGAGCAGGCTGTGGGCGAGGAGGGGAAGGGTCACGTTCAGCTCGAAGTGGCCGTCCCGCCCGGCGCTGACCACCGCTTGGCACTGCCCCTGGGCGAAGAGGCAGGCCTGCACGAGCATCTCGCTCATCACCGGATTGACCTTGCCGGGCATGATCGAGGAACCGGGCTGGGTCGCCGGCAGGGCGATTTCCCCGAGGCCCGAGCGGGGCCCGGACCCGAGCAGCCGGATGTCGTTGGCCACTTTGGTGAGCCCGGCGCTGATCGAGGCGAGGATCCCCGCCACCTCCACGGCGTCGTCGCGGCCGCCCTGCGCCTCGAAGTGGTTGTCCGCCTCGCGGAAGGAGAGCCCGGTCTCCTCGCTGAGGAGGGCGGCCACCCGTGCCCCGAACTCGGGGTGCGTGTTGATCCCGGTGCCCACCGCGGTCCCCCCGATGGCCAGCTCGGCCAGGCAGGTGATGGCCCGCTCCGCGCGCTCCGCCCCCTTGCGGACCTGGGCGGCGTAGCCGGAGAACTCCTGGCCAAGGGTGAGCGGGGTCGCGTCCATGAGGTGCGTCCGCCCGATTTTCACGAGATCCGCGAAGCGCTCGCTCTTCTCCCGCAGCTCGGCGGCGAGGTGGGTGAGCGCGGGGATCAGGGTGTCCCGGAGGGCCAGCGCCACGCTCACGTGGAGGGCGGTCGGGATGACGTCGTTGGACGACTGGCCGAGGTTGACGTCGTCGTTCGGGTGGATGGGCTTGCGCGAGCCGATCGCCTCGCCCCGGGCAAGGCTGGCGAGATTCGCGACCACTTCGTTGAGGTTCATGTTCGTGGAGGTCCCGGACCCGGTCTGGAATACGTCCACGGGGAACTGGTCGTCGTGCTCGCCCCGGAGGATTGCCTGGAGGGCGTCGCGGATCAGCCCGGCCTTGTCCGTGGGGAGGAGGCCGAGGTCCTCGTTGGCGGTGGCACAGGCGGATTTCACCCGGGCCAGTCCGTGGACGAAGGCGGTCGGCATGGGGTAGCCACTCACCGGGAAATTGAGGACCGCCCGCTGCGTGGAAGCACCGTAGAGGGCATCGTCGGGGACCTGCATTTCCCCCATGGAATCCGATTCAGTACGCATGGGGGAACCCTGCCGCCCGGACGGGTGGGGATCGAGCCAAAAACCGGGAGCGGGCGGCCCTCCCGGGCCAGGGACCACTCCCGGATTGCACGGGCGATCGAGCCGGACCATGCTCCGCCTCGTTGCGATCCCCCATCATGAGCGAATCCAATTCCACCGAATCCACTCTGCAATCTGCCCTCGAGGACGGCCGTCTCCTCCCGGAAGTCGGTCCCCGCTTCCTCACCTGGTACCGGAGCGAGGCCCTGCCCGCGTGGGCCCGGGAAGCCCTCGAGGAACTCGTGGCCACCGGCCAGTGGGAGGAGCTGAACGACCGCTTCTACCAGGACCTCGCCTTCGGGACGGGCGGCATGCGCGGCCGCACCATTGGCCGGGTCTCCGCCTCCTCCGAGGTGGGTCCGGACGGCCAGGCGGATCCCCGGCATGCCGCCGTGGGAGCCCATTGCCTGAACGATTTCAACTTGGCCCGGGCCACCCTCGGGCTCTACCGCCATACCCGCCACTTCCTCGAGGAGGCCGGGCGCGGGCACGAGGTGCCCTCCCTCGTCCTGGTGCACGATGTCCGCTTCTTCTCGCGCCGCTTTGCGGAACTGGCGGCCTCGGTCTGGTCCGCCCAGGGCGGCCAGGCCTACCTCTACGACGGGCCGCGCTCGACCCCCCAGCTCAGCTTCAGCGTCCGCTTTCTCGGGGCGCACGCCGGAGTGGTCATTACCGCCAGCCACAATCCGCCCGCCTACAACGGCTTTAAGGCCTACTTCGAGGATGGGGCGCAGACGGTCTCTCCCCACGCCGAGGGCATCATGGAGCAGGCGAATGCGGCGACCCTCGCGGAGATCGGCCCGCTCCTCACTACGGACCTCTCCCGGGTGCGCTGGCTGGGAAGCTCCGTCGACGAGGCCTACCGCTCCACTCTGCTCGGAGGGATGGCCGATCCGGGCCTTTTCCGCCGCTCCGCGCCGCGGGTGGTCTACAGCCCGATCCACGGCACCGGTGCGGTCGCCGCGCTCCCCCTTCTGGAGGCGGCGGGCCTCTCCCTGTCCACGGTGGAGGAGCAACTCGCGCAGGACCCCCTCTTCTCCACGGTCGACTCCCCCAACCCGGAGAACGCGGAGGCCCTCACCCTTGCCCTTGCTCAGGCCGACCGGGAAGGGGCGGAGGTGGTGCTCGCCACCGATCCGGACGGGGACCGGATGGGGGCGGCCGTGCGCAACGCCCGCGGGGAGATGGTCCTCCTCACCGGCAACATGATCGGCTCGCTCCTCGCCGAGTTCCGGATTCGCGAGTACAAGAAACAGGGGCTCCTGCCGGCGGAGGGGAGCCCGCGGGCCGCCCTCGTCAAGACCTTCGTGACGACCCCGCTGCAGGAGTCGATCGCCGAGCGCCATGGGCTCAAGGCGATCAACACCCTCACGGGGTTCAAGTGGATCGGGGCCAAGCTTCGTCGCTACGAGGAGGAGCTGCAGGCGAATCTGCGCGCGTCCACGGGCATGGTGCTCGACTACGCCGCCTCCACCCTCGCCGCCCGGGCCCGGCTGCTGCTCGAGCACAGCACCTTCTATGTCTTCGGGGGCGAGGAGAGCTACGGGTATTTGGCGACCGACCTGGTCCGGGACAAGGATGCCAACGCGGCCATCCTCCTCTTCTGCGAGATGGCCGCCCGCCTCCGCGAGGAGGGCCGCTCGGTCCTCGATTTCCTCGAGGAAATCTACCGCACCTACGGCTACTACCGCGAGGACCTCGGCAACGTCTACTACGAGGGAGCCTCTGGGGCCGAGAAGATCGCGAACATCCTCCGCTCCTACCGGGAGGATCCCCCCACCGAGATCGGAGGCTACGCCGTCGAGGAGGTTACCGATTTCGGGCGCGACACGGTCGTCGACGCGGACGGGGAGACGATTCCCGCGGAGAACTTCTTCTTCCTGCGCCTCGCCGAGGATTTCCGCTTCGCGGTCCGGGGCAGCGGCACCGAGCCGAAGATCAAGTTCTATGTCTTCGGGCGGAGTGAGCTGGGCCCGGACGGGGATTACGAGCAGGTGGCCGCCGACCTGCAGGCCCGCCTCCGCGCTCTCCGGGAGGCGATCGAGGCGGACGCCGCGGTCCGGGCGGGTTGAGGCGGCGAGCGTTCCGTCCCTCCCGACCGGGGAAGGGGGAAGGCCGGGTCGTTTACTGGCTCAACCGGCTCCGCCGCGTCCCGCGCGCCAGGTAGAGGAAGGCGGCGAGAAAGAGCAGTCCGATCACGGTCGGCCCGACGAAGCCCTCGAGCACGGAGACGAGCAGGAAGGGCACGAGGGTGGTCGTGAGGACGAGAACGGGCACGAGGAGTTGTCCGCGCTTGAAGGGTGTGTGCGGCAGGAAGAGCTGGGTGAGGAAGGAGAGGACGAGGGCGGTGAGGTACCAGCCGGCGAAATTGAGGAGGGGGACCCCGTAGTAGAAGCCCTCCTGCTCCCAGATCCAGTACCCGCGCACGCCGGTGGCCACGGGCTCGAGTAACAGGTCCACCCAGACGGCCCCGAAGGCGGTGAAGAAGGGGATCCACACCGACCCCTGCCTGCCGGCGAGGGCGGAGTAGAGGACGGAATGGATGGGCCAGACGATCACCCACCAGGCGAGGGGGATGGAGAGGGGCAGCGAGCCCGCCAGCCGGGGACCAAAGGCGCCGGTGTAGCGGTAGTGGCCGAAGGGCCAGCCGGTGGCCGCGCCGATCCACTCGACCACCCCGCCGAGGCCGCCGATGAGGAGCAGGGCGAGGCAGGCGATTCCCGCCGGGGCGTGCGACACGAGGTGGAGGAAGAGGACGAGCGCCGCCAGCGCCATGAAGATGAAATCGGCCCACGGTCCGAGCGGGGTCGGCAGCTGGGCGCCCACCACGAAGAGCCCGACGAGAAACCACACGCCATAGACGAAGAGGACGAGGGAGTAGAGGCGGTAGAAGGACCGACTGCGGTAAACAAAAAGACTCATGGGGCGCGGGCGGGGGGAATCCTGCCGCAGGGAGCGGGACTTGTCCCGCAAATCCGCTCCAGTGCAGGGGCCGTGCCGTTTTCCCGCAAGCCCGCGCTCTGCTTCTCCCCCGCCCCCACTAAGCGCCTTCCCCGCGGGCCGTGAACTGGAAGAAGACGAGCCGCTCGGAGTCCTCGACATCCCGGTAGCGCTCGATCTCCGTCCAGTGGCCGACGGCCGCCTCCCCGCGCACTTCCTCCTCGAGGATCGAGAAACTCGTCCCGGGGATGCCGCGCTCCGCGGCCGCCTTGCGGGCAATCCCCTCCGCTCGCTGGAAGTCCCGGGCGGATACCGCCACGGCCCCGCAGGCGTCCTGCCACTCCCGATGGGGAACGAAAAGGTAGAGATTCACGCGGGGATCGATGTCGACCATCGTAGCTAATCCAAGGGAAGGCACCGACCGTCCGCAAGGCCGGGGAGCGCCCCGCGCAATTCGGGATTGGTCCCACCGCCTCTCCCCGCTAGACCAACCGACTCATGGTCAGGGTTGGAGTTATTGGGGCCTCCGGGTACTCCGGGGAAATCCTCGTGGAGCGTTTGCTCGCGCATCCGGGTGCGGAACTCGTCCTGGTGACCTCCCGCCAGTGGGCGGGGCAGCCGGTCCGCGAGAAGATGCCGCGCCTCGCCCACCGGGCGGGCGAGCTGCGCTTTACCGCTTCCGACCCGGAGGCGGTCGCCGCCCGTACGGACCTCGACGCGGTCTTCCTGGCCCTTCCCCACGGGGTCGCGGTCGCTTTTGCCCGGCCGCTTTTCGAGGCGGGGCACCTGGTCTTCGACTTGAGCGCGGACTTGCGCCTTTCCGACGAGCGCCGCTACGCCGAATTCTACGGCATCGAGCATCCCGACCCCGCCCTCCTCGGGGAGGCCTACTACGCGCTCGCCGACGGTCCCGACCGGGCCGACTGGGCCGGGGCCCGGCTCTTTGCCTGCCCGGGCTGCTACCCGACCTCCCTCCTCCTCCCCCTCCTCCCCCTCGCCCGGGCCGGCCTGCTCGCGCCGGAGCACCCGATCGTGGCCGTGGGAATGAGCGGGGTCAGCGGGGCCGGGCGGAAGGCGAGTGAGGATTTCAGTTTCTGTGAGCGCAACGAGAGCGTGCGCGCCTATGGGCAGCCGGTGCACCGCCATCTCTCCGAGCTGGAGGAGCAGCTCGCCCGGGTCGCCGGGCAAGCTCTGCCGCTCCAGTTCCTTCCCCACCTCATCCCCATGCAGCGCGGCATCCTCAGCACGATCAGCCTGGGCCCGCTCGCCGGTGGGGCCGCGGCCGCGCGGGCGGCGTGGGGAGAGGCCTACGGTGACCGGCCCTTTGTCCGGATCCTCCCGGAGGGCCAGCTTCCGGAGACGGGCCTGGTGGTGGGCACGAACCGGATCGATCTCGCGGTGCACGACGACCCGCGCACGGGCCGGGTGCTCCTGCACTCGGCGATCGACAACCTGGTCAAGGGTGCCAGCGGTCAGGCGCTCCAGTTGATGAACCTGCGCTGCGGGCGCCCGGAGACGGAGGGTCTGCTCTAGCGGGGAAAGCCCGGCCATGGAAACGGAATTCTCGGAAGCGAGGGAGGGGGTGGTGGCGCCCGCCGGCTATCGGGCGGGGTGGGCCGCCGCCGGAATCCGCGGCGACGGGTCGGACCGCGCGGATGTGGGAGTGCTGCTCTCGGAGAGCCCGGCCGCCCTCGCGGCGGTTTTCACCAGCAATGACATCGTGGCCGCACCGGTGGAACAGGGCCGCGGAATCCTCCGCTCCGGTCGTCCGGTCCGCGGAATCGTGGCGAACAGTGGGAATGCCAACGCCTGCACGGGCGAGGCGGGGCGTCGGGACTGTACCGCCATGGCGCGGGAGATCGCCTTGGCGGTGGGCGGGGCGCCGGAGGAGTACCTCGTCGCCTCCACGGGCCGGATCGGGCGTCCGCTCCCCATGGCGGCAGTGGGGGAGGGCATCCGCGCGGCCGCGGCCCACCCGGAGGCTTCCGGGGAAGCCGGCGAGGGCTTCGCCCGGGCCATCCTTACCTCCGATACCCGTACGAAGACCGTCACGGCCACGGTGCGGGAAGCCGGGGAGGTCCTCTTCCGGGTCGGGGGTACCGCCAAGGGCGCGGGCATGATCGAGCCGGGCATGGCGACGATGCTGGCCTTTCTCACCACCGATCTCGCCGTCCCCGCCCCCTCCCTGCAGGAGCACCTGCGGGCAGCCGTCGATGGCTCCTTCAACCGGATCACGGTGGACGGGGACATGAGTACCAACGACTCGGTCTTCCTCTTCGCCAATGGGGCCGCCGGAGTGGGGGAAGGGAAGGGGACGGCGGCGGCCCTCGCCGAGGCCCTCGCCGGCTGCTGCCAGCGGCTCGCCTCCATGATCGTGGGCGACGGCGAACGCGTGGAGCACCGGATCGAGCTTTGCGTGCGCGGGGCCCGCTCCACGGAGACCGCCGAGAAGGTCGCCCGCAGCATCGCCCACTCCCTCCTCGTGAAGTCCTCCTGGTACGGGGAGGACCCGAATTGGGGCCGGCTGCTCTCGGCCGCCGGGGCCGCCCGTACCGGGATCCGCCTGGAGGACCTCGATCTCCACTACGGGGAGGTCCCGGTGGTCCGGGCGGGATGCCCGCTCGAGGAGAATGCCGAGGCATGGCGGCGGGAGGTCGCGCGCCCGGACTTTCGCATCATCCTCTCCCTCGGGCAGGGCGAGGCCACCTTCCGCATGCTGGCCAGTGACCTCACCCCGGGCTATGTCGACTTCAACAAGAGTGAGTGAGAGCCCCATGGACCTGCGAGACATCCCCCCAACGACCAAGGCCCGCGTGCTCCTCGAGGCCCTGCCCTACCTGCAGCGCTTCGCCGGTTCCGTGTTCGTCGTGAAGTACGGGGGCAGCTTTATGGACGATCCGGATCCGGGGATGCGCCACCGGGTCGCCACCGACCTCATCTTCCTCGCTACGGCCGGCATCCGCGTGGTGGTCGTGCACGGGGGAGGCAAGGCGATCTCGCGGGCCATGGACGCAACCGGCCGCCAGCCGCGCTTTGAACAGGGCTATCGGGTGACCGATGCGGAAACGGTCGAGGTGGTCCGCCGGACGCTCGACGAGGAGGTCAACGGGGAGCTCTGCGCCCTCCTCGCCGAACGGGGCGGGCGTCCGCGCTCCCTCCCGGGGAGCGGGATCCTCCGGACCCGCCGGATGGATACCGGGCCGGACGGGCAGCCCTTCGACATTGGCTTCGTCGGGGAGATCGAGGCGGTCGAGACCGCCTCGATCGAGGAAGCCCTTGCCGCCGGGGAAATGCCGATCGTGTCCCCGGTCGGGGCCGACGCCTCCGGCCAACCCTACAACACGAATGCGGATGTGGCCGCCGGCCGGGTGGCGGGTGCCCTCGGCACGCGCCGTCTGGTCTACCTCTGCGATGTCCCGGGCCTGCTCCGCGACCCCGCGGACCCGGGCACCCTGCTCTCCAGTCTCGCCGTCGGCGAGGTGGCGCAACTGAAGCGGGAGGGGGTCATCGCCGCCGGGATGCTTCCCACAACTGAAGCGGGAGGGGGTCATCGCCGCCGGGATGCTTCCCAAGGTGGACAGTGCGGTCCGCGCCTTGCAGGAGGGCGTGCGACGGGTTCACTTCGTGGACGGCCGACAACCGCATTCCCTGCTCCTCGAGATCTACACCGACCAGGGGGTCGGCACGGAGATTGTTTCTTGAGCAAGAATCGGATCCCCCTCCCATGAACGCGAAAACCGCCCGGCAGTACGAGCGTTACCTGGTCTCCAACTATGCACCGCCCCCGCTCGCCGCGGTGCGCGGGGAAGGTTGCCGGCTCTGGGACGACGAGGGCCGGGAGTACCTCGACTTTACCTCGGGGATCGCGGTGTCCGCCCTCGGCCATTGCCATCCCCGCTGGGTCGAGGCGGTCCGGCGGCAGGCGGCCGTCCTCGTCCACGCCAGCAACCTCTTTGCGGTCCCCGGCCAGGGGGAACTGGCCGAGCGGTTGGCCGCCTATACCCCGCCGGGACGCTTCCTTTTCGTGAACAGTGGCGCCGAGGCCAATGAGGCCCTCCTCAAGCTCGCCCGCCTGCACGGGCGGAGGCGAGCCGGGAGCGAGGGGGAGCGCTTTGCGGTGGTCACCGCCGAGCGGGGCTTCCACGGGCGTACCTTCGGGGGCATGGCGGCCACCCCGCAGGAAAAGATCCAGGAGGGCTTCCGCCCGATGCTCCCGGGCTTCCGGCACGCTCCGCTCAACGATTTAAACGCCTTTGCCGAGGCCATGGACGACTCGGTGGCCGCGGTGTTCCTGGAAACGGTTCAGGGCGAGGGCGGGATCTTCCCGGCGGACGCGGACTTCCTGCGCGGACTCCGCGAGCTCTGCACGGAACGGGACATCCTCCTGATGCTCGACGAGGTGCAGTGCGGGATCGGGCGGACGGGCTCCTTCTTCGCCTTCGAGGAGGCGGGGATCGAGCCGGATGCCATCGGGATGGCCAAGGGTCTCGGCGGGGGATTCCCGGTGGGGGCGATCTGGGTGGCCGAGGCGTGCGCGGACCTCTTCGCCCCGGGCTCCCACGGCACGACCTTCGGCGGACAACCACTCGCCTGCGCGGCCGCCCTCGCGGTGCTCGATGTTCTCGAGGAGGACGACCGGATCGCGCACGTCCGCC
>P_1C_Liq_2_UnCtyDRAFT_1000072_pt1 | contig 13106 bp, 13 predicted proteins | sample Pon1CUnioCityCA_3_FD_10238 | JGI IMG/M metagenome (IMG submission 10238) | reverse complement strand
GAGGTGGTTTTCACGTTCTTGTTAATCCTATAAAAACTTCTAATAAAAGGTGGCACCAAAACTTATCAGCCTACACAACTGTAGACCAATCAGGGGATTTACTACTTCCTGTTGTTGGTTGTTGCTAAGGGGATTTTATTCCTCACTTTATCCCATAAAATTTTGTTAAATAATAACTGTTAGTTGTTTTAATTCCTTATCTTTGTGGTAAGGGATTTTTTAATTTAAATTATGCTAAAAACAGAAAAAGTAACAAGAGTAGAGGTAATCAACCATCAAGGAGAAATTACAGATAAAGATTTCGGAAGAGTATTTGCTAAGAAAGATTGTAATAATGTTGAATTACAGTTACAAGACGAAGATAAGACATTAAAAATTTTTATAAGATGACATATAATACAAGATATAAGTTGAAACAAGATTTACCTGGTTACAAAAAGGGTAGAGAATTAGGAGTACAAGTTAATAAAGGCAAACTTATTTGGAAATTCTTTAAATGGGACGACTTGCTTATTAAATGGAGTGGTTTAAATTTTGATAAAGGTAATATTTATTTTACTTTAGAAGAAATACAAGACACAAGATTTTTTGAACCTATCGGTGAAGTTAGAGATGTTATTCCACCATTTCCTTCAAAAGAAGAGATAAAAGAATATTATTATTTAATAGGTGAACCAAGGCTTGTAGATAGTGTTGATTTTATTAGAGCATCTTCTGATATTTTTTATTCAGATGAGTTTGAAGAAGGGGTTTATAAGTTATTTGAAAAACTATATAACAAAAAATATAAATTATGAAAGAATACAAAACAATGAAAGTTACATTTGAAACAGAAGACCCTTTAGAAATAAAGCAATTAACTAAGGCTAATGACATGGCAAGTTTTATATGGGAGCTTGTTCATAATGGATGGCGTAAATTTAAACATACAGATTATGATTATAAGAAAGCATGGGATGTAATACACCATTTATTAGAAGAGTATCAAATTAACCCTGATGATTTATCTTACTAAAAATGTATAAATTTAAATTTTTAAAAGCGTTATTTTCACCTTTTAAACTTATATATCCTAAGTTTTATATGGGTAAGATAGCTGTTGGAACTCCTTATTTTTACCCACGAAGATGGGTGATTGATAAGGGAGCTAATGGAAGAACCGCTGTACCTAAAAAAATAGGTTTTGATTTTGTAGGTTTAGGGTGGAAGACAAAGTGGTGTGAAACAGACTTTAGATACGAGTGGTCGCCTGTTTGGTCTTTTGTCTTTTTTAAGTGGCAGATAGCTGTTATTTGGAATCCTAAGAAAAACAAAGACCATTACTGGGAATGTTGGTTAATTTACCATTACGCCACAGATAAAAATAAAACAGTTAGAGAAAGAATTAAACAAGCTCGTAAAATCAATTCTCAAAAATGGACTTCTTCTTATTTAGATAAAAAAGGAGAAAAAGTAGAGGAAGAAGTTTGCTATTGGGATAAAGTTTTAAAAAGTAAGTACGTATGAAAGCAACAATTAAAAGTCCTACAACAGGAAAAACAATATATCTCACTCAAGTTATAAGTGAGTATGAAGATAAAACTTTTTTAAAGTGGGTTTATTTAGATACTACTACAGGAGAAGAGTTTACAACCACAGAAGTTGATGAAGAGAATTTAAAAATAATTGAAAGTTTATGAAAAATTTATTACCCGAAAAAATAAAATCAATTCTCCTTATATCAGAAGGATGGTTAGTAGGAAGGAGTATTAGTAATATAAAAGCAGGGGAGCCTGTTAAAGATTATGATATATTAGTTTGTAATACTGAAAGGTTTCAATCTGTTGTTTCTTATCTAAAAACATTATTTGGTAACCCTTCTATAAACTCTTGCGGCGGTTTAAAATTTACTTCTAAGAATATAGAGATAGATATTTGGTGTGAGGAATTAAATCATTTTTTACTGAATGCAAATAGTATCGAGTTTATTTATAATATAAAGAAAAACATTTTAATGCAGAATTTATGAATAAGTTAGAAGATTATATATTAGACTTTCAGAATGACTTAGAAGAAGTTACTGAATTTAAATTTAATAAAGAAACAGAGGCTTTTGAAGTTTTTTGTGAAGAGTTTGATAATAATTATGGAAGTATAGAAATAGATGATAACCTTATAACTATACATACTGGCGGTTGGAGTGAAAATGAGTATTTAGTTTCTGTTTTTATGGAGACTTCTTTTTGGTATAAAAATCATATTATAACTTCTCCTGGCGGTCATTATTATATTGATACAGATAGGTTAAATAGTGATAAAAAACATTTTAAAATAATTAAAAATGGATAAAAAAGTAAAAATAGAAGTAACATTAGAACAAGCTGAAATAATAAGACAGTCTTTAGATTTTGCAGCAAGATTTTCTATGGGTCAAATGATGTCTCATTGTATGCCCCACGATATTGAAAAAGAACTATTAGGAGACCCTAAAAAAGATAAGGATTGGTTATACAGAAGAAATTTGTGGGATACTTTTGCAGAAGGTATGAAGAAGATTTTAAAGCCTAATTTAAGTAGAAGTGCTTATCACAGTTATTCTCATTCGGAATTTTGTAAAAATGCTTGTTCTATGCAGAAAATGTTAGCTGTTAAAATGCAAGAAGATAAATATAAAGATTTACCTGAAGAAGAAAGGTATGAGAATGTTGACTCTTCTTATATTGATATTTATAAAGTTCCTGTACCTAAAGTAGAAATTTTAGAAAAATGAAATATAAATTTACACAAAAAGAATTAAAAAATTTAGGTTTTCAAAGAAGACATATATCATTTGAAGANTCNGGTGGAGAGCCTTGTACTTATTANNTTTTTGAATTTGACAAAAATAATTATACCAACTGTTTGATTAGCGGTGAGTTTGAAAAAGATGTTGAAGAAGTTGGTGTCAGTTTTTTTGAAGGCGACAGAAATTTAAGTGAAAAGTTTGTTAAAACATTAATTGAAGAGTTTAAATAAAGAAATTATGTATAAAGAATTTGAGATAGAACCCATAGAACTATTAGAAGATTATATTAACGAAGAATATAGTGAACAATTTAATCCTTCCGTTAAGGTGGGGATTGATTACAATTTAAGTAAAAGTTTTAGTGGTGATAGACTACAGCCACCAGAGCCAAGCGAACCTATAAATACCGAAATTAGTTTTATAGAAATAGTTGACGATGATACTCATAACGATGAGACAATGAACATAGCTATACATGCCTGTATAAAAGATAATGAAGAACACATTATAGATGAGTTGTTAAGTGCTTGCCCTGAAGATTTTTTAGATTAAAGACAAAAAGTCAGGATAATTTTTAAAAAATATGACAAAATGTTATTGGTATGCTGTTTGTTTATCAAAGAATAAAAATTAAAAACTAAATTATCATGATACTGTATTCTTACGAAACATTTAAAGACAATTCGCTTATTTTTAACTTGGTTGCGCCAGGGATGAAGAAAGAAGATTTTAAAGTTGAAACAGAAGAAGACATCTTTACTGTAAAAACAGAAGATTACGAAAAAGTTTTTAAATTGCCTAAAAGATTTAAAACAAAAGATATTTCGGCTAAATATGAAGCGGGGATATTAAAAATAATATTTGAACTAAAAAAACCAAAGGAAATAGAAGTCACTTAGATTTTTTAGGCAGCTCTCTATTAACCCCTTGCATTAAGTTGTAAGGGGTTTTTTGTTAAACTTTTCTCAATGTCTGTTTTGTTTTTACTTCTTCGGCTTATCTTTGTGAAAAATAAATAGATATGGATTCACAAATTAAAGAAGTACAAGATTATTTTATCAACAAAATAATTGAAAGAGATTATAACATAGTTGATTCAGATGGTTACACTGTTACCATAAGTATTGATAAAAAATACTATTTTGAAATTTGGATTTCTAATGGTGCAAATAACATAAGGACTTATAATAACAGTTTTATGCAATTAGATTTCATTACGGAGCAAAAAGAAAAAATAATGAAAGACTTAGAAAGAGATAGTAATGGAAGCCTAAAGAAAAATCTACTTAAACAGCAAAAACAAATTGCTGAAAAATTAAATAATTTAAAGTAAAGATTTAGTCGTCTAAACCTATAACCATCATAGCTGAAGTTGGGTTAAATTTTAAGTTAGTAGAGTTATAAAAATAATAAGAGTCTCTTGCATCTTTTACATTATTCATATCGAATATTGTTTTAGCTGCAGGAGCTACTTTTATTAGATTTCTTTGTCTTTCTGTCATTCCCTTATATCTACCGCTTTCTACTTCCTTGTTACCTGCGGCTAAATTATAAGGTAAAGAAATAACATTTCCCACTACATTTAAACCTACAAAAGGGCTTTCTAATGTTTCATATAATTGTCTTGGTAGCCCCATGCTTCCTGATACTTGTTCGTTTAATACTCTTAGCGTTAAATAAGAAGAAAACTGTTTTGCCCAATTATCTTCGTCGTCATCTGCTGCTTGTAAAAGTAGATAAGAAAGTCCTGAAAGACCAGCTATAAAAGCTGTATCTAATCCTACTCTTCGCATGTTTCTTCTTCTTACTTTTAATTGTGCTTCAACAGAAACACCTTTTTCAGGTTTTAAATCTTTACCGTTCCATAAATCTGTAAAGGCTTTTATATTTTTATTTTTAGCCATCTCATACAAACCGTTAGCTACAAAACTTCCAAAAGTTCTGTAAGAGCCTTGTTCGTACTCGCCTGTTGCTAAATTATAATGTGAGTTTTTTGTTCTGTTGGATATTTTTACCGACAGCCAGCCTTTATGGGTCATAAAATAGTTTAAAGCAAAGTGTCTTTGTGCTGCTACTCTTTGTTCAGTTGTTATTTGCGTGTCAAGTTGTGAAGCTGCTCTTTTAACAGCTCTTGTTACATTTTGCATTTTGCTATCTAAATAGTCTTTGTTTTGGAAATCAGGTTTTAGCTTGTTGTATATGCTTTCATTTATTTTAACACCACCGTCTTCGCTGACATCTAAAAAGTTATATAAAGTTTGACTTTCTAACTCCCGCCATTCTGCTTTAATTTTGTCTTTAGGTGTGCCTAACTCTTTCTGTTGGTTTATAAAATTATTATAATTCAATATTTCACCTGTTTTTGTAACTCTGTGGTCATGTAAAACAGCCAACATAGCTTTGGGTGTTATAGGAAAGTTACCCATTTGATGAACAGACATTCCTATTTTAGACGGGTTTAAAATGTTTCTTGAAAAATAACTATAATTAGAGTTGTTAAACCTTTCTTCTGTTTGAAAGATACCGAAAAATTCCCCTAAAATATTCATCTTAGATTTACTTCTTATTTTTCCTGTTTCACCAATAGATTCTTTAGCTAATTTTCGCCATTCTTTTGCTCCTAATGCAGTTGATTCTTTATTTAGTATCTCGCCAACATATTTTTCTATTTGAAAACTTACCTCGGAAGTTAAATAAGAAGTAGCACCTACAACAGTACTAAGACCCAAATTTCTAAATTTTATATAGTTTAAGAAATTACGTGCAAGTTTAGCTACATCTAATGTTCTCCCCAGCAACCTAACATTTAGTGATTGAGACTCTTGTATTCCAAAAAAAGCATATTTGAAATAGTCGTCCATCATTTCAACAGTATTTTTTGTATTTGCTCCAAGACCCGCTTCTTGTCTTGATTCAATAGATTCTTTTAAAGCTAAAGCGTCTCCTATGTTATTTTTCCTGTGTTTGTGTAAAACAGACTGTTGATACATAGCTGCATAAGAGTAAAAAAGCTCGTCTGTTAGTTCTTCTTGGTTTTCTATTTCTGTTGTGTAATAAGTAGGTATTACTGGCGTTTCTTCTGCTCCAACAGATTGACCGTATTCTAAATCATCTACTCTGTAGGTAAAGAGTTCTTTCATCCCTTGTTTTATTCCTCCTGAAGTTGCTCTTTTAACTGTGTCTTTTACTCTGTCTACGCCTTTTTTTGTTATCTGAGGCGCAAGGTAAAGGTCGTGTTGACCTGTTATACCATAGTTTTCTAAAGTCTTTCTGTGAAGGTTTAAAAGTGCATTTAAAGCTTGTAATTTTTTATCGTCATTTTCTATTTCATTTTTATATTTTTCCGACTCAAAGTTTAAATCTTCTGTTGTTATTTTTGTATTTCCTTGTTCGTCTTTTTGTACAGAGCCGTCTTCGTTGAACAAAGGGACTGTTCTTTTTATATCTCCTTTTTTTACTTGTGTACGACCTTCAAAATTAGGGTCAAAGTTTGGATTTTTATATTTTTGTTGAGTGTCTTCTAAAAAAGAAAAGTTTGGTATGAAGTCTATATTTGGGTCAGCGTTAATTCTTTTAGCATATTCTACCACCGATTCATCTTCTTTCTTTTCTAACAAAGAATCTACTCCTTCTGGTGCTAATTTTTTGTAATAAGAGCCTATTTGCGTTTTAGCAAAATCTCTTATAATTAAATCTACTTCTGTTAAATCATATCCACCGTCTTCAATAAACTGCTTTTGTCTGTTTGTAAGTCCATTAGGGTTTGCCTCTAAGTTATATCTAAAATTAGATATTCTGTCATTAGCTTTGTTTGTAGAGTTTTTTTGTATAAAGTTTATTTCTTCTTTTAAAGAATACTGAAACTCTTCAACTTGATTTTTATAAGCTTGATTGACAGAAACCTCAAAATTTCTTTCTACTTCTTCCTGTTCAGCATCTTTTTCTACAAAACTTGATAATTTAGAATAACCACTTGAAATCTCTTCGTCTAATTCTAAAATTTTATTTTGTATGTCTGCTGTGTATATTTTTTCTATTTCAAAAGGCTTGTTAGGGTCTTTGTGTCTTGAAAGGAGTGCTCTTCTTTTAGCAATATTTTGTTTTAAGGCTTCAAAAGACTCTTTTACTGCCTTACTTTCGTTTTCTATTGCATCTTCTATTTCATCTATAAAAGATTTTTCTTTTGACAAACTATCCCAAAAGTTTTTTGACAACATAAGTGAAGCATTTGTTTCCAAAAACCTCATGGCAGAATCTTCATTTTCTACTTCAGAAAGTTTTCTAAAAAACAAGTCATAATTGGCTTCTTTTTCAGACGCATTTTCTGCATATTCTTTGTCTAACTTATTTAAGTCGATTGCTATTTTAGCGTCTTGAGACTCTAAATCATTTACCTTGTTTGGCTGTATAAAATAATAAAAACCGTCTTCTGTTTGAAAAACTGGTGCTGTTTGTTTTAAACCGTCGTTTGTAAAATACTCTGATGGTACTTCTGATTTATATAAACTGCTTTCTAAATTTGCTTTTAAATTACCGTCTGTTTTGAAAAAGTCTTTTGCTACTTTTCTTTCTTTTTTTAGGTTTTTTAAAGCTTCGTAATCAGCTTTTTGTAACTTCGACCAATCAAGTATGTTATCTTTTGACGTTATTTTTTGAATAAGCTGTGCTCTTGTGGCAGAATAAGAAGATATCGTGTCTTTTGTGGGTTCACTTATTCCTAATCTATTGTGTTTTTCTTTAAGTTCATTATAGTATCTATCGTTAAAAAACCGTTCTCTTATTTCTCCCAATCTTTCTTGAAGAAGTTTACCATATTTTTTAGATTGTTCGGGAGTAAGGGTTTCTAATTTATCTTCTTTGGCTTTTTTCATTATATCTTCCACAGAATCTGTTTCACCCGTAACTTCTTTTCTAACTTCAGCTTTTATTCTTTTTTCTGTCTGTTTTACTCTTGCATAATCTATAGGGTTCACTAAATAACCCTTATCAAAAAGGCTTTTTAGGTCTTGTGGTCTGATGCCAACCACATCCATTAAGTTTTTTAAAAACGGCTTTATTCCATTTGTGTACTCTTGCCTTGCCCCTAACATTGTGTCTTCTGCTACTTGTGAAAGTAGTCCTAATAAAGGGTCTTGTGAGTTTGTGATTTGACCAAAGTATCTATGAAACATCATAGTATCTTTTTGTGCCGCTTGTAACCATTCTTTTACATGCTCTCTGTACTCTTCTCCTAACTGCGGGTTTTTAGCTATAGCTTGGTCTACAAGTTTATCTATAGTCCCGTCGTGTACGTCTTTAATGTCTTCTTTTAAATTACCAATACCTCTTTGTACTCGTTCTAATTCTTCGCTTACTTTATTCCAGCCTTTATAATCTTCGGGTCTGTTCTTAATATTAGATTTTATAGAAGTTATTATAGGGTCTAAGTTATGTATTAAAGTTTGATAAGCGGCGGTTTCGTTTGCTCCAAAAGTAATTGATTCATTGTTTTTTGTGTCTTTTATAAGATTTTTAAGATAATTTATTTGGCTTTCGGCTACGGAAACAATGTCTAAGGCAGCTTGTTTTTGTAGTTCTTTGCTTTCTTTTTGACCTAAGTCTTGGAGTTTCTGTAAAGCTCTTTTAGCTTTCAAAGAACCAGATGCATCTTTTAAAGGCAATTTATTTATAGAACTTCTTAGAGTTTTTAAAGCTTGTTCTATTTCAACTTTCATGCCTTTTAACTTCCCAGACTGTTGGTTTGCTGAATATAGGACAAATTTATTGTTTTCAAAATTGCCAAAATTTAATTGCTGTTGTAAAGTGTTTTCAGCCAATCTTTCGTTGACTTGCTCGGTAAAACTGTTAAGGTCTTTTCTTGCCTGCTCTGTTGTATTAATGCCGACAGCCTCTAAAAATTTATCGAAAAGTTGTTTTATTTTGTTTATAATATTTTTAACAATACCTTGCTTAGTTTCTGTTTCAAAACCGTTTCTTAGTGAATTAGACAACACTTTCCCTAAGACTTCTCTTCTTACTGCTTGTTCTAATTCTTCGCCTTCATATTTTTTAGAATATAGCTCTCTATAACTTTCTGCAAACTGTTGGTACTCTTCGGTTTTGTTTATATTTCTTAGTAAGTTTTCTATGTCTTTTTGCTCCCAAGCTTCTACAATAAAATGAGCTGTTTCTTCTGTTAATTCTTCAAACGATATTTCACCGTCTTTTACAGCTATTACTTTATTTGCTATGTCTGCTAAAGCCTTTGCCGACGGGTCTACGCCGTTTTTAACATTATATTTGTCTACATAATCAGTAATACTCGTTACCGTAACACCCATTACGTTAAGCAAATCAAGAAGTCTTAGTTTTAATTCTTTTTCAGTGAGTAGTCCTGTATTTACTTCGCTGTTAGTTTTTTGTCTTAAAGCTTTTTTTACTTCGTTTTCTAAAATTGAATTTACTTCATTTGGTTTTTCTAAGTCTAAATGCTCACCGAATAAAAAACCATTCACTGTTCTTTTGAACTTTTTCCACCCTAAATAAATAGAAGCTCTTTCTCTTAATAAATCGTCTTTTAAACTTTTCCCTATATGAGTAGAACCTCCTGCTTGAAAATAACTTTTACCGTCATATATTTCTTTTACTTCTGAAATAAAGCCTTCTTTTATATTTAAGTTTATAAAACCTTTTTCTGTTTTAGGGTCAAAGGACGGCTCTATTGTTTTAAATGGTGTGAAGTTTCCCGAATTGTCTAAAAAACCGACTTCAATCTTTGCGGGGTTGTTTTCTAAAGCTTTTTTATATGAACCATAAACAACGCCATCTACCCTATTAGCCACCATATAATTTTCTTCTTTTTGATTCATCTTATCAGTATATATGTTTTTATATACCGCCAAAGAATCTTCTAAGGTGTCTATTGAAGGGTGTGATGCTATTTTTCTAAATAAAGTGGATTCTTTACCATTTGGTTTTGAAACTTTTTTAATTTCGTTGTTTTCGTTATAAGTTACCGTACAAGCCATATTTAATTGCAATCAAAGTTTTGGTTATTTATTTCTTCAAGTTGTTGTGAATTGTATAAATTTCTTGAAGTTTCTTTATTTTCTTGTGTGCGAAGATAAGGTTTTATTTGTTCTACGTCAAATTTGTTAAGAATACCTGTATCTTCTATTACATTGTGATTTTCGTTATACGTAGGTATTTGTCTATAAAAAGCCTGATTGCCTTCTTGTTGTACTTTTTCAAAAAGACCGCCATTAATTTTAAGAAAATTTTCTGCTGATTTAGTTGTGGTTATACCGTCTTCAATGCTTTCATAAAAGTCTTTAAAGTTTGGTAAAACTTGTGGGTTATTTTGATAATAAGTTCTATAACTGCTTTTAGGTATAAAATTACTTTCAAAATCAAATAGCTGTTTTAAATTAGGGTCTTTTGATAAAATAGCGTAATTACGTAAATCTTCTTTTACTTCTTCAGGTATTGTATTTTTCAATTCGTGAATTGCAATTTGCGAATCACTCTTTAGCACTATACCTTTTTCATTGATAGTAAAGTTATTGTAAAAACTATTTTCTTTTGTGTTTACTCTTTTGTTTTGAAACTCTGTTATGAAATCTGAAGTTAAATATTCTTGATTACCTGTAAAACTATCTATTGATTTTAAACCGTCTTTGTTTATAGTCTGACTTGTTTTTATAGGTAAATCTAAGTAGTATTTATATAAAAGCATTTTTTGTGCTGTTTCAGAAGAATATTTTTCTGTTTGTATGTCTAACTGCGAAACATTGTTTTCAATAAAGACTTTTATATTGTTTAAAACTTCGTCTTTGTTTTCAGGGTTTTGAAGTTTTTGGTTGTCTATTGTATTTTTATTGAAATAAGCTTTGTGTGGTAATATTCTATTATCGTTGTTTACAGCTTCTGAATAAATTACCTCATATAAATTTGTTAAACTTATGTCTTCTACTGTTTGAAAGATATTATCTTTAACTCGTAAATAACCATCTTTGAAAAGCTCGTATTCGCTTCTATTGTCATTTATAATAGTTAAATCTTTATCTCGGTGTATTATATCAACTTTTACAACCTCTTGCTTGTCTTGTACCTCTATGTCAAAAAAGTCTGTGTAGGACTCTAAAAAGGCTGTTAGATTCTCTTCTGTTGGTGTTTGTTTTAGCGTTATAAGATTTGTAAACAGATTAAAAAAGTCTTCACGGGATTTGTATTGATAACTGTCCTGCAAGCCTTGTAAATCTAAACCTGTGTTATTTTCTATTTCTTGCAAGGCTTCTGACACTTCTTCTTGTGATTCTTGCCACACTTCTTCGGATGTTTCTAATAACATACGCATTGAAGTAAGGTTTAGCTTATCAGTATCTAAACTGTTTTCTACTTCTGTTGTTCTGTTAGGCTCTTTTTCGTTTAATACTTTAGCTTTGTTCATTTGTGAATAAGCCGAGTATATTTCAAAAGCAAAGTTTTCGTCTGTATTAAATTTATTTATTATGCCGTTGTAAGGCAACTGATTAAATTCTTTTTCAAATTCTTGATAATCTGTTATACCTGCAACTTGTTTTTTAATCTCTTCTTCTATTTGTAAAGGATCTTTAGTATTGTAAAAACCATATTTATTTATAGTGCCGTCTAATACTAAAAATTCTTCGTTAAAAGCAACAGAATCTTCTACTTCGCTTAAATCTTGTTGTGAAAGATTGATTAAGTTTTCTTGATAAGTTGGGTTTTGTTGTATTGTCATTTTTTCAGCGGCAGAAAAAACTTTTGTGTTGTCTAAATCTATTTTGCCATTTTTAACAACGCCTTGTAATTCTTGTGCGGTTATACCTTTGGTTCTTAAAATATTTCTTACGGCGTTTTTATCTTCTTCTGTTATAGGTTTTGTTTCTTGCTGAATGTTTTGGTCTTCTAAGAATTTTAGAACATACTCTATTTTAGCTTCGCCGTTTACATCTGTAAAAGGGTTAGGTTCTGTTTTTTGAAATCTGATGTCGTTGTCTTGTGTATCAAAAGTGCCTATGTTTTCTGTTGCTGACTTTATTTGGTTAGAACTAAAAGCTACAAAAGTTGGAAAACCATCTTCTTCTCCAACAATTCCATCATATCCTTCTTGTTCTAAAACACCTCTTACATCTTCGTCAAAATACTCCCATAGGTTTGTATCATCATCTTCTCCAAAAGAAGGTTCTCTCAAAAACTTTTCTTCAACATCTAAATATAAAGAAGCTTCTTCTTTTGTAACACCATCCGTTCTAAAATCTGCATCTTCTATTGTTTTAGGGTTTTTTATGTTTAAAAATAAGTTTTTTGTAGAATTTTTAGAAAAGCCAAACATACCTGCAAAATCTTTACTTTCTGATGTAAAAACACCAACACCTTTTATAGAAAACTCGTTAAAGACACTTTCTGTACCGTGATAAACAATCAAAGGCATGCCATTTTCATCTACTACTTTACTTGCTGTTTTTAAGGCTTTTTGCCAGTCTCCAAACCACTCCTTAAACTCATCACTATATACTTGTGCTGTAAGTTCTTCTGCTTGTTTGTCTGTATAACCTAAGTCTTTATAAGATTGGTATAATATACTTGGTTTTCCATTTGGTGCTAAGTTTAGTGGATTACCGTTGTTTCTTTTTATTGCTTCTTGTTTTGTTATGCCTGCGGTTTTTTGAAAAGATGTTTGTGTGTTTTGTACTTTATCAATAGTTTCTCCTTTTAACAAATCCACACCGACAGCTTCAGCGTAGTCTTTTAAATCAAGATTCATTACTTCTTCGTTAGTCATATTAGAGATACCTAACATATCTTTTATTTGTTTCCAAATGTATTGTATGTATTCTAATAAACTGTTTCCTTCTGAACCTTTTTCTTTTATTAGTTCATAGCCACGTCTTCCTGTAAGTTCTGTTAAAATTTCCTCACTTAAAGCTTCTCCTGTTAAATTAGATTGGTTTTTCTTAACATACTTGATTATATCTTGTATTTCTGAACTGTCTTTTTTTAACTCTTCGTTAACAAGCTCTATACCTTTTTTATAGACCTTTGGTCTGTTTTGTTTTAAGGCGGCGTTGTATAAGTGACTGTATTCATGTAACGCTGTTTCTGTAGGATTGCTCGCTCCTGAGTTTAAATATACATCGTTGTTAATTGTAAAACCATTAGTTTTTACTTTAAGTCCTGTTTGTTTACTGAACTGTGGTATACCTTTACTTACAGCTTGTTTTAGTTTAGGTGTAAGTTTTATTGAGAGTTGTTTACTTTTAGAGTTACTAATATATTTATCAGCTTCTTGTTTGTTTTTAAACACTTCAGCTATTCTTCCGTCACTTTCAACTACATCAAA
>P_1C_Liq_2_UnCtyDRAFT_1000071_pt1 | contig 13108 bp, 6 predicted proteins | sample Pon1CUnioCityCA_3_FD_10238 | JGI IMG/M metagenome (IMG submission 10238) | reverse complement strand
CGTCCTACACGGCCGCCCCACGCTCCCCGTGGTCCTCGCCAGCCGGGCCTGAGCCTCCCGCGGGAAAGCCGGCGTGTCCGGTCCGGGACCCGACACGGCGGCCCTCTCTCCCCACGACCGTGTGACAGTCTTGTAACCCTCCCACCCGATTTCTCCCTTGGCCTCCCCCCTGGTTCCGGTTGAGTCTGCACTTTCTTCCTGTCTTCGCTCCACAGTTCCATCCCTCGCCATGACCGCCACCACTCCCTCGACCTCCGTCTCCCCCGAACTCAGCGCCGACGAGCGCTCCCGGATCGACGCCTTTTGGCGGGCCGCCAACTACCTGACGGTCGGCCAGATCTACCTCCGGGACAACCCGCTGCTGAAGCGCCCGCTCACCGCCGACGACATCAAGCCCCGCCTCCTCGGCCACTGGGGCACCTCGCCCGGGCTCGCCTTCCTCTACGCCCACGCCAATCTCCTCCTCCAGCGCACCGGGCAGGAGGCCATTTACCTCGCCGGTCCCGGCCACGGGGGGCCGGCCGTAGTCGGGACGGGCTACCTCGAGGGCACCTACTCCGAGATTTATCCGGAGGTCTCCCAGGACGAGGACGGCTTGCGGAGGCTCTTCCGCCAGTTTTCCACACCCGGCGGCATTCCCTCCCACGCCTCCGTGACCACCCCCGGCTCCATCCACGAGGGGGGCGAACTCGGCTACGTGCTCACCCACGCCTTCGGGGCCGTCTTCGACAATCCCGACCTCCTCGCCCTCGCCGTTGTCGGCGATGGCGAGGCGGAGACCGGTCCGCTGGAGGGCTCCTGGAAGGGCATCTCCTTCCTGAACGCCGCCACCGATGGCGCGGTGCTCCCCATCCTCCACCTCAACGGCTACAAGATCGCCGGGCCCACAGTCTCCGGGCGCAAGCGGCCCGAGGACCTGCGCCGCATGCTCGAGGGGCACGGCTACGAGGTGCTCGAGGTCGAGGCGGAGGATTTGCCGGGCTCCCACGACCGCTTCTTCGCCACCCTCGCCGAGGCCTACGGAAAGATTCGGGCCCTCCAGGANGCCGCCCGGGCCGGGGAGGCCGCCGACCCGATGCCCCGCTGGCCGATGATCATCTTNCGCTCGCCGAAGGGGTGGACGGGACCCGNGGAAGTCGACGGTGTCCGCGTGAGTGGANCNTGGCGCGCCCANCAGGTCCCCCTCTCCGGGGTGCGCGACAACCCGGACCACCTCCGGCGACTCGAGGAATGGATGCGCTCCTACCGGCCGGAGGAACTCTTTGACGAGTCCGGCGCGCCCGTCGAGGAAGTCCGCTCCGCCGCCCCNNNCGGCGACCTCCGCCTCTCCGCCACCCCCTACGCCAACGGCGGCAAGAACCCCGCCCCGCTCGCCTTCCCCGACCCCGCCGACTACGCCCTCTCCCTCCAGGGGCCGGGCGTCACCATCCACGAGAATACCCGCGTCCTCGGCGAGCTGATGCGCGACCTCTACACCCGCAACGCCCACAGCTTCCGCCTGATGTGCCCGGACGAGACGAACTCCAACCGGCTCGGCGCCGTCTTCGAGGTCTCCGACCGCACCTTCATGGAGGCGACCACTCCCGAGGATACCGCCATCGGCCCGCAGGGCCGGGTCATGGAAGTCCTCAGCGAGCACAACTGCCACGGCTGGCTGGCGGGCTACACCCTCACCGGTCGCCACGGGCTCTTCGCCACCTACGAATCCTTCGCGATGGTTTCCGCCTCCATGACCCTCCAGCACATGAAGTGGCTGGAGGAACAGGTGGAGCTGCCCTGGCGCCACCCGGTTCCCTCCCTGAACATCCTCCTCACCTCGACCTGCTGGCGCAACGACCACAACGGCTTCAGCCACCAGGGGCCCGACCTCATCCAGAACGTCATGAACAAGCGGGGCTCGGTTTCCCGCATCTACTTCCCCCCGGACGCCAACAGCCTGCTCGCGGTCGCGGAACGCACCTTCCAAGACCGGGACACCGTGAACCTGCTCGTCATCGACAAGCAGCCCCACCTCCAGTACCTCAGCCTCGCCGACGCCCGCACCCAGTTGGAGAAGGGCGCTGCCATCTGGGATTGGGCGGGCACGGAGACGGGTGGGCGCGACCCCGACATCATCCTCGCCGGCTGTGGCGACGTGCCGACGATGGAGGCCCTCGCCGCCGCCCAGATTCTCCGCGAGCGGGTGCCGGACCTCCAGGTGCGCTTCGTCAATGTCATGGACCTGATGGCCCTCAGCCGGCCCGAGGACCACCCCCACGGGATGGACGAGCTCTACTTCGAGGAACTCTTCACGGGGGAGCGCCACGTCATCTTTGCCTTCCACGGCTATGCCAGCGCGATCCACCACGCGGTGCACGGTCGTCCCAGGGAGGGACGCTTCCACGTGCGCGGCTTCTTCGAACGGGGCACCACCACCACCCCCTTCGACATGGTCGTCCGCAACAACGTCGACCGCTACCACCTCGTCCGCTATGCCCTCGAGCACGCGGAGCGCAAAGTGGCCGGCAGCGCCGCACTGCACGAGTGGTGCAGCCGACAGCTCGCCCGCCACGAGGAGTACTCGGTCGAGCACCTCGAGGACATGCCGGAAGTGCGCACGTGGACCTGGGGAGCCCCTCTCGAGGCCCGGGAGGACTGAGTCCGCACCTGCCCTCGGGTAGGGCCGGGACCGCCGACCGGGTGTCGGCCACGGTCCCGGCCCGTCCCCTCGCCACCCTCTCCCGGAATCACTATGCGCGTCCTCACCCTTAACGCCGGGTCCACCTCCCTGAAGTGTGCCCTGCTCGCGGTGGAGGATTCCACCGCCACCCCCCGGACCGAGGCCTCCGCTGAGGCCTCCGGACTCGGCTCCAGCCACGCCTCCGCCGTCCTCGAGAACGCGGACGGCTCCCGGAGGGCCCTCCCCCTCGAGGGAAGCCGGCCGGCCGAAGTTCTACCGGGATTCCTCCGCGAGCTCCACAAGCACCTGCCCACTCCCGAAGCCCTCGCCCACCGCATTGTCCATGGGGGAGACCGCCGGGAGCCGGCCCGGGTCGATGCGGACCTGCTCACCGAACTGGAAGCCCTCGAGCCACTGGCTCCCCTCCACCAGCCGGCCGGGATCGCCGGCATCGAGGCGAGCCGCGCGGTGTTCCCCGACCTGCCCCAGACCGCCTGTTTCGACACCGCCTTCTTCGCCGACCTTCCCGAAGAGGAGCGGGTCCTCCCCCTGCCGGTGGAATGCCGGCGACAGGGAGTGCGGCGCTATGGCTTCCACGGCCTCGCCTACACCGATGTGGTCCACCAGCTCGGCGAGGACCTCGGACAGCGGACCCTCCTCGCCCACCTCGGGGGCGGTTGTTCCCTCGCCGCCCTGCGCGAGGGCCGGCCCATCGCCACCACGATGGGCCTCACCCCGGATGGTGGACTGCCCATGGCCACCCGGTCCGGCGACCTCGACCCGGGCGTGCTCTTCTACCTGCTTCGCGAAGGTCGCTCCACGGACGAACTGGAGGACCTTCTCTCCCGCCACTCGGGCCTCGCCGGCCTCTCCGGCCTCTCCGGCGACATGCGGGAACTGGAGGAGGCGGCCGACGCCGGAGCGGAGGACGCCCGCCTCGCCCGCGCGGTCTTCTCCCGCCGACTGCAAGCCCAGGCGGGGGCCTACGCCGCCCTCCTCGGGGGGGTGGACACGGTCGCCTTCTCCGGCGGGATCGGGGAGCACGACGCGAAAGTCCGCGCCACGGCCCTCGCCGGCCTCGCCGCCCTCGGAATCCGGCCGGATACCCGCGTGATCGCTGTGCGCGAGGACCACGTCCTCGCCCGCGCCGCCTTCTCCCAAGCCACTAGCTGCCCCTCCCGATCGGCCCGCCGGCGGATCCGGGAGGCGCGGGGTGGGGTGCTCCGGGCCCGCGACGCACGCCCGTACCCCGGTCTGGAAAACCAAACCGCATTCCGGATGCGGTTGACGCCAAGCCCCCCGAATCTTTGCTCTGAGCCTGCGGATCCGGGCCGGCACGGAACGGCGCGCGGCCAGCCGGGCGCAAGGTACGCTCCCCTTGGCCAGCACTCCGCAACGGTCCCGCCGTCCCCGTTCCCGCCCTCGCACCCCCCTCCTCCATGCCTTCGCCAACCACGACAAACCCGCCGGACAAGCGCCGCGATCCGCAGCCCTCCCCGAAGACGAGTCCGGCCTGGCACGCACTCGGCACGGAGGAAGTCCGGAGGATGCTGGAAGCCCCCACGAACGGGCTCGGCGACGAGGAAGCCTCCCGGCGCCTCGCCGGGCATGGACCCAACCGCCTGCCCGAACCGCCCCGGGCCGGGGTCCTCACCCGCTTCCTCCGCCAGTTCGCCAATCTCCTCATCTACGTCCTCCTCACCGCCGCCGCGGTCACTGCCCTCCTCGGCCACTGGGTCGATACGGTCGTCATCCTCGCGGTGGTCGTGGTCAACGCGACCATCGGTTTCATCCAGGAGGGCCGCGCCGAACAGGCCCTCTCCGCCATCCGCGGAATGCTCGCCCCCCGGGCCCGCCTCGTCCGCGACGATCGCCGGGTGAACCTGCCCGCGGAGGAACTGGTCCCGGGAGACCGGGTCCTCCTCGAGGCCGGGGACAAGGTACCCGCTGACCTCCGCCTCACCACCGCCCACGGGCTCCGCATCCAGGAGGCCGCCCTCACCGGGGAATCCGTGGCCGTCGACAAGACCACCGTGGCGGTCGCGGAGGACGCCGCCCTCGGGGACCGTTCCTCCATGGCCTTCAGCGGGTCCATGGTGGCCGCCGGTACCGGCGAAGGGGTGGTCGTGGCCACGGGCAGCACGACCGAGATCGGCCGCATCAGCGGCATGCTCCAGGAAGTCGAAGGGGTCACCACCCCCCTCCTCAGGCAAATGGAGCGCTTTGCCCGTACCATCACCCTCGCCATCGTCGCCCTTGCCGCCTTCATCCTCGTCTTCGGCTTCCTCTTCGCCGACCTCCCCTTCCCCGAAATCTTCATGGCCGTGGTCGGCCTCGCGGTGGCCGCCATTCCCGAGGGGCTCCCGGCCATTCTCACGGTGACTCTCGCCATCGGGGTGCAGGCAATGGCCCGCCGCAACGCCATCGTCCGCCGGCTTCCCGCCATCGAGACGCTCGGGTCGGTCTCCGTGATCTGCTCCGACAAGACGGGGACCCTCACCCGCAACGAGATGACCGTCGCCTCCGTGGCCACCGCGAGGCAATTCTACACGGTCTCGGGCACGGGGTACGGACCGGAGGGGGCAATCCTCTCGGGAGGCGAACCGGTCGCCCCGGATTCTGCCCCCCTCCTCGCCGCACTCGCAAGAAGCGCCCTGCTCTGCAACGACGCCGAACTGGCAATCCGGAGAGGACTGGACGGTCAACGGGGACCCGATGGAGGGAGCACTCCTCGCCTTCACCCACAAGGCCGGCCTCGACCCGCGGGCAATCCGCGCCTCCTACCCCCGCACCGCCGCCCTCCCCTTCGACTCCGCCCACCGCTTCATGGCCACCCTCCACCAAAGGCCGGAGGGCGAGCACGAACTCCACGTGAAGGGTGCCCCGGAACGCATCCTCACCATGTGCACCACCCAGCGCACGGCGGAGAACGGTACCCGTCCTCTCGAGACCGCCTACTGGCATTCCCGCGCCGGCGAGATCGCCGCCCGCGGAGAACGGGTCCTCGCGCTCGCCACCCGCCCGGCCCCCGCCGCCGACGGTCTCCTCTCCGCCGGCGAGGTCGGGGAAAACCTCACCCTCCTCGGCCTGGTCGGCCTGCTCGACCCGCCCCGCGAGGAAGCGATCGCCGCCGTCGCTGAGTGCCGCGCCGCCGGGATCGACGTCAAGATGATCACCGGCGACCACGCCGGCACCGCCGCCGCCATCGGCAGCGCCCTCGGCCTCGGCAACACCGAGAAGGTCCTCACCGGCACCGAGATCGACGCCCTCTCCCCGGAGGAACTACAGGCCCAGGCCTCGCGGGTCGATGTCTTCGCCCGCACGAGCCCCGCCCACAAGCTCCGCCTGGTCGAGGCCCTCCAGGCCGGTGGCCAGGCGGTGGCCATGACGGGCGACGGCGTCAACGACGCCCCCGCCCTCAAACGGGCCGACATTGGCATCGCCATGGGCCGCAACGGGACCGAGGCCGCCAAGGAGGCCGCCGAGATCGTCCTCGCCGACGACAACTTCGCCACCATCGCCGCCGCCGTGAAGGCGGGAAGGACGGTCTACGACAACCTCAAGAAGGCGGTTGCCTTCCTGCTTCCGGTCAACGGCGGCGAAGCCCTCGCCCTCATCGCCGCGCTCCTCCTCGGGCTCACCCTCCCCATCAGCCCAGTCCAGATCCTCTGGGTGAACATGGTCAGCTCCGTCGTCCTCGCCATGACCCTCGCCTTTGAGGGTCCCGAGGCCGACCTCATGCGGAGGCCCCCACGCTCCCCGGGAGAACCGATCCTCTCCGGCTTCGTTCTCTGGCGCGTCGCCTTCGTCTCCGTCCTCTTCTCCCTCGGTATCTTCGGAATGTTCACCCTCGCCCTCCGCACGGGCGCCAGCCTCGAGGAAGCCCGCACGGTCGCCGTGAACACCCTCGTGGTCATGGAGATCTTCTACCTTTTCTCCGTCCGCTTCCTCCGCACCAATGCCCTCACCCTCCAGGCCGTCGCGGGCACGAGGCCCATCCTCATCACCATCTCCGCGGTCACCCTCCTCCAGCTCCTCTTCACCTACGCTCCGTTCATGGAGGCCCTCTTCGATACCCGCCCGGTCCGCTTCCTCCACGGCCTTCTCCTCCTCACCACTGGACCAGTCCTCCTGCTCCTGCTCGAGGCCGAGAAACGAGTTCGCCGCCTCCTCGCCGAACGCCGCACCCCGCCGACCCCCACCTCGGCACCCTGAAACCGCGCCCCCACCGGCCCTCCCGCAACGGCACGGAACCAGCGAGCGCGCATCGCGGGGTGCGCCATCCTGTCTCACCTCGAGCCTCCCCCGCCCACTCCCCGTCTCACCACCAGCCCACCCCTCCCGGCCACCGGAATGGCTGAGGGACAGACCTAAAGTTTCATAACCAGTTGATTGGGAGTTGTTTGCAGATCCTGATTTCCTTCCTTGGCCGCCCTTGGAGGCCTCCACGGGCCCCGCGGGAATCGGCATCCGTCGTGCACAGTGGGGGGCATGCAAGCCAACTTTGAACGACTCACCGAAAAGTCCCGGGAAGCGATTGCGGAAGCGCAGTCGCTGGCCCGGGAGAAGAAGAACGCCCAGGTCGATACGCTCCACCTGCTGGCCACCCTCGCGCACCAGGAGAACGGGATCGTCCCCGGGCTCCTCAACCACCTGCAGATCGCNCCCTCCGCGGTCGTCCTCGCCGTCAACCGGGAGATCGACAAGCTCACCTCGGTGTCCGGAGGGAGCGGACAACTCTCCGCCAGCCAGGACCTGCAGGCGGCCCTCTCCGCGGCCGAGCAGGCCGCCCGCCGGCGACAGGACGAGTACATCAGCACGGAGCACCTGCTCCTCGGTCTGCTCGCGGTGGCCCGCCCGGCCGCCCTGAAAGCGCTCCTCGAGAGCTTTGACCTCGACTCGAAGCGGGTCGAGGAGGCGCTCCGGGAGACCCGGGGGGACCAGCGGGTCACCACGGAAAACCCGGAGGCCTCCTTCGAGGCCCTCGCCAAGTACGGCGAGGATCTGGTGGAGAAGGCGCGGGACAACAAGCTCGACCCGGTCATCGGACGGGACGAGGAGATCCGGCGGGTCATCCGCATCCTCTCCCGGAAGACGAAGAACAACCCGGTCCTCATCGGGGAGCCCGGGGTCGGGAAGACGGCTATCGCCGAAGGGCTCGCCCAGCGCATCGTGCGCGGGGATGTTCCCGAAGGACTCCAGGACAAGACGATCTTCTCCCTCGATCTCGGCTCGCTGATCGCCGGGGCCAAGTACCGGGGCGAGTTCGAGGAGCGACTCAAGGCGGTCCTGCAGGAGGTGAAGCAGTCGGACGGACGCATCCTCCTCTTCATCGACGAACTCCACACCATCGTGGGCGCGGGCAAGAGCGAAGGCGCCATGGACGCGGGCAACATGCTCAAGCCAATGCTCGCCCGCGGCGAGCTCCACTGCATCGGGGCCACCACCCTCGACGAGTACCGGCAGAACATCGAGAAGGACGCGGCCCTTGAGCGCCGTTTCCAGATGGTCCTCGTCGACCAGCCCTCTGTGGAGGACACCGTCTCCATCCTGCGAGGCCTGCGCGAACGCTTCGAGGTCCACCACGGCGTGCGCATCCAGGACAGTGCCCTCGTCTCCGCGGCCACCCTCTCCAACCGCTACATCAGCGACCGCTTCCTCCCGGACAAGGCCATCGACCTCGTCGACGAGGCCTGCGCCATGATCCGGACGGAAATGGACAGCATGCCGGCGGAGATGGACGACCTGAACCGCCGGATCCTCCAGCTCGAAATCGAGGAGGCAGCCCTGCAGAACGAGTCCGACGAGGCCTCCAAGCACCGCCTCGAGAATCTGCGCAAGGAGCTCGCCGACCTGCGCGAGCGCTTCAACGGGCTCAAGGCGGAGTGGGAGAACGAAAAGCGCTCCATCGACGAGGTCCGCAGGATCCGCGAGGAGATCGAGCAGACCCGGCACGCCATGGAAGCCGCCGAACGAGAGTACGACCTCAACAAGGTGGCGGAGCTCCGCCACGGTAAGCTCCCCCAGCTGGAAGCCCGGCTGCGGGAGTTCGAGGACGCCGGCTCCCAGACCCACCTCCTCAAGGAAGCGGTCACCGCCGAGGAGATCGCCGAGATTGTCGCGCGCTGGACCGGCATCCCGGTCTCCCGCCTCCTCGAGGGCGAGCGGGAGAAGCTGCTCCGGCTCGAGGACATCCTCCACGAGAGGGTCATCGGGCAGGACGAGGCCGTCTCCCGCACGACGGAGGCCATCCTCCGGGCCCGCTCCGGAATCAAGGACCCCAACCGCCCGATCGGTTCCTTCCTCTTCCTCGGACCGACCGGGGTGGGCAAGACGGAGCTGGCCCGCACCCTCGCGCGCACCCTCTTCGACACGGAGGCGAATCTCACCCGCATCGATATGTCCGAGTACATGGAGAAGCACGCCGTCTCCCGGCTGATCGGGGCGCCCCCCGGCTACGTCGGCTTCGAGGAGGGGGGACAGCTGACCGAAGCCGTCCGGCGGAAGCCCTACAGCGTGCTCCTCTTCGACGAGATCGAGAAGGCCCACCCGGATGTCTTCAACATCCTCCTCCAGATCATGGACGATGGCCGGATCACCGACTCCCACGGACGCACGGTGGACTTCAAGAACACGATCATCATCCTCACTTCAAACCTTGGCTCCCGCCACCTCCAGGAGGGAGTCGTCGGGGACATCATCCCGGATGCGGTTCACGAGTCGGTCATGGCCGAGCTGCGCCAGGCCTTCCGGCCGGAGTTCCTCAACCGGATCGACGATACCGTCCTCTTCAAGCCCCTCACCCGGGCGGAGATCGGCTCGATCACCCGACTGATGGTGGAGGATCTCAACCGCCGCCTCGCCGACCAGCGCATCGAGCTCACCCTCACCGAGCGGGCCCTCGACTGGGTCGCCGAGGAGGGCTACGACCCGGTCTACGGGGCCCGGCCGCTCCGCCGCTTCCTCCAGCGCCGGGTGGAGACGCCGCTCGCCCGCGCCCTCATCGCCGGGGAGATTCAGGAGGGCCAGCGGGTTCTCGCCGACACCACCGACGGCGAAATCACCCTCCGCGCCGACGGCGAATACAGCAAGGCCGGCGAGGAAGAGGCCGCCTGAGCCGCGGAACCCAACCGGAATTCCCGATCACACGGCTCGCGGGCCGCGTTCCCTCACGGGAACGCGGCCCTTTTTTTGAACCGGCCATTGGGTCCCAAACGGGTTGCTGTACAAATCCGTAAAAAGAGAGTTGCTTTGCGAAAAGAAAAGGCGGAAAGGAACGGTCCGTAAACCCACTTCCGTGAAAATTCGACGCCTCCTTCTCGGGCTCCTGCTCATCGCCCTCGCCGCCTTCTTTCTCCTCGGGGAACATCTTGCAGAGGGGAGCAAATCCGCGGTTCTCAACGCCCGCAAGGTGACCGTGCGCACTCCGATCGAGGGGATTCTCGAGACGGAACACGGGACGGTGCACCAAGAAATCACCCGGAATGAGGTTCTCGGGGTCACCCTCGATCCCTCCCCGGAAAACCGGTATCTCCACCAATTGCAAACCCGTCGCGAGTTTCTCGAGGCAGACCATGAGGAACTCTTCCGGGAGCGGGCAAACCTGCAGCGGCAGCGGGAATTCCTCCTCCAGCGGCAAGCCGGTTTCCTTGCGTTGAAGGCAAAGCACCTCCGGGAGGGGCGGGATGTTCGCGTTGCGCAGGAAGCCCAGGCGGCCGCCCTTCTCCAGCTCCGGATGGCCGAGCGACAGCGGGCCGAAAATCTCGCCGCCCACGGTGCCGAGACAAGCCTCCGACTGGAAACGGCCCAGGCCGACGAGGAGGCCGCCCGCCAGCGGTTGGCGCAGCGGCAGGCCGAGGTCGCCCAGATCCAGACCGAGCGCGAGGCCGTCGCCGCGGGCTTCAACCTCGACCCGGGAAGAGCCGATCTCGGTGGCTCCGCCGCCGAGATTTTCCAGATCGAAAAGCGCCTCGCGACCCTCGACTCGGAAGAGCGGGGCATCCTCCGCCGGATCGCCTCCCTCGACCGGGAACTGGAAACCACCCGGAGGAGTGTGCGGAGAGATGCACGGGCCGACCTGCTCTCCCCCGTCGACGGCCAGCTCTGGCGAATCCTCGCCGACGATGGCGAAAGAGTTCAGCCGGGGGATCCTATCTTCGAACTGGTCGACTGCTCCGATATGTTCGTCATTCTGACGGTCCGCCGCGCCGTGTACCAACGGCTGGAAATTGGCGATCCCGCCCGGTTCGCCCTCGACGGTGGACCCACTCTGCAAGGCCGAGTCAGCCGCCTCTCCGGCTTGGAGAGCTCCCTCCATCGCACCGAACTGATCAGCCCGATTCCGGGCCGGGCGGAGGACCGCTACACCGTTGCGCTCAACCTGCCCGCACTCTCCAAGCATCCCGCGCTCACCTGTGCCGTGGGCAAATCCGGGCGGGTCTATTTCGAGAGGCGACCCCTCGACTTCCTCCGGCAACGCTTCCCTTCCTAGGATGGATCTCCTGCTGCTCCCGACCACCGCCGTGACCAGCTTTCTCTGGATCCTGCTCGCCGTGGGCGGTCTGCTGCTGGTCTCGAGCCTCCTCTCCCCCCGGCACAACCGCCACCGCACCCTTGTCTTCGGAGTGGCCCTCCTCCTCGCCCTCCGCTATCTCTACTGGCGCGCTGCCCACACCCTCCCTCCCCCGGGGTGGACCGCCGAATTCCTCGCCAGCTCCGGATTTCTCGCCCTCGAGATCACCGCCGCGCTCGGCTCGCTCAGCTCCTTTGTCCTCCTCTGCCGGACCCGCGAGCGCAGCGCGGAGGTGGACGAGCTCACAGCCCGCCCCCTCGCAGCGGAGCCCCCCCGGGTCGCCGTTCTCATCGCGACCTACAACGAGGGCCCCGACGAGCTCGAACATACCCTCCTCGGGGCCCTCCGCCTCGATTACCCCTGCTTCGAGGTCTGCGTACTCGACGACGGGGGACGACCCTGGCTGCGCGAGCTCTGTGAGCAGCGCGGGGCCCGCTACTTCCACCGCACGGACCGGCGGGACGCTAAGGCCGGGAACCTCAACGCCGCCTGGGGACGGCTCCGCGCTGAAGCCCATCCACCCGCCTTTCTCGCCGTCTTCGATGCCGACTTCGTCCCCCACCGCAACTTCCTCCAACGCACCCTTCCGCTCTTCGGCGATCCCTCCCTCGGCCTCGTCCAAACTCCCCAGCACTTCTTCAACACCGATCCCATCCAGCACAACCTCGGCTTGAGCCGATCCTATCCGGACGAGCAGCGCTTCTTCTTCGATACCCTCCAGCCCGCACGCGATGCCTGGGGCATCGCTTTCTGCTGCGGGACCTCCTCCGTCGTCCGCTCGGAGGCTCTCGCCAGAATCGGGGGGTTCCCCACGGCAAGTGTTACCGAAGACTTCCTCCTCACCCTCGCCCTGCAGGAAAAGGGATTCCACACCGCCTACCTCAACGAACCCCTTAGCGAGGGGCTCGCCCCGGAAGGCCTCCGCGAGTACCTCACCCAGCGCTCCCGCTGGTGCCTCGGCCTCTTCCAGATCGCCCGAGGCCGCCTCGGACCCTTCCACCGCAACGGGCTCCGCTGGCGCGACCGCTGGAGTGTGCTCGATGCCATGCTGTACTGGACCGGCACTTTTTCCTTCCGCCTCGCCGCCCTCGGGGCGCCCCTCCTCTTCTGGCTGTTCGACCTCACCCTGATCCGGGCCACCCTCGCGGAAGCCGTCTCTTCCTTCGGCGTCTTCTACCTCTGGACCCTCGGGGCCATCCACTTTGCCTCCCGCGGCAAGGTCCTCCCTTTCCTCACCGATGCCAGCCAACTGGTCGCCGCGCCCGCGGTCCTCGCCGCGGTCCGACGCGGTCTCTTCAGCCGTCGCCCCCAACCCTTCCGCGTTACCGCCAAGGGCGGGGATCGCTCCCGGGTCGTCGTGCAATGGCGCATCGTTGCCCCCCTTCTCGTCGTGGCCGGGCTCTACCTCGCCGCCCTCCTCCACTCCCTCGTCTTCCCGGTCCTCGGTTTCCGCGAAGCCGGGGAGGGCAAGGAAATCGTCCTTGGGTGGACGATCTACAACCTGGTCGTCATCGGCCTGACCCTGCTCCTCGCCATCGAGGTGCCCCGCCTGCGCACCCGCACCTGGAGCACGCCGCGACGGGTCTGGATCACCCAAAACGATGGCGCGACCCTCGGGGCCGAACTGGTCGAGCTCAGCCTCCACCAAGCCCGCGTCCGGTGCGAATCTCCTCCTGGGGAGGGCCGGGTCCTCCTCAACCTTGGCGAGACTCTTCCCGATCTCGCCGCAATCGCCACCGAGGACCCGCGCCAGCCCGGCCACTGGACGCTCCTGCTCGAGGCCGAGCCCGCCCAGTACGACGCCCTCCTCGATTGCCTTTACGGCGGCGAACGGCCCCCGATCACGCTGACCTATCGCCTCGGCGCCCTCCTCCGCG
>P_1C_Liq_2_UnCtyDRAFT_1000068_pt1 | contig 13138 bp, 11 predicted proteins | sample Pon1CUnioCityCA_3_FD_10238 | JGI IMG/M metagenome (IMG submission 10238) | reverse complement strand
GGCCTCGGAAAGGGGCATCACGGCAACGCCGGCGGTGACTGCCGCGGCTTTGCCCAGAAATTGCCGGCGCGAAACATCCATTGCGGGACTCCGTTGTCATCGTGCCCCCACCCTCGCCGCTTATCGCGCCGGCGAGAATTGTGGAAAACCACACACGCGAGCCCCGGTTGATCTGCGACAAGTCACCGCAAACTCACGCCGGTGGGCCGGGCGCGAGCCGCTATGATCGGCGTAGCGACGCGCCAAGGAGTAACGATGAACGCCTCAGCCAGGGGGCATTCCCCGGCCTTACCCGACGCCCTCGAGGCCCGCAGCGGGATCGTCTGTGCGACCGGTGCGGGGGGCAAGAAGACCACCTTGCATCGTCTGCTCGGCCAGCTCGAAGGCCGCATCGCAGTGACGGCCACCACCGCCCTCACCCCGGTCCCCCCGGCAGTGATCGACGCACAATCGATCAACCGGCCCGACCGGCTGATTGACGAGGTGCCCGCCGTCGCGCGCACCGCCCGCCGGGTGGCGTTTGCCGGTCCGGGGGCAAAGTTTGACCGTTACGCGGGGGTATGCCCCGAAGCCATCGCCACACTCCACGCCCGCTCGGGATTCGACACGACGCTGGTCAAGGCGGATGGCGCGCGAATGCGCAGTATCAAGGCCCCGGCCGCCCACGAACCGGCACTGGTGCCCGGCGCTCATACCGTGCTTTTTCTGGTCGGCGCCAGCGTGATGGGGCAACCCCTGAACGCGGTGACCGCCCACCGGGTGCCCGAACTGGCGCACCTGCTGGATCGGGCTCCGGGCCAGCCGATCAGGCCGGCGGATATCGGTCGACTACTGAGCGAGCCGGCCGGCGCCCGCCAGCACGTCGGCCACGCTCGCCTGATTGCGGTGATCAACCAGGTGGATCACGCCGGCCGACTCGGCCCGGCGCGTCAGGCCGCCGAGGCGGCGCTCGCCGGTCGCTGCCCCCCGGACCGAGTGGTGCTGACCGCCATGACCGCCGCCCATCCGGTCATCGAGGTCTTTGACCGCACCGATCCACCCACCGGGTGCGCCGGATGACGCTACCGGTCACGGCGATCGTTCTGGCCGGTGGCCGTGCAACCCGGCTGGGAGGCCGGGACAAGGGCCTGATCCCGATCGCGGGCCGGCCGATGATCGCCTGGACGATCGCCGCCATCGCCGCACAGGTCGAAAGCCTGATCATCAGTGCCAATCGCAACATCGCCGCCTACCAGTCGTTCGGCTATCCCGTCATCACCGATCTCGACACCCGGGCCACCGGGCCGCTGGCGGGCCTTGCCGCCGGCCTGGCCACGTGTCACAGCCCCTGGCTGATGAGCGTGCCCTGCGACACCCCCGCTCTCCCCGCGGCACTCGCCAGACGGCTGGCCGCGGCCGTTGACGACCGGCAGGCGGCCATCGCCCATGATGGCCGGCGGATCCAGCCAGCGCATGCGCTATTGCGCACCGCGCTGGCAGATCGCCTGACGGCTTTCATGGCGGGCGATGGCCGACGGCTGCAGGACTGGTATGCCACCCTTGATACCGGCATTGTTGATTTGAGCGATTACCGGGATGCCTTTGATAACGTCAACACGCCCGAGCAGCTTGCCGCCATGACGGCACGGCTGACCGGCCGATAACAGGATCACCCATGACCCCGTCCGATCACGCCCCTCCCCACGCAGCCGACCGCACGCTGAGCGAGGCCGTCCACGATCTGGTCACCGCCATCCAACCGATCAGCGGCGAACGGCAGGTTGCGCTGCGCGCGGCACTGGGGCAGATCCTTGCCAGGCCGCTGCGATCCACCGCCCCGGTGCCGGCCCATGACAACTCGGCGGTGGACGGCTATGCACTGCGGCATGCGGATGCCGACTGCGACCGGCTGCGCGTGGTGGGGACGGCCGCGGCGGGGCATCCCTACTCAGCCACACTCGGCGCCGGCGATTGTGTACGCATCATGACCGGGGCGGTGATCCCCGCCGGTGCCGACGCGGTGGTCATGCAGGAGCGTGTCAGCCGCGCGGGCGATCACATTACGACCGCCCAGTGGCCAGCCGCTGGACAGAATATTCGGCGGGCCGGCGAGGATCTGGGGGCCGGCGATTGCATTCTCGATGCGGGGCGACGGCTCACGCCGGCCGATCTGGGGATCATCGCCTCCACCGGGCAGGCCGAGTTGACCGTCAAACGACCGCTGCGGGTGGCGTTTTTTTCCACCGGCGACGAGCTGCGCGGCGTTGGCGAGCCCCTGGGGCCGGGGCAGATCCATGACTCGAACCGCTACAGCCTGTACGGCCTGCTGATGCAGCTTGGCATCGAGGCCCTGGATCTGGGCACGATCGAGGATGATCCCGATCTCCTCACTGCCGCCCTGCGGCAGGGCGCGAGCGACGCCGACGCCATCGTCACCTCGGGTGGCGTATCCGTCGGTGACACCGACCATCTGCCCCGGCTGCTCGCCGAGCACGGCGAGGTGCGGTTTCGCAGCATTGCCATGAAACCCGGACGCCCGGTGACCGTCGGGCGGTTCGGCAGCGCCTGGTATTTCGGCCTGCCCGGCAATCCGGTCTCGGTGATGACCACCTTTACCCAGCTGGTCACGCCCGCGCTCCGGCGACTCGCCGGTGAACCGCCGCGACCCGCGCGCCGGCAGCGCGTCATCACCCGCAGCGCCCTCAGAAAGACGCCCGGGCGGGAGGATTTCCAGCGCGGCCAACTCATCGAGGCAGGCGATGGCCAGCTCGAGGTGGTCAGCGTTGGCCACCAGGGCTCGGGCGTTCTGCGCTCGATGAGCAAGGCCGACTGCTTTATCGTCCTGCCGCCACAGCAGGGCTCGGTGGAGGCCGGGGAGGTCGTCGAGGTCGAACCGTTCACCCCTCCCCTGCGTGTCTAGAACCGCTGCGTTGGCTCAGGCGACCCGGATCAGCTCCAGCCAGTGCCGCACCGGAATCTCCGAGGCCTCGCCCAGGTGGGTCAGGCATCCGATATTGGCGGTGGCGATCACCTCGGGCGATCCGGTGTTCAGGTTGTCGAGCTTCTGGGTGCGGAGCTGATCGGCCATCGTCGGCTGCAGCACCGAGTAGGTCCCGGCGGAACCACAACAGATATGTGCGTCCGGCACCGGTGTCATGTCAAAGCCGATGCGCGCCATGAGCGCATCAACCCGACCGTTGAGTTTTTGCGCATGCTGGAGGGTGCAGGGCGTCTGGAAGGCCACCCGCCGCGGCGCATCGTCCGCCGGCGCGAGTTGATCGGCGTGGCGCTCGAGCAGTTCGATGGGATCGATGGCCAGTGCGGCAACCCGCGCCGCGCGCTCGGCGTACACCGGATCATCGGCGAGGAGGTGGCCATAGTCCTTCACCTGGGCGCCACAACCACTGGCATTGACGACAATCGCCTCCGCACCGGCTTCGATATGCGGCCACCAGGCATCGATGTTGGCCCGGATGCGGTCCTTGGCCGTTTCACCGGCTCCCAGATGCTGATGAATCGCCCCGCAGCAGCTGACCTGCGTAGTCCGTTTGACGCCGATGCCCAGATCGTCCATCAGCCGCGCCGTCTGGGGGTTGATGGGCGGCTCCAGCGCCGGCTGGACACAGCCCTCGAGCATGAGCACAAATCGGGTGTGGGTTGCGTTCGCCGGCCAGGCCGGGGCCGGGCGGCGCGGACGGATCTTTTTACGCAGCGCCCGGGGGACCAGTGGCCGGCTCACGCGCCCCGCGGCGAGCAGGGCGCCAAAAAGCCGTGGTCGGGGCAGGACGCTGCGAAGGCCGATCCGCATCCATCGCTGCAAGCCCCGCCGCGGGACCTGTTCTTCGACGATCTCGCGGCCCAGATCGGCCAGGCGGCCATACTCGACACCGGATGGGCAGGTCGTCTCGCAGGCCCGGCAGGTCAGGCAGCGATCCAGATGCAGCTGGATGCTCTCGGTGGGCGTCTCGCCTTCGAGAACCTGCTTGATCTGGTAAATCCGCCCGCGGGGGCTGTCCCGCTCGTCACCCAGCAGCCGGTAGGTCGGGCAGTGCGCCAGGCAGAACCCGCAGTGCGTGCACTTGCGCAGTATGTCGTCCGCCTCCTGGCCAGCGGCGGTGTCCTTGATGAAATCAGCCAAATGCGTCTGCATGCTCAGCAAATCTCCGCGTCGGGATAGAGTCGGCCCGGGTTGAGAATGCCCCGGGGATCGAAGGCCTTTTTCAGGTTGCGGTGCAGGCGGCTCTGGACGGGATCAAGCGCCGGGAACACATCGACGCCCTCGATTCGCCCGCGGAATAGCGTGGCGCTACCGCCCCGGGCGGCGGCCCGCTCGCGCAGGGTTGCCGGCGCCGGATGGCCGCGCAGCCACACCTGCTGACCGGACCAGTCGATCAGCCATTGATCACCCAACCCCGTCGGATCCGACCCCGGCGGCAGGGCGATGCGCCAGAGCGGTGTATCGCCCGGGGCGAAAAACGCATGGCCGTGGTCACGAATGGACTGCCACAGGGCATCAGCGCTGGCCGATTCCAGCGCCTCGCCCGCGATGGCGGCCACCGCGTCATCCACCGCCGAGGCCGTCCCCTCGAAACGGGCGTAGAGCCGCTCGCCGTCGTGAACCAGCCCGCTCAGGGGCCGGCCGTTGCGAAGCCAGCCCTCGCTCCATTCATGGCACTGGGTGGGATCGGCCTCCATCGCCACGGTTGCCCGGGCCGCCGGCGCGGGCAGCACCTTGAGCGAGACCTCGGTGATCACCCCGAGCGTGCCGAGGGCACCGGCGTTGAGCCGTGCCACGTCATAGCCCGCCACGTTTTTCATGACCTCGCCGCCGAACCGCATCAACTCGCCACGGCCATTGATCAGACGCAGGCCCAGGACCATGTCGCGGACAGCGCCGCCGTAGGGGCGTCGCGGCCCGGCGAGGCCGGCCGCCACCACACCGCCCAGCGTCGCCCCGGCGCTAAACCGGGGAGGCTCGAAGACCAGCCGCTGCCCCTGCGCTGCCAGTGCGTCCTCGATCTCGGTAATCGGCGTCCCCGCCCGCGCTGTCAGCACCAGCTCGGTGGGCTCGTAGCTGATGATCCCGCGATGTCCGCTTACATCCAGCGCGCTGCCCTGCACCGGAGCGCCGTAGAAACGCTTGCTCCCCCCACCGACAATGGACAGCGGCTCGCCCTGCTCGGCAGCCGCCGCGACTCGCGCGCGGAGCGCTTCGGTCTGATCGGTGTCCGCCATCAGAACCGGTCCAGCTCGGGATGGGGCAGTTCGCCGTTGTGCACGTGCAGATGACCAAACTCGGCGCAGCGGTTAAGGGTGGGAATCGCCTTGCCGGGGTTGAGCAGGCCCTTTTCATCGAAGGCCGCCTTGATGCCGTGGAACTGCTCGATTTCGGCGCTGGCGAATTGCACGCACATTTCGTTGATTTTCTCCACGCCGACGCCGTGCTCGCCGGTCACCGTGCCGCCCACCTCCACGCATAGCTGGAGGATGGCGCTACCCGCGCGTTCGGCCGCCTCCAGCTGCCCGGGCTGGTTGCCGTCGAACAGGATCAGCGGGTGGAGGTTTCCGTCGCCGGCATGAAAGACATTCACCGTTTCCAGCGACTCGGCCGCGCTGATTTCGCTGATGCGTTGCAGCACATACGCGAGCTGTTTGCGGGGAATGGTGCCATCCATGCAGTAATAATCCGGCGAAATCCGGCCAACCGCCGGGAACGCCGCCTTGCGTCCGGCCCAGAAGCGCGCCTTTTCCTGATCATCGGCGGCCACCTGGATACGGGTGGCGCCATGCTCACGCAGGCATTCATCCACGGCCTTCATCTGATCGGCCACTTCGGCCTCACTGCCATCCAGCTCGCAGATCAGGATCGCCGCGGCGTCGGTGTCGTAACCGGCCTGGACGAAATCCTCCGCCGCCTGGATGGCGGCACCGTCCATCATCTCCAGCCCGCCCGGGACAATCCCCCGACCAATCAACCCGGCCACGGCATGCCCGCCGGATCCCACATCGGCAAACGAGGCCATCAGCACCTGCTTGGTCAACGGGTTGGGCAGCAATTTGACGGTCACTTCCACGATGACGCCGAGCATGCCTTCCGAGCCGTGCATCAGCGCCAGCAGATCAAGCCCCGGGGTATCCAGGCAGTCCGACCCGATGGTCGTGATCTCGCCTTCCATGGTGATGACCTTGACCGCAAGAACATTGTGAACGGTCAGGCCGTATTTCAGGCAGTGCACGCCGCCGGCGTTCTCGCCCACATTGCCACCGATCGAGCAGGCGATCTGCGAGGACGGATCCGGTGCGTAATAAAGCCCGTAGGGCGCGGCCGCTTCGGTGATCGCCAGGTTACGCACGCCCGGCTCAACGCGGGCAATCCGCCGCTGCGTGTCGATTTCGCTGATGCGATTGAATTTGCCCATAGCCAGCAGCACGCCCTGCGGGTGCGGGAGCGAGCCCCCGGAGAGGCTTGTCCCGGCGCCCCGGGTGACCACCGGCACGCCCGCTTCGTGGCATTGCTGTAGCACAACCTGCACCTGCTCGATGGTCTCGGGGATCACCACCAGTCGGGGCAGCTGCTTGTAGGGCGCAAGGCCATCGCACTCATAGGCGCGACGCCCCTGCTCGTGAACGATCAACCCCTCGGCCGGCAGGACCTGCCGGAGCGATTGGACCAGCGGATCGACATCCACATCGAAACGCAGGTCCTCGTCGCGGAACAACGCGTGGGCCGGCATGCCGTCTCCTCCTGTGATTATTGTGTCGAAATTATCGCAGCAACCCGGCTGCCTCAAGCCCGGTCCAACGTGGCCAGCGGCGCGGGCGAATGCCCTGTTGAGCGGGCCATTCACGTGCCGCTCGCCACTTGAGCTGGCCCGCGTTATGCTCGCGGTGACGACCGTCAAACCATTGACGGATCACCCGAAAATCCCTGAAAGGACAGCCCAATGACCACTGTCACCCGCCGCGGCGAAACCGTCCATCTGAATGGGGAACTGCCCCAGGTGGGCTCGATGGCGCCGGATTTCCGTCTGACCCGCACGGACCTGACCGACGTGACGCTCGCCGACTACGCCGGCAAGCGGAAGGTCCTGAGCGTGGTACCCAGTCTCGACACCCCCACGTGCGCCATGTCGGCCCGTCAGTTCAATGTCCGTGCGGCGGCGCTGGAGGGGACCGTGGTGCTCAATATCTCGGCGGATCTGCCATTCGCCGGGGCCCGTTTCTGTGAGACCGAGGGCATCGAAGGTGTCGAGGCGCTTTCGATGATGCGCGACCGAAGTTTCGCCACCGATTATGGCCTGCTGCAGATCGACGGCCCCATGGCCGGGCTGGCCGCCCGTGCCGTGCTGGTGCTGGATGCCCGCAATGAGGTGGTGTACGTCGAACTGGTACCGGAAATCCGCCAGGAACCGGACTACGAAGCGGCCCTGAAAGCCGTTGAGGCCGCGGCGTAGGCAAACGCCCCGGCCACTACCGGCGATCTCGGGCGGGCACCCGCCCGCCCTATCGCTGCCGCAGACTGATGCTTCGCCATACGTCGTAGGTGGCCAGTACCGCACAGCCGACAACGACAATAATCAGATCAACGTGGGGGACGAAAATCGGCACCACCGCGAGAAAGGCGAACAGCATCAGAAGGCTTGCTATCGCCATGACACGATCCATCATCGGGACTCCTCCGCATTCGCCGCGCATCGCCGGGCCAGCCAGCGAGCGGTCCTTAGCAACTTAGCATCCTGGCCGTGGGGCCCGACAAGCTGAACGCCGATGGGCATGCCGTTCTCGCCGGTGAGCAGCGGGAGCGTGACGGACGGCAGCCCGCAGAAGGTCCACAGCGTCGAGAAAATCGGATCCCCGGTTGTCTCGAGATCGCGCGGGGCTTCGCCCGGTGCGGCCGGCGTCAGAATGGCATCAAAGCGCTCGAACAGCGGCTCGAGCGCCTCGCGCAGCACGGCCTGCATATCCCGGGCACCCAGATAATCCACCGCGCTGATCGATCGGCCCTGCTGGAACAGCGCCTTGACGGCCTCGCTGACCTGATCGGCATCGCGCTCCGCGTAATGCCCCAGGTTGCGCGACATCTCCGCGGCCATGACCGTGGCCAGCCAGCCCGCACCCCGACCAAACACCTCGGGCAATTCAGCCGCCGTGCCATGGTCATCCAGCACCCCAAGCAGTTCGTCAAAGCCCTCGCGGGTATCGGCGGCCGCGCGATCCCAGAAAGGGGTTTGCACCATTGCGATATCCGGCGCCAGCGGTGGCTCAGAGAGCGCCACGTCCCGCAGCGGACCGGCGTTCAATCGACAGTCCGCATCCATCCCGTCAGGCCCCATCAGCTCCCCGGCGAGCGCGACATCCTCAACACAACGGGCAAAGAACCCCACCTGGTCAAGACTCTGCGACGCCCGCATGATCCCGGTGCGCGGCACCGTTCCATAGCTTGGCTTGTAGCCGACCACCCCGCAAAAGGACGCCGGCCGGATGACCGACCCGTTGGTCTGCGTTCCAACCGCAAAGGGCACCATGCCGGCCGCCACGCTGGCCGCCGACCCACTGGATGACCCGCCGGGAGTTCGTGCCGGATCATGGGGATTGCGGGTGGTGCCGGGCTGCAGGTACGCCAGCTCGGTTGTCACTGTCTTGCCGATGATCACCGCCCCGGCATCGCGCAACCGCCGCACGATCGTGGCGTCTTCGCTGGGACGGTTGCCGGCGTCCAGCGGCGTCCCGTTTTCGCTCGCGAATCCCTTGGCGTTGATGATGTCCTTGAGCCCGACCGGTACGCCGTGGAGGGCCGACATCGGCAGCCCGTCAGCGCGCCGCCGATCCTGCGCACGCGCCTCAAACCCGGCGCGACGGTGATCGACCTGCGTCCACGCCCCGATCTGCGGTTCAAGCGCATCAATGCGCGCAAGACAGGCCTCGGTCAGTGCCTGGGCCGATAACGCACCCTCGGCCATGGCGGCGATCGCGTCACTGGCGGCCATATCAGCCGGTTCGCCCACTGCGATTTGCTTAGCCATAGATCGTATCCGGCAGCCAGAAGACAAGCTGAGGGAAGTTATACAGCAGCACCATCGCCACCAGCACGAAGAGCAGGAAGGGCATACATCCTTTGAAGATCTCGACCAATTGAACCGATGGCGGGGCGATTCCCTTCAGGTAATAGGCGGACATCGCCATCGGCGGCGTCAAAAACGACGTCTGCAGGTTGAGCGCGACGAGGATACCGAAAAAGAGCGGGTCCACGCCGAACAGATCAAGCAGCGGCAGAAAGATCGGCACAAAAATGATGATGATCTCGGACCACTCGAGCGGCCAGCCCAGCAAAAAGATGATGAGCTGCGCCAGGATCAGGAAGGTGACCGTATTGAGATCAAGCCCGGTGACAAACTCCGTGATCAGGTGCTCGCCGCCGAGATAGGAGAACACCGAGGAGAACGTCCACGAGCCCACGAACAGCCAGCAGACCATGGCGGTCGTCTTGAGCGTGAGATAGACCGACTCGCGCAACTTCTGCCAGGTCAGTGCCCGATAGATGGCGGCCAGCATCAACCCGCCGAGGGCACCGGCGGAAGCGGCCTCGGTGGGCGTCGCCAGACCGAAGAGGATCGATCCCAGCACCGCAAGGATCAGCACCGCCAGTGGCACGAACGAAGTCAGGATCATGACGACGAGCTTACCCATCGGGATATCGCCCACTTCGTCATTGGTGGGCTTGGGCGCCACGGAAGGCTGCAGAAGACTCCGCACCACGATGTAGGTGATGTAGAGCCCGGCCAGCAGCAGCCCGGGGAACAGCGCACCGGCGTAGAGCCGGACGATCGATGTCCCGGTCGCCGCCGCGTAGACGATCAGCATAATGGACGGCGGGATCAGGATGCCCAGTGTCCCGCCCGCGCAGATGACGCCCGAAGCGAATGACTGGTTGTAGCGGGCATTCAGCATCGCGGGCAGCGCCAGCAAGCCCATCAGCGTGACCACCGCGCCGACAATGCCGGTTGCCGTTGCAAACAGCGTACAGGTCAGCAGCGCCGCCACGCCCATCGCGCCCGGCACCCGCCGCGCGGCAATGTAGAGCGTCGAGAACAGCCGCTCGACGATATTCGAGCGCTCGACGATATAGCCCATGAAAAGGAATAGCGGTACCGCCGTCAGCACTTCATTCGCCATCACCGAATAAGTCTGATTGACGAACAGATCGAAAATGCGGTTATTCACAAACCCTTCGATATAGGCCTGCCAGACCTCCCAGCCCTCGGCGCCCTGCTCGACCAGTCGGTTGTACGCGGCCCACATGCGATCGGCGTTGAAGTAGGCGAAATAGCCAAAGCCGATACCGAGGGCCATGAGCGTAAAGGCGATGGGAAAACCCAGAAAGATGCACAGGATAAAGACCACGAGCATCATGATTCCGATAAGCGGATCGCTCATTGCGCCCTACCCCGTGTTGTTGATTCATTGTCCGCCGGATCGCTGTGTTCATCGGCAGGCGCGCCCTCTTCGAGCAACTGATCCTCGAGCTCCGTGACATCTTTCACGTCGGCGGGCCACTCACCCGTGCGGATGCAGACCAGACACCGACAAACCTGGGCGACCCCCTGGATGAGCAGAAGAACAGCGCCCACGACGAGCATGGTCTTGAAGTGGAAAATCGGCACACCCGCGGGCGAGAAAACACTTGTTTCCGTGTACTGCCACGAGCGGGCCGCGTAGTCCCCGCCGGCAAACACCAGCGCCAGTATCCCCGGAAAAAAGAAAAGGAAGTACAGCGTCAGCTCGACCGTCGCCTGTACCCGCGGCCTCCAGAGTCGATAGAGGAAATCGCCGCGGACATGGGCATTGCGCGACAGCGTGTACGCGCCGCCCACCATGAACAGGGTGCCGTAGAGGATGTACGACATGTCATACGCCCAGGCGGTGGGCGCACTGAATAGGTAGCGGGAAATCACCTCATAGCCCATGCCAAAGGCCATGAGAAGGATGAGCCAGGCGAAACTCCGCCCGACCCATGTCGTAAACCGATCGATGGTATGGATGACCTGAAGCATGGATTATTCTTGCCCGGCCGGTTGCAGGAGTAATGCCCCGGTCAGTTGACCGGGGCACCGCGTGTGGCGATTCAGCCGACTTGCATATTCAGACGGCCCGGGAAGAAATGCTCGTAGGCAAGTTCCAGGTCCGGCTGATTCATGAGCTCGTAGAACACGGTCCGCTCAACCCACTCCTTCTGGCTTTCCATGACCCGGCGCATGAAGCTGTCCTCTTCCAGGGTCGGAATGAGCGCACTCCATGCCTCGAGCTGAGCCGAGAGGATTTCGTTGGACGTCCGGTGAACCGTGACGCCGGACTCGTTCTGCAGCGACATCAAATCGGCCGAGTACCGATCCAGGGCACTGGCCGTGTTGGACGTGGACGCGGCCTCCACACCGTGCACCAGGATCGCGCGCAGATCGGGATCCAGGCTATCGAGCATGTCACGGTTGAACAGCCACTCGAACGACTCACTGGCCTGATGGTACGAGCCCAGGTAGTAGTTCTTGGCAACGTCCTGCGCACCGAAGTCCTTGTCCGAGGACGGGTTATTGAACTCGAACGCGTCGATGACACCCCGCTCCATCGCCGGCACGATTTCGCCGCCGGGCAGCTGAGCCACCGACATCCCCATTTCCTGGAGCAGATCCGCGGCCAGGCCAACGGTCCGGTACTTGAGACCCTGAATGTTCTCGACCGTCGTGACGTCGGCATCCTTGAACCAGCCGAACGGCTGGGAGGGCATGGGGAAGCCGAAGTAGCCCACCACGTTCATCCCCAGAATATCCTGCGTGAGCTCCCGGTAGAGCTCGCGGCCGCCACCGGCGTACCACCAGGCCAGCATGTTGTTGGCATCACCGCCCCACACCGGACCGGTGCCGAACAATGACGCGGCCTTGTTCTTGCCGTACCAGTAAACCGGCACGTCGTGACCGATGTCGATCAGGCCGTCGCTCACTGCATCCATGACCTGGAACGCCTTGACGATCGCTCCCGCCGGCAGCAGGTCGATCTGGATACGCCCGCCGGACATGCTCTCGACACGCTCGACGTACTCCCGCGCGAAGTCGTTCCAGATGTTGCCGCCGCCCCAGGCGGTCTGCATTTTCAGAACAAGCGGCGCCTGAGCGTTGACATATGGCGCACCGGTGATGGCCGTACCGGCCGCAACACCGCCTGCGGCGGCCAGGCCCCCCTTGAGCAGCTTGCGCCGCGAGGGATCCGGCTGGCCAGCGTCTTGCCGGACATTACTTACCTTGGATTCAGTCATCGGTTCTCTCCTCCGATTGGTCGACGTAGANGCGCTTGGCGCTTTTATCAGACTTATCACCAGGGATNATTTCCCCGTGACTTATTGGCTTTNTCAGTCTGCAGCGCATGAGTACCACACTTNTTCCACAGTGTGAAAGCACCTGTGTCCAAACCGATTAAATCCGGGTCCGTGCGGTCAGNTNACCGGGAGCGATGCCNCTNATCGCCTCAAGCGATACGGCTGAACGCGCTGTCCACCGTGACCGCCAGCAGGCCGATNAGAACGGCCCCCTGCAGGGTGAAGGCGATGTTGCCATTGACGATGCCCGAGATGATCGGATTGCCCAGCGTATTGGCACCAATCGTCGAGCCGATCGCCGCGGTGGCGATATTGATGGTGACCGAGGTGCGTATCCCGCCCATGATGGCCGGTGCCGCGATGGGTAACTCCACCCACACAAGCGTTTGCCAGGGACTGAGTCCGATCCCGCGGGCCGACTCGAGCACGCCCCGATCCACCGCCCGCAGGCCGGCCAGGCTGTTACGCACAATCGGCAACAGACCGTAGAGCACCAGCGCCACAATCACCGCTTCGGCACCGTAGCCAAGCGCGGGAACGGCCAGCGCCAGTACCGCCACCGGCGGAAACGTCTGACCAATGGAGGCAAGCTGGCTGACCAGCGGCAGGAACTCCTCGCCGGCGCGGCGTGTGACGCCGACCGCGGCCCCCACACCCAGCGCGATTGCGATGGTCCCGGCCACGGCCACAATCAGCGCGTGCTCGATGAGCAGCGCCAGAAAGCTCTGGCGCGGATAGATGACGGTCTGGCGATCGGGCTCAAGCCATGCAAAGAACGGCTCGAGCCGCGGCAGA
>P_1C_Liq_2_UnCtyDRAFT_1000065_pt1 | contig 13418 bp, 12 predicted proteins | sample Pon1CUnioCityCA_3_FD_10238 | JGI IMG/M metagenome (IMG submission 10238) | reverse complement strand
CCGTCGCCTTCCTCGACCGGCGGGCCCGCAAGGCGTGAGGGATTCCCGGGCCGACTCGAATCTTGCCGGCGGGCCTCGCCGGCCTGAAGATGGCAGGTTTGCCGGGCGCAGCGCCCCTCCCCCCATGGAACCGGAAATTCCCCTGAAGGCCACCGACCTCCGCGGTATCCTCAAGTACGTCCCGCTCTTCCGCGGGGAGACCTTCGTGATCGCGGTCGACGGCAGCGTGGTGGCGGACGCCGGTTTCCGGAGCCTGCTCACCGACCTCGCCGTCCTCCACAGCCTGAACATCCGGCTCGTCCTCGTGCACGGCGTCGGCCAGCAGATCCGCACCCTCTCCACCGAGCGGGACCTCCCGATCACGGACGCCTATGGCGACGGGCCCACCGACGAGGCCACCCTCCAGCTGGCCCTCGACGCCGGGGGCCAGGTGCTGGCGGCGCTCCAGGCCGGGTTCACCGAGCGCGGGATCCCCTGCGCCCTGCCGAACGCCGTCCGCCTGACCGAGCGCGGGATCATCCGGGGCACGGACTACCAGCGGAGCGGGCGCGTGGAAAAGGTGGAGGGCGCGCTGCTCTCCCAGCTCCTCGCGGCCGGGACCACCCCGATCCTCTCCCCGGTCGCCGCCGACCGCTCCGGCCGCCTCCTCCGGGCCAACGCCGACGAGGTGGCCGCCGCGGTGGCCACCAAGCTCGGGGCCTCCAAGCTGATCTTCCTGACCTCCCACACCGGATTGGTCGTCCACGGCGAGCGTCTCACCAACCTGCCCGTCGACCAGCTCGAGCCCCTCCTCGCCGGAGAGGCAACCGGCATGGAGCCGCAGGTGCAGGGGAAGGCGCGGGCGGCCCTCGTGGCCCTGCGGGGGGGGACCCCGCGCGTGCACATCCTCGACGGCCGGGTGCGGGGCGGGCTCCTCACCGAGATCTTCGACAAGGTCGGGCTCGGCACGATGATCCACAGCAACGACTACGAACAGATCCGGCCGGCCGGGCCCGCCGACGCGGAGGCGATCCTCCAGCTGGTCCGCGAGGGGGTGCGGGGGGATGCCCTGCGCGCCCGCGGGGCCGAGGAACTCGCCGGGGAGATCGCCGACTACTTCCTCTACGAAATCGACGGCGGGCTGGTGGCCTGCGCGGCCCTCCACCCGCAGGCGGACGGCCGCAGCGCGGAGCTCGCCTCCGTCTTCGTGCACCCCTCCTACCAGGGTCGCGGGATCGGCTCGCGCCTCGTCGGGTTCGCCGAGAAGCGGGCCTCCGAGCTCGGGCTGGACCGTCTCTACGCCCTGAGCACGCAGAGCTCCCCCTTCTTCCGGGAGGCCTGCGGGTTCACCGAGACCGATGCCGCAACCCTCCCGGAACCCCTGCGCGGCCTGCACGCGACGGCCTGCCGGGGCTCCCGCGTCCTCACCAAGTCCCTTTTTCCCTCATGATGGCCCTCCCCCTCCCCCCGTCGCCGGCGCCCCCCCGGGCTCCCGCCGGCCCTCCCAGACATGCCCGCCGGAGTTTCGCCGGCCGCGAGCGGGAGGACGCATGCACCTGACCGACCTGAACCGACAGGGCGGCATCGGGGCGAACTCCCTCCTCCTCGAGATCGGGCCCTTCCGCGTCCTCGTGGACGCCGGGCTCCACCCCAAGGAAGTCGGCACCGAGGCCCTCCCCGACCTCGCCCGGCTGGACGAGTACGCCCTCGACCTCATCCTCGTCACCCACTGCCACCTCGACCACCTCGGCGGGCTTCCCCTCGTGGCCCGGCGGCATCCCGAGGCGGAGATCTGGCTGTCCTACGAATCGTCCGTACTCGCCCCCCGCATGATGCGGAACTCCATCCGGGTGATGAGCCGCCAGCGCGAGGAGCAGGGCGTCAGCGAGTACCCGCTCTACACCGAGCGGGAGGTCCGCCAGCTCGAGGACCGCTTCCACGCCGTGCCCACCGGGCGGCCGGAGGCCTTCCACCAGCACGGCGAGGAGCTCACCGTGGAGTTCCTCCACGCCGGCCACGTGCCCGGCGCGGTGAGCCTCCGCCTCACCCACGGCGGCCAGAGCGTCCTCTTTTCCGGGGACATCCTCTTCACCGACCAGCGCATCCTGCCCGGGGCCGACCCGAAAGAGGCCGGGCACGCGGACGTGCTCGTGCTGGAGACGACCCGCGGAGCCTCCGCGCGCGAGCCGGGCCAGGACCGGGAGAGCGAGGTGCAGCGCCTCATCGAATCGGTGGCCGCGACCGTCCGGGCCGGCGGCTCCGTCCTCCTCCCGGTCTTTGCCCTCGGCCGCATGCAGGAGATCCTCACGATCCTCGCGGAGGCGGTCCGCCGCCGGCAGATCCCGGAGGTCCCGGTGTACGCCTCCGGACTGGGGATGGACCTCGCCAACTACTTCGACGAGCTCTCGCGGAAGAACCGGCCCCTCCGGTTCCGCCGACAGATCCTGCGGGAGCTGAAGCTGCAGAAGACCCCGCGGGCCATCGAGCCCGGCCGGCCCCCGCCCGGCCCGGCCATCTATGTGGCCAGCAGCGGAATGGTCGTGGAAAACACGCCCTCCTACCAACTGGCCGCGGCCCTCCTCGGGGACCCCGGCAACCTGCTCGCCTTTGTCGGCTACTGCGACCCGGAGGCCCCCGGCTATGCCATCCTCCAGTCGCGTCCCGGGGAGACCCTCCTCTTCGACGCCCTCGACTACACCACCGTGCGGCGGGCCCGGGTGGAGCGCTTCGACCTGAGCGGGCACGCCGACCGGGAGGAACTTCTCGACTACGCGATCCGCGTGAATCCCCACACGGTCGTCCTCAGCCACGGCGACCCGGAGGCGCGCGCCTGGTTCGAGGAGGAACTCTACGCCAGCGTGCTCGATGCCCAAGTGATTGACCCCGAGCCGGGAGTCCGGATTTCCTTGTAATCCCCCGCCCCCCGGTCCCGCCTTCCCCCCACCGCCCGCGCCATGCAGGACTCCCCGCTCCTCCGCACGATCGCCTCGCTGACCGAGTCCCTCGCGGAGCGGCCCTCCTGGGACGAGTACTTCATGGCGACCGCCTTCCTCATTGCCAGCCGGTCCTCCTGCGGCCGCCTGCGGGTGGGCTGCGTGCTCGTCTCCGCCGGCGACCACCCGAACCGGATCATCGCCGCCGGCTACAACGGCTTCCTCCCCGGGGCTCCCCACCGTTCCCGGGTGCGCGACGACCACGAGCAGGGCACGGTCCACGCCGAGCAAAACGCCATCTCGGACGCCGCCCGCCGCGGCATCTCCGTGCAGGGGGCCGTCGCCTACATCACCCACTTCCCCTGCATCCAGTGCGCGAAGTCCCTCGCCTCCTCCGGCATCCGGCACATCAAGTACTACCGGGACTACCGGAACGACCCGTTCGTGACGGAAATCCTTGAAGAGAACGGGATCGTGCTGGAGACTCTCCGCGGTCATGGAGAATCAGCCCCGGTTTGAATCTCTGAGCGGTCTGTCCGGTACCCTGCTGGTGGCGCACCCGACCCTCGAGGACCCCAATTTCGCCCGCACCGTCATCCTCCTGCCGGTCCACTCCGGGGACAACGGCGGCCTCGGGGTGATCCTCAACCGGCCCACCGGAAGCACCCTCGGGGAAATGTTCCCGGACCAGGCCTTCGAGAAGCTGGCCCACATTCGCGTGTTCGAGGGCGGTCCGGTCGACGCCGGCCAGCTCATCCTCACCGCGTGGAAATGGGATGCGGAGGAGAACTCCCACAAGATGTTCTTCGGGATCTCCAGCGAGAACGCCCTCGAGCTCCTCGAGGGCGAGGATCCCGTGACCGTGCGGGCCTACCTCGGCTACGCCGGCTGGAGCGCCGGCCAGCTGGAGGCGGAGCTCGAGGCGAACGCCTGGATCACCCAGCCCATCCGCAGCGAGGTCCTCGAGGAGGAATCGGGCCCGCAGCTCTGGGACCAGCTCACCGAGGAGGGACCCTCCCCCGAAGGCGACCCCGATGGCGACCTGCCCCGGCCCCCCGACGACCTCCACTGGAATTAGAGACTTTTCCCGCCCCACCGTTCCTGCTTGGTTCCCGGGCGCGGGGCCCGAACGCACCCCCAACCACCCCTCTCAACCCTCGCCTTCCACCCACAAGCGACATTCCCATGACCCTGACCTCTCCCCAAATCCTTTCCGACGCGGCCACCCAGGCCCGCGGGCTCGCCATCGACGCGGTGGCCGCCTGCAAGTCCGGCCACCTCGGCCTCCCCCTCGGCGACGCCGAGATCGGGGCCGTCCTCTTCAGCCAGGGCCTGCGCTTCGACCCCGCCCACCCCCACTGGCTGAACCGCGACCGCTTCGTGCTCTCCGCCGGCCACGGCAGCATGTTCCTCTACGCCTGGCTGCACCTGAGCGGGTACGACCTCTCCCTCGAGGAGGTCAGCCGCTTCCGCCAGCTGCACAGCCAGACGCCCGGCCACCCCGAGTTCGGGGAGACGGCCGGGGTCGAGGCGACCACCGGCCCGCTCGGCCAGGGCGTGGGCAACGCCGTCGGCTACGCGATCTCCGGAAAGATGGCGGAGGCCCGCTACAATACCGAGGCCCACCCGATCTTTGACCACCACGTCGTCTGCCTCGCCGGGGACGGCTGCCTGCAGGAGGGCGTCTCCGCGGAGGCCGCCGCCCTCGCCGGCCACCTCGGCCTCGACAATCTGATCCTCCTCTACGACCACAACCTCGTCACCCTCGACGCCATGGCCGAGGTCACCCAGAGCGAGGATACCGCCGCCCGCTTCGCCGCCTACGGCTTCGAGGTGCACGAGGTGGACGGGCAGGACATGGAGGCCTTCGAGCAGGTCTTCGCCCAGGCGAAGGCCGCCCGCAACGGCAAGCCCCACTTCATCGTCTGCAACACCCTCATCGGCAAGGGCATCCCCGAGGTGGCGGGCACGAACAAGGCCCACGGCGAGGCCGGGGTCCCCTACGCGGAGGAGGCCCGCAAGGCCCTCGGGCTCCCCGAGGAGAAATTCTATGTCTCCGCGGAGGTCAGCGCCTTCTTCGCGGAGCGGGCCCGCGAGCGGGCGGACGAGTACGCCGCCTGGGAGAAAGTCTACGCAGCCTGGAAGCAGGAGGTCCCGGAAAAGGCGGCCGAGCTGGAGGCGGCCGTGAACGGGGAGATCCCGGACCCCGCGGATCTCCTTGCGGCCATTCCCGAATTTTCCACGGAAAAACCGCTGGCCACCCGCGCTTCCGGGGGCGAGGCCCTCAACGCCCTCGCCGGGGTGGTGCCCCAGCTCATCAGCGGCAGCGCCGACCTGCACGGATCCACCAAGAACTACCTGAAGGGACTCGGCGACTTCAGCCGGAACGACCGGGCCGGGCGCAACCTGCACTTCGGGATCCGCGAGCACGGCATGGGGGCCATCCTCAACGGGATCGCCTACGACGGCCTCTTCCGCGGATCCGGGGCCACCTTCGCGACCTTCTCCGACTACATGCGGCCCTCCGTCCGCCTGGCGGCCCTCGCCCGCCTGCANGTCTTCTACATCTGGACCCACGACAGCATCGGGGTCGGGGAGGACGGGCCGACCCACCAGCCCGTGGAGATCAACTCCGCCCTCCGCAGCATCCCCCATCTCGATGTCATCCGGCCCGGGGACGCCGAGGAGACCGCCGCCGCCTTCGTGGCCGCCCTCACCCGGCCGGAGGGCCCGACCGCTCTCATCCTCAGTCGCCAGGGCCTGCCCAATCTCGACTCCCCGGCCTCCACCAAGCGCGAGGGCACCCTCCGTGGCGGCTACATCCTCCGCCGGGAGACCGGGCCCCTCGAGACCGTCCTCCTCGCCACCGGCAGCGAGACCCAGCACGTCATGGCTGCGGCCGATGAACTCGGGGCCGGCGTCCGGGTCGTCTCCCTGCCCTGTTTCGAACGCTTCGACCGGCAGGACGAGTCCTACCGCGAGCAGGTCCTCCCCTCCTCCTGCCGCCGCCGGGTGGCCATCGAGGCGGGGATCTCGCTGCCGTGGTACAAGTACGTGGGCCTCGACGGGGCCGTCGTCGCTATCGACCGCTTCGGAATGAGCGCGCCCGGGGGCGAGGTGATGCAGCAGCTCGGGATGACCGCGGCCAAGGTCGTGGAGACGGCCCGGGCGCTCGCCTGAGCTGGCCGGGAGCCCACCCTCCCGTGTCGCCCTCCCCGGTATTGCTCCGCGAGGACGGCCCCACCGGGGCCGTCCTCGGCGACCTCCCCTCCCCCTACCTCGCCGATCCCGCCACCGGACTCCTCCACCTCCCCCGCTTCCTCGCCAAGATCCGCAAGCATCTCGAGGGCACCCTCCCCCGCAGCTACCAGCGGAACTTCCGCAAGGGCTTCGACCGCTTCCTCTGCCTGCACCTCGGCGTGGACCCCGAGGAGGTCGTCGAGGCGGTGCGCGAGGCCACGGCCGCCGGCGAGGGGGAGGAGGGGGTCGACCGTCGGCTCGCCGCCCTTTTCCCCACCGACCGGCGCGCCCCCGCCTGGAATCGCCAGGTCGTCCAGATCGGGATGAGCCCGGAGGGACAGGAGCGCATCCGGGAAATCCTCGCCGACATGGGCGTGCCCGACCGCGAGGACATCCGCTCCTTCGCCGACCTCATCGAGCTGGACGAGGGGCGGATCCCGGGCTTCCTCCCGGAGCCGCCCGCGGGCCGCGCATAAGTTCATTCAGCCCACAGAGTTGGCCTTTCCCGGCTCTCCCGGCCGGCCGGGAGAGCCAGGAAATTCCTGTTGCCAGCCGTCCCCGGGCACAGCAACTTCAAGCCCCGTACAGCCCGCCGGATTGGCCGGCACCCGGGCTCCCTGATTCACAACCCCCGACTCGACTGCCTCCATGTCCGAAACCCTCACGCAAATCCGCAACTTCATGGAATCCATGGGCATCCCCGGCCGGGATGGCTATGACCTCGCCGACTCCCCGAAAAGCTTCCCCGATGGAGCCCACTGGCGGATCGAGGTGGCCGGGGTCGAGCGGGCTTCCACCATGGAAGCGATGCTGAAGGAAGCGGAGAGGCGGAAGGTCGCCATCCACCGGGCCGTGGCCACGGTGGGCGGTTCCACCTACTGCGACAAGGCGGAGCTGCGCGACATGGCCCGGATGGCNGAGGAGGCCGGGATCGAGGTGGTCATGGTGGTCGGCCACCGCAAGGGCTGGGACGCCGGTTCCAAGGAGGCGGCCACGCCCGAGGGCGTCATGCAGGGCATGCGGCTGCGCGGCTCCGACAACATTTCCTACCACATCGCGGACATTCTCCGGAACATCGAGGCCGGCTTCCGCGGCTTTCTCGTCTACGACGAGGGCGTCCTCACCATCCTCGAGAAGATGCGGGCCGACGGGATGATCCCGCCGGAGACGATCTTCAAGTACTCCGTGTTTGGCGGCCAGTGCTCGGCGGCCGGGGCCAAGCTCCTCGAGTCCCTCGGGGCCAGTTCCCTGAACCCCCTCTCCGATGTCTCCCTGCCCATCCTCTCCTCCATCCGCCGGGCGGTCGACCTCCCGCTCGACGTCTACGTGATCATCGTGGACGCCTTCGGCGGCATGTTCCGGGCCTACGAGGCGCCCGAGATCGCCCGGGTGGGCGCGCCGGTCTACTTCAAGATCGAGCCGGGCACCTCGGAGGCGGACATTTACAAGCCGTGGGCCTTCGAGGAGTTCCACGAGAAGCTCATCCGGGAAAAGGTGAAGATCGCCGAGATCCTCGGGGAACTCATGGAGACCCACGCGCCCCAGCTGAAGAGCTCCCCGCAGGGCCCCGCCGACCTCGTCCTCCCCGTCGTTTCCTGAACGGCCGCGGCGCTCTCCGCCCCCCATGCAGCCGCCCTCCGTATTCGCCGTCGCCCAGGCCACCCTCAACGAGGCGGGTCGCCTCGGCGGGATTGACGAGCGCGCCCTCGAGGTGCTCCAGGAACCCAAGCGGATCAACTCCTTCCGCCTGCCCCTGAAGCTCGAGGACGGCTCCTTCCGGGTCTTCCCGGCCCACCGGGTCCACTACAACGACGCCCTCGGCCCCTTTCGCGACGGCACCCGCATCCGGCCGGATCTCACCCTCGACGAGGTGAAGGCGCTCGGGATCTTCATGACGATCAAGCACGCCTGCGCGGACATCCCCGCGGGCGGGGCGAAGGGTGGCATCCAGGCGGACATGGCCGCGCTCTCCCCGCGCGACCGGGAGGCCCTCGTCCGGGCCTACATCCGCCACCTCCAGCCGAAGGGGCCCTGGGTGGATGTGCCGGGGGCCGACATCGGGACCGGGGAGCAGGAAATGTCCTGGATGCTCGACGAGTACGAGCAGATCACCGGCGAGCATTGCCCGGCCGCCCTCAACGACAAGCCCTTCGCCCTCGGCGGCTCGCTCGGGGGGGAGGCCGCCACCGGCCGGGGGGTCTTCCTGGTCCTGCGGGCCGCCGCCGGGGAACGGGGCATGGGCCTGGAGGGACTCACCGCGGCCGTGCAGGGCTTCGGCCAGGTCGGCTCCGAGCTGGCCCAGCAGCTCCACGACGCGGGGGCCCGGGTGGTCGCGGTCAGCGATGTGCACGGCGGGGTCTTCCGGGGCGACGGGCTCGACATCCCGGCCCTGCGCCAGCAGGCGCGCACCCACGGGACGATCGGGAATTTCCCGGGCACCGAACCGATCGACAACGACTCCCTGCTCGCCGCGGAGGTCGACGTGCTCGTACCGGCCGCGGTCCACGACGTGATCCACGAGGGCAACGCCGGCACGGTCCGGGCGAAGCTGGTCGTGGAGGCCGCCAACGGCCCGGTGACCACGGCGGGCGATGCCCTCCTCGCCGAGCGAGGCATCCCGGTGGTCCCGGATGTCATCGCCAACAGCGGGGGCGCCACCGTCTGCCATTTCGAGCGCAGCCAGGGACTCTCCGACGAGTCCTGGGACCTCGAGCGAGTGAACCGCTCCCTCGAGCGCCGCATTCTCGCCGCCCACGCCGCCGCGCGGGACACCGCCGCGGAGACTCCCGGNGCCTCCCTCCGGCACGGCGCCTGGATCCATGCCCTCCGCAAGGTAGAGCGGGCNATGCAGCTGCGCGGCTGGATCTAACCCTTCCCCCTCCTCGCATTCCCCGTTCCCCAGCCCCGTCCTCCTCCCGATGCACTTCCCCCGCGAAGAATTTCTCGAGCGCATCCGCAAGGTGCGGGCGGCCATGCAGGCCCGCGAGCTCGAGCTGCTGGTCGTCGCCGACCCCGCCAACATTCACTACCTCACCGGCTACGACGGCTGGTCCTTCTACACGCCCCAGGTCGTCCTCCTCGACCTCGAGGAGGAGCAGCCCACCTGGATCGGGCGGATCATCGACCGCAACGGCGGTCGGCACACCGCCTGGATCGACGAGGACCACCTCATCGGCTACCCGGACACCCTCATCCACGTCGCCGACAACCATCCCCTCCGTTTCGTCGGTGAATGGATCCGNGGGCGCGGCTGGGGCGGGCGGCGCATCGGGGTGGAAAAGGACGCCTACTACTACACGGTCCGCTGGCACGAGGAACTGCAGCAGGGGCTCGGCCGGGGCGACCTGCACGACGGCGACCTGCTCGTGAACCATGTGCGCGCGGTCAAGTCCGAGCGCGAGATCGCCCTCATGCGGGAGGCCGGCCGCATCGCGGAGAAGGCCATGCAGACGGCCCTCGAGGCGGTGCGCCCGGGCGTGCGGGAGTGCGACGCGGTCGCCGAGATCACCCGCGCGGAGATCCGCGGGCTGCCGGAGGCCGGCGGGGACTACCCGGCCATCGTCCCGATGATGCCGACCGGCGCGAAGACTTCCGCGGCCCACCTCACTTGGACGGACGAGCCCTACCGGGCGGACCAGCCGGTCAACCTCGAGCTCGCCGGTTGCCGCCTCCGCTACCACAGCCCGCTCGCCCGCACCGCCTACCTCGGCAGCCAGCCCCCCGCGGCCCTCGCCGAGCTGGCCGACCGCACGGTGGAAGGCCTTAACACCACTCTCGATGCCATTCGCCCGGGCATGACCTGCGGGGAGGTGGAGGGGGTCTGGCGGGAGTCCATCGCCCGCTTCGGCCTGAAGAAGGAATCCCGTATCGGTTACCCGATCGGGCTGAGCTACCCGCCGGACTGGGGCGAGCGCACCAAGAGCTTCCGGCCGGGCGACCCGAACGTGCTCGCGCCCAACATGACCTTCCACATGATCGCGGGGATGTGGTTCGACGACTACGGCTTCGAGTGCAGCGAGGCCTTCCGGGTCACCGACTCGGGCGTGGAAACCTTCGCCGACTTCCCCCGGCAGCTCTTCCTTCTCGAATAAGGACAACCGCGCTCCCCCGCCCCCGCCCATGCCCTTCCACGCCCGATCCGGCCAGACTTCCTACGGGGAACGGATCGGGATTCTCCTCCTCGACACTCGGACGCCCTTCGTCCACGGGGACATCGGCAACGCCAACACCTACCGCTACCCGGTGCGCTACCGCCGGGTGGACGGGCTCACCGTGGGCCGGATCCTCGCCCACGACCGCGGCTACGAGGAGGCGGTGGTGGAAGCGGCCCGCGAGCTGGAGCGGGAGGGCGTGCGCGCCATCGCCTCGGACTGCGGCTTCCTCGCCCTCTACCAGCAGGCGGTCCAGGAAGCGGTGCAGATCCCGGTGCTCCTTTCCAGTCTGCTCCAGCTCCCCCTGATCGCCTCCCTCCTTCCGCCCGACCAGGCGATCGCCGTGGTCACCGCGGACCGTCGGTCCCTCGACGACACCATCCTCGGCGCGGTGGGGGCGGCCCCCCTCCGCGATCGCCTCGCGGTCGGCGGGCTGGAAACCTGCCCGGGCTTCCGCGAGGCCGCCCTCGACGAGTCCGGCCCGCTCGAGGTGGCCACGCTGCGCCGGGAGGTGGTCGAGCTGGCCACCGGACTCTGCGCGGAGAAAGGTTTTGCCATCGGCGCGATCCTGCTGGAATGTTCCCTGCTCCCGCCCTACAGTGCCGATGTTCAGGAGGCCACCGGACGGCCAGTTTTTGATTTCCTCAGCCTGATCGACTTCGTGGCCGGTGGTTATGACCGGCCCCGTTTTCCCGAGAAACTCGATTGAATGGACCCGGAAGTGAAGGAGCGCATCCGCGCACTCGAGGGCGAACTGGTCGCGCTCCGCCGCGACTTCCACGCGCATCCGGAGCTGGGCTTCGAGGAGTTCCGCACGGCCTCCATCGTCGAGGAGTACCTGCGGCAACTCGGGTTGGCAACGACCCGGGTGGCCGGGACGGGGGTGGTCGCCACGCTGGAGGGAGGTCGGCCGGGACCGGTCCTCCTCCTCCGCGCCGACCTCGACGCCCTCCCCATCCAGGAAGCCAACGAGGTCGACTATGCCTCCACGGTGGACGGGGTCATGCACGCCTGCGGGCACGACGCCCACACGGCCATCCTCCTCGTCGCCGCGAAGGTGCTCGCGGGGATGCGGGAGCAGCTGGAGGGCGCCGTGAAATTCGTCTTCCAGCCCAACGAGGAGATCAACGGGGCCCTCGTCATGGTCCGCGACGGGGTCCTCGAGAATCCCTCGGTCGACGCGGGCTTCGCCCTCCACATCTGGAGCCAGCTGCCCACAGGGGTGGTCGCGGCCACCGCCGGCCCGGTCATGGGAGGNATGGATGTCTTCCACATGACCATCCACGGCCAGGGCGGCCACACGGGATTTCCGGAGGAGGCCCGCGATCCGGTGATCGCGGCGGCCGCCGTNGTGCAGACCTCCCAGGTCGTGCCCACCCGCGAGATCAGCAATCTCGCCCCGACCACGATCATGTTCGGGAAGATCGAGGGCGGCACGAAGAGCAACATCATCCCGGAGGAGGTCCGCCTCGAGGGCACCATCCGCTACCTCTACGACGCCGGCCCGGAGGGCCCGGACCACCCGGTGCAGCGCTTCCAGCGGGTGGCGACCTCCGTCTGCGAGACCTACCGCTGCACGGTCGACTTCCACTTCGTGCGGGAAAACCTGCCCCTCGTGAACAATCCCCGCATGACCAAGCTGGCCCGCCGCGCCGCCGAGCGGGTGGTCGGGGAGGAGCACCTCACCACCATGCAGACGATCGCCAGCGAGGACTTCTCGGAGTTCAGCTCGCGGGTGCCCTGCACCTACCTGTTCGTGGGCTCGGGCAACGCCGCCAAGGCGACCGACATCCCCCACCACAACCCCCATTTCAATATCGACGAGGACGCCCTCCCGGTCGCCGTGGAGGTGTTCGTGGAGACGGTCCTCGAGTACTTCCGGGAGGAGGCCGCGCGCGGCCCCCGGGCTTCTGCCTACCCCAACTCCAATCCGGAGGCGGCGGCGGTTGGCACGTAATCCGCTACCGGAACCGTGCCGACCCCTCCGTCCGCAACCGCAACCCAACCCAACAACGAATGAAGAAAAAGATCATCAGCACCCTTCTGGCGGGCGCCGTCTCCCTCGGGGGACTCCTCTCCGTCTCCGCCAGTGAATACACGGGAGACCGGGTGAAGGCCCGGCTCGCTTCGGAGGAAATTGAGGGCGATTTCATGACGGTCTGGGCGGAACGCTTCGCCGACCACATGAACGAGTGGTCCGACGGCAAGATCGAGATCGAGGTCTACCCCTACGGCACCCTCGGGACCACCGGGGACATCAACGAGCTGGCCCAGCTCGGCGTCGTCGAGTTCGTCTTCTCCGACTATGCCTGGATCAGCGCCTTCGTCCCGCAGGCCCAGGTGCTCGCGCTGAACTACCTCTTCCCCCGGGAACAGGTGCCGCAGGTCCTCGACCACATGATCCAGAACGGGGACTTCTTCCCGCTCCTGCAGAAGCACTTCCGCGACAACGGACTCCTCCCGATGTCCGTCCTCTACGAGGGCTGGCAATGGGTGACCACCAATGACCCGGTAACCAGCCCGGACAGTCTCCGGGGCCAGAAGCTGCGCGTGATGTCCTCCAAGCTTCTCGTCGAGGACTACAAGGCCTACGGGGCCACCCCCACCCCGATGAGCTACGGGGAAGTCTACGGCGCCCTCCAGACGGGCCTGATCGACGGCCAGGTCAACCCGCTCTTCGCGATCTACTCCATGAAATTCTTCGAGAACCAGGAGTACATCACCCAGATGTGGAACGAGCCCTTCCTCGGGATACCCACGGTGAACCTCGACTTCTACAACAACCTCACCCCGGACGCCCAGCAGGAGATGCACAACTTCTGGCAGAACGCGATCATCCCGGCCGGTGAGTGGATCGACGAGCGGAACGCCTCGGACATGGAGAAGATGATGGACGAGAAACCCTCCCTCGAGTTCACCTACCTCACCGACGAGCAGATCCAGCCCTTCGAGGAGCGCGCCAAGCAGGTCTACCCGACCTTCGTGGAAATCGGGGGGAACGGCTCGCAGGAGATCCTCGACGCCGTCCTCGCCGACATCGCCGCCGCCGAGAAGGCCCTCGGCATCGGACAGTAACCCTCACCCAGCGGAGGCACGGGCGGCCGTCCGCGGGGTC
>P_1C_Liq_2_UnCtyDRAFT_1000061_pt1 | contig 13659 bp, 14 predicted proteins | sample Pon1CUnioCityCA_3_FD_10238 | JGI IMG/M metagenome (IMG submission 10238) | reverse complement strand
GCGTCCAGGCCGGTGCCACGGATCGCGAACACCAGCCCCGGCTTGGTGCAGAACTGACCGCAGCCCAGGGTGAACGAGCCGGCAAGGCCGCTGGCGATGGATTCCGGACGCGCTTCCAGGGCACCGGGGAGGATGAAAAGCGGATTGACACTGCCCATTTCGGCATAGACCGGTATGGGGCAGGGGCGCGTCGCCGCGATTTGCTGCAAGGCCAGCCCACCACGCTGGGAGCCGGTGAATCCTACCGCCTGGATGTTCGGGTTGCGCACCAGCGCGGCGCCCAGTTCATGGCCGGCCCCCTGCAGCATTGAGAAAACGCCCCCCGGCAGTCCCAGCTCGGACACGGCGTTTTCAACGGCCCGGGCCGCGATCGCCGAAGTGCCCGGATGGGCGGGGTGTGCCTTGACCACGACCGGGCAGCCGCTCGCTAGCGCCGAGGCGGTGTCGCCGCCGCAGACGGAAAACGCCAGCGGAAAGTTGCTCGCGCCGAAGACGGCCACCGGCCCGAGCGGAATCCGGTACTGGCGAAGGTCCGGCTTTGGGGCCGGTTGACGTTGGGGATCGCCATGATCGATGCGCACCCCAAGAAAGTCGCCGCGGCGAACGACCCGGGCAAAGAGCCGGAGCTGGCCGGTCGTCCGGGCCAGCTCGCCACGAATCCGGGCCTCCGGCAGCGCGGTTTCGGCCCCCGTCCGCTCCACGAAGTCGGCGGCGCTCGCCTCGAGCATGTCGGCAATCCGCTCCAGCAGCCCGGCGCGCAGCTCGAACGATACGCCGGAATAGGCCTCGGCGGCCTGCGCGGCGGCACTGCATGCCTGCGCTATCTCCCCGGGGGTGGCTTCATGGAAAGCCGGCTCGAGCGCATCCCCGGTGACGGCGTTTTCCGCCTGAAACGATGTGCTCCGCTCGGCGCTGTGTCGCCCGGCGATGAATTGATCGGTTGCGATGTCCATAGTCGCCTTCTGTGCTGTTGATTCGCTTCAGGAGTCGATCGAGTGAACCAGGACCCGGCCCGCGGCGAGGTCCCAGAGGGACTGACCGACGCTTTTGAATATCACCGGGCCTTCGCCTGTCGGTCGCTGTCCGTCGACGATGACGGATTCCAGCGTGATCGCGTCCGCCCACTGAAAGGCGCCGGTCTCATGGGCCCGGATCAGGTCACCGGCTTCGTCACGCGCACCTTCCGCGGTGTCGACGATGACTGTGCCTTGTTGGAGGAGGGCCGCCGGGATCTCGGCCATGTGAGGCCGGAATGCCCCCACGGCGGCAACGAAAGTATCCGGCGGCAGTGCCGCCGGCAGGAAGGGCTGGGTCGAGGTGGTGGCGGTGACCACCAGTCGCACGTCCTCCTGCACGGCTCGCGGGTCGTCGATCACCGTGACATTCATGCCCTGTTCGCTCATTTCCGCCGCCAGCGCTTCGGCACGGCGGCGCGTCCGCGAGTGAAGGAATGCCCGCCGGATGCCCAGGCCGTCCCGGAAGGCCTCGAGGTGCGTCCGTGCCTGGGTGCCGGCGCCATAGACCAGAAGCGGTGTATCGGTCCGGGGAGCCAGCCGCTGGGCAGCCAGCAGCGAGACAGCGGCGGTCCGGCGGGCCGAGACGGCACCGCCATCCACCAGGAGCTCGCGCGTGCCGGTGGCGGCATCGAGGATGACCATTTCGCCCTGGATGGTCGGGCGCCCCTGTCCGCTGTTGCGGGGATGCACGGTGACCAGTTTGGTAATGGCGATCTCACCGTCGGTCGCGGGCATCAGCAGGAGTGTGCCGTCTTCCGCCAGGGGCATGAATCCCCGCGGGGGGCAGGCCGTTCGGCCCGCACGGGCCAGCTGCAGAACCGCCGCGCAGGCATCCGCCAGCGACGGGTAGTCGAGGTGTGCGAGTGTCTGTTCCCGATCCAGCTGACGCATGCCTAGGTCACCGAAAAACCGCAGGCCAGGGGGTCCCGGTCGTCAATGAAAATGGTGTTGTAGCCGGTCACCCGGGCCCAGCCGGTGATGCCCGGGCGGATCCCCTGCCGGGGGCCGATGGTCTCCGGGCCCAGCACTTCGCCGGTGAACAGCGTGCCGATGATGCTCTCATGCACGAACCGGTCACCCACCGAGAGCCGGCCGCGGCCATGCAACTGTGCCATGCGGGCCGAGGTCCCGGTTCCGCAGGGCGACCGGTCGATGGCACGGTCACCGTAGAAAACGGCGTTGCGCGCATCGGCAGCCGGATCACGGGCTGGACCGGTCCACATGACGTGCGAGACGCCGCGGATGGTGTCGTCATCCGGATGAACGGGCTCGATCAGGGCATTCAGCCGGCGTCTGACCGCCGGCGACAGGCGCAGGATATCGTCGACGCCGAGGGCGTCCAGCCCGTCGAAACCGGGCTGGGGATCGAATATGGCGTAGAAATTGCCACCATAGGCGATATCACAGCGCAGCGGCCCGAGCCCGGGCACCTCGACTTCGAGGTCCGTGGCCTCCAGCCATGCCGGGACGTTGCGGAGACTCACCGAATCGACGAAGCGGCCGTCGCGCTCATAGCTCACCTCGACGACACCGGCAGGTGTATCGAGTCGGAGTTTCCCGGGCTCGCGGGGGGTGACGAAACCCTCCTCGAGGGCCGTGGTGACCGTGCCGATGGTGCCATGCCCGCACATCGGCAGACATCCGGAGGTTTCGATGAAAAGCACCCCGATATCGCAGTCACTGCGGGTTGGCGCATAGAGGATCGACCCCGACATCATGTCATGGCCCCGCGGCTCGAACATGAGGCCCCGTCGGATCCAGTCGTGGTTGGCAAGGAAGTCCTGCCGGTATTCGCTCAGGCTGGCGCCGGTCAGCTGCGGGCCGCCCCCTGCCACAACCCGGACCGGGTTGCCGCAGGTGTGGCCGTCGACGCAAAGAAAGGTATGGCGCGCCATTGCCTAGATTGCAGGCCGGGTAGCCAGGGCCTTTTCGATGATGGCCGTCGCCTGTTCACGTTCCTGGCCCTCGAGTGGCAGACGGGGCGGGCGCACGGTCTCGCTGCCACGTCCGGCGATCTGCTCGGCAAGCTTGATCATCTGTACCAGTTTGGGATGGGTGTCCATATGCAGCGAGTCCATCATCCAGCGGTAGATGGCCACGGCCTGCGCGATGCGACCGTCCTGCAGGCAATCGTAAATCGCCACACTCTCGCGGGGATAGACATTGGCAAAGCCGGAGACCCAGCCGATGGCACCCACCACCATGCACTCCAGAGCGACGTCATCAACGCCGGACATGATCGCCAGTGCGTCGGCGTCGAGGTTGATGAGGTCGTTGATGCGCCGCGGATCCTCGGAGGATTCCTTGACCGCCACGATGTTCGGTGTCCGGGACAGTTCGACCAGAGCCCCGGGATCGATGTCGATGCCGTAGGAGGCGGGGTTGTTGTAGATCATCGCCGGGAGGCCGCAGGCCCGGGCAACCGTGTCGATATGGGCAATGATCTCCCGGCGGTCGGCCTTGTAGACCATCGCGGGGAGGATCATGACGCCATCGGCGCCGATGGCTTCGACGTCGCGCACATACCTGGACGCCATTTCGGTGGTGTACTCCGCAACGCCGGTGATGACCGGCACCCGACCATGACTGACCTCGCAGGCCGCCCGCATGACGTCGAGTTTCTCCTCGGCGGTGAGCGACGTGTTCTCGCCGCAGGTACCCAGCATGACCAATCCGTGGACGCCGTCGTTGATGAGGTTGTCCACCACGCATCGTGTCGCCTCGAGGTCGAGGCTGAAGTCGGGACGGAACTGCGTGGTGACAGCGGGATAGATACCGCGCCAGTCAGGGGTCATGGAGGTCCTCCTTGTTGTAATGAGGGGGTTTCCCCTCGCGTTTCGTATATTGTATAAAAAGTATCGTTCGGGATAGGGATGGTCAACGACAATGCGTCTGGAGGGGAACGGGGAAAGGCAGACGGTCGCCGGCATGCTGGTGGATGCGCTGCGTGAGCGGATACTCAACCTGGAGTTTCCGGAGGGTGTCCCGCTTCGCCAGGACAGCCTTGCCGCGGAGTTCGGCGTGAGCCGAATACCGCTGCGCGAGGCGCTCCTGCAGCTCGAGGGCGAGGGGCTCGTCACGCAGACCGCGCACAAAGGGTATGCCGTCAGCGTGCTCTCCCTCGAGGAGATCCGCGAGATATTCGATCTCCGCGCCCTGATCGAGGTGGACCTGCTCCAGCGCGCCCTCCCGCATATCACCTCCGAGGACATCGCCTCGGCCCGGGAGGTGCTCCGTCAATTCGACGAGAGCCTCGCCCAGCCCGCTTCGGACGGCCGCTGGGGGCATTTCAACTGGCGCCTGCACAGCACGCTCTATGCGCCGGCGGGCCGTCATCGCAGCATGGATATCCTGCGCAAGCTGCATCGCAACGCCGATCGTTATCTGCGCCTGCAGCTCAATCTCTCCGACCATAACAATGCACGGGCGCGTCAGGAACATGACCGACTGGTCATGCTCTGTGACCATCGTGACAACGCCGAGGCCACAAGATTGCTGGCCGAGCATATCCTGGCCGCCCGCGACGATCTGCTGGAGTTTCTCTCGGCGCGGCGTGGCAAGGGTTGAACAAGGGGAGCTCCGTGAAAATCACCGCCATTAACGTCTACCAGCTTGACCTGCCTCTGCACGAGGGGCGTTATGCCTGGTCGGGCGGCAACAGTGTCGACGTTTTCGACAGCACCATCGTTGAGCTGGAGACCGATGCCGGAATCACCGGGGCCGGCGAGGTCTGCCCCCTGGGACCGGCCTATCTGCCCGCCTATGCCGAGGGTGCCAGAACCGGTCTGCGCGAACTGGCACCGCAGTTGCTGGGAATGGATCCGTGCCGCCCCATGCAGATCAGTGAGTTCATGGACCGGGCCATGCGCGGGCACAACTACGTCAAGTCGCCGCTGGACATCGCCTGCTGGGACATTCTGGGCAAGGTGACCGGACAGCCTGCCTGTCACCTGCTCGGCGGGCGCTACGGCGATGATATCGCCCTGTACCGGGCGATATCCCAGCAGAGCCCGGAGCAGATGGCCGAGCGCTGCCGCCAGTATCAGGCGGAGGGCTACACCAAGTTCCAGCTCAAGGTGGGCGGAGATCCGGACACCGACATCGAGCGCATTCATGCCTGCGCCGCGGTGATGCGTGCCGGCGACACGCTGGTTGCGGATGCCAACACCGGCTGGACCCGGCACGGTGCGATGCGTGTTGCCGCGGCGGTCGCCGGCCTTGATGTGTATATCGAGCAGCCCTGCCCCGAGTACGAGTCCTGCCTGCAGATCCGGCGTGCCACGGCCCGGCCTTTCGTCCTTGACGAGACCATCGACGGGTTCGCGCCCCTCCTGCGTGCGTTATCCGATGGCGCAATGGATGTGGTGAACATCAAGATCGCCAAGGTCGGCGGGCTGACGCGGGCCCACCGGATGCGGGATCTGTGCGTCGAATCGGGCATCGCCATGACCCTGGAAGACACCTGGGGAGGCGATGTCGCAACCGCGGCGATCGCCCATCTGGCCCACTCTACGCCGGAAGCGATGCGCTTCTCGGTTACGGACTTCAACAGCTATGTCACCCGTGATTTCGCGCCGGGCGCACCACGCCGCAGTGGTGGCTGTCTGGCGGCGCCGAATACGCCGGGACTGGGGCTGGAACTGGATTACAGGGTACTGGGCGACCCTGTATGGCGCACTGCAGCATAGTGCGTGCTTGCGCCCGGCGACAGGATCGTCTACACCTGTCAAAGTGTATAAAATTTATATCTGGAGGGATGAGCAGATGAAAAACGGAATGACTGCACTTGCCTCGGCCGTCGCGCTGGGCCTTGGTCTCAGCGGGGCTGTACAGGCCCAGAGCGATCGTATTCTGATCGGTGTCCAGGTGCCCACGACGGGCTCCGAGGCCACCTACGGCCAGGATATGTACAACGCCGCGGAGCTGGCCGCCGAAGAGCTCAACGCGGAGGGCGGCGTCCTCGGCATGGATATCGAACTCATCAATGGCGACTCGGCCTGCGATCCGCAGCAGTCGGTCAATGCCGCCGGTAACCTGGTCTCGCGAGGGGTGCAGGGAATCGTCGGCGGTTACTGCTCCGGGGCGACCATGCCCACGCTGAAGGTGTACGGCGATGAGGGGCTGCCTTTCGTCATCACCGCCTCCAACTCCACCCAGCTTATCCCGGCCAACCCGGGTAACGCCTTCATGATCAACTCCACCGGTGCCGACCAGTCGAAAAAGGCGGTGGATTTCTTCGAGAGCCAGGGCGTCGAGCGTCTGGCCATCATCGACCAGGGCGATTCCTACTCGCAGGACCTCGCGGATCTGACAGCCGACCGGTGGGAGTCCATGGGCCATGAGGTCGTCCGCGAGACTGTCAACAAGGGTGAGCAGGACTTCTCCGCCGTGGTCAGCAACGTGCGCTCCAACGATGTGGACGCAGTCTTCTGGACCGCCTACTACGCCGACGGCGGTCTGCTCATCCGCCAGCTTCGTCAGGGTGGATACCGCGACACCATCGCCGTGGGTGACGGATCCAACTCCCCGCAGCTGTTTGAAATCGCGGGTGGTGCCGCCGAGGGTGTATACGCCTTCTCGAACCCCACGGCCGAGTTCCTGCCGGCCGCGGCCAGCTTTATCGAGAACTACCGCGCCGAGTACGACCAGGATCCGGGTCCCTATGCACCGCTCAACTATGACGGCCTGAAGCTGCTGGCCTGGGCCATGGAGAAAGCCGGCACCACGGATCCGGCGGCAGTGGTCGAGGCGCTCGGTACGGCCGATGGCGAGTCCTGGCTCACCGGCCCGATCTCCTTCACCGACGAGAACACGCTGGCGCGCAGCAACTTCATCATCCTTGAGGGTGAAGACGGCGCCTGGACTTACTTCGAGAACTGATAATGCCGAGAGCCGGTGCCGGCGGGGTTGACCGCGCCGGCACCGGTCAGGTTCAACGCCGGTTACGGGGGGCTCGGCATGCCAGCCTTGGAAACCTTCCTCCAGGCTATCGTCAATGGCCTGGTGCTGGGGTCTTTCTACGCGCTCATTGCGCTCGGTTACACCATGATCTTCGGTGTGATCAAACTGCTCAACTTCGCCCATGGCGATGTGTACATGGTCGGCGCTTTCGTGGGGTTTGGTGCGCTGTCCCTGGTTTCCGGGGTCGTCGGTGCGGGCTGGACCGGACTGTTCATTGCCATCCTTATCTCGATGGTGGCCGTGGGCTTTCTGGGCGTCATCATCCAGCGGGTGGCCTACCAGCCGATGCTCTCCGCGCCCCGGTTATCCATCCTGATCACTGCACTGGCGGTTTCCCTGGTGCTGCAGAACGGCGCACTGAGCCTGACCCACGGGAAGTACACGGCTTTCCGGACCGATCTCGGCTTTGGCGGGTTCGAATTCGGGCGCCTGTTCATCAGCCATCAGGCCATGGTGCTGGTGGCCACGGCGGCCGTGCTGATGATCGCCCTGGAGTTCTTCGTCAGCCGCACCATGTACGGCAGGGCGATGCGGGCGGTCTCCATCGACAAGGACATGTGCCGCCTGATGGGGATCAACGTCAACCGGGTGGTGGCGATTACCTTCCTGATTGGCTCGGCCCTCGCCGCTGCGGCCGGCACCATGGCCGGTGCCTACTACGGCAGCATCTGGTACTTCATGGGCTTTCTGATCGGCCTCAAGGCCTTCACCGCCGCGGTGATTGGCGGTATCGGCAGTATCACGGGGGCCATGCTGGGCGGGTTGATCCTCGGGATGCTCGAATCCTTCGGTACGCAGATCCCCTGGATCGGCAGTGAGTGGAAGGATGTCTTCACCTTCGCGATCCTGATCCTCGTGCTGGTGTTCAAGCCGACCGGTCTGCTCGGCAAGTCAGAAGTGGAGCGGATGTGACCATGATTGACCGGCTCTATGCATATTTCGACAGTCCGCGCCGGCAGACCATCCTGCTGATCGCGATCGTCGTCCTGATGGCACTGGCACCGCTCGTGATGGGGCGTTACATGACGACCATCATGACCAATGCGCTGCTCTACGTGGTCCTCGCTCTGGGGCTCAATGTCGTGGTGGGTTACGCCGGGCTGCTGGATCTCGGGTATGCGGCCTTTTTCGCGGTGGGGGCCTACAGTATTGGTATTCTCACCGTCCAGTTCGACTGGAACTTCTGGCTGGCGATCCCGCCGGCGCTGGTCGCTGCCTGTATCGCCGGGGTCATCATCGGCGGACCAACGCTTCGGTTGAGAAGCGATTACCTGGCCATCGTGACCCTCGGGTTCGGCGAAATCGTGCGGTTCGGTGCCCGCAACCTCGAAATCACCGGGCGGGCCACGGGGCTGTCGAACATCCCGGAGCCGAATTTCTTCGGCTATGTCATCAGCAGCTACGTCGATTTCTATTACATATTCCTGCTGCTGGCGATCGTGGCCGTCATTGCCAGCCATCGCCTCTACCACTCCCGGCTGGGTCGCGCATGGCTCTACGTACGGCATGACGAAGATGCCGCCGAGGCAATGGGCATCAACCGCGTACGGGTCAAGCTCGCCGCCTATGTGACCGGATCCGTGTTCGGGGCCTTCGGCGGGATCTTCTTCGCGGCCAACCTCGGTGCCATTTCCCCCGAGAGCTTCAGCTTCGAGCAGTCGGTGCTGGTCCTGATGGCCGTGATTCTGGGTGGTATGGGCAAGATACCCGGCGTCATTCTCGGGGCTTTCATCATCATCCTCGGTCCCGAGCTGTTGCGTAATCTCGGCGAGCTGCGTCTGCTGCTGTTCGCGGTGGTCATGCTGCTCATCATGCTGCTCCGGCCGAGCGGCATCTGGCCGGAACGGCGTCACTAGCGCAGGGGGAGGAAAGAGATGCTGCTCGATCTGGAACAGGTCACCCTGCGCTTTGCGGGCAACACGGTGCTCGACAAGGTGGATTTCGGTGTCGAGGCGGGCTCGCTGGCCAGTCTCATTGGTCCCAACGGCGCCGGGAAGACCTCGCTTTTCAACTCGATAACCGGTTTCTATCGCCCGCAGGAAGGGCGTATCGAATTCAACGGCGAGCGGATCCTGCGCCGCAAGCCTCACAAGGTCACCCAGTTCGGTATTGCCCGGACCTTCCAGAACGTCCGGCTGTTCCGTGAGATGTCGGTCATGGAAAACGTCATGGCCGGCATGCACTGCCGGACCCGAGCGGGGGCCTTCGGAGCGGTTTTCCGCACCCCCGGGCAACGCGCGGAAGAGCAGTACATTGCCGAGGTGGCGCATGACTGCATGAAGTTCGTGGGCGTCGATGAATACGCCGACCGCCTTGCCACCAACCTCGCCTATGGCTATCAGCGGCTGGTGGAAATCGCCCGGGCGCTTGCGACCCAGCCGCAGCTGATCCTGCTCGATGAACCCGCGGCGGGACTCAACGGGACCGAGAAGGCGGCACTGGTCGAGCTGATCCGCCGTATCCGCGATGAGCGGAATGTGGCCGTGTTGCTGATCGAGCACGATATGGGCCTGGTGATGCAGGTATCCGAACATATCCATGTGCTGGATTACGGGCGCATCATCGCCAAGGGCACGGCTGAGCAGGTCAAGAACGATCCGAAGGTGATCGAGGCCTACCTGGGACAGGAAGACGAGGAGATGGCCCTGTGACTGAGCCAGTGCTTCGGGTCGAACAGGTCGAGTCGTTTTACGGAAAGATCCAGGCGTTGCGCGGGATCGATATCGAGGTGACCCCCGGGCAGATCATCGCGGTGCTGGGCAGCAACGGCGCCGGCAAGACGACAACGCTGAAGACCATCTCGGGCATCGTCCGCGCGCAGATGGGCCGCGTGGTTCTGGACGGCGAGGACATCACCCGCCTGCCGGCCCATGAGATTGCCCGGAAGGGCCTGGTGCACGTGCCCGAGGGACGGCATATCCTCAAGGGGCTGAGCGTGCAGGAAAATCTTGAGCTCGGCAGCTTTACAGTGCGGGACCATGCCCTGCGTCGCGAGCGCCTGGCCGATGTCTTCGAGCGTTTTCCCATCCTCGCCGAGCGGCGCCACCAGGATGGCTCGCTTCTGTCCGGAGGCGAGCAGCAGATGCTGGCGCTGGGCCGGGCGCTCATGCATGGACCGCGTGTTCTGCTCCTGGATGAACCGTCCATGGGGCTGGCGCCCAAGCTGGTCACCCAGACCATGCGCATCGTCAAGCAGTTGAACGAGACCGGGACCACCATCCTNCTGGTGGAGCAGAATGCCCGGCTGGCGCTGAAGATTGCCCATTACGCCTACGTGCTCGAGAACGGCGAGATCTGGAACAAGGGGGAGGCCTCGGCACTCGCCGCCGACGAGAGCATCGTCCAGGCCTACCTGGGCGCCTGAACGGCATCGATGTCGATTGCCGCTGGACAGCCCGCCCCCTCCGTTTCGGTGATCGGGACCGGGCCGGCCGGGGAGGCGGCGATCCGTGGATTGCTCGCACGCGGCGTCCGCGTGACCGTATTCGATGAACAGCCACGCACCGGCGGAAACATCGGCCGCATTCGGACCACGGCGCCAACCACCCCATTGGAGGCGCTGGCGGCGGAAACCCCTGAGCTGAGCCTGCGCTCGGGGACCCGGGTCCTGTCGGTCGAGTCCGATGGNCGCGTCTGGTTCGAGGGCGGGGATGGCGCGGATCAGGCGAGCTTCGATGCCATTGTCCTCGCCTGCGGCGCCTATGACCTGCATGACCCCGTGCCCGGCCTGCCGGCGCGCAGCGTCACGAGTGCGGGCGCCCTGCAGGCGCTGGGCAAGGGGCATGGCATTCTGCCTCGCGGGCGGATTGTCATTGCCGGAAGCGGCCCTTTCCTTACCGTGGTGGCAGCTGGCGTCGTGCGCGCCGGGGGCATGGTCACGCATGTCATTGATCGTCTGCGGCGCAGCGATTACGCACGTCTCGCGCCGTGGGGGCTCGGTATTCCCGGCAACAGTCTCGAATTCATGCGCAAGCGCCGCTGGCTCGCCCGGGCCGGCGTGCCCATACGCTACGGCACAGCGGTGGCCGCCGTGGGCGATGGTGAACTGCTCACCGACGGCGATGAGCGGATTCCCTTTGATCACCTGGGCCTGACCGAGCGTTTCGTTCCGCAGACACAGCTCGCCCGGACGGCAGGCTGCGCTGTCAATTACGACCCGGTCGGTGGTTACTGGGTGGTGGCGACGGATTCGCTCGGGCGCAGCAACCGACCCGGGATCTACGTGATTGGTGAAGGGCAGGGCATCCGCGGCTGGCGGCATGCCCGGCTTTCCGGCGAGCGTGTGGTGCCTGCCGTGCTGAGCGATCTGACGGGCAGGACGGCGAGTCGGCCGAAGGGGCAATGGCAGCGACGCTTTCTGATCGGTTTCGCCCGTGGGCTGGAGCGGGCCCAGTCGCGGCGCGCCCGCCGGGTGCCGGATCAGGACGCGGTCATCTGCGCCTGTGAAGGGGCCCGGGTGCGTGATGTTGATCAAGCGGTNGCGCTGGGTCTCGCGGATCTGTCCTCGATCAAGGTCGTTACCCGTTGTGGGATGGGACCCTGTCAGGGACGCTACTGCGAGNCCCAGGTCAGTGAGCGCATCCGCGCGGCGGGGCTCGAACCGCTCGGCGCNCTCAACCAGCGGGCATTCTCCCGCCCGCTCTCTGTGGCGGAGGTATTGAATGACCCACGTTGACGCCGTCGTGGTCGGCAGTGGGATCATCGGCAGTTTCGTCGCGCTGGCCCTGCATGAGCGCGGCCTTCGACTGATGGTCATCGACCGCGCCGGTCTGGCGCCGGGTACGTCGCGCAGCAGTGACGGCAACCTGCTCTGCTCCGACAAGTCTCCCGGACTCATGCTCGAGCTCTCCCACCGAAGCCTGCAGGCCTGGCACCGTTTTGCCGAGCGTTACGGCAATCATTGTGAGTTCGACCCCAAGGGATCGACCGTGGTGGCACGGTCGCCTGCCGAGGCCGAAGGGCTGGCGGCATTGGTCCGCGCCCAGCAGGCCGAGGGGATCGACTGTCGTTTTCTGGAATCCGGCTGGGAGGCGCTCGAGCCGCATCTGGGGCCTGATACGGTGGCCGTGGGGCACTGGCCCGGGGATGCCCAGGTGCAGCCCATGCTCGCCTGTTACCAGATCGCCCGCGACCTGCGCGAGGCGGGTGTGGAATACCGTTTCTATCAGGCCATCGAGCAACTCGATCCGGCGGATGATCGGGTCGTGGTGACACTCGCCGGAGGGGAGTCGGTGACCGCCGGGCATGTGTGCCTCTGCACGGGCATCTGGACGAACGAGGTGCTGAAGTCGGTCGGGCTTTCCGTGCCGATCGAGCCGCGCAAGGGCCATATCGCCGTGCTGGAGCGAGGCGATGTCGCCGTCAACTCCAAGATCGCCGACTTCGGCTATCAGGCGGCGGCCGAGAGTACCGAAATCGACGGGACGGCGGTGCAGACGGCGGCCATTATCGAGGCCACCCGCAGCGGCACCATCCTGTGTGGTAGCTCGCGGGAGTTCGCGGGGTTTGACATGACGGTCAACATGGAGACGGTGCAGCGGTTGTTGGCCGACTGCGTCGGCGTGGTGCCGGATCTGGCGCGGCTGCGGGTTATCCGCGCCTATGCCGGATTGCGGCCCTTCTCCCGCGACGGACTACCCATTATCGGCTCCTTGCCGGACGCGGAACGCGTCTTGGTGGCGACCGGGCATGAAGGGGCGGGCCACGGGCTGGCGGCGGTGACCGGCGAGATCGTGGCTGCAACACTGGCCGAGGGAGCCACTCATCCCTATGGCGGTCAGTTACATCCGGAGCGCTTCGTATGAGCGGGCAGGGTTTTCGTCCGGTGCGCGATGCCGGCGAGTGGATCACGGTGGCGATCGACGGGGGGCAGCATGAACTGCCGGCCGGCATGAGCGTGCTTGCTGCGCTGCTCTGCGCCGACGCGGTGGCCGATGGCCGTGTGATGCCACCCGACTGGTTCTGCGGCATTGGTCAATGTCAGCGTTGTCGCGTGCGCATCAACGGCCGCGAGGCCATCGCCTGTCAGGCAGTTGTCCGAACGGGAGATGTGATCGAGACGCTGGGAGAGTGGAGCGGCTGACCGGGATCGAACCGGCATCACTGCCTTGGGAGGGCAGCGCTCTACCATTGAGCTACAGCCGCGCAACCCTGACCAGTATCCGGGTTTGGTCAATTTCGGCAAGCCCCATGATGCCTAAGAAAAGCGCGTCTGCGCTATAATGGCGCCATGAACTCTCCGGCATCCGACATCACGATTCGCGTCAATGGCGAGCCTCGTCCCGTGCCTGCGGGCTGCACGCTTGATCAGCTGCTCGCCCGAATGGACATGGCCGGGCAACGCGTGGCCGTTGAACGCAACGAGGACGTCGTGCCGCGTAGTGAATACGCCGCAACCCGGCTTCAGGACGGAGACCGGGTCGAGATCATCCGCGCCATCGGGGGCGGCTGACACAGCAAGAGGCACCATGACAGACCAGGATACCCTTACGATCGCCGGCCGCCACTTTCAGTCGCGGTTGCTTGTCGGTACCGGCAAGTACCGCGATATGGCCGAGACCGGTGAAGCCATTCGAGCCAGCGGCGCACAAATCGTCACCGTGGCCATCCGCCGCACCAACATCGGCCAGAATGCCGATGAGGAAAATCTCCTCGATGTCATTCCGCCGAGTGAGTTTACTAT
>P_1C_Liq_2_UnCtyDRAFT_1000060_pt1 | contig 13880 bp, 12 predicted proteins | sample Pon1CUnioCityCA_3_FD_10238 | JGI IMG/M metagenome (IMG submission 10238) | reverse complement strand
CTCGTCGAGATGGGCCACCAGCCACTCATCCACCGGCTCGGCGAGCAGCAGCACCTCCACGTCGCGCTTGCGGAAGACCTCAAGGTGGGGACTGTTGCGGACCGCGGCCAGACTCTCGCCGGTGAGGTAGTAAATGGATTTCTGCCCCTCACGCATGCGCTGCAGGTAGTCGTCCAACGAAACCGTCTCACCGCCGTCATTATGGGTGGAGTGGAAGCGCAGCAATCCGGCCACCTTCTGGGCGTTGCCCGGATCCTCCACCGGACCTTCCTTGAGGACCGTGCCGAAGGCATCCCAGAAGCGCGCATATCGATCCGCGTCGTCCCGCGCCATGCGCTCGAGCGCATCGAGCACACGCTTGACCGAGGCGCCACGAATCCGGTCGATCAGACGGTTATGCTGCAGCAGCTCGCGCGAGACGTTCAGCGGCAGATCGTCCGAGTCCACCACGCCACGCACGAAACGGAGGTAACGCGGCAGGAGTCGATGCTCGCGGTCCTCCATGATGAACACGCGGCGGACATAAAGCCGCAGACCGTGCCCCGACTCCGGTTCGAAGAGGTCGAACGGGCGCTGGGCGGGGATGAAGAGCAGCGAAGTGTAGGACTGGTTGCCCTCCACCTTGTTGTGCATCCACTCCAGCGGCGGCTCGGTGTCAAAACTCAGCTGCTGGTAGAACTGGCGGTATTCCTCGTCCGTGATCCCGGACTTGGGACGCATCCAGAGCGCCGAGGCCTGATTGACGGTCTCCCACTCGCCCTCGCCGTCCGCCAGTTCAATGGGCAGGGCGATATGGTCGGAGTACCTGCGCACGATCTGGCGCAGACGCGAGCGGTCGAGGAACTCATCCTGGCCTTCGGCCAGATACAGCGTCACCGCGGTTCCCCGCTGCGCCCGCGGGCTGTGCTCCAGAGTGAAGGCACCTTTGCCGTCGGAGCGCCACAGCACGCCATTCTCCGCCGGTTCGCCGGCCCGCCGGGTATGCACACTGACCTCGTCGGCGACGATAAAGGCGGAGTAGAAGCCGACGCCGAACTGACCGATCAGCTGGGCATCCTGCTTCTGGTCACCGGTGAGCGCATCCAGGAAACGCCGTGTGCCCGATCGGGCGATGGTGCCCAGGTTGTCGATCACATCGGTGCGGTTCATGCCGATGCCGTTGTCACTGATCGTGATGCTCCGCGCCTGTTCGTCCACCGACAGGCGGACAACCGGCTCGGGGTCGTCCTCGAACAACGCGGGATCCTGCAGGGCCTCGAACCGCAGCCGGTCGGCGGCATCCGCCGCGTTGGAGACCAGCTCGCGCAGGAAGATCTCGCGGTTGCTGTAGAGGGAATGGATCATGAGGTCCAGCAACTGCCGGACCTCCGCCTGAAACTCGTGAGTCTCGGGGGTCTGTGGCTCGCTCATTGTGTATCCGTTGTCATCCCGTGTCCGACCCCGGTGTGGGGTCGGGTGCCGCGCAATTCAAGATCGTTCAGAACGCCTCGCTTGGGTCAACGCGGCCGCCACGACCAATCTCCGGGATGTCGCGGCCCGGAATATAGTCGCCGGTCACCATCTGCTTGTAGCCCATGCCGGGGCCCACCATGGGATAGACGCCGGCATCGGGATCGATCATCACCTCAAGGAACGCCGGGCCGTCGAACCTGACAAACGCCTCGAGCACCGCCGGCATTTCTTCACGACTGGCGACACGCCGGGCGAACTCGAAGCCGTCGGCCTCGGCGGCCTTGATGAAATCCTTGCGATGCAGCGACTTGTCGCTGCCCGAGAAGCGGTCATCGAAATACAGCTTCTGCCACTGGCGCACCATGCCGTCGCCNTTGTTGTTCAACAACAGGATCTTGACCGGCAGACCATAGGTGGTGACGGTCTCCATCTCGCCCAGATTCATGCGCAGGCTGCCGTCACCGTCGATATCGATGACCAGCTCGTCCGGGTTGGCGAACTGGGCGCCAATGGCGGCCGGCAGACCGAACCCCATGGTTCCCATGGAGCCGGAGGTCATCCACAGCCGTGGCCGACGGAAATCCAGGTACTGGGCCGCCCACATCTGGTGCTGACCCACACCGGTACTGATGATGGCGTCGCCACCGGTGAGTTCGTTGAGCGCGCGCATGACCGCCTGCGGCTGGATGAACGCACCATCCTGCTTGTAATTCATCGGATGGCGCTCTCGCAGGTTGCGGCAATGCGTCGACCAGCGCTGGTAATCGGCGCCGAAATCGATGCTCCGGCCGTATTCCAGCAACTGCCGCATGGCGCTCCCGGCCTCGCCGACGTGCGACCAGTCCACTCGCTTGACCTTGCCGATTTCCGCCGCGTCGATGTCGATATGCGCCACGTGTTCAGCCAGCGGCGCAAACAGCTCGGCCTTGGCGGCCACCCGATCGTCGAATCGGGAGCCGACGGCAATGATGAAGTCACAGTCCTCCACCGCATAGTTCGCATAGGCCGTGCCATGCATCCCCAGCATGTGCAGGTGCAGGTCGTCCGTGGTATCCACTGCACCCAGCCCCATGACGGTACTCACACTGGGGATGCCGTATTCACGGGCGAATGCGGTCACGGCCTCGCCGCCCTCACCGTGAATGGCGCCACCGCCGACGTAGAGCAATGGACGGCTGGATTGCCCCAGCATCTCGAAGAACTGCCGCGCCTTGCGCTCGGAGACCTGCGTCTGACGCAGAGACTCCATGCGCTGACGATAGCCGCGGATGCCCAGCAGACCGCTGCCCCGGAATTCGCCCACCCAGTTCTGGACGTCCTTGGGCAGATCCACCACCACCGGGCCGGGACGGCCCGAGCGGGCCACTTCAAAGGCCGTGCGAATGGTGTCCTCGAGCTGCTCGGGACGGGTCACCAGGAAAACATGCTTGGCGCAGTTGCCCATGATGTTCACGATGGGTGCCTCCTGGAAGGCATCGGTTCCCATGGCGCCACGGGCCACCTGGCCGGTGATCAGCACCACCGGCACGGAATCCGCCATGCAGTCACGGATCGGCGTCACTGTATTGGTGGCGCCCGGACCGGAAGTGACGAGGAAGACACCGACCTTGCCGCTGCTGCGCGCATAACCGGCAGCCATGAACCCGGCACCCTGCTCGTTGGCAGGGACCACCAGACGCACGGGGTCGGCCTCATCGGACCCGCGCTCGCGCTCGTTGTAGCGGAAAATGGCGTCGTAGGTCGGCAGGATCGCCCCACCGCTGTAGCCGAATACGGTGTCGACACCCTCCTGCGCCAGAACCTCGATTACCATCTCGGCCCCGCTCATCTGCTCGCCGGCGCGAGCGTGGCGAGTGGTTGCGGGGCCTGGCGTGCCGGCCTGTGCGGCCTCAACGGAAGGTGCGGCTTCCTGCATGGTCATCATCCTGAAATCAGTGACTTTCGTACGGTTTGATCATACCCAGCCATCGTGCACTGCGACAACCATCAATCCCCCTCATGGCGCGGCTCGAACTGCAGCGCGACGGAATTGATGCAGTAACGCAGGCCGGTGGGCTCGGGTCCGTCCGGAAACACGTGCCCCAGATGGGCATCGCACCGGCCGCAGAGGACCTCGGTCCGGCGCATGCCCAGACTGTTGTCCGATTCGGTATCAATGGGGGCCGCTTCCGCCGGTGCCCAGAAGCTTGGCCAGCCGGAGCCGGAGTCGAATTTCTGTTGACTGTCGAACAGCGGCGCACCGCAGCAGATGCAATGGAACCGGCCATCCCCCTTGAAGTCGTTGTACTCACCGGTAAAGGGAGGCTCGGTGCCCTTCTGTCGCGTCACCCGGTACTGCTCGAGGGTAAGACGCTGCCGCCAGTCGGTTACATCGGGATTACCGTGATCGCTCATAACACTCGGCTCACATGGAATTTGCCCTACAATACCGCGGCCAATCCGCAGCGAGCGAGCCCATGAGCCACAACGACCCGGACAACGAAATCATCCTCATCAACATCTCCGGCAGTGACCGCCCCGGTGTGACGGCCGCGCTCATGGGTATCCTCGCGGAATACGGGGTCCGTGTCCTCGATATCAGTCAGGCCATGGTGCATCAGAATCTTGCCCTCGCCATCCTCATCAAGCTGCCGGCCTCCACCGCCTCGGCGCCGGTGCTCAAGGACCTGCTTTTCGAGGCCCACAAGCTCGAACTGCGCGTACGCTTCCAGCCCGTGACCCCGGCGGAATANCAGCAGTGGGTGCGGAGCGAGGGCCAGACAGCCTATGTGCTGACTCTCCTGGGCCGCCGGGTCACGGCGGCCCAGATCGCCCGAATCGCGGGCGTCACCACCGCCCACGGGCTGAACATCGAAGATATCGTGCGACTGTCTGCCCGCAGCCCGTTGCATGATGACAGCCATGCCAGCCGAGCATGCCTGGAACTGAGTCTGCGCGGCGAGCCGGACGATGCCGACGCGATGAAAGCGGAGTTCCTGTCCATCTCCCGCGAAATGGATGTCGACATCTCCTTCCAGGAGGACAACTTCTATCGGCGCAATCGACGACTGGTGGTCTTCGACATGGACTCGACGCTGATCCGTGAAGAGGTGATCGACGAGCTGGCCCGGGAAGCCGGTGTCGGCGAAGCCGTCTCCGCGGTCACCGAGGCGGCCATGCGTGGCGAGATCGACTTCCGCGAAAGCCTGATGAAACGGGTGGCGCTACTGGAGGGCCTGGAGGAATCGGTCCTGCAGCGGGTCGCGGACCGCCTCACGCTGACCGAGGGCGCGGAGCGCCTGCTCAAGACACTCCAGGTTCTCGGTTATCGTACCGCCGTTATTTCCGGAGGGTTCGAGTTCTTCGGCCACCACCTGAAGTCACGGCTGAATCTGGATACCGTGCACGCCAATCGGCTCGAGCTCCGCGACGGCCGCCTGACCGGACGGGTTCAGGGCGAAATCATCGACGGTGAACGCAAGGCGCTTCTGCTAGGCACGTTGGCGCAGGAGATGGGTGTTGATCTGGCCCAGGTCATCGCTGTCGGCGATGGCGCCAATGATCTGCCCATGCTGCGCATGGCCGGTCTTGGCATCGCCTTTCACGCCAAACCCCTGGTGCAGAAAAATGCCCGCCAGGCGATATCCACTATCGGCCTCGATAGCGTCCTTTACCTGATGGGCATGAACGACGCAGAGAATCCGCACTAGGCGCGGATTCCCCCTCCAGCGTCGCGCGCTCAGGACGCGGTGCGGCTCTTGGCGCGCACCTTCTCCTTGATACGGGCGGCCTTGCCACGGCGCTCGCGCAGGAAGTACAGCTTCGCCCGGCGCACGTCGCCACGACGCTTGACCTTGATGCTCTCGATCAGCGGGCTGTGCAGCTGGAAAACACGCTCCACGCCCTCGCCGTGGGAGACCTTGCGAAGCGTGAACGAGGAATTCAGCCCCCGATTCCGCTTGGCAATGACCACACCCTCGAAAGGCTGGGCACGCTCACGGTTGCCCTCGCGCACCCAGACATTGACCAGGACCGTATCGCCCGGGTTGATGTCGTCCAGCGAGCGCCCGGTCTGCTCGACCTGCTCGCGCTCCAGTTCCTCAATGATGTTGCTCATGCCAGCATCCCTTGTCTTTCAGTTTCCGTGCTCCACCCGATAGGCATCGAGCAGCGCCTGTTCTTCCTCGTCGAGGCCACGCTTGTCCAGCAGATCCGGACGTCGCGCCTGCGTCCGCCCGAGCGCCTGCTGCAAGCGCCAGCGCGCCACGGCCTGGTGGTCGCCACTGGTCAGCACCGCCGGCACGTCACGTCCCGCCACGGTCTCCGGACGGGTGTAATGGGGCCAGTCCAGGAGCCCCTCGGCGAATGCGTCCTGAGCCGCCGACTCGGCATGCCCGAGAACCCCCGGCACCAGCCGGGCCACCGCATCCATCACCNCCATCGCCGGCAGCTCGCCGCCGCTGACGACGTAATCGCCGATCGACAGCCTCGCATCGACCTCCAGCTCGATGAGCCGCTCGTCGATGCCTTCATAGCGCCCACAGAGCAGGATAACCCGCGACTGCTCTGCCAGCGTACCCACACGGCCGCCGTCCAGGGTCGGCCCGTCCGGCGACAGGTAGATCACCGACGCCGGTTCTGATGCCGCCCGTGCTGCCTGGATGGCGTCACGCAGCGGTTCGACTTTCATGACCATGCCCGGGCCGCCGCCGTAGGGACGATCATCGACCGTGCCATGCCGGTCAGTGCTGTAATCCCGAGGGTTCCAGGTGACCAGTTCGACCAGGCCACGCTCAATGGCACGGCCGATGACCCCGTATCCCATGACCGACCGGATCATCTCCGGGAACAGCGTCACGACGTCGAATCGCATTCCCGCTCAGAACNCCGGATCCCAGTCGACCACCATCCGTCCGCCGGATAGATCCACCGATTGTATGTAGAGACCCGGCGCGTAGGGAATCAGTCGCTCCCGCTCCCCTGCCACGACCAGCACATCGTTCGCCCCGGTCTCGATGAGCCCCGTGACCTTCCCCAGCGACTGGCCGGTCAACGTCTCCACGACCAACCCCTGGAGCTCCGCCCAGTAATACTCTCCGGGCGCTTTGGCCGGGAGCTCGCTCCGCGGCACGGTAATACGACTCCCCTGCAGCGTGGCGGCGGCGTCCCGGTCGTCCACTCCAGCCAGTCGAGCAACGAGACCCTTGCCCTGCTGCCGCCCGCTGGCAACTTTGTACTCGCGAACCGAATCCGCCTTTTCGAGGGCCCAGGCCGGATAGTCCAGTATGTTTTCGCGGGGGCGCGTCCACGAATGCAGCTTGACCTCGCCACGAACACCGTGGGCGCCCACAATTTCCCCGAGCACGATGCGGCCCTCGGCGTCACCCGCCGGTGCGCCGCTCACCGCTGTTTCAGGCGCTCTCGGTTTCGGCCGCCGCGCCACGGCGCGCCTGGCGGATGAGCTGGTCGGCCCGCTCGCTCGGCTGAGCACCCTGGGCGAGCCAGTGCTCGGCGCGCTCGAGATCGATGCGCAGGGGCACTTCCTGGCCCGCGGCCACCGGATTGAAGAACCCGAGCCGCTCGATGAAGCGCCCGTCACGCGCATTGCGGCTGTCGGTGACCACGAGGTGGTAGAAGGGGCGCTTTTTCGCGCCGGCGCGCGCTAGACGAATCGTAACCATGTTAATCCCTAATGAGTCCGGCAGACTGATAAACGCACAAGTGTACCCGCGTGTTCAACGCCCGCCAAGCCCCGGTGGCAGGCCGCCACCGGGCGGCATGCCACCNGGCGGGAAACCACCGCCGCCCCCCATCTGGCGCATCATCTTTTTCATGCCACCCTTCTTGAACTGCTTCATCATCTTCTGCATCTGCTTGTGCTGTTTGAGCAGGCGATTGACATCCTGGACCTGCAAACCGCAGCCGTTGGCGATACGCCGCTTGCGCGAGCCATTAATGACATCCGGGCGCTGACGCTCGCCGGGCGTCATGGAGTTGATGATCGCGATCTGACGACGGACCTGACCGTCGTTCATCTGCTGGCTGACCTGCTCGCTCATCTGCCCCATTCCGGGGAGCTTGTCCATCAGCCCCCCCATACCGCCCATCTGGGTCACCTGCTGGAGCTGGGAGCGCATGTCCTCGAGATCAAAGCCCTTGCCCTTCTTGAGCTTGCCGGCCATGCGCTCGGCCTGCTCCCGGTCGACCTTGCGCTCGACTTCCTCCACCAGCGAGAGCACATCACCCATGCCCAGGATGCGCGAGGCCATGCGGTCGGGATAAAAGGGTTCCAGGGCGTCGGTCTTCTCGCCGATACCGATAAACTTGATGGGCTTGCCGGTGATCTGCCGTATCGACAGCGCCGCACCGCCCCGTGCGTCGCCATCCGCCTTGGTCAGAATAACGCCGGTCAGCGGCAATGCCTCGTCGAAGGCATGCGCGGTGTTCGCCGCATCCTGACCCGTCATGCTGTCCACCACGAACAGCGTCTCGACGGGTTCAACCGCATCGTGCACCCGCCGCACCTCGCTCATCATGTCGTCGTCGACGTGGAGCCGCCCGGCGGTATCCACCAACAGCACGTCGTAGTACCCGGTCCGGGCCTGATCCCGGGCCGCCTCGACCGTCGCCACCGGATCGGCATCAGAGTCGGTGGGGTGGAAGTCGATACCGACCTCCTCGGTCAGGCGTTGCAGCTGATCGATGGCTGCCGGTCGATAGACATCCACCGAGACCGCCAGCACCTTCTTGTTCTCGCGCTCCCGGAGCATGCGGCCGAGCTTTGCGGTGCTGGTGGTCTTGCCGGAGCCCTGCAATCCGGCCAGCATCACGACGGCCGGCGGGCGGGTACTGAGGTCGAGGGCGTCATTCTGCTCGCCCATCACCTGGACAAGCTGATCATGGACGATCTTTACAAAGGCCTGACCGGGGGAGAGACTCCGGGTCACCTCCGCGCCCAGCGCCCGCTCACGAACCGCGGCAATGAACTCCTTGACCACCGGCAGGGCCACATCCGCCTCCAGCAACGCCATGCGCACCTCGCGGAGCGTCTCCTGGATGTTTTCCTCGGTGAGCCGGCCCTTGCCCCGCAGGCGCTTGCCGATGGCCTCGAGGCGGTCACTCAGATTATCGAACATGTTGACGGCGACCTCCGCGGTCATCTGTCGAAGCGGACCCCGATTGTATCAGGGCAGCGCCCCTCGACGAGGCCCGAATGGCGCTCGAACGGGGCAGTTTTCTGTGCGATGATCCGGCAACAAGGCTTTCGCGGTAACCGACGCGCAGATGATCCACACCCTCTCCACGCTNATCGCAGTGGCGCTCTACGGCGCCGCCCTGATCACCCTGCTGTCGGGGTTGCGCGGGCGTATCGAGATGCGCCGTGGTGAGCGACTCGCGTTCGGCCTCGCCCTGCCCGCCGTGCTCATTCAGGCGATCCTGCTCTGGCAGGCCGTCTGGACCACCGCGGGGCTCAACCTGTCGCTGTTCAACGCCGCGTCGCTGCTTGGCTGGCTGATGGCCGCCATGCTGCTAGTCGCCGCCATACGCCAGCCGGTCCACAGCCTCGGAGTGGTTGTATTCCCCTTTGCCGCGGTCACCCTCCTGCTGGCGGATCGCTTCGGCACCCCGGGGACCACCATGGTGCCGCTGGGCGAGCCGGTGGACCTGCATGTCATCAGTTCGGTGGCGGCCTATGCGGTGCTCGGCCTGGCCAGTGCCCAGGCGGTCGTCCTCGCCTGGCAGGAGAACGTGCTCCGCCGCCGGCGGGCCGGCGCGGTGCTGGGGCTGCTGCCACCGCTACAGAGCATGGAAGCGCTGCTCTTTCAGCTGCTTGCCATTGGCTTCGTTCTACTCTCCATTTCGCTGGTCACCGGCTGGCTGTTTGTCGACAACCTCTTCGCACAGGACCTGGTGCACAAGACCGTGCTGTCCATGGTGGCCTGGCTGGTTTTCGCCGGCCTGCTCATCGGTCGCCATCAGGCCGGCTGGCGGGGACGGACCGCCATTCGCTGGACCCTGGCGGGAATCCTGCTGCTGGCGCTCGCCTACTTCGGCAGCAAGACCGTCCTCGAACTGATTCTCAGCCGCCCCGCATAGACACCCGTGGACAGCATCCCCCTTCCCCTGCTGTTTGGCATCCTCGGCATTCTGATCGTGCTCTCGGGCGGGTTCTCCAGCTCCGAGACGGCGCTGATGACACTCAACCGCTACCGGCTGCGACACCTGGCCCGGGCCGGTCATCGCGGCGCCCGGCGGGCGGAAAAACTGCTGCAGCGCCCGGACCGGCTGATCGGCATCATCCTGCTCGGCAACAACTTCGTGAACATCGCCGCCTCCTCGATCGCCACGCTGATTGCCCTGCGACTGGGGGGCGAAGGGGCGCTTGCGGCGGCAACCGGACTGCTCACGCTGACGATCCTGATCTTTGCCGAGGTGGCACCCAAGACACTGGCGGCACTGCGCCCGGAGCGTGTCGCCTTTCCGGCGGCCTTTGTGCTCGGCCCGCTCCTGCGCCTCCTCTATCCGCTGGTCTGGCTCACCAACTTCCTGGCGAACGGCCTGCTGCGCGGCCTCGGGGTCAGCCCCGGCGAGGGCGGACAGTCGGCACTCAGCCGCGAGGAGCTGCGCACCGTGGTCAATGAGGCCGGCGCCATGATCCCGCAGCGCCACCAGCGCATGCTGCTCAGCATCCTCGATCTCGACAAGGCCACCGTCGACGACATCATGGTGCCCCGCAACGAAGTGGTCGGAATCGACCTTGGCGATGACTGGTCCCGCATCACCGAGCAGATCGCCGGGTCGGAGTACACCCGGTTACCGGTTTTCGAGGGCGGAATCGACAACATACGCGGCGTGCTACATGTCCGCCGTGTCCTCACCGCCATGCTCGATGGTGAGCTGACCCGCGAGCGCCTGCTCGAGCATGTCCGCGACCCCTACTTCGTACCGGAGAGCACGCCGCTTCATCGTCAGATGCTCAATTTCCAGGCCGAACGTCGGCGCATCGGGCTGGTGGTGGACGAGTACGGGGAATTCCTCGGGCTGGTGACGCTGGAGGATATCCTCGAGGAGATCGTCGGCGAGTTCACCACCGACCCGGCGGAAGCGGTCAGCGACATCCACCGGCAGGCCGACGGCAGCTATCTGGCCGCCGGCAGTGCCAGCGCTCGCGAACTCAAACGCCTGCTGGATTGGGACCTTCCCGGCGACGGGCCCAAGACCCTCAATGGCCTGATCCTTGAGCACCTCGAGACCATTCCGGAATCCGGCACCAGTCTGCTCATCGACGGCCATCCGGTGACGGTCCTGCAGACCGAGGAGAATCGGGTCAAGGTGGCGCGCCTGGAGCGCCGTGTCAGACCCAGAGAGGAATCGCCCGACGACGCCGACTAGGCGATATCCGGCCTAACCCTCGCGGCGCCAGATCGTGCCGTCCGCCTTGTCCTCCAGGATCACGCCTTCACCCAGCAACTGATCGCGGATTGCATCGGCGCGGGCGAAATCCCGCGCCGCACGGGCAGCGGCCCGTTCCGCCACCAGTGCCTCGATCCGTTCGGCGTCGACGGCATTGCCTTCGCCACCCGACTGCAGATAGGTATCCGGAGACTGCCCCAGCAGCCCGAGAATCTCCCCCAGGCTGCGCAGCGTCGCGCCAAGGCTGTCGGCACGCTCCATATCGGCGGCCTCCCGGGCGCGGTTGAGTTCGCGGGCCAGATCAAAGAGTACCGCGAGCGCCAGCGGCGTGTTGAAATCATCATCCATGGCGGCGTGGAACCGCGCACTGAAAGCCGCCCCGGGCGTACCCGGCCTGATGTCGCCGGTCAGGCCGCGCAACGCCGTATAGAGCCGCTCCATTCCCGCTCGCGCCTGGGCGAGGGCATCCGCCGTGTAATTCAGCGGGCTGCGGTAATGGCTGGAGAGCAGAAAATGCCGGACCGTCTCGGCATCGTGGGCGGCGAGCACGTCCCGGACGGTGGTGAAGTTGCCCAGCGACTTCGCCATCTTCTCGTCATCAATCCGGACATGCCCGTTGTGCATCCAGTAGTTGACGAAGTGCTCGCCGGTGGCGGCCTCCGACTGGGCGATCTCGTTTTCGTGATGCGGAAACTTCAGATCCAGGCCACCCCCGTGGATGTCGAAGTGATTGCCCAGGCAATGGGTGGACATGGCCGAGCATTCGATATGCCAGCCCGGTCGTCCGTCGCCCCAGGGCGAGGGCCAGCTTGGCTCGCCCGGTCGGGCGCCCTTCCAGAGCACGAAGTCGGCCGGGTCGCGCTTGTGCTCGCCGGGCTCGATGCGCGCCCCGGCCCGCAGCTCGTCCAGGCGCTTCCCGGACAGCGCGCCGTAATCCGGAAACCGGCTGACGGCGTAATAGACATCGCCGTCGGCCACGTAGGCATACCCCCGTTCGACAAGGCCCTCGATCATGGCGACGATCTCGTCGATATGGCCGGTCGCGCGGGGCTCCTCGTCGGGACGCAGACAACCCAGCGCGTCGGCATCCTCATGCATCGCGCCGATGAAGCGGGTCGTGAGCGAATCGATGGACTCGCCGATTTCCGAGGCACGGCGAATGATCTTGTCATCGATGTCGGTGATGTTGCGGACATAGTGCACCCGGTAGCCCGACTCCCGCAGGTACCGCACCACCATGTCGAAAACCACCATCGCCCGGGCATGCCCGAGATGGCAATAATCGTAGACCGTCATGCCGCAGACATAGAGGCTCACCCGCGGCGGGTCCATGGGCCGGAACGGTTCCTTGGATCCGCTCAGGCTGTTGTGGATTTCAAGCATCCGGTTCGACTCCAGAAGCGGCCACGGCCGCTGCCTTTTGCAGACGTGCCCGGCGGATCTCCGCCGGCATGAGATCGATGATCGCACCCAGCGCCGGCCCCTGACCCAGCCCGGTCAGCGCCAGCCTCAGCGGCTTCATCATTGCCCCGCCGCGTCGGCCGGTGGCGGCCTCCAGCGATGGACGCAGCTGCTGCCAGTCAACGCTGTCGGTGGTCTCCAGCACCCCGGCCACGGTTTCGAAAAACGCCGGACCGGCCTCCCGGAGCGGCGCGGCAGACTCTCCCGGCACGACATCGGCGGCATCAAAAAACCGCCGGGCCCAGTCGTTCAGCTCCGCGGCGAATCGGAGGTTGGGCTGCACCAGCGCCAGGAAGTCGGCCTCGCGGCCCATCGGGACCCGACCGGGTTCGAGCGCCGGCCTTAATGATTCCATCGGCGCCGCGGCCATCGCCAGCGACTGCCAATGGTCCAGCTGGTGATCATCGAAACGGGCCGGGCTGCGACTCAGTGCCGCGGGGTCGAAGTCCGCGGCCAGTTCGGCGGCCGCCCTGAGACGGTCGTCCGGCACCGGATTGCCGAGACGTGCGAGGTAGTTGAGCAACGCCTCCGGTCGGTAACCGGCATCCCGAAGCCCCGCGATCGAGGCATCCCCCCGACGCTTGGATAACGGCGCGCCCTCCGTGTCGACCAACAGCGCCAGATGGCCGTAGGCCGGAACCGGCAGGCCAAGCCGACGCAGCAAGACCTGCTGCCGGGGCGTATTCGAGAGATGATCCTCGCCGCGCAGCACATGGGTGATCCCCATCAGCGCATCGTCCAGGGCGTTGGCGAAAAGGAAGGCGGCGCTGCCATCGGCCCGCAGGATCACCGGATCGCCCAGCTCGCCGGCGCGCACCGACTGCGGCCCTCGAACCAGGTCATGAAAGTCGATCGTTCCCGCATCCGGCATGCGCAACCGGAGCACGGCAGGCTCCCCGGCCGCCCGGCGCGCCGCGGACTGAACGGGATCCAGCCCGGCGCAGTGGCCGTCATAACGGGGGGGTTGACCCGAGCGGCGCTGACGCTCACGCAACGCCGCCAGCCGCGTGGCGGAACAGAAACACGGATAGGCCGCATCGGCGGCAATCAGCCGTTCTGCCGCATCGCTGTAGACCAAGGCGCGGGACGACTGTTGCCAGTCGGCCGGCGCACCGGCGCCGGGCCCCTCGTCCCAGTCCAGCCCGAGCCACTGCAGATCAGCCTGAATGGCGTCGAGCGCGGACGGGTCGTTGCGCCGGGTGTCGCTGTCCTCGATTCGCAGTACGAATGCTCCGGCGTGACGTCTCGCCAGCAACCAGTTGAAAAGGGCCGTACGCATGTTGCCGGCGTGCAGGCGGCCAGTCGGACTGGGCGCAAAGCGGGTCTTCACAGGCGGGATATCCATGGGGCGCATGTTAATGGAAGCCCGACTTGCATGCAGCCGCCGGCCGCGTCATCTTGCCGGCATGCAGACGTTCAGCTTCAACACGAACCGGGCACCGGTTCTGTTCATCGCCGATCTCCACCTCGACCCGGCACGGCCCGATGCCATGGAGGCGTTCCTGGCCTTCGCCGACGGGCCGGCCCGCAGGGCCGCCGCCCTTTTCATTCTCGGCGATCTGTTCGAGGCCTGG
>P_1C_Liq_2_UnCtyDRAFT_1000052_pt1 | contig 14956 bp, 13 predicted proteins | sample Pon1CUnioCityCA_3_FD_10238 | JGI IMG/M metagenome (IMG submission 10238) | reverse complement strand
CCACCAGTGCGCCGGCGGCCGAGGCTCCGGCGGCGGCGGTGCCGGCCGGTGAGCGCGAGGAACGCCGGGTACCCATGACCCGTCTGCGCCAGCGTATCGCCGAGCGCCTTGTGCAGGCGCAGCAGAATGCGGCCATGCTGACCACATTCAATGAAGTGAACATGCAGCCGGTGATGGATCTGCGCGGGCGGCACAAGGACTCCTTCCTCAAGGCCCACGACACCAAGCTGGGCTTCATGTCGTTTTTCGTGAAGGCGGCCGTCGAGGCGCTCAAGCGTTATCCCGCGGTCAATGCTTCGATTGACGGGACGGACATCCTCTACCACGGCTACTACGACATCGGCATTGCCGTATCCACCGACCGGGGCCTCATGGTGCCGGTGCTGCGTGATGCCGATCAGCTGTCATTCGCCGAGATCGAGGCGGCAATCGCCGACTTCGGCCAGCGTGCCCAGCAGGGCAGGATCGAAATCGAAGAGCTGACCGGCGGTACGTTTACCATCACCAATGGCGGTATCTTCGGCTCGCTGGTCTCCACACCGATTCTCAACCCGCCGCAGAGCGGCATTCTGGGGATGCACAAGATCCAGGAACGTCCCATGGCGGAGAACGGCCAGGTTGTGGTCCGGCCCATGATGTACCTCGCCCATTCCTATGACCATCGGATCATCGATGGCAAGGAGGCGGTGCAGTTCCTGGTCACTATCAAGGACATGCTTGAAGACCCGGCGCGTCTGCTGCTCGAGGTCTGATCCAACAGAATTCAGGAGTCATCATGGCGAATTCCTACGACGTCATTGTTATCGGAGCCGGCCCCGCCGGGTATGTCGGTGCCATTCGCTGTGCGCAGCTTGGCATGAGCGTGGCGGTCATCGACGAGTACCGGCGCAAGGATGGTGAGGCGGCACTGGGCGGAACATGCCTGAACGTCGGCTGCATCCCCTCCAAGGCGCTGCTTGATTCCTCCGAGCATTACCACCGAGTGCAGTCGGAGCTTGCCGGGCACGGCATCCGGGTGGAAGGCACCACCCTCGATGTCCCGCAGATGATCAAGCGCAAGGACAAGGTGGTGGCCGACCTCACCGGAGGTATCAAGCAGCTTTTCAAGGCCAATCGCATCGAGTGGCTGCAAGGCCACGGCAAGCTGCTTGCCGAACGGCAGGTCGAATTCACGCCCCACAAGGGCAAGGCCAAGACGCTGACCACGGATAACGTCATTCTGGCCACCGGTTCCCGGCCCATCGAGATCGGTGCAGCGCCGCTGGATGGTGACCGGATCGTCGACTCGGCGGGTGCCCAGGAATTCCAGGAGGTGCCCAAGCGTCTGGGTGTCATCGGCGCCGGCGTGATTGGCCTGGAAATGGGCAGCGTCTGGAACCGGCTGGGATCCAAGGTCGTGCTGCTGGAAGCCCAGGAGGAATTCCTCTCACCGGTGGATCAGCAGGTCTCCCGGGAGGCACGCAAGCTGTTCGAGAAGCAGGGCCTCGACATCAAGCTGGGCTGCCGGGTGACCGGAACCCGCAAGGGCAAGACCGTCAGCGTCCACTATGAGGACAGTGAGGGTAAGCAGAATCTGCAGGTGGATCGACTGATCGTCTCGGTCGGGCGGCGCCCCAACACCGATGGACTGTCCTCCGAGGATGCCGATCTGCTGACTGACGAGCGCGGTTATGTGCACGTCAACGATTACTGCGAGACCAACATTCCCGGCGTCTATGCAGTGGGTGATGTCGTGCGCGGGCCCATGCTGGCGCACAAGGGCTCGGAAGAGGGCGTCATGGTGGCCGAGCGAATCGCCGGTCATGCCGGGCATGTCAACTACGAGACGATCCCGTGGGTCATCTACACCGACCCCGAAATCGCCTGGGTGGGGCGTACGGAGAGCCAGCTCAAGGCCGCCGGAACCCCCTATCGGAGTGGCACATTCGGATTCGCGGCCACCGGTCGTGCCCGTGCCATGGATCGCGCCGACGGCATGGTCAAGATCATTGCCCATGCCGAGACGGATCGAATCCTCGGCGTTCACATGGTGGGGCCGCAGACCAGCGAGCTGATCGCGGAGGCAACGCTGGCCATGGAATACGAGGCCAGTGCCGAGGATCTCGCGCGCACCATTCATGCGCATCCCACCCTGTCGGAAGCGGTCCACGAGGCCGCTCTCGCAGTCGGGAAGCGCGCGATTCACAAAGCCAACTAACGTTAATGGACAGGGCCACATAAGTGGCCCTTTTCATGTCGGCCAAGGGAGGAGACGATGGCGGAAAACACCGCAGGGCTCAGAGGGATTACGGCAGGCGAAACCGCGCTCTGTACCGTCGGACAGGCGGGCACAGGGCTGACCTATCGCGGTTATGACATTCATGATCTTGCCCAGCATGCAGAGTTCGAGGAAGTCGCCTATCTGCTGCTCCACGGGCATCTGCCCAACCGCAGCGAACTGGCCGCCTACCGGGAGCGGCTGCAGTCGCTGCGGACCCTGCCGGAGGCGCTTCGCGAGGTGCTCGAGCGGATACCGGCCGACGCCCATCCAATGGATGTCATGCGCACCGGCTGTTCCATGCTCGGCAATCTCGAAACCGAAGCCGACTTCAGTGAGCAGGACTGGCACATCGATCGGATGCTTGCCACTTTCCCGGCGATCATCACCTACTGGTATCGCTACAGCCACGACGGCGTGCGTATCGATACCGACAGCGACGAGGCCAGCATCGGGGGGCATTTCCTGCGGCTGCTGCTCGGCAAGCGCCCGGATCCGATGCATGTGCAGGTGATGCACGCCTCGCTCATCCTCTACGCCGAGCATGAGTTCAACGCCTCCACCTTCACGGCGCGGACCTGCGCATCGACGCTGTCGGATATCCACTCCTGCATCACGGCCGCCATCGGCACGCTGCGCGGGCCGCTTCACGGTGGCGCCAACGAGGCGGCGATGGCCATGATCGAGCCCTGGCAGACGCCGGACGAGGCTGAGCGCGAGCTGCTCGGCATGCTCGAGCGCAAGGAAAAGATCATGGGCTTCGGCCATGCGGTCTACCGCAAGAGTGATCCGCGCAACGCCATTATCAAGGAATGGTCGCGGAAGCTCGCCGAGCAGGTGGGCGATGCCCGGCTCTATCCGGTCTCCGAGCGTGTCGAGGCGGTCATGGCGCGGGAGAAGGGTCTGTTCTGCAATGCTGATTTCTTCCATGCCAGTGCCTATCACTTCATGGGCATCCCCACGCCGCTGTTCACCCCGATTTTCGTCATGTCGCGTCTCAGTGGCTGGGCAGCGCACGTCAAGGAACAGCGGGCGAACAATCGCATCATCCGGCCCAGCGCCGACTACACCGGCCCCGAGCTTCAGACCTGGGTGCCCATCGAGGAGAGAGGTTGAATCATGAGTGACGTGCGAGTGCGAAGCGCCGAGCGGCCCGAGCCGGATGCCCTGCTGCGGGAGCTGGCGGATTATATGACCGGTACGGCCATTGAATCCGACGAGGCCTACAGCACGGCCCGCTATTGTCTGATGGACACCCTGGCCTGCGGCATGCTGGCCCTCGAGTATCCGGCCTGCACCAAGCTGCTCGGTCCGGTGGTCGATGGCGCCGACATGCCGGGTGGCGCCCGGGTCCCGGGGACGCCTTTTCAGCTCGACCCCGTGCAGGCGGCTTTCAACATTGGCGCGATGGTCCGCTGGCTCGACTTCAATGACACCTGGCTGGCGGCAGAATGGGGTCATCCTTCCGACAACCTCGGCGCCATCCTGGCGCTGGCGGATTGGCAGGCCCGCAAGGCGATGGCCGAGGGTCGGGAGCCGCCGGTGATGCGTGATGTGCTGACGGCCATGATCCGGGCGCACGAAATCCAGGGCGTCATCGCGCTGGAGAACAGCTTCAACCGCGTCGGCCTGGACCATGTCCTCCTGGTTCGTCTTGCATCGGCCTGTGTCAGCACCGGCCTGCTGGGCGGGAGTCACGAGGATGTCATGACAGTGGCCAGTCATGCGCTGCTGGATGGCGGCGCGTTGCGAGCCTATCGTCATGCACCGCAGGCCGGGCCCCGGAAGAGCTGGGCGGCCGGTGATGCGTCCTCGCGCGGGCTGCGCCTGGCGCTGATCACCCGGACCGGCGAGATCGGCTATCCGGCGGCCCTTTCGGCACCCACCTGGGGTTTCCAGGACGTGCTCTTCAAGGGCGAGGAAGTGAACCTGGCGCAGCCGCTCGGCAGCTATGTGATGGAGAATGTGCTCTTCAAGATCAGCTTCCCTGCCGAGTTCCATGCCCAGACGGCCGCCGAGGCCGCCATGACGCTGCACCCGGAGGTCGCCGGGCGGATCGACGAGATCGAGAAGGTTGTCATCGAGACTCAGGAAGCCGGCGTGCGCATCATCGACAAGACCGGCGCCCTCAACAATCCGGCCGATCGGGATCACTGCATCCAGTACATGGTTGCGATCCCGCTGATCTTTGGCCGCCTGACCGCCGCCGATTACGAGGATGATGTGGCGGCGGATCCGCGTATCGACGACCTGCGTGAACGGATGGAGGTGGTTGAGAACCCGGTGTTCTCCGACGAGTACCTGGATCCGGCCAAGCGGGCCATCGGCAACGCCGTTCAGATCTTCTTCAAGGATGGCAGCCACACCGAGCGCGTCGCCGTGGATTACCCCATCGGTCATCGTCGGCGCCGTGACGAGGGGATTCCCGAGCTGGTCGGCAAGTTCGAGCGGGCCCTGGCGACGCGATTCGCGCCGCGTCAGGCGCAGCGTATCGAGGCCGCCTGCGGCGATCAGAACCGACTCGAGTCCATGCCGGTGAACGAATTTATGGACCTGTGGGTGCAGTGACGGCATCCTCGCCGTCATGAACATCTGGATCGGCAAGATTCTCGGGGCCGTCTTCGGCGGCATGGCCGGCGGATGGGTGGGCGCACTCATCGGCCTCATCATCGGCAACTTCTTTGACCGCGCCCTCGCCCGCAAGGGCGGGGGTGGTCTGGGTGCCGCTTTCGGCGGCGGTGCGGGCCATCGGCAGATGGTCCATGCCGCCTTCTTCCGCAGTGCCTTCGTGGTCATGGGCCATGTCTGCAAGGCCGATGGCCGGGTGACCGAGGCGGAGATCCGCGTCGCCGAACAGGTCATGGCACGGATGGATCTCAACGCCACCCAGCGCGAGGAGGCCATCAGCTACTTCCGTGCCGGTCGCGATGGCGAGGCCGACCTAGAGCAGACCCTCCAGGAGTTTCGGCGTTACTGCCGGGGGCACCTGCAGCTGGTGCGCCTGTTCCTGGAAATCCAGATCCAGGCGGCTCTGGCGGATGGTCAGTTCGATGATGCCGAGCGGGCCGTTCTGCGCCGCATCGCGTTGGGTCTTGGCCTTTCCGAGGCCGATTACGCGCGGCTCGAGACCATGATGGGCGGGCAGGCGGCGAATCAGACCGGCACCGAGTCGGAGCTGGAGTCCGCCTATGACACGCTCGGGGTCTCGGCCGATGCCAGCGACGCCGAGGTCAAGAAGGCCTGGCGCAGACTCATGAGCGAGCATCACCCGGACAAACTGGTGGCCAAGGGGCTGCCCGAGGAAATGATGCGCATCGCCAAGGAGCGGGCCCAGGAGATCCAGGCGGCCTACGACAGCATCAAGGCATCGCGCGGAATGCGCTGAACCTCTCCCTCCACTCAACAGTCTCAAACCCAATGATGAAAATTCGCAATACACGGGATGGCTGGGGCGCCGGTGCCCAGCTGCTGCATTGGCTGATCGCCGCCGGCATCGCCACGGCGATGCTGCTGGGCTGGATTATGGTCAACCTGCCCAACAGTGCCACCAAGTTCGAGCTCTATGCCCTGCACAAGAGCCTGGGGATCACCATCCTCGCGCTGGTGCTGCTCCGGATTGTATGGCGCTGGATCAACATGGTCCCCGATATGCCGGGTACACTGTCACCGCGGGAGCAGAAGCTCGCCGGCGCAGGGCATATGGCGCTTTATGCGCTGATGCTGCTCATGCCGCTGTCAGGCTATGTGCTGAATTCCGCGGCAAACTTCCCGCTCAACGTCTTCGGGCTGGTGCAGATCCCCAATCTGACGCCCGAAAGCGAGACGCTGGCGGAGGTGGCGAGCGTCATGCATCTCACTTTTTTCTGGGTGCTTGCCGCCGTTCTGGTGGCGCATATTGGCGCTGCCCTTCGGCATCACTTCGTGCTTCACGATGACGTGCTGCGTCGCATGCTCCCGGTCCGCCGCCGCTGATCAGAAGGAGTGAAGGATGTTTCGATCGACGAGCAGTTCAGCAGGCCGGTTTTTCCTTGGTCTCGGGCTGGGTGTCATCGCCTCGGCGCTACCGATGCTGGCGTCGTCGGCCGCGACCGGCTGGGAAATCGTGCATGACGAGAGTCGCCTCGGTTTCGAGGCCACACAGCAAGGCGGGCGTTTCGAGGGCCGGTTCGAGGATTTCAGGGCGGACATGCGATTTTCGGCGGATGATCTCGCCATGAGCCGCTTCGACGTCACCGTCGCGACGGGCAGCATCAACACCGGCAGCAGCCAGCGTGATTCCAACCTCCCGGATGCTGAATGGTTCGACACGGACGCTTTTCCCGAGGCCTATTACGTGACGCGGGAGATCCGTGCCACTACCGACGGCTACGAGGCGGTTGGCGATCTGACGATTCGGGACAACACCCACGAGGTGGTTCTGCCCTTCACCTGGCAGACCGAGGGCGACCGGGCCGAGATGAATGGCGCAGTCACCATTGACCGGGTTCGTTTCGGCGTCGGCCAGGGCGAATGGCGCGATCCATCCGTTGCCGGCCACGAGGTAAAGGTTGTCGTCGATCTGACGCTGGAGCGCTGATCAGCGGAACAGCCGGATACGGTAGCCCACCTCGCGACGCTCACCAGCGGCCAGGTCCAGCTGCCGACTGAGGCCGACAGGGGTGCGCTGCCAGTCGTCCTCGCCCTCCTCGATGGTCCAGCCGCCATCAATCCGCTCAATCAGGTTAATGCGGTGATCAATGCGGTCGCGGTTGTGGAGTTCGATGCGCCAGGCGATATCGATCTCCCCCTCGCCCTCGTCACGATAGGCGGCCTGCACTCGACGCACTGTGACCGCATCGCTGCCACCGCCGATGACGGCGGGCGTGCCATCGATGGTCGTGGCGAAGCGTCCCTCGCCCAGGGGTCGGGGCGGGTTGTCGGCTGTCACGAGGGTGACCGGCGTGTCCGCGCCGGGCGGGTGTTCGAGGCCCTCGAGTTCCAGCAGGTACTGTACGGCGGTGCGCCAGGGTGATTCGGCGGGCAGATCGCCACGCGCCTGCGTGATCAGCGATTGTTTGACGTCGACTTGGGTCGGTGGCTCGGGCCGAATACGCAGGAGGGTGTTGGGCGGCCATGGTCCCTGTGCCTGCAGGCGAGTCATGCCGTCACCATTGAGGGCAACCGAAAGCCCCGCGTTGCCAAGGTCGGCACCGGTCCTGTTCTCCAGGGTGACGGCGGCAGTCAGCCGAGGCCATGCGTCCTGATCCCCGACGGGCAGGGCCAGCCGGTAGTCCAGTCCACGGTTCAGTTCATCGACGAGATAGGTCAGGGTCAAACGCCGGCTGCCGCCGGCCTCGACGAACAGATCGGCCTCCCAGGCCGATGCATCCCGACTGATCCGGCTGATGCGTGCCGGCTCCGCGGGCCCATCCAGGTGCCAATGCAGGCTCAGGTCACGCAGGGTTCGGGGCAGGTCGCGAATACGGATCCGGTTACGGCCGGCCAGCAGTGCCACCTCGCGCTGATCCACCACCAGGGCCGGGCCGTCGGCCGGTACCCGCAACTGCAGGCTGAGGCGGTCGTCAGCGGTGCTCGTCAAGGCATCCGTACCGGCCTCCAGGGGCATGGCCTCCAGTGCCTGTTCGCCATCCGTGGCGGGGGAGGGATCGGCGGCCTGCTGGGCCGGGGCGGACGGGATACCGACCGCGAGCAGCAGCACGGCGAGGGCATAACGGATCATCAATCTATTGACTCCCTTTGGTCAGAGGCCGAACAGCCAGGCGAACAGCGGCACGAGAAGCGCCGTCAATGCGCCGTTCAGGCCCATGCCCAGGCCTGCATACGCCCCGGCCTGGTTACTGTGCTGAAACGCCCGGGCGGTGGCAATGCCGTGCGCCGTGACGCCCATGGCGAATCCCTTGACGGCCGGATCCCGCTCGCCAAGAAGGCGTAGCAGCGGGATGCCGGCCACGGCGCCGGTGATTCCGCTGAGCATCACGAACACGGCGGCAAGGGCCGCCTCGCCGCCCAGCTTCTCCGCGACGCCCATGGCAATCGGCGTCGTCGCCGATTTGGGCATCAGTGACATCAGGGTCGACGGGCCGAGACCCAGCCCAAGGCCCAGCACCACTGTGCTGGCGATGGCCGTCACCGAACCCGCCAGCAGGGCGATGCTCAGTGGCAGCCACTGGCGTCGCAGCCGATGAATCTGGGCATACAGCGGAACAGCCAGTAGCACCGTGGCGGGCCCGAGCAGGAAATGCACGTACTGGCCCCCCTCGAAGTAGGTGTCGTAGTCCGTACCCGTGGCGAGGAGTAACAGCACGACAAGCGTGATCGAGACCAGCACGGGATTGAGCAGAGGGAAGCCGCCGGAGCGCAGGAAAAGCTGCTGGGCCACTACGTAGGCCGAAACGGTGACCGCCAGCCAGAGAAGGGGTTGTTCGGCGAGGTAGACCCAGATCTGAAACAGACCATCCATCAGGAATCTTCCCGGTTCATGCGTCGTATGAGGAATTTCAGGGTAAATGCCGTCACGACGATGGTGAGCATCGTGCTGATGATGATTGTCACCAACACCGGCAACCAGTTGTCGGCGAGCAGGGCCAGGTAGCTGATCACCCCGGCGCCGGCGGGGATGAACAGCAGCGAGAGGTGATTCAGCAGGCCGGTCGCCAGTGCCTGCAGCGGTTTGGGCGGCCCCCCCTGGAAGATCACGATCACGAGCAGCAGGAGCATGCCGATAACCGGCCCCGGGACGGGTATGCCGAGCGCCCGGACCAGGGCCTCGCCGGCGAGCTGGAGCAGGAGGACCAGCGCGATGAAGGCGGGGATCACGATATTCCCTCCAGCAGTCGGTCGCGAGCCTCGTTAAGCCTTGCCGCCAGGTAATCGGTGCCGCCCCGGTCCGGGTGAAGCCGTTGCATGAGCCGCCGATGGGCGGCCAGGATCGCCTCGCGGTCGGCGTCCGGCGTAATACCCAGCAGTTCCGCCGCCTCTTCACGACTCATGCGGCCGTCCGCGCGGGCCGCGCGGCTGCCCCCGGGGCCATTCCCATCCGCCGATGCGGTCCGCCCATGCCCCGTGAGCCGCGCGATCCAGGGCAGGAATCGCAGCAGCGAGGCGAGTCGCCAGATGAAGGGTAGCGCCGCGCTCACGGCCGCAAAGATCCAGTTGAGACGCCCGGTGGCGGCGAGCGCGATGGCGACCACGGCGACCGAGCCCAGCACGAACATCGGCGCCCTCGCCCTCAGCCAACCCCGGAATCGCGAAGAGAGCATGAAGGCGAGGAACAGCACCAGCAGGATCGCGCTGAACAGGCGGATCATGGCGGATCATCCGTTGAGGTTAGCCCGGACGGATCCGGTGTCGACTCCTGATGACCGGTGGCGGATGCCCGCAGGGCCTCACAGCGAACCCGCCAGCGCTCCAGCCGTTGTTCGTAGAGGTCGAACACGCAGGGATCGCAACCACTGCCGCAGCACTCATCCAGATCCGGCTCGCGGGGCGGAGGAGGAAACTCGTTGTCTCGACGCATCGCAGAGCTATCCCGTGACGAAGGCATGGGCATGTCGCAGCAGGACCGCGATGACGGCCGCCACCGGCAGCGCCAGCAGGACCCCGGCAAAGCCGAAAAGCTGGCCGCCGGCGAGCACCGCGAAAATGACGACCACTGGATGCAGGCCGATGCGATCGCCCACGAACAGTGGGGTGAACACCGCGGATTCCAGCACCTGTCCGGCGCCGTAGACGACCCAGACAAGGAGCAGCGGAATCAACCACTCGTTGAACTGAAAGAGGGTGGCGACGCTCGCCGCGGCAATGCCCACGATAAACCCCAGGTAGGGTACCACCGCGGCCAGTCCGGACAGCAGACCGATCAGAAGACCGAGCTGAACGCCGACCAGCCATAGCCCCAGGCCGTAGAAAATGCCGAGACTGATCATCACCAGCAGCTGGCCGCGCAGGAAGGCTCCGACCACTTCGTCGCATTCCCGCGCCAGGCTGGCGGCGGTCTCCCGCCAGGTCGGCGGCAGGGTGTCCAGCGCGGCTGCGAGTACCCGATCCCAGTCGCGAAGGAGGTAGAAAGCCACCACCGGTACCAGCGCGAGGCTGGCGAGGGCGCCGGCCAGGGCGAGGCCCGAGCGTGTCAGTCGCTGGATCAGCTCGGCCGCGACGTTGCCCGTGGACTGCCAGTGCTCCGAGATCGCGGTGCGCAGGGCGGCAAGGTCGAACGTGGCCGGATCGACACCGAGGGTCTGCTGCAGCCAGGGGATCGCCTCCGACTGCGCCCACTCGAGCATGGCCGGCAGCTGCGCCTGCAGCATATTGATCTGGCGGCCGATGAGTGGAATGAACATCAGGACCACCGCCGCGGTCAGCGCTGTCAGTCCCAGGAAGACGACGCTGACGGCCAGGGTGCGATTGAGTCCCAGGCGCTGCAGCCGGCGGGTGAGCGGATCACCCAGATAGGCGAGCAGTGCACCGGCCAGGAATGGCGTCAGGATCGGACGCAACCAGTAGATCAGGAAACCCGCCAGAACCAGGAGTGCCAGCCCGAGTCCGCTTCGGTAAATGCGCATTGCATCGTTCATACCCGCGAGGATAGCCCAGCATGGGCGGTGACGCAGCCGGGGGGCTACATCCTGAGGGGATTCGCGATAAGGTAGGGCAAGAACGCGAATACCAACGGGGGAAATGGTGTGCGCAATCCCAATCGCGTCCTGATCTGGATCGTCGTTTTCCTGGCCGCTGTCGCCGCGGTCGGCGGAATGCTTCTGCAACCGCTCAGTGATGCTTTTCTCGCCAATCCGATCTTCAATGGCATGATCCTGGCCGTGCTCTTCATCGGCCTGGTCATCAACTGCCGTCAGGTCCTGGTGCTGAAACCCGAAGTGGACTGGGTGGAGCGTTTCCGTCATGCCGAGGAGGGTGATGCGCCGTCGCTCCCGGGCACCCGCCTGCTCGGCTCCATGGCCCGTATGCTCACCGGGCGGCGTGGCGACCGGTTCAGCCTCTCGGCCATGTCCATGCGGACGGTGCTGGATGGCATCCGCACTCGGCTGGATGAGTCCCGGGACATCTCGCGCTATCTCATCGGACTGCTGGTCTTCCTCGGGCTGCTGGGGACTTTCTGGGGCCTGCTCGACACCCTTCGCGCGGTTGGTTCGGTGATCGCGAACCTCAGCGTCGACGGCGCCGATGCCGGGCAGATCTTTGCCGATCTCCGGGATGGCCTGCAGGCACCGCTGACCGGGATGGGCACCGCCTTCAGTTCGTCGCTCTTCGGGCTTGCCGGTGCCCTCGTCCTGGGCTTCGTGGATCTGCAGGCTTCCCATGCCCAGAATGGCTTCTACAACGATCTGGAGGAATGGCTATCCGGTCAGACGCGGCTGTCCAGTGGCGCCCTCGGGGGCGACGGCGAGGGCTCGGTGCCCGCCTATATCCAGGCACTGCTCGAGAATACAGCGGACAGTCTCGACAAGCTCCAGCGGATCATGGCGCGTGGTGACGAGGAGCGGCGCAGTGTGGATGCGCGCATCATCGAGCTGACCGAGGAGGTATCGCGGCTGGCCGAGCAGTCCCATACGGAGCAGCGCGGATTGATCGGGCTCACCCGGACCCAGTCGGAGTTGCAGGGCGTGCTCGGCCGGTTGGCCGATGTGAGCGAAACGCGTGGCAGCCAGGACACCGAGCAGATCGAGCAACTGCGGGCCATGGCCCAGGGCCTGCAGGAGCTCCGTCAGGAGCTGGTGGCCGATCGCGAGCGCTTGATGAATGAGCTGCGGGATGAAATGAGGCTGCTGACGCGAACCGTTTCGCACCTCGGCAACGGCGGCACGGACTGACCTTCTGATGCTCGGGAGCAGTCGCCGCAACCGATCGTCGGTGAATATCTGGCCGGGGTTCGTGGATGCCCTGGCCACCATACTGCTCGCTTTCGTCTTCGTGCTGCTACTGTTCGTCGTGGCGCAGCTCTATCTCAGCACCCAGCTTTCGGACCGTAACCAGGCACTGGAGTCGCTGCGTGCCGAGCTCTCGGACATGGCTGATGCCCTTTCCATGGAGCGTACCCAGCGGGCCCGGCTCGAGGAGCAGGTGTCCGATCTTTACGCGGAACTGCATGCCACGCTTTCCCAGCGCGATGAGGCCCGGGAGGCGCTCGAGCTGACGCAGGAGGAGCTCGCCGCGGCCCGCGAGCGCATCGCTATTGGCGAGTCCGATCTGGAGGCCAGCCTGCTGGAGATCGCCACGCTGCAGCAGGAGATCTCGGCCCTGCGGGCGGTGCGGGACGACCTGGAATCGCAGGTCGGGGACCTGGTCAATCGCCTTGAGCAGACGGAAACCGATCTGGCCGATACACGCACCGAACTCGGGGCGCTGCGCGATCGCAACCGCGAGCTGCAGGCGGCGCTCGCGGATGCCGAGGAGCGCACCCTGCTCGCCCAGGAGGAGATCGAGGCGCGGGAGATGCGGATCCGTGACCTGGTGGCGGAGATCGAGGACCGCCAGCAGGCGCTTGAGCAGGAGGCACAGCTGACCGCCGATGCCGAGGCCCGGATCGAGGCGCTGCGTCGCCAGATTCGGGCGCTGCGCGACCAGATCAGCGCGCTTGCCGAGGCACTGCGGGTTGAAGAGGACACTGTCGCCCAGCAACGCACGCGCATCGATACGCTGGTGGAGCGGCTTAACGTGGCCCTCGCCGAGGAGGTGCAGGAGCTCTCCAGCTATCGTTCGGAGTTCTTCGGCCGGCTTCGCGAGGTGCTTGGCGATATCGAGGAAATCGAGATCGTGGGTGACCGGTTCCGCTTCCAGTCCGAGCTTTTCTTCGAGACCGCCTCCGCGGAAATCGGCCCGGGTGGCGAGGAACGACTCGAGCAGGTCGCCAGCATCCTCCAGCGGGTGGCCGATCGCATTCCGCCGGAAATCGACTGGGTGCTGCAGGTGGAGGGACACACTGACCGGCGCCCGATCAGTACGCCGGAATTTCCCTCCAACTGGCAGCTCTCCACGGCCCGCGCCCAGTCCATCCTCGATTTCCTGATCGATCAGGGTGTGCCGCCGGATCGGCTGGCGGCAGTAGGCTACGGCCAATACCAGCCCATTGCCGAGGGTGACAGTCCCGAGGCGCTGGCTCGGAACCGGCGCATCGAGCTGCGCCTGAGCAACCGTTAGCCGGAGACGTGCGCCGCCCGACCCGCCTCGGACGCTTTATCTACCTGCTGCTGGGCATCACGGTGTGTCTGCCCGCGGGCGCCGTCGTGGTGACCGACGGGGATGCCGTTAATCTGAATTCCCATGTCGAGTATCTGGAGGACCCGGGTGGCCGGCTGACCCTCGAGGCGGTGAGCAGCGGGCGCTATGCCGATCGCTTCCGGTCGCACGACGACAGCGCCGCACTCAACTTCGGGCTGAGCGACTCCGTCTGGTGGCTGCGCCTGGAGCTGGAGTCACTGGCCCCGGAGGCGACCGACTACCTGCTGGAGGTGGGTTACTTCGGCCTGGTGAATGTGCGCTTCTATCCGCCGGGCGGGCCCGAGCTGCGCACTGGATACAACGAGGCGGTGGACGACCGGCCATTGCCCCATCGACACTTCCTGTTTCCGGTCACGCTGCGGGCGGATACGGCCCAGACCTATTACCTGCGGGTGGCGTCCAACGGCTCGGTGACCGTGCCGCTGACCCTGTGGAAGCCCGAGGCCTTTGTCATTGCGGACCGGCTGCAGCTGGCCGCGCTGATGATCTATTTCGGCGTGCTCCTCGGCCTGCTGCTCTATAACCTCTTCCTGTTCTTTTCGCTGCGCGAGCGGCAGTACGCACTCTATTGCGCCTTCCTGCTCTTCGTCGGCGTTGCCATGACGGTTCACAACGGTTTCCGGGCCTATCTGCTGCTGCTCTGGCCGGGCTGGCCCGACACCCTGGGCACCAACAGCCTGTTCGCGCTTGCCGGTATCTTCGGCATCCTGTTCGTGCGCGATTTTCTCGCCNCCCGCCGCGAGCAGCCTCGACTGGATGGCGTATTGCTGGCACTGGCGGGNGNTTTTCTGGCGATTGCCTTTTTGCCGGTATTCCAGATGCCGGTGCGTGTGGGGTCGGCGGCCATTAGCGTCGCAGGGAGTCTGACCGGTCCCCTTCTGCTGCTGATCAGTTTCCGTAGCTGGCGCCGTGGGCATCCGGGCGCCCGTTATCTCCTGCTGGCCTGGGCTTTCCTGCTCGTCGCGGTCTTTATCCAGGCGCTGCGCAATTTCGCGCTGATACCCACTACATTTGTTACCGGCAACCTTTTGCAGATCGGGTCGCTACTGGAAATGCTGCTGCTGTCCTTTGCATTGGCCGACCGGATCCAGACGGAACGTCGTGGTCGTGAAAGCGCGCAAATGGAGGCCCTGCAGGCGGAACGCCAGTTGGTGGAAGGGCTGCGGGCGTCCGAGCAGCGCCTGGAGGGCATGGTCGAGCAGCGTACCCGCGACCTGGAAGAGGCGCTGGAACGGGAGCGGGCGATGCTCGATCAGTACGTGGAGTTCGCGGGCCTGATATCCCATGAATTTCGCAATCCCCTGGCCGTGATTGCCGGTCAGGCCCAGGTCGCACGGATGGAGCGGGACCGCGAGGTGGGGGAGCCGCTCAAGCGCTTTGAAGCAATCGAAGAGGCCGCAGGGCGGCTGCAGCTGCTGTTCGAACAGTGGCTCGAGAGCGATCGGCTGACCAAGGGGGATTCGG
>P_1C_Liq_2_UnCtyDRAFT_1000042_pt1 | contig 16379 bp, 14 predicted proteins | sample Pon1CUnioCityCA_3_FD_10238 | JGI IMG/M metagenome (IMG submission 10238) | reverse complement strand
GGCCGCCGCCGCCAAGTTCGCCGAAAAGAGCGAGTTCCCTCCGGTCTCCTCGATCACCGAGGACGTCTACTGGGAGAGCGACCAACCCGAGCGCACCAGCGGCGGACGGCTCTTTTTCTAGGAAACTGCCACGGTTCTCGAAAACTCCCACCGCCCCTCCCGCCCCTCCCGTCCTTTCGAAGCTTTTCCCGTCCTTCCCGCCATGCCCGAGATCACCTACCGCCAGGCCATCAACGACGCCCTCGCCGAGGAAATCGAGCGCGACGAGAATGTCTTCGTCATGGGCGAGGAGGTCGCCCAGTACAACGGCGCCTACAAGGTGACCGAAGGCCTGTACGACCGCTTCGGGGAGGACCGCATCAAGGACACCCCGATCAGCGAGGCCGGCTTCATCGGCATGGGCATTGGGGCCTCCATGCTCGGCCTACGCCCGGTGATGGAGTTGATGTTCTGGAGTTTCTCCTACGTCGCCTTCGACCAGATCGTGAACAATGCGGCGATGGTCCGCTACATGTCCGGCGGGCTCACCCACGTACCCATCGTGATCCGCGGTCCCGCCAACGGGGGCACCAACGTCGGGGCCACCCATTCCCACACCCCCGAGAATTTCATGGCCCACACGCCCGGGCTCAAGGTCGTCTGCCCGGCGACCCCCTACGACGCCAAGGGTCTCCTGAAGACGGCCATCCGCGACAACGACCCCGTCTACGTCATGGAAAACACCCTCCTCTACGGGAACAAGGGGGAGGTCCCCACCGAGGAGTACACCATCCCGCTCGGCCACGCCCAGGTACTCCGCGAGGGCCGCGATGTCTCCCTCATCGGGCACGGCCGCTCCATCCTCACCGCCCTCGAGGCGGCCGGGCATCTCGCCGGGGAGGGCATCGAGGCCGAAGTCGTCGACCTGCGCTCCCTCCGGCCGCTCGACATTGACACGGTCCTCGCCTCCGTCGCCCGCACCCACCGGGTCGTCCTCGTCGACGAGAACAAGCCCTTCTGCGGGGTGAGCGCGCAGGTCTCGCACATGATCCAGGAGGAGGCCTTTGACGAGCTGGACGCCCCCATCCGGCGGGTCACCTCCCTCGACGCCCCCGCCATCTACTCGGACCCGCTCGAGCGGGAACAGCTTCCCAACCCACGCCGGATTCAAGAGGCCGTGCAGCAAGTGCTCGAGGACGCCCCGCGCGCCGCCGGCTGACCGACCTTTTTTCTCGCTCCCTCCCCAACCCGAGGAACCAAAGAACCATGGCCGAGATCATCGAAATGCCGAAACTCAGCGACACCATGACGAGCGGTACGCTCGTGAAGTGGCTGAAGAAGGAGGGGGACACGGTTACCAACGGCGACAAGCTGGCCGAGGTGGAGACGGATAAGGCCACCATGGAGCTGGAAAATTTCGAGGACGGCGTCCTCCTCCGCCACTATGTCGGTGAGGGGGAGGAAGTGGAGATCGGCCGACCGGTCTGCGCCATCGGCGAGGAGGGCGAGGAAGCCCCGGACGCCGCCGGCGGTGGGGAAGGCGGCCCCTCGGAGGCCGCTGCGGGCGAAGAGACCGCTGGAAAGGAAGCGGCCTCCCCCGCCGTGGAAGCGGCCCCGGAATCCCCGCTGATCCCGGCGGAGCCCGCTGCGGAGACCACCGCCTCCACGGGCCGCCGCAAAATCTCCCCGCTCGCCCGCAAGCTGGCCGAGGAGCACGGTATCGACCCGGCCCGCCTCACCGGCAGCGGCACCAACGGCCGGATCGTGAAGGCCGATGTGGAGAAGGCGGTGGCGGAAGGAGTTCCGGCGGCGAGCGCGGAGCCCGCTCCCGCTTCCGCCCCCACCGCTCCCGCCCGGGAATCGGTGCGGGAGATCGGGCCACCCCCGGCACCCGCGCCGACCCCGGTGCCGCAGCTGGAGAGCCGGGAGGAACCCGTCTCCAACATGCGGGCGACCATTGCCCGCCGCCTCCTTGAGTCGAAGACCACCATTCCCCACTACTACCTCGAGATCGAGGTGGACATGGGCCCCCTCCTCGACCTGCGCCAGTCCATCAACGCCGGCCTCGCCGACCTTCCCCCCGAGCAGGGCGGGGCCCGGTTCACCGTCAACCACTTCTTCCTGAAGGCCTGCGCCGAGGCCATCCGGCGGGCCCCCGCGATCAACTCCACCTGGGCGGGGGACAAGGTGATCCGGCACGGGGAGGTACACCTCGCTTTCGCCGTGGCCGTGGACGAAGGGTTGGTCACCCCGGTCATCCGCGAGGCCGACCGCAAGGGCCTGCGCCAGATCGCCATGGAGGCGAACGAACTGACCGGGAAGGCCCGCCAGAAAAAGCTGACCCCGGCGGAGATGAGCGATTCCACCTTTACGCTGACGAATCTCGGCATGTTCGGGATCACCTCCTTCTTCGGGATCATCAACCCGCCGAACGCGGCGATCCTCTCCATCGGGGCCACCGTGGAGAAACCGGTGGTGGTCGACGGCGCCCTCGCCGTCGGCCGCCGGACCACCCTCGGACTGAGCGCGGACCACCGGGTCGTCGACGGGGCCGTCGGCGCCTCCTTCCTGCAGGCGCTGCAGACCGTCCTCGAGTCGCCCTCCGTCCTCCTCGTCTAGGGAGCGAGGTCCTCCTCACCATCAATGCTCGCGGAGCGGTTGGCAGGGGATCTCGAAGCCCAGCGCGAGTACGCCGCCGTCCGGCGGGAAGAACTCGCCGCGCGGATGGCCGCCCATGGGGACCGGGCGGCCCGCCTCGGCTCCCTCCTCACCGAGGAGCTCGAACCGCGGGGCAAACGGATCCGGCCGGCTCTCCTCCTCGGGGCCTACCGGGTCTTTTCCGGGGGAAAGACGCCTCCCCCGCCGGTGCAGGCCCTCGCCCACGCCCTCGAAACCTTTCACGCCTTTGTCCTCGTCCACGACGACGTCATCGACGGCTCGGATCGCCGGCGGGACCGCCCCACCCTCCACCGGAGGCTCGAGCAGGAGGCGGACCTTCCCTCCGCCGAGGCCGGCAGCATCGCCATCGTCCTCGGCAACATCCTCCACGGCCACGCCATCGACACCCTCGCCCGGGCGGGATTTCCCGGTGAGGCCCTCGCCGGCTTCCTCGCCGATTTCGCCGCCGTCACCGTGGACACCGGCACCGGGGAGGCCCTTGAGCTGGAGAGTCTCCCGCGCCCCCTCCGCGAGGTGAGCCGCGCGGAGATCGAACGGATCTACGAGCTGAAGACGAGTCGCTACACCGTCGAGCTCCCCCTCTGGTTCGGGGCGCGGGCCGCGGGCGCGCCGGAATCCGTCCGGCCNGCGCTGCACGCNCTCGCCCTCACCGTGGGGGAAGCCTTCCAGCTGGAGAACGACCTGCACGAGGCGACCCTGCAAGGNGAGGCCTTCCTCGCCCGGGCCTACGATTTCCAGGCGGGGGTGAAGACGCTTTTCCTCCGGCTGCTCCTCGAGCGCCTCCCGCGGGCGGGCCGGGAGGAGCTGGAGGCCCTCCTCTCCCATTCCCCCTGGGGTCGGGAGGAGCTGGAGTACTGGCACCGCCTGCTCGCCGGATCGGGACTGGTGCCCGAGCTTCGCGAGCGGATCGGGGAGCAGTTCCGGCAGGCCCGCGGGGCGATCACCGCGGACTCCCGGCTGAACGCCGCCCAGCGCGAGGGGCTCGGCGCGCTCACCGATTATCTGGCCGCCCACCGCCAGCACTCCGAGGCCCCGCTCACCCCTCCCCCCACACCGGCCGTATCGCCCGGGAAGACCCCCGCTGGCTAGAGCCGGCGGATCCCTCGCCGCTGCGCGGCCTTGTGCAGTTTCAGGAAAAGGAGGGCGGTGGTGAGGACGTCGCCGGAGGCACTGTGGCGCGCCTCGGGGGTGATCCCGTAGGCGCGGGCGAGTACGTCGAGGCTCTGCAGGGGACGCTCCCGGCCCTGGAATCCCCCGAGGACAGGATCGCGGAGACGGGCCGCCAACTGGCCGGTGTCGACCACCTCGTTGAGGAGGGTGAAGCCGTAGCGCGCGGCGAAGAAGCGGTCGAGGCAGGCCTTGTCGAAGGAGATGTGGTGCCCGACGATCCGGTCGGTCCCGAGGAGGGCGAGGCTGCGCCGGGCAAACTCCCCGGGCTCCACCCCCGCGGCCACCTCGCTCCGCACGACCTGGTGAATCTCCACGGCGGTCAGGTCCTCGCCGCCGGGATCGCGGAGGGTCCCCTCGAAGAGGTCCCCGAACCGAAGGACGCCGTCCTCGATCCGGAGGAGGGCGAAGGAGAGGATGCGGGCCCCCTCCCGCACCAGCCCGCTGGTCTCGAGGTCGAGAACGGTGAAGCCCGCGGGCTCCGGCCAGCCGCCGCGCCAGAGGTCGAGGTAGGCCTGCACAAACGCGGGCGCCTCCGGTACTTCCGGGACGCGCGGTTTCCGACGCCACCAGGCGGGCATGGTCAGTTCGGCTTGATCAGGCTCTGGAGCTCGCCGATCGGTCCAAAGGCGTCCTTGAGGACGCGCTTTTCGAGGGGGCTGAGCTCGTTCGGGTCGATGTAGCGCCCGTCGTCGCCGTGGCGGTAGCCCTGTTCGGCGCGCAGCCGCAGGAAGATCTCGTAGGCCTCGGCCCCCTCCTCCACGCGCTCGCGCAGGTCCGCGTTCGCCTCGGCCACCCGGTGAAAGCGCTCCACGGTGCTGGAGGGATACACGGTGCCCTCCTGCAGGGAGAGAAGACGGGCGGCGTTCGCGAGGGGCATCATCGCGCGCAGTTTGATGTCGAAGGTGTTGGCGTGCTCCCCGGACTTCTCGAGGAGGAAGCCCTTGAAAAAACCGAGGGGGGGCGGGTTCTTCAGGGCGTTCAGGGCGAGGAAGCCGGAAAAGCTGCGCCGCCGCTGGAAATTCCGGCTGATGACCTCNTGGAGCTGCACGCCGAGGTCCCCGTTCCCGTAGAAGGGCATGAGGTCGAAGAAAATCGTCGCGTGGAGCAGGGAGCGCTCCAGCGGGGTCTCCATCCACGACTCAAAGAGTTGCTCCCACTCGTAGACCGTCTTGATCCACTCGGGGTTGGAGGCCTGCACGCCCGCCCGGTCCTCGTGGAAACCACAGGCCACGAGGTTGCGGTAGGTGACCGCGGCCAGCCGCTGGGCCTCCTCCCGCAGGTGGCCCTTGCCCCCGGCAAGGACGAGGCCGGCGTCAAAATCGGTGGGGAGGACTTGCTCCGCCCGGGCCACGCTGCCCACTGCCAACCAGCAGAAGTCCTCCGGGGTCAGCTTGGGGCGGACTTCCTCGAAGGCGAAGTGGAGCGCGCGGTCGAGCAACTGTCGGTTGAAGCCCTCGGCAAGGTGGCAGATGTGCCGGATGGGTTGGTCCGCCTCCACGAGTTGCCGGATGAACCGCCGCACCCGGCCGACCGCCTCGGCCAGTTCGTCCACCCGCTGCGCCCGCTGGAGGGCCTTGAGGAGGACCGCCGGACTGTTCCCGGTCTCGAGGAGGAGGTCGTGGTCGGTGAAGACCCCAGTCACCGCGGTGCGGTCCGTGCCATCCCGGGTGATGCAGAGGTGCTGGATGCCCTCCCGCACCATCTGCAAGAGGTAGGTGTCCACGCTCTCGCCAGCGGGCGCGCAGAGGACGGGGCTGCGCATGATGGCCGAGACCGGCCGGTTCAGCGGCACCTCGCCGGTCACCACCGTATTCCGCAGGTCGGAGTTGGTGACAATGCCGCGGGGCAGCCCGTCCGTCTCCGCCAGGATCATCGACCCGATCCCGTGCTCCCGCATGATCCGGGCCACTTCCTGCAGGGAGGTATTCGGCCGGCAGGTGATCGGGGCCTTGAAATCGGTGAGGGTGCGGGTGCCGGCGTCCCGGTAACTGCCCTGCTTGATCTGGCCGAAATCCCGGTTGATCTCCGCGAGACGGCGCTGGCGCCGGCCGGGGCCGGACTGCGCGTCGCTGAAGAAGAAGTGCAGGAGGACGGGATAATCCCCCATGAGGCTGCGCAGCTCGACCGCTGGCAGGCGCAGGAGGAGGGCCTCCCCGGACACACGGGCGGTGCCTAGGTAATGGCCATCCCCGAGGAGGGCCGTACCACCGAAGATCTCCCCCTCCGAACAGCGGTCGGCGAGGCTGCCATCGGCAGCGAGGATGTCGACCTGGCCCTTGCGGACGAGGAAGATGCGGTCGAGCGGAGCCTGGCCCGTCTCGAAGAGCTCCTCCCCGTCCTCGTGATAGCTCAGCCCGGCGGACCGGGCGAGGGAGGTGAGCGCCTCGGTGGAGAGGTGGTCAAAGGGCGAAACTCCCCGCAGGAAGTCGACGATCCGGCCGGCAATGGATTCAGCCTCGAGCTCCTCGCTCTCCCGAGTCATGAGGTGGCGGGAGCGGGTGGGTGCGGGGCCGGACTCATTACCCTCCAATCGTACTGTCTTGCTGCGGAAAACACCAGCCCGCGCCGGGGATCGGACCCGGGGGGAACGGGGCAGCCGCCGGGAGGGCGACTGCCCCGCACGCGGGAGGGGAGGGGCAAGAAGGGCGCTGGTCTCAGGAGGAGCGGGGCACCCGCACGTCCTCGACCATCTGCTTGATGTGCTCGGGAGTGGGGGCGGTCGCCCGGCTCACGAGGTAGGCGACCACGAAGTTGATGGCCGCGCCGATCGCCCCGAAGCCGCCCGTGCTGATCCCGAAGAGCCAGTAATCGGGGGTGTCCGGGAAGACGTTCGTGCCGGGGATGAAGAACCAACCCTTGTAGAGGAAGATGTACAGGAGGGTGCTGAGCAGGCCCGCCAGCATCCCGGCGATGGCTCCCTGCTTGTTGAGGCTCTTCATGAAGATCCCCATGAGGAGGGCCGGGAAGAGGCTGGCCGCAGCGAACCCGAAGGCGAGCGCGACCACCTGGGCGGCGAACCCGGGCGGATTCAAGCCGAGGTACCCGGCCACGAGAATGGCCGCCACCATGCTCAAGCGGGCCGCCAGCATCTCCGATTTCTCACTGATGTTGGGCAGGAAGACCCCCTTGAGCAGGTCGTGGGAGATGGACGAGCTGATCGCGAGGAGCAGGCCGGCCGCCGTCGAGAGGGCCGCGGCGATCCCGCCGGCCGCGACGAGGGCGATCACCCAGTTGGGCAGGCCGGCGATGCCCGGATTGGCGAGCACCATGATGTCGCGGTCCAGCTCGGTCACCTCGTTGCCCTCCCAGCCGTAGCTGGCGGCGATCGGGGCGAAGTCGGGGTTGTCCGCGTTGTAGTACTGCACGCGGCCGTCCCCGTTCTTGTCCTCGAAGGCGAGCAGGCCGGTCTCCTCCCAACGGTCGGTCCAGGCGGGCAGGTCCTCGAACTTCACGTTGCCGTCCGGGGAGCCGATCGGGCCGGGCTGGACGGTGGCGATGAAGTTCCACATGGCCATGGCCCCGACGGCCGGCGCGGTGGTGTAGAGGATGGCGATGAAGACGAGGGACCAGCCGGCGGACTTCCGGGCGTCCCGGATGCGGGGCACCGTGAAGAAGCGCACGATGACGTGGGGAAGCCCGGCCGTCCCCACCATGAGGGAGAGGGTCAGCAGGAACATGTTCATCTGCGACATCCCGCCGAGGCCGGTGTAGGGACCGAAGCCGAGCTCCACGAGGGTCTTGTCGAGGGCCTGCAGAACCTGGGTGTTGTTGCTGGTGAGGTTCGACCCGAGCCCGATCTGCGGGAGGGGATTGCCGGTCAGCTGCAGGGCGATGAAGACCGCCGGCACGGTGTAGGCGAAGATCATCACGCAGTACTGGGCGATCTGCGTGTAGGTGATCCCCTTCATCCCGCCGAAGACCGCGTAGATGAAGACGACGACCATCCCGGAGAACAGGCCGACCTCCACGGACATGTTGAGGAGGTTCGCAAAGGCGATCCCGACCCCGCGCATCTGCCCGATCACGTAGGTGATGGAGATGACGAGCAGGGAGATCACCGCGATGACCCGGGCCAGCCGGGAGTAGTAGCGGTCCCCGATGAACTCCGGCACGGTGAACTTCCCAAACTTGCGCAGGTAGGGCGCGAGGAGAAGCGCCATGAGCACGTAGCCACCGGTCCAGCCCATGAGGTAGGCCCCGCCGCTGTAGCCGAGAAAGGCGATCAGGCCGGCCATGGAAATGAAACTGGCCGCGGACATCCAATCGGCCGCGGTGGCCATCCCGTTGGCCACGGGGTTGATGCCCTTGCCGGCGACGTAGAACTCGCTGGTGCTGCTGGTGCGGGCCCAAATCGCGATGCCGATGTAAAGGGCGAAGGTCGCGCCCACGACAATGAAGGAGAGTACTTGCAGACTCATGAGGGGGGTAGGGTTCGTGGTGGGGGTTGTCTCGTGAGCCCGCTTATTCCTCGTCCACCCCGAATTCCCGGTCGAGCCGGTTCATCCGCCAGGCGTAGAAGAAAATCAGGATGAGGAAGGTGTAGATCGCGCCCTGCTGGGCGAACCAGAACCCAAGGGGATAGCCACCGATGGACAGGTTGTTCAGGGGCTCGGCGAACACGATCCCGAGACCGAGGGACACGAAGGCCCAGATCGCGAGCGACCAGAGGATGATTTTCAGGTTCTTCCGCCAGTAGAGGTGACGGCTTTCCTGCTGGGAGGGGGTCATTTCCGACATAGGTGTTCAGGTTGGTTGGGGAGGAACGATCTCCGGAGGACCGGAAATCAACGGGGACAGAAATCGAGGACCTCTTCCTCCTCGCCTGCCGGAACGCATCCCGCGCTCCGCGGGCCCAGCGGAACGGCCCGGAAGAGAGGACCGGAACGGCTGCAGGGAGCACGGAGGTGCGTTGCGGGGGGATACCGACAAGGGGGCTTGGGTAGGGGCTGTCTCGGGGTAGCGTGACTCGCGGGGAGTCGACGGGGTAAGGCTTCGATTTGAGGTCCGGAATGGTCAAGCGAATTTTTTTGCGCGCTTCATTGACCCATTAGGTTGTCTCCCTCCCGAGGCCCCTTCCGCTTCGTCGTTCGCCGTTCCCCCACCCCGGCTTGCAAAGGATTCCAGCTGTGGTAGGATCTTCCCATGCGCTTTTGGTTCCTCCCCGCTCTCGCCGTCCTCGCCGCCGTTCCCTTCCTCTTTTCGGAATCCGAACCCTCCTCCACCATGTCCAGCGACACCCCCCGCGCCTGCAGCATCTCCCTCCCCGAACACGAGTGGGCGGACCTCCTCACCCCCCACCAGTACAAGGTCCTGCGCGAGCGCGGAACCGAGCGCCCGTTCGCCAACCCCCTCTACGACGAGAAGCGCCCGGGCATTTACATCCACCCGGTCACCCTCGTGCCCCTCTTCTCCAGCGAGGACAAGTTCGAGTCCGGCACCGGCTGGCCGAGCTTCACCCGCCCGATTCAGGAAGAGGCGGTCGGGGAGGAGACCGACCTCTCCTACGGCATGCGGCGGACCGAAGTGTTCTCGGCCGATGACGGCGGCCACCTCGGGCATGTTTTCAACGACGGGCCTGCGCCCACCGGGCTGCGCTACTGCATCAACTCGGCCGCCCTGGCGTTCGTGCCGGCGGACTCTCCCGAAGAGATCCCCGCGCTCATTGAGGAATACCGCAAGCGCTCGGAGGAGCGCATCGCGGAGCTCCAGGCGAGGGCCTCCGTCGAGGGGGACGGGAGCGAATCCTGAGGGCCGCCGGAGCGCGCACCCCTTCCCGCCGCCACCCTCCCCGACTCCGGACGGGGGGACTTCCGTCCAAAACAGCGCTGCCGCGGGCAGTCCTTGCTTTCCCTCCCCGGGCCGGGTGGCGTAGAAACAACGCCATGTCCCTGCCCGATGTCCTCAGCCTGTCCCGGGTGCCCTTCCTCTTTCTGATCGCGGCCGGCCGCCCTCAGTGTACCGGGTCCCCCGCAGGGACTCGCGATCCTCGCCTTCCTTCTCTTCGTGGTGGCGGCGCTCACGGACTGGCTGGACGGGCTGGTCGCCCGGCAGCAGGGCACCGTCTCCGACTACGGGAAGCTCATGGACGCGCTCACCGACAAGATCCTCATGGTCGGCCTGTTTGTGACCTTTCTGGCCACGGGCCTCCTCCCCGGCTGGACCCTCCTTTTCCTCCTCCTCATCCTCGCCCGCGAATTCCTCATCACCGGCCTGCGCATGCTCGCGGCGGTGCGCCAGGTAGTCTTGGCGGCCGAGGGTGCCGGCAAGCTGAAGATGGTCCTCCAGGTGGTCAGTGCCGGCCTGCTGCTCCTCGGGGCGGCCCTCCCCGCCGCCGCGGGCTTGTTCTCCGTCCTCGGCATCATCGCCTTCGTCGCCGCGGCCCTCCTCACCGCCTACTCCGGGGGCCTCTACCTCTGGAAGTACCGCGGCCTGCTTCTCCGCGCGGGGGAGGCCGCATGAAGGAGCGGCACCCCCTCTGGAATTTCCTGCCCTCCTCGGTGGTCGTCCCGCTGGCCACGCTGGGTCCGCTCGGACAGCTGAAGGCGCCGGGCACCTGGGGGAGCGTGGCCGCCATCCCGCTCTACGCGGTCTTCTTCGCTCACCTGCTGCCGGTTCCCTTCCTGCTCCTCAATGTCCTCCTCCTCTACCTCGCGGTCCTCGTCTGCGGGGAGGCGGAGGTCCGTCTGGGCCTGCGCGACCCGGGCCGGATCGTCCTCGACGAGTTTGCCGCCTTCCCGCTGTGCTTCCTCGGCTTCACCTTTCCCGCCAGCACCATCGGGGCACCCTGGATTCTCGGGGGATTCCTGCTCTTCCGCCTCTTCGATATCGCCAAGCCCTTCTGGATTTCCCGCCTGCAGCGCCTCCCGGGGGGCTGGGGCGTGGTCGCCGACGATGTCGCCGCCGCCGTGGCGACCAATCTTGTCCTCCAACTGATTGCCCTGTTCTTCTTTTCCCATGGATAAGGATTCCGAAAAACGAAACCGCATGGACGAGGTGTCTCCGGAGGTCCGGCGCAAGGCCCAGCGAACCATCTGGATCCTCTACGCCATCATGGCCGTCCTCGTCCTCCTCCCCTTCCTCATGCTCCTGTTTGTGTGAGAAGGATCCACCCCTCCCGAACGCAGCCGCGCCCCTCTCCATTCCATGAGTGAAGTGCCCGATCCCTCCGCCGGTGCCCACCGGCAACTCCGGCATCCCGACCTCGCCCGCGACTTCCAGGGCAAGGTGCAGAAGTCCATCGACTGGCTCGCCTTCCAGCTGGCCGCCCACGCCTCCGCTTCCGAGGACGACTACGAGGTCCACGCGCGCCAAGTGCGCAACGACGCCCGGCTCGACCGCCACCTCCCCTTCCCGACCGCGCGCGAGGTGGCCCGGGAGATCCTCAGCCGGCAGACCATCACCGATGCCTTCCAGCTTTCGCTGGCCGCCCTCCATCAGAACCACCTCTTCCTCTGCCTCTACAAGATCAACCGCGAGGCCAATGCGCCCCGCCTCGAGGTCCAGCGCCAGGCCCAGGAACGCCAGCAGCAGTTCCAGAAGGTCGCCCTCCGCCGGAAGTTCCAGATCCTCCGGGAGGAGTACGGGATCGAGTGCCTGCTCGACGCCTCCATTCACGGGCTCTCCATCCTCGCCGAATCGCTCGTGAAGCAGCAGACGGTCGCCACTCCCGAGATCCTCAACCGGCAGGGTCTCTTTTCGCTCTCCTTCTACACCTCCCTCGAGGAGGCCCGGGCCGGGGAGGTCGCCGGAACCCTCCTCCTTCAGCAGGGGGACTCCCTGGTCTTTTCCGGCGAGATCCTCCTGCAGGCCCTCGCTACCGCCGGCGTCTTCGCGGAGGACCTCTTCGCCCGCACTGCTTCCCTGCTGGGAGAGCAGCCCCACGGCTGACCCCACCCGCGGGAGGCGGACGCGAAACCGGCGCACCGGGGCCTCCCTACCCACGGGACAGACCCGCATCGACCCCACGCCCCGCCCGGCCGCGGCGACCCACCGCCGGCCACCGCGCGTCCTCCGGCCGAATCCCCGGTCTGGACTCACCCCACCGCCGGCTGCGGCTGGGTCAGGCAATGCAGGCCCCCTCCGCCGAGGAGAAAGGGTCGGCTCTCCATCCCGATGATCTCGCGGTCCGGGAAGTGCTCGCCGAGGATCGCCCGGGCCCGCTCGTCGGAACCGGGCTGCCCGAAAGCGGGGACGAGGAGGCCGGCGTTCACCGGGTAGAAATTCAGGTAGCTTGCCGCCAGTGGTTCGCCGCGGTGGAGAACGGGATCCGGGGCCGGCAGGCCCACGGTCTCCACGCCCCGCTCCCGGAGGTAGGCCTCGTTGGCGAGGGCCCGGCGCCGGGCCTCCCCGGCGAGGTCGATGGCCTCCGGCACGAGGACAACCCCCGTCGGAGCCCAGGCGGCCACCTGGTCGACATGGCCTCCGGTATCGTCGCCTTCCATGCCCTCTGGCAGGACGAGCAGTTCCCGACCCCCGAGGGAGCCCTGGAGGGCGGTGGCCGTCTCCTCCGCCGACCGACCGCCGAGTCGGCCGGGATCCTCCAGCACCGGAGCCGTTGTCAGGAGCCGGCCGGTCCCGTCCGTGGCCACCGCACCGCCCTCCCAGGCGAGCGGGCTCTCCTCTGCGCGGGCCCCGGCGAGACGGGCGACCGCGCGGCCCACCGCGGCGTCTCGCTCCCAGGGCGCGAACCGCTGCCCCCAGCCGTTGAAGGACCAGCAGACCCCGACGAGCCCTGGGGGGTCTTCCCCCTCCACCACAAAGCTCGGTCCGGTATCCCGCGCCCACGCGTCGTCGAGGGGCAAGGCGTGCACCCGGGCCCGACCTCCCACCTCGGCGCGGGCTTCCTCCTCCCGGGAGGGATCGACCCCCAGTTCGACGGCCGGCTCGAGGGCGGCGAGCACATCGATCAGCCGGACGAAAGCGTCCCGCACCTCGCGGTAGTCGGCCACCGACCCGTAGAGGTACCGATCCGCCCCGCGCGGCCAGAAAATCCAGGTGGCCGCGTGGGATTCCCACTCCGCCGGGAATCGGCGCATGCGAACGGGGTACCGGGCTCCGGACGGGGCTGGGCCGGGTCAGGCCGGAGCGCCGGCCGGCTCGGGACCGCTCCCGAGTTCCTCTTCGCCGCTGCCGGCCTTCTTCTCCGGTTCCTCCTCCCCGTCTCCGGGACCGGGAACCGTCATGGGCTCGGGGGGCTCGATCGGGGACTGGATGGCCCCGGTCTCGAGAATCTCGTGGACGTGCTTCCCGTCCACGGTCTCGTACTGGATGAGGGAATCGGCGAGGGTGTGCAGGTGTTCCCGGTGCTCCTCGAGGATTTGCTCGGCACGCTCGTACTGCTGTTCGACAATCTCGTGGATGGCTCCGTCGATCGCTTGGGCGGTGGCCTCGCTGTAGTTCTGGTCGCGGGAGATCTCCTTGCCGAGGAAGACATGGTCCTGGTTCTCCCCGAAGGCGATCGGCCCGAGCTTGCTCATGCCCCAGTCGCAGACCATGCGTCGGGCGAGCTTCGTGGCCATCTTGATGTCCCCGGAGGCCCCGCTGGTGATGTCCCCGATCACCATGTCCTCGGCGATTCGCCCGCCCATGGCGACGCAGATCTGGTTGAGGGCCCGCGCTTTCCCCTGGTTGAGGATGTCCTTGGTCGGGGTGAACATGGTGCTCCCGAGACTCTGCCCGCGCGGGATGATGGTCACTTTGTAGAGGGGCATCTTCCCGTCGTCGACGACGGCCTGGATGATCGCGTGACCCGCCTCGTGGTAGGCGGTGATCTTCTTGTCCTCCTCGTCCATGAGCCGCCGCCGCTCGCGGCCGAAGGAGATCTTGTCGCGGGCCTCGTCGATGTCCAACATGAGGACTTCCTTCCGCTTCCGCCGCGCAGCGATGAGGGCAGCCTCGTTGAGGAGGTTGGCGAGGTCGGCCCCGGCAAAACCGGGGGTCGACCGGGCGACGACCTTCAGATCGATGTCCTCGGCCATCTTGATCTTCTTCGCGTGCACGGCGAGGATCTGCTCCCGCCCGTTCAGGTCGGGGGGATCGATGCCCACTTGGCGGTCGAACCGACCGGGGCGGAGGAGGGCCTTGTCCAGCACGTCGGGACGGTTGGTCGCCGCGATCACGATGATCCCCTCGTGATCCTCGAANCCGTCCATCTCCACGAGCAGGGAGTTCAGGGTCTGCTCGCGCTCGTCGTTCCCCCCGCCGAGCCCCGCCCCGCGCTGACGGCCGACCGCGTCGATTTCGTCGATGAAGACAATACAGGGGGAATTCTTGCGGGCTTGCTCAAACATGTCCCGCACGCGGGCGGCGCCCACCCCCACGAACATCTCCACGAAATCGGACCCACTGATGGTGAAGAACGGAACATCCGCCTCGCCGGCCACCGCCTTGGCGAGGAGGGTCTTCCCGGTACCGGGTGGGCCCACCATGAGCACGCCTTTGGGGATTTTGCCCCCGATCTTCTGGAAGCGCTTGGGGTCCTTCAGGAAGTCGACGATCTCGCTGACCTCTTCCTTCGCCTCGTCACATCCGGCCACGTCCTTGAAGTGCACCTTTTCCCGGTCGCGGGTCAGCATCTTCGCCTTGCTCTTCCCGAAGCTCATCGCCCCCTTGCCGGCGTTGCGGAGCTGCCGGACGAAAAGGAAGTAGAGGAGCCCGATGATCAGGAGGAAGGGGACGAGGTTGATGAGGAGGTCGGTCAGGAAGGTGCTCGCCGGTTCTTCCCGGAAAAACGGCCGGATCGTGGTGTACTCGTCCGAAGTAAGGCGGCCGCGCGCCTGGAAGAGGATGGGCTCGATGCTGGAATCCCCCTCCAGCTGCCCCGCCGTGTTGCCGGGAGGCGCCATCCGTCCGGAGATAAGGTACCACTCGTTCCCGCCGTTGGGCTCGTTCTTGATCGTCCCGGTGATGATCCGGTTGTCCTGGGCGGCCTCGAGCACCTGCGGGATGCTCATCTGAGTGACTTGGCCGCGCTGCGAATCACTCAGGGCATACAGGGTGAAGATCGCGGCGAGGATCCCCAACCAGATCATGAGGACCTTCGGCTGGAAACGGTCGGGCTTCGGGCCGCCGCCCGAGGCTTTTTTTGGTGAATTTTCTTTGGCCATAGGAATGCGGCGGAAACCCCGCCTTTTTCGCTAACTTCGCGAAGGGGGACGGTAAGTCAAATGCAGAACCGAAGCGTGCCCCCGGTCGACCCGGAAGGGCTCTGCCGGCGGAAGACCGGGCACCCACACGATCCCCTGCCCGGGAATCTCCACGACGGGAAGCAGTCGCCGGACGAGGCGATCGATACGACGGTCCGTGAAGAGGTCCTGCAGCTTGCGCGTGCCGGGTGCCCCGAGGGGCCGATAACGATCCCCGGCCTCCCAGCGACGCACCCGCAGGAGGGGATCACCACGCACCCCGAGGAAGGCCTCGCGGCCGGGGTCCGCCTGCCTAAGGTCGGCGGCCGGTTCCGCGTTGGACAACTTCCGCCGGTCGAGACGGTCCCCGTCCGGTCCGTGCAGCTGGACNGAGGGCGGCCAGGTGACGGAAGCCCACCCCACCGGGACCTCGCCAGGCCCCTCCCGGCGGAGCCACTCTCCCTCAAGGTGCAGGCGGGAACCGCCAGCGACACTCCAGCGGCCATCCCCACCACGACCCAGGGTTACCACGAGGGAGTCCACCACCGCGGGAGCGACTGGTTGCTCCCATCGGGCAAAAATCCGTTGCAGGACGAACCTTCGCAGGGCCGGGCTGCGCCCCCGCAGTTCGCCCACGCGGAGCTCCTCCCCCGCCTCCGCAGCCCCCGCTCCCCGCAGGAACGGCTCCGCCTCCTCCGCGAAGTGGTCCGCCCACTCGGCGAGCTCCTCCTGGCTGCGGAGCAGACCGGCGGCCGCTTCCCGCCCGAGNGCCGCCTCCCAGGCGGGCAGGACTTGGTGGCGGATCCGGTTCCTTTCCGGGCCAAGGCCGTCGTTACTGGAATCATAAGTAGGCTCGACTCCCCGTTCCCGCAGGAAGGCGCGAATCTCCGCGGCCGACCACCCGAGAAGGGGGCGCAGGCGCCAATGGGGAAAAGGGGTCCGGTGCCGGGCCACCGCCCGGGGTGCCGCGAGGCCCTCGGGATGACTGCCCCGGGCCAGCCGGAGGAGCAGGGTCTCCACGGCATCGTCCCGGTTGTGCCCGACGAGGAGATGACGACAGGGCGGGGACACCTGCAGCTCCCTCCCGAAGAAAGCGAAACGCGCCGCCCGCAGTTCCGCCTCCGGGGCGGGCCCTGTCTCCGCCCGGCTTCCCACGGCACAGGGAAAGCCCTCGCCCTCCGCCCACGAACGCACCCGGGCGGCCTCCTCCGCCCCGTGGGGCCGCACCCGATGGTCGAAGTGAAGCACGCGGGTGCGGGGAACCCGCCCGGGGAAATGGGCGGCCCACCAGTAGAGGAGGAACAACGAGTCGGGACCGCCGGAGCACGCCAACGCCCACGGCCGATCCCCGTCGTCCGCCCGCAGGAGATCCTCCACGGCTCGGGGACACCGCCCGAGGGGGAAGCGCTCCCGCAGCTCCTGTCGGAG
>P_1C_Liq_2_UnCtyDRAFT_1000040_pt1 | contig 17026 bp, 16 predicted proteins | sample Pon1CUnioCityCA_3_FD_10238 | JGI IMG/M metagenome (IMG submission 10238) | reverse complement strand
AAAGCCTACCCCCGAGAACGTGGATGGGACTCCATATAAGCCTGCCTCAGCGAGTCAATCGTGACCATAGTGTATATCTGGGTGGTGGAAACGCTTGCGTGACCCAGCAGTTCTTGAACAACTCTTATATCCGCACCGCCTTCCAGTAAATGCGTTGCAAAAGAGTGTCTGAGAGTGTGTGGGGATATCTCCATGTTGATAACCTCAGCCGCCTTGGAAATGATTTGCCAGATCGTCTGCCGACTCAATCTTCCACCCCGTTGGTTTAGAAATAGAGCTGGATTGGGTTTAGTAGCTAATGAGGGTCGAACCCGACTGAGATAAGAACTCACCGCATTCTCGGCAAATGACCCCACCGGCACTACCCGTTCTTTGTCGCCTTTACCGCGAAGTCGAATGAGCCCGCTATCCCCGAAATCATCAACGTCCAAATCAACCACTTCACTAACTCGCGCTCCGCACGAATACATCAGTTCTAGAACGGCCCTGTCNCTTAGCTGAATCAATTGCCCTGTTTCAGGCTCTAGTGCTCCAGCAGCATCCAATAGTCTCTCTATGTCTGCAATTGAGACAGCCTTGGGAAGCTTGAGTCCAAGTTTTGGGCTTTTCACAAGACTTGCGGGGTTTGTCTCTGCGAGGTTTTCCTCAATAAGAAATTTATGAAAACTGCGAGTGCTTGCCAAGGCTCGGGCAACAGAGGAAGGTGCCTTGGAGTCTCTTTGTAAACTAGCCTGGAAGCCTAAAACATCTGCCGAGGTGATTTCATCGGGCTCTGATTTAGAAATTGAATTTAGATACCTAAGGTAGTACGAAAGGTCTCTTTTATAGGCGGATAGGGTGTTCTGACTCAGTCCTCGCTCAATCGCCATCTGGCGAAGAAACTTCTCAGCGAGCTTGTCCAAATGCGGTTATTCACCAACCTCGAAAAGAAGTTGTTCTTGCTGTCGCCTAAGGCCAGCTGCAATCAACCCGGCGAACAGTGGGTGTGCGCGGTCCGGTCTTGATCTGAATTCTGGGTGAGCCTGAGTTGCAACAAAGAACGGGTGCTCATTCTTGTCAAGCTCCACATACTCCACCAGTTTTCCATCTGGGCTAGTTCCGCTGAACACCATGCCAGCCTCGGCAATCTGCTCTCGGTATGAGTTATTTACCTCATAACGGTGTCTGTGTCTTTCGCTAACTTCATTCGCTCCATATATTTCGCTTACTAGAGATCCGGAGCTCAAAACTGCAGGGAACATACCCAATCGCATCGTTCCCCCCATGTCCCCACCTGCCAAAACTTCAACCTGCTCCGCCATGGTTGCGATAACTGGATTTGGGGTTTCTGGATCAAACTCTGTGGAGGAGGCCTGGTCAAGGCCTGCCACGTTTCTTGCGTACTCAATAACCATGCACTGAAGGCCTAAACACAATCCAAGGGTTGGTATTTGCTGCTCCCTGGCATAACGAATTGCACCGAGCTTTCCTTCAATTCCTCTGATGCCAAAACCTCCAGGAATGCAGATTGCGTCCATTAAAGACAGCTTCTCGCGAGCGCCTTCGTGACTCTCGCAATCATCACTTGCAACCCAATGGATGTTCACCTTTGTTTGATTGGCGAAACCACCGGCCCTAATCGCCTCAGTAACACTCAGGTACGCATCGGGCAGATCAACATACTTTCCAACCAAGGCAACGTTGACCTCGTGTTTTGGATTGTGCACCGCATCCAACACGGGCTTCCAGTGGGACCAGTCAACCTCTTTTGCCGATAGTCCCATCCTGTCGATGATGTAGGAATCGAGCCCCTCATCGTGAATCACAACTGGAATGTCATAAATGCTCGAGGCATCTGCTGCATTGACGACTGCGTTTGAATCAACATCACACATCAGCGCAATCTTGTTCTTAATTGAATCGGGCAATTCACGGTCACTTCGGCAAACAATTGCATCTGGCTGTATACCGATTGAGCGAAGCATTGCAACTGAGTGCTGAGTTGGTTTGGTTTTCAATTCACCACTGGGACCAAGATATGGAACCAGACTGACGTGCACGAAAAACACGTTGTCTCTTCCGACGTCGTGCCTTACTTGACGAGCAGCTTCCAAAAATGGTTGAGATTCGATATCTCCAACGGTTCCGCCAATTTCTGTGATGATCACATCAGGCCTTGGATTATCTTCAGCCTGCGCACGCATTCGGCGCTTGATCTCATCAGTGATATGTGGAATCACTTGGACTGTGTCGCCCAGATAACCACCACTTCTCTCCCGAGAGATTACCTCTGAGTAAACCTGACCGGTTGTCACATTCGCTTTGGCAGACAGGTTNATGTCTAGAAATCTCTCGTAGTGACCAATGTCCAAATCTGTTTCTGTGCCGTCGTCGGTAACGAAAACTTCACCGTGCTGGAAGGGATTCATGGTTCCTGGATCAACATTTAGATAGGGGTCCAGTTTTTGCATGACCACCCTTAGACCCCGTGCTCTGAGCAAATTGCCCAGCGATGCAGCTGTTAGGCCTTTTCCTAATGAGGAGGCAACGCCGCCAGTTACGAAGATATGTGAGGGGTTTCCAGAGCTAGTTGCCATGGAATTTCAATCTAGCACCTCAAACATGCTCAGAGCGATAGGACTCAATAATTTTTTGCAAGCTCGAGCAATTCTTTTGCGTGAGTAAGTGCAGAATCACTTGCTTGCAGCCCAGACAGCATTCTGGCTAGCTCTGTTTCTCGGGACCCAAGGCTCAGTGAAGTCACGTCTGATTCAACAAACCCCTCGCCGCTATCCTTTTTCACCACTAGGTGATTGTCTGCAAATGCTGCGACCTGAGCCAAGTGAGTAACTACAACCACCTGGCACTGCTCGCTAAGTTTTTTCAACCTGCGGCCAATTTCTATAGCGCTTGAACCTCCAACGCCACTGTCAACCTCGTCAAAAATCATTGTTGGAGTCGGGCTTTTTCCGGCTAATACAACTTCAATGGCGAGCATAATTCTGCTCAGTTCTCCGCCGCTGGCCGCTTTGGAGATTGGTCTTGGGGTGGCTCCTGCATAACTGGCGAGCAAAATTGAAACTTGGTCAGCACCGTGTTTAGAAAACTCTGTCTTTTCTATCTCGATTACAAGCCTGCTATTTGGCATCGCCAAGGTTGCAAGCTCCATGTTGACCTCGTCTGACAATGCTTCCGCGGAAGCTCGTCTTTGTTCACTGAGTTTTTCAGCAGCAAAAGAAAGTTGGGATTCAACGGCCGCTAGGTGTTGTTCAAGTTTCTCAATTTGCTCATCGCCATCTTGCAGGTCGAGTAATTCATTGGCCGCATCTTTTGACCTGCTGATGAGTTCTGCTAACTCTCCACCATATTTCCGCTCTAAGCCAATCAGCTGCGCCTTGCGTTCATTCAACTTATCCAATTCGCCTGGCTCTGTTTGCAGTGAACTGAGTGAGGCGGCTGTATCAACAGAGAGCTCTGAAACCAAAACCTCAAGTTCTCTTGCCCTTTGTGCTAATTCCGTGAGCTCAGTGTCTTTGGCGGAAACTGACTCCAGATTTCTGGCAACTTGGGAAATCATTTGCTCAACATCGGGCGCTTCACCAGAAGATGTGAGGGTTGAGTGAGATTGTTGCAAAGCAGATCGAATGCTCTCTAGGTTTTCCAGTTTGTTTAGTCTCTCGCCAATAGCATCAAGCTCATTTTCTTCTGGGGCGAGTTGTTCCATGTCAGTCAAAAACTCTTGCAGTTGGATGATTTTTCTGTCTCGGTCTTGGGAGGATTGCTGGAGTCTTTCAAGCCTTGCCTGCGCATCCCGCCAGGATTGGTAAACCTGCTGATAGCTCGCTATCAGGGTTGCTATCGCCTCTCCTCCAAAAGCATCAACAGCTTCTCTCTGAGTGGCTGCTGAGCGCAATCTGATTTGTTCGCTTTGGCCATGAATGACCAGCAAATTATCTGCAATCTCAGCCAAGCTACCCGCCGGAACATTAGCGCCACCAATCACGGCGCGAGACTTTCCCTCACTAGAAACGGTTCTGGTAATCACCAGGTCATCCTCTAAATCGGACCCGAGTTCAGCTAGTTGATCATTGACCGAGGCCGGAATGTCTTCCCAGATTCCGCTCACTCGTAGCTGACCCTGGCCTTCTCTTACTTTTGAGCTGTCTGCTCTGGCTCCGAGCATCAATTGCAAAGCGGTTAGCAGCATTGTTTTACCCGCACCGGTTTCTCCGCTTATCACGTTCAAGCCCTCGGTCAGATTTAGTTCGGTTTGACTGATAACGCCAAGGTTAGAAATGGAAATGGTTCGAATCAACTATCTGGACCCCTCCAGCCAGCAACTGGCAAGTTGAACTTCTTGACCAATCTGTCAGCGAATGGGCGGTCTTCAAACACTGCTAGCTGAACCGGAACTGCTGATTTGAAAACCTCGACTCGACTTCCTGGGGCCAATTCAAAAGTTCTTCTGCCATCGCAGAAAATCACACCGTGTCCTGCATTCCGATTCAAAACTTCAACAGCCAGACGACTATTTCGATCAACTACTAATGGTCTGGAAAACAAAGCATGGGCGCTAAGCGGGACAACTAGTAGGGCTTCCACATCGGGCCAGACGATTGGTCCACCAGCGCTGAAGTTATATGCCGTGGAGCCAGTTGGGGTGCTGAATACAACGCCATCGCAACCAAAGCTACTAATTGGGCGACTATCCACCTCGATTGCAACCTCCAGGATTTTTTCTCGGGAGGACTTTTCTAATGCGACATCATTCAAAGCCCAGGATGAAAAGACTTTGTCCTTCCCACTGTAAACCTCGACCTCTAAAGCCATTCTGGAACTGGTGGAATAGTTCTTCTGAGCGATGCGCGAGATAATCTCTGGCATATCCTCGCGTTCTGCCTCTGCCATGAATCCCACATGGCCAAGATTGAGACCAAGGATTGGAACGTTATGTCCCCTGAGACTCTCAGCTGCCCTGAGGATTGTGCCATCCCCTCCCAGCACCAGTGCAAGCTCTATGTCTTGATCTTTATAAACCTCTAACTCGGTCCCAGTTTTGGTCATCTCTTGAAAATCTTCTTCGATTGAGATTGGGGTTAGCCCGTGCTCCTGTAAAAGTTTTGCAGCTTCCCAAAAAGCATCAATAGCTGATTCGCGAGAAGCGTTGGTGACCAGCAAGATATTTCTTGACATCTAACTCCCTCTCGCAATCTGATCAATCTCCTCAGACCATTCTGTCCCATTTAATTCCCGCTTACTCAACCAAATTAGGTATTCCTGATTACCAGTTGCACCCTTGATTGGAGATTGTTCAAGTCCTGCCACTCGGAAACCTAATTTTCCTGCGGCCTCAATGACCTGTTCAATCGCCCTTTTCCGCTCTCTCCAGTCATTCACAACTCCAGAAGCCGACAAAGAGTGTTGACCAACCTCGAACTGAGGCTTGATTAGGCCGACCAGGTCCAACTCCTCAGCCAGGGAACTGATTGCCCCTAAAGCTTGAGTCATTGAAATAAAACTGAGATCACAAACTGCCAAAGAGAGCCTTTCAAATCTTTCATCGATTGAAAGCATTTGCTCTTTGCTGAATTCTCGAATGTTTTGATTTGAAAGCTCAATCACTTTGGGGTTCGATGAAATCGATGTTGAGAGTTGGGCTGTTCCGACATCCAAGGCAAGAATCAGTGCTGCTCCTCGTTGCAGTAGGCAGTCACTGAAGCCACCCGTAGAGGCACCTATGTCAATTGCCACTGCTCCTTGAACCTCCAGGCCAAACTGCTGCAAAGCATGCTCGAGTTTATAACCGGCTCGAGAGACATAGACCTGACCCTCATCCACGCTAACTTTTTGGTCTGCAGTGACTTTTACAGAGGGCTTTGACACTGTCTTTCCATCAATCCTGACAACTCCTCGTTGGATGAGTTGGGCTGCCTGGGATCTGGAATTTGCAAGGCCAAGCTCAAAGAGCTTGGAATCAATTCGAGTCATTGGAAACTGATTCAATATGTTCAAGCACAGTCTCAATCAGATCTGGCCTGTCATCCAGGTCGGCTGATTCAATTTCCTGCATTTGCTTCTGAAAATCTTGATCCACATTCACTCCCAGTAGAGATCTTTTTGCACATCCAAACCATAAATGGCAATACCGCTATTCCAGACTACAGAGCAGCCGGCTCGTAGAAGCTCAATTCGACTGCCACTGTTTATAACCCTCACGTTTTCAGCCAACAATTCCACCTTGGCAGAGCCCGACTTGTAGCCAAACTTTGTCTTTTTAGGCTCGGGGTATTTTTCCAAAATCTCGCTGACGCTTTCTAATAAATACCTTGGTCTGGATTCTTTATTAGCTGAGATTGCGTCTTTGCCCCTGGCAACTCCAGTAAACACCAGCGCAGAATCTAATCCGGCATTATTTGCACCAAGAATGTCCGTGTCCACCCGGTCTCCAATGACTAATGGGTTACTAATCCCCAATTGAGCCTTGGCTGTGTCAAAAATCTTTCTTGAGGGCTTTCCAGCAAAATCTGGCAGTTTTCCAACAGCAGTGTGAACAACACTGACCAGGGTTCCGTTTCCAGGTGCTATCCCCTTTTCCAAGGGAATTGTCCAATCCTGATTGGTTGCCAGCCATTTAGCTCCGTTGTTTATTGCATAACTGGCCTCCGCCAACTGCTTCCAGCCAACCTCTGGGGAAAAGCCTTGAATAACAGCATCTGGCTTGTCATCGGAGGATTCGACCAAACTAAACCCCTGATCAATAACAGCCTGTCTCAAACCGTCGCCGCCAATTACTAAGACCGTACCGGTGGTGAGCTCTTTCAACATCTCAGCTGCTGCCAAGGCTGAAGAGATAACCTGCTCAGGTTGAACATCAATTCCATAGCCACTTAGCTGGGTGGCTATTTGCTGCTGAGTTCTGGATGCATTGTTTGTAACATAACCAATTGGCATTTTGCCCTGGAGTTTATTTATTGTCTCGATTGCCCCAGCAATGGGCTCACTTCCTCGATAGACAACACCGTCCAAATCAAGTAGCAAGCCATCGTAATTATCTATAAGCCTCATTAGCCGCGATTCCCACCTCTGCGGTCATCGCCCCTAGGGTTTGGCTTGCGATCACTCGGCTTGCGGTCATTACCCCTCGGGGCTGACCGGCCTCCTGCTTTTCTATCATCCCCTCGAGGACCTGGTTTACGGTCACCAGCTCGCCCAGTACGACCGCGCTCATCACCACCGCGATCGGTTTTAGGTCTGTCGTAGCTTCTTTTTTCCCCGCGGTCTGAGCGAACGCCTCTGTCTCGATCATCTCTTTGTCTGGGTTGATACGGTTCTGGAATTTCAATTTCCTCGATTAGCTCAAACTGCTCATCTTCTTGCTCGGACAAAGCCTGTTCTGCCCTACTGGCGAGTTCAAGCCATTTTTCGTTGTCCTTACCAAGCTCCGCCAAACATTCTGCGTAAGCCCTAAATAAATCTATTGACTGCGGGATGATTCCCTTGGGAGAAAGCTCAGCAATCTCAAGCTCTTCCAAAGCTAGCTCGGGCTGCTCAAGATCAAGCCTGGCACCGGACAGGGCTATGGCTAAATTGATGCGAACACCTTTACTTAGTGATTTTCTGTCAACATCGCGAGCAGCATCCAACCCCCGCTTGGGTCTTCCCATACCCCGCTCACAATCAACAATCAGAGGAATCTGCTCGTTACTGCCAGTAAGTCTGCGGTGAGTTAGTAACTCCCGCAAAGCAAGGGCAAAATCCCCAATTGCGTAGGCGGTAATGCCAACAGTTTCGTGGACGATTGCAAGCCGACCGGCACGGTTTAAGGCCGCTTGGGCGTGCAAATGAGCTAGTTGAGGATCGGAGTCAATTAATAAACTTGTCATCGCCAGGTGCCTTGCCACCCACTCAGCGTTCTCTTCGCTGAGAGTTTTCAATTGAACTCGAACCGACATATCCAGATCCTCAGCAGTTATCTCTGGTGGAATCATCGGCGATTTTGGCTTATCGCGGCCAGCGTAAGCCCTCGCGTTTTTATAGTCCTTCGAATAATTGTTTTCCAATTGACTTCCTTAAAGTGAAATGGCCACCCCTGAGGGTGGCCATTTGCTAATTTAAGTCCGGCGGTGTCCTACTCTCCCACAGAGTCCCCCCTGCAGTACCATCGGCGCTGAGAGCCTTAACTTCCGGGTTCGGAATGTAACCGGGTGTTTCCCTCTCGCTATGGCCGCCGAAACACTATTGAGTTATGTGAATCGTTGTTCTTAGCAACGGTTCCCGACCATACCTCGGGAACCACACAGTGGACGCAAGCAAAAAATTTATATCAAGTTATTGGGCTATTAGTACCGGTCAGCTCCATGGCTTTCACCACTTCCACATCCGGCCTATCAACGCAGTAGTCTAGCTGCGGCCCTCACGACATAAAGTCATGGAAATCTCATCTTGAGGCCGGCTTCCCGCTTAGATGCTTTCAGCGGTTATCCATCCCGAACGTAGCTAACCAGCGGTGCTCCTGGCGGAACAACTGGCACACCAGAGGTTCGTCCAACCCGGTCCTCTCGTACTAGGGTCAGATCCTCTCAAATTTCCTACGCGCACAGAGGATAGAGACCGAACTGTCTCACGACGTTCTAAACCCAGCTCGCGTGCCGCTTTAATGGGCGAACAGCCCAACCCTTGGGACCGACTACAGCCCCAGGATGCGACGAGCCGACATCGAGGTGCCAAACCATGCCGTCGATATGGACTCTTGGGCAAGATCAGCCTGTTATCCCCGAGGTACCTTTTATCCGTTGAGCGACAGCGCTTCCACAAGCCACTGCCGGATCACTAGTCCCGACTTTCGTCCCTGCTCGACTTGTAAGTCTCACAGTCAAGCTCCCTTGTGCACTTACACTCAAAACCTGATTGCCAACCAGGCTGAGGGAACCTTTGGGCGCCTCCGTTACTTTTTGGGAGGCAACCGCCCCAGTTAAACTACCCACCAGGCACTGTTCCGGAACCGGATTACGGTTCGCGGTTAGATATCCAGGGCGACAAAAGTGGTATTTCAACAATGACTCCACCTGAACTGGCGTCCAAGCTTCAAAGTCTCCCACCTATCCTACATAAGCCGCACCGAACACCAATACCAAGCTATAGTAAAGGTCACGGGGTCTTTTCGTCCTTCTGCGCGTAATGAGCATCTTCACTCATAGTGCAATTTCGCCGAGTTCGCGGTTGAGACAGTAGGGCAGTCGTTACGCCATTCGTGCAGGTCGGAACTTACCCGACAAGGAATTTCGCTACCTTAGGATGGTTATAGTTACCACCGCCGTTTACTGGGGCTTAAATTCTGAGCTTCGCCGAAGCTAACCCATCCTCTTAACCTTCCAGCACCGGGCAGGCGTCAGACCGTATACATCGTTTTGCAACTTCGCACGGTCCTGTGTTTTTAGTAAACAGTCGCTGCCCACTGGTCTCTGCGGCCATACGGCGCTCCAGCAGCAAGTGCCTTCACGCCTCAGGCGCCCCTTCTCCCGAAGTTACGGGGCCATTTTGCCGAGTTCCTTAACCACGATTCTCTCGATCCCCTTAGTATTCTCTACCTGACTACCTGAGTTGGTTTGGGGTACGGGCGGCTGGAACCTCACGTCGATGCTTTTCTTGGCAGCTTAGGATCACCCACTTCGTCCTTGCGGACTCATCATCAGATCTCAGGCGTATGAGTGACGGATTTGCCTATCACTCGCCCTACATCCTTAAACGGGGACAACCATCGCCCCGCGGAGGCTACCTTCCTGCGTCACACCTGTTAATACGTTAACCGTGCCAGCGTAGGGTCGAGCGCTCCACCAGTGATCACTCCGAAGAGATCACACCGATTTCATGCTCTTAGCATTACTGGTTTGGTTTGGGCGGTTCTTCGCCGGTACGGGAATATCAACCCGTTGTCCATCGACTACGCCTGTCGGCCTCGCCTTAGGTCCCGACTTACCCAGGGCGGATTAGCCTGGCCCTGGAACCCTTAGTCATTCGGGGGCAGGGTTTCTCACCCTGCTTTCGCTACTCATGCCTGAATTCTCACTCGTGTGGCATCCACGGCTGGGTCACCCCGCCGCTTCGCTCGCCACACGACGCTCTCCTACCCATCTGCACGCCTGGACCCATAGGGCCGGGCAATGTACAAATGCCACAACTTCGGCGGTATGCTTGAGCCCCGCTAAATTGTCGGCGCGGAATCACTTGACCAGTGAGCTGTTACGCACTCTTTCAAGGGTGGCTGCTTCTAAGCCAACCTCCTGGTTGTCTATGCAACTCCACATCCTTTCCCACTTAGCATACGCTTGGGGGCCTTAGTTGGTGGTCTGGGCTGTTTCCCTTTCGACTATGAAGCTTATCCCCCACAGTCTCACTGCCTTGCTCTCACTTCATGGCATTCGGAGTTTGGCTGACGTCAGTAACCTTGTAGGGCCCATCGGCCATCCAGTAGCTCTACCTCCATGAAGAAACACAAGACGCTGCACCTAAATGCATTTCGGAGAGAACCAGCTATCACGAAGTTTGATTGGCCTTTCACCCCTATCCACAGCTCATCCCCTCAGTTTTCAACCTAAGTGGGTTCGGTCCTCCACGCCGTCTTACCGGCGCTTCAACCTGGCCATGGATAGATCACTTCGCTTCGGGTCTAGGACACGCGACTGAATCGCCCTATTCAGACTCGCTTTCGCTACGCCTTCCCCACACGGGTTAAGCTTGCCACGTATCACTAACTCTCAGGCTCATTCTTCAAAAGGCACGCTGTCACCAGTACAAGCTGGCTCCAACGGTTTGTAAGCACACGGTTTCAGGTACTATTTCACTCCCCTCCCGGGGTACTTTTCACCTTTCCCTCACGGTACTTGTCCGCTATCGGTCAATAGGTAGTATTTAGGCTTACGAGGTGGTCCTCGCAGATTCGCACAGAATTTCACGGGTTCCGTACTACTTGGGATCCTTCTCGAGGGTAGACAGGATTTCGACTACGGGGTTCGCACCCTCTCTGACCGACTGTTCAAAGTCGTTCGTCTATCCTGGTTCCTCCTCTTGCAGCCTGATAGAGCTGCTGAAAAGTCCCACAACCCCAGCCATGCAACGCCTATCAGCTATCACACATGACTGGTTTAGCCTCTTCCGCGTTCGCTCGCCACTACTAACGGAATCACTGTTGTTTTCTCTTCCTGATGGTACTGAGATGTTTCACTTCCCATCGTTCCCTCCGCTCACCCTATATATTCAGGTGAGGGTGACTGGATCAAGTCCAGCCGGGTTTCCCCATTCGGAAATCCTCGGATCAGGGTTCGTTTATCAACTCCCCGAGGCTTATCGCAGATTACTACGTCCTTCTTCGGCTCCTATTGCCAAGGCATCCACCGTGTGCTCTTTCGAACTTGACACACAAAGTGATCTAACTATAAATAGCTAGATCTATATATAAGATGCTCGCGTCCACTATGTAGTTCTCAAAGTACGGGCGGTTCTGCAGCGTTTTCTTTCGAATCGGCCGCAGACCAGCCTTGAAGACCAAAGTCTTCCAGGCCCCTGATTTTCGGTTTCCCGATCCTCAAGGACCCAACAGCGCGCTGATAAATTATTAGTTGTTTTCACGTTCCAACCCGAAGGCGTACTTGCGTCCACTTTTCACAAAAAATCCAATGTCTATGTTCCACCCATGAGCTATCCAGCTAGAAACATTCGTTCTAGTACTGGTTCTCTTGTTGAGTAACCGAAGTTACTCGAGATGCTCCTTAGAAAGGAGGTGATCCAGCCGCACCTTCCGGTACGGCTACCTTGTTACGACTTAGTCCCAATTACCAGTCCCACCTTCGACGGCTCCCTCCAAAAGGTTGGGCCACCGGCTTCGGGTGTTACCGACTTTCGTGACTTGACGGGCGGTGTGTACAAGGCCCGGGAACGTATTCACCGTAGCGTTGCTGATCTACGATTACTAGCGACTCCGACTTCATGAGGTCGAGTTGCAGACCTCAATCCGAACTGAGACCGGCTTTTTGGGATTCGCTCCACCTTACGGTATTGCAGCCCTCTGTACCGGCCATTGTAGCATGCGTGAAGCCCAAGACATAAGGGGCATGATGATTTGACGTCATCCCCACCTTCCTCCGAGTTGACCCCGGCAGTATCCCATGAGTTCCCACCATTACGTGCTGGCAACATAGGACGAGGGTTGCGCTCGTTGCGGGACTTAACCCAACATCTCACGACACGAGCTGACGACAACCATGCACCACCTGTATAGAGACCTTACGGGGAGTACATTTCTGCACTTTTCCTCTATATGTCAAGCCTTGGTAAGGTTCTTCGCGTTGCATCGAATTAATCCGCATGCTCCGCCGCTTGTGCGGGCCCCCGTCAATTCCTTTGAGTTTTAGCCTTGCGGCCGTACTCCCCAGGCGGGGTGCTTAATGTGTTAACTTCGTCACGGACCACGTGGAATGTGGCCCACAGCTAGCACCCACCGTTTACGGCGTGGACTACCAGGGTATCTAATCCTGTTCGCTCCCCACGCTTTCGCTCCTCAGCGTCAGTAACGGCCCAGAGAACTGCCTTCGCCATCGGTGTTCCTCCTGATATCTGCGCATTCCACCGCTACACCAGGAATTCCGTTCTCCCCTACCGCACTCTAGTTTGCCCGTACCCACTGCAGGCCAGAAGTTGAGCTTCTGGATTTCACAGCAGACGCGACAAACCGCCTACGAGCTCTTTACGCCCAATAATTCCGGACAACGCTTGCACCCTACGTATTACCGCGGCTGCTGGCACGTAGTTAGCCGGTGCTTTTTCTGCAGGTACCGTCACTTTCGCTTCTTCCCTGCTAAAAGAGGTTTACAACCCGAAGGCCTTCGTCCCTCACGCGGCGTTGCTGCATCAGGCTTGCGCCCATTGTGCAATATTCCCCACTGCTGCCTCCCGTAGGAGTCTGGACCGTATCTCAGTTCCAGTGTGGCCGGTCACCCTCTCAGGCCGGCTACCCGTCGTCGCCTTGGTGAGCCTTTACCTCACCAACAAGCTGATAGGCCGCGAGTCCATCCTTCACCGAAATTCTTTCCAAGCCCCGAGATGCCTCGGAGCCTAATATCCGGTATTAGCTACCGTTTCCAGCAGTTATCCCAGAGTGAAGGGCAGGTTGCTCACGTGTTACTCACCCGTTCGCCACTAATCCACCGGAGCAAGCTCCAGCTTCATCGTTCGACTTGCATGTGTTAAGCACGCCGCCAGCGTTCGTCCTGAGCCAGGATCAAACTCTCCGTAAAAATTGTTTTCCCAATTGCTTGGGAAAGCTTTACGACCACTCCGAAGAGTGTTCAATTTGATTTTTGGCTTTTGAACTGTCTTACTGACAATTCGTCTTTTTCCAAAAGGAATCTCTACTGGTCCGAAGACCAGCCGAGGTTTTTGGCATAGACATTGTGCACGCTGTTGAGTTCTCAAAGATCGGATGCATCTGCGATTTCCCTTCCGGGTCCTTCACAGAGCAACTTCCCTATCCTACCAGCGAAAGCTCCTTGGTTGCAACCCCTGATTGGAGGTAATAACTTCCGAGATTTCTCTGGCGGATTTCAAATCTTAGACGCATAAAAATCTACCCGCAAGGGGCAATTTCAGTGAATCTGAGATTTGGTTGCACTTGAGACGACGGTCTAAACAGACTGTGTCAATCTTTGGACAACTGGAAAAGATTACTGCTAAAACTGACGCCTGTCAAATAACTAGGCAAAACTAAAAAACTATCGCCGCCAAGCTCTTTTTTCCGCGTCGAATAACAATCAAATTCCCAGGTAATAACTGGGTTTTATCCAATTCTTCGGAGTCAACCTTCTTATTGTTGACATACACCCCGCCCTCGGCAATCGCCCTGCGAGCAGCACCCATGGAGCTAACCAATTCGGTGGCAACCAATGCTTGTGGCAAATCCTCTACCTGGTCACCGCTTACATTGGGCAATGCTTCGGCCGCTGATTTCAAAACTGCTCCGTCTAGTTCACCAAGTTCATCACTTCCAAATAAAGCCTGAGATACATCTCGGACCTTGTTTGCGATGTCTTCTGAGTGGACAATCGAGGTGACCTGATGAGCCAAAGTTTTCTGTGCTGATCGCAAAAACGGCTTTTCCTCCAGTTCTTGCTCTAGCTTCTCGATTTCCTCTTTGGTCAAAAAGGTAAAGATCTTTAGAAGTTTGATTGCATCCGCATCCATCACATTCAGCCAGAATTGATAGAAAGCGTATGCGGATGTCCATTCCTGGTCCAACCAAACAGCATTCCCCTCGCTTTTTCCAAACTTCTGACCATCCGCGTTGGTTATCAATGGGGTAGCCATCAGGTGAACGCTTTTTTGTTCGGCGTAATGAATCAAGTCTGCTCCAGCGGTGAGATTACCCCACTGATCACTGCCACCAGTTTGCATCACGCACCCATAGCGACGGTANAGCTCTAAAAAGTCATAGCCTTGCAAGATTTGGTAGCTAAATTCCGTGTAGCTAATGCCAGTCTCGCTGTTCAGGCGGGCACTCACCGCATCTTTTGACAACATCTTGCCAACACGGAAATACTTTCCAACGTCTCTAAGGTAATCAATTGCGGACAGCTCGCTCGTCCAGTCCAGGTTGTTTACAAGCTGAGCTGGGTTGTCGCCCTCAAAATCTAAAAACCTCGATGTTTGCACTCCAAGCTTGGTTACCCAGTCGGCAACTGTCTCCTTGGTGTTTAGCTGGCGCTCAGCATTTGGCTTGGGGTCACCAATCAAACCGGTGGCGCCGCCAACTAGACATAGCGGTTTATGGCCAGCCAACTGCAGCCTGCGCATGGTGAGCAGTTGAACCAGGTTACCCAAGTGCAAACTGGGTGCAGTTGGGTCAAAACCGCAGTAAAAACTGATGCTTGATTTATTTAGAGCCTCTTCAAGTTTTTGTGCATCTGTGGATTGGGAAATCAAACCCCGCCACTGAAGCTCCTGATAAATCCCATCAAAGCTTTGGTCGTTTTTCAAACTCAGCTCTCCAAATCTTTTCTTGGGGCTAATTTCCTAAGCTCCATCAGCTGATCTAAAACTCTAGGTAGGGCAGTTCCGCCGGCTCCGTCTCGGGACTTGATTGAACCGCTAACACTCAATACTTCTCGAACTTCGGGGGTCAATTTGTCAGAGATATCTTTCAACTGGCTATCGCTGAGGTCTTGAAGTTTCAGCCCAAGCTGCTCGCAGGTTGAAACCATCTTGCCGGTGATTTCGTGGGCATTTTTAAATGCAACGCCCTGCCTAACTAGCCATTCAGCAACGTCTGTTGCCAATGAGAAACCTTCAGGAGCTAATGACTCCATNCGGTTGGTGTCAAACTCTAAAGTCCTTAGCATTCCTGTCAACGCAGGCATCACAACCAACAGAGTGTCCACCGAATCAAATACTGGCTCTTTATCCTCTTGCAGATCTCGGTTATAACTCAGCGGCAAAGACTTCAAAGTAGTCATCAAAGAGGTCAGGTTCCCAATAAGCCTTCCAGTTTTTCCTCGAGCTAATTCAGCAATATCGGGGTTTTTCTTTTGAGGCATGATTGAAGACCCAGTTGAAAATTCATCATTTAGCTTGATGTAGCCAAACTCAGCGGTGGACCAAATGATCAGCTCTTCACTCAGCCTTGAAAGATCAATCCCGATTTGGGCACAAATAAACAAAAACTCGGTTGCCACATCTCGGGAACTGGTTGCATCCATTGAGTTTTTCTCAGGCGCCGCAAGACCAAGCTTCTCGGCGACCAAATTTGGGTCTAAACCCAGCGAGGAGCCTGCCAGAGCTCCTGCACCATAGGGGGACTGCTTAGCCCTTGCTCGCCATGATTCTAATCTTTGAAGATTCCTAACCTGCGGCCAGGCGTGTGCCAACAGATGGTGTGCAAGTAGCACCGGCTGTGCATGCTGGAAATGAGTTCGGCCAGGCATCGCAACACCCATGTTTGTTTCAGCCTGAATCGTTAGGTGCTCAATGAAACTGAGTAGTTGATTTTCAATTTCTTCAGCTGCATCAAGCATGAAAAGCCTGATTTCAGTGGCAATCTGGTCATTTCTTGATCGACCCGCCCTCAGTTTCCCACCAAGGTCGCCGCCAGCTATTTCGATCAGTCCTCTTTCGAGGGCAGAGTGAACATCCTCATCACTTTGTTTTGGCTTGAATGAACCGGCAATGACTCGCTTCTCAAGCTGGTCAATGGCCTTCAATAATTCGCTCAGTTCACCCTTATTGAGATACCCCTTGGCCGCCAGCGCTTCAGCGTGTGCTCTGGAGCCCAAGAGATCATACTTCGCCAGTCTCCAATCAAAGTCGGTTGACTTGCTGAGATTAGCCATCTCTTCACTGGGACCAGAGGAGAACCTGCTCCCCCAGAGTGATTCGCTATTTTTCGATGCCATGTCTCTTCGCCGATAGTTTTGATGGCATTGACCATAGCTCAATGAACCCCTTAGCTAGGGATGAGTCAAAGCTGTCGTCACTGTCATAGGTGGCAGGTTGTAATCATAAAGACTCTGATCACTCCTTCTGCCGGTGACGCTGGCATGTCCAGCCTGCAACTTCAGTCTGATCTCTCCCGAGACATGCCTCTGAGTGTGGTCAATGAATGCATCAAGTGCTGATTTCAGCTCACTAAACCAAAGACCCTCATAAACCAGGTCGGCCCAGCGTGATTCCACGCCTCGCTTGAAACGATTGACGTCTCTTTCCATGGTCAGATTTTCCAGCTCCTCATGGGCGTTGATGAGCGCAATTGCCCCTGGAGCCTCATAGATTTCGCGGGATTTAATCCCAACCAGTCTGTCTTCAACTAGGTCAATGCGACCAACGCCGTGCTTGCCGGCCAGTTGGTTCATAATCTCAACTGCCTGCAACGGAGTTATGGATTTGCCGTCAATTTCAACAGGTATTCCTTGGTCGAATTTGATGATTACCTCATCAGCTGGCTTTACGTCAGCTGGATCCTGAGTGTATTCATAAAGGTCTTCAATGGGGCCGTTCCATGGGTCTT
>P_1C_Liq_2_UnCtyDRAFT_1000031_pt1 | contig 20072 bp, 16 predicted proteins | sample Pon1CUnioCityCA_3_FD_10238 | JGI IMG/M metagenome (IMG submission 10238) | reverse complement strand
GACAGCGGGGGCGGTGCCGGGATCCAGGCGGACCTGAAGACCTTCTCCGCCTACCAGGTCTTTGGCACCAGCGCCCTCACTGCCATCACCGCCCAGAACACCCTCGGCGTCCACGGCGTCGAGATTCTTCCCGCGCCCTTCGTCCGCCAACAGGCCGAGGTTGTCCTCGATGACCTCGGCGCGGATGCGGTCAAGACCGGTATGCTCGCCAACGCGGCCATCGTCCGCGCGGTGGCCACCCTCGCCGAGGAGGGCCGGCTTCCCCGCCTCGTCATCGACCCCGTCATGTACGCCAAGGGGGGCCATCCCCTCCTCGATGAGGATGCCCGCGCCGTCCTCCGGGACGAGCTCCTTCCCCACGCCACCGTGGTCACCCCCAACCTCCCGGAAGCCGGGGAGTGGCTCGGCCGACCCGTGCGCGACCTCGCCGACATGGAACAAGCCGCCCGCGAGTTGCTCGCGCGCGGAGCCCAGTGGGCCGTCGTGAAGGGTGGCCACCAAGCGGGGGCGGCAGAGGCTGTCGACGTGGTGGCCCATAACGGCGCGATCGACTACCTCCGTCGGCCCTGGATAGACAGCCGGAATACCCACGGGACCGGGTGCACCTTCTCAGCGGCCCTCTGTGCCGGTCTCGCTCTCGGGCGGGATCCGCTCCGGGCTCTCGAAGACGCCAAGGATTTCCTGACCCGGGCCATCGAGGCCGGCCCCGCTCTCGGCGGGGGACACCGACCCACCAACCACCTGATCCTGCCACCCCCACCGAATGGAGCTGCCGGGTCCTGAGCCCACCACCGATCCATCGTATCCCCCTCCCCCTCCTGCCATGTACACTGACACCCTCTGGAACGACATCGCTCCCATCTACGAGAAGACCCTTGAGCTGCCCTTCCTGCGCGAGCTGGCCTCCGGGAAGCTCGCCCTCGAACCCTTCCAGTTCTACCTGCAACAGGACGCGGTCTACCTCGAGGACTTTGCCCGCGCTCTCGCCATCACCGGGGCCCGCGCCGCCAGCCCCTCCAACCTGCTCCGCTTCGTCGAGTTCGCCCGGGGCGCCATCGTCACGGAACGAGCGCTCCACGAGTCCTTCTTCCAGCGCTACGGGGTCGGCCCTGCCGAGGAACGGTCCCCCACCTGCTCCCATTACACGAATTTCCTCCTCTCGGTGGCCACCACCCGCTCGGAGGCGGAGAGCATGGCGGCCCTCCTCCCCTGCTTCTGGATCTACCGGGAGGTCGGGCGGACGATCTACGAGCAGGCTGCCGACGACAATCCCTACCGGGAGTGGATTGACACCTACGCTGGGGAGGAGTTTGCCGCCTCCGTGGACGACGCCCTCGCGGCCACGGAGGACGCCGCCAACAGCGCCTCCCCGGAGGAATGGAGACAGATGCGCCGGCTCTTTGTCCTCTCCAGCCGACTCGAGTACATGTTCTGGGAAAGCGCGTACCGCCGGGAACAGTGGATGCCCTGAGCCGCCAGCGCCGACGCGTCGCCGTCAGCCGGCCTCCGCCCCGAGCGAAGCGCACCATTCCGGGAGAAGGCCGTAAAACCCGCCGTTGGAGAAGACCACGACTACCGTCCGCCGTGAATCCCGAGCCTTCCCCACCGCCGCCCGGAACCGGGCAGTGAGCCCCCCGGGCGTATCCACCGCGGCCGCATCCACCCCCGCCGCCGCCAACGACCCGAGGAGCGCGCCCCGATCGAGACGCTCCTCCGGGGGAAGCCGCTCCTCCCGGTGCAGGGGTGCGAGGGTGACCGCCTCCGCCTCCGCGAGGACCGCGGCCAGCTCCGCCTGAAAACGGCAGGTGACCAGCGTATTGCTCCGGGGCTCGACAAAGGCATGAACCGATCGACCCGGAAACCTTTCCCGCAGGGAGCGCAGGGTCTCCCGGAAGGCCGAGGGATGGTGACCGAAGTCCTCCACGAGAACCACCGATCCGGCGTCCACCCGTACTTCCTGGCGCCGACGCAGTCCGCGGTATCCGCGCAGGTCGAGAACCGTGCCCCGGGGCAGGAAATCCGGCAGGAGCGCCCGACAGCCGAGCACGGCGAGGGCGAGATTCCGGGCGTTCGCCTCTCCCCAGAGAGCCGCTTTGACCCGGAGGGCCTCCCCGCCGCCCACGGCCGACCCCGGGGAGAGCACGATTTCCTGCCCGTAAGAGAGAGGCTCCCGCTGGAGGATCCAATCGTTTCCCTCCCCGCAGCCCACCGTGACGGTCGACGCCCACGGCACCTCGAGCAGGGAGCGCAGCTCGGGATCGTCCCCGTTGGCGAGCAGGATGCCTCCCGGAGGAACCACCGCGAGACCCTGACGGAAGGCCCGCCGGACCTCCTCGAGGTCGCGGTAGAGGTCAGCGTGGTCGAACTCGAGGTGGGTCAAGGCAAGAACCGTAGGACGGTAGTGCACGAACTTGGGCCGCTTGTCGAAAAACGCGCAGTCGTACTCGTCCCCCTCCACCACGCAGGGGACAGCCTCCCCCGCGGGGAGGACGAGAGCCGGGGAACCGTCCGCGAGGGCACCTCCGACGAGGTGACCCGCGCCCTCCACGCCCAGCTGTGCGAGGAGATAAGCCGCCGCCCCCGTGGTCGTCGACTTGCCGTGCGTCCCCGCGATCACCAAATTGTCACTTGCCGCCAGCATCCAGCGGCCGAGAAAGGCGGGCAGGGAAACAAAGGCAATCCGGGGCCGGGCAAGGAGCCACTCCACCTCCGGGCACCCCCGGGAGAGGGCATTGCCCACCACGAAGAGGGCGTCCTCCCAGTCCGCGAGCACCCCGAGCTCTCCCGCCGGGTGCACCGGAATCCCCTCCCCCGCGAGGAGATCCGACATGGGCGGATAGACGCCCCGGTCGGACCCGGCGACCACCACTCCACGCCGAGCCAACCCGAGGGCGAGATTGCCCATGGCAGTGCCCCCAATGCCGAGGAGGAAGACCCGGGGTGGCAGGTTCACCCGCGTTTTTTCTCCGGCCGCGGTCCGGGGGTCAAGCGGGCGAGCCGCCGCCCCTGGCCTCCCCCCCTCAGAGCTGCAGGAACCAAGTGAGCACGAACGGAGCCACCCCGAGGATCAGGGTGAGCACGGAAAGGCCGACGAGGGCGGTCCGATCGAGACCGGTCAGGCTGCGCGGCTCGGGCAGCGCGGGCGTGGCCGAGCCGGCTCCCTCCGCGCTCCGCCAGACGCGGAACACCGCCTCGCGCACCCATCCGAAATAATAATAGATCGAGAGGACCACCCCGACCACCGAGAAGGCCAGCAAGGTGTACAGGCCCGCTTGGAACGCGGCGATGAAGAGGACCAGCTTGCCGATGAAGCCACCCAGCGGGGGGATCCCCGCCAGACTGGCCAAGCCCACGGTGAGGGCCGCCGCGAGGAGGGGCTGCCGCTTGGCGAGGTCCTCGTAGTGGTCGAGTTCCTGGTCGGCATCCTGGCCCTCGGAGAGCAGGGCCATCACCCCGAACACGCCGAAGGAGGCGAGGAGGTAGGTGAAAAGGTAAAAGACGATCGCCCCGACCGCCCAATCCACGGTCATCGCCGCGACCACTCCCATGAGGAGATAGCCGGCGTGGGCAATGCCCGACAGGCCCATGATCCGCTTCACATTCCGCTGCGGCAGGGCCGTCAGGTTCCCGTAGAGAATCGTGAGGACAGCAACGGTCGAGATCAACGGGATCGTCCAACCGGAGAGAGCCGCGAAGGGCCCGGTCACGAGCGTGAGCAGCACGATGATCCCCGCCGCCTTCGAGGAGACCGCGAGGAAGGCGGAGACCGGCGTGGGAGCACCCTGGTAGACATCCGGAATCCAGATCTGGAAGGGGACCGCGCCGACCTTGAAGGCAATCCCGGACAGGACGAGGAGACTGCCCGCCAGCACGAGGGTATTGTCGGGATGCGCGGCGATGAATTGGGCCAGCGAGGGGAAGTGCAGCGGGTCACTCACCGCCCCCGCGAGGTCCGGGCTCCCCGCCACCCCGTAGAGAAGGACAATCCCGAAGAGGAGCAGCCCGGAACTGAGGGCCCCCATGATGAGATACTTGAGGCCCGCCTCGAGGGAGTAGCCACTCGTGCGGGCATAGGCGACGAGGACATAGAATCCCACCGTGACGGTCTCCAACGCCACGAAAAGCAGGACGAACTGGTTGCTCTGCACGAGAAGCATGAGCGCCGCCGTGACGAGCAGGGTGATCGCGAAGAACTCCGTGCGGGCGAGGTTCCGCGCCCGGAGGAAACGCGTGCCGAGGTAGCTGACGAGCAGGGACCCGAAGAGGAAAAACAGCCGCATCGTCTCCGTCAGCGGAGTCTGCACGAGGAGTCCGCCGAAGAGTTCCTCCCGCCCACTGGGGAATCCCCCGAAGTAACTGAGGCCCATGAGGACGAGGAGCAGGACCTGCCCCCACAAAGCCACGCGGAAAAGGAGGAGCAGGTCTTGCCTCCGGAAGACCATCTCGAAGACGAGGAGGAGGAGACAAAGGGCCACCAGGTAGATTTCCGGGAGCAGGTTGCCCCAGAGGTTGGAGGCCGCGATCTTTTGAAAAGCTTCCAGGTTCATCGTACTGCACTCCCTTCCTGGGCGGCCGGCGCGGTGGCGGCCAGGCGGGAGGACTCGGTGGCATCGTGGGGAAGGATCGTCTCGGAGGCCTCGGCGGCCGCGGGCTGGAGGCCGGGAAGGTCGGCGTCGAGCGGACCGGTCACCACGGCGGGGAAAAAGCCCACCACGAGGAGACCGGCCAGCAGGATGCAGGCGGGCACCCGCTCACGCACTTGGAGGTCCTGCACCTGGTTTTCCTCCCAATGCTCCTTGAGGGCATCGGAGGGCTCGGCCATGAAGATCCGGGAGAAAGCCCGCAGCCCGTAGATCGCGGAGATGATGATCCCGAGGGCCGCGGGGATCAGCGCCCATGCGTAGGTCTCCCAGAGGGAAATGAAAATGGTGAATTCCCCCCAGAAGTTCGCGAAACCCGGCAGGCCCACACTGGCAAAGGTAGCGGCCGCAAAGAAGGCGGCGAGGATCGGGGCCTTCCCGATGAGGCCGCCCATCTCCTGCATATCGTAGGTCTGGGTGCGGTGGTACACCGCGGTGGAGAGCATGAAGAGCAGCGCCACGGAGAGCCCGTGCCCGAAGAGGAGGAGCACCGCGCCCCCCACCCCGACGGTGCTGAAGGCGAGCAGGCCGAGAAAGGCGTAGCCCATGTGCATGACCGAACTGTAGCCGATCATCTGCTTGAGATCCCGCTGGGCCATGGTGACAAAGCCGAGCAGGACGACATTGCCCAAAGCCAGCCAGACGAGGAGCCCCTGCCAGTTCCCGGCTCCCTCCGGAAGCAGCGGATAGGCGATCTGGATGAGCCCGTAGAGGCCAAACTTCTTGAGCACGCCGGCGTGCAGCATGGCCGTCGCCGTGGGTGCGGCCGCGTAGCCTCGCGGCGCCCAGCTGTGGAAGGGAAACAGCGAGACGAGGATGCCGAAGCCGAAGAGGAGGAGGGCGAACGCGTTGCTCGCCACCGTTTCGCCGAGGGGCTGGGCCGCCAGCGCGTCGCGCAGAGCCGGCAGGCTGAAGCTTTCCGCTCCGGACTGGACGTAGAGGAGGAGGAGACCGAGCAGGGAGAGGAGAGCCCCGAGGGTGAGATAGATCGTCATCTCGATGGCCGCCGACCGGCGCCCAAACCCACCCCAGATCCCGATCATGACAAAGGTCGGCACGAGGGCGAACTCGTGGAAGAAGTAGAAAAAGAAGATGTCGACGGAGGAGAAGGTGCCCATGAGGCCCGCCTGCATGACCAGCAGGAGGGCGATGTAGAGCCGCAGGCGGGGAGCATTCGACTGGAGGGCGTGCAACCCGGCGGCAAATCCGACGATCCCGGCGAGCAGGAAGAGGGGCAGGGAGATCCCGTTCAGGCCGAGGCGCAGCTCGATGCCGAGGGAGGAGAGCCCGGTATCGATGGCCGTGAGGAAGCGGTAGCCATCCTCCACCGGGGCCGATCCAAAGCGGAGGGCGAGGAAGAGGGCAACCGCGAGGGGCACGGCGAAGCCGAGGACCCCGAGCGCGCGCACCGCACCCTCCCCGGTCCGTTCGGGGAGAAAGAGCAGGAGGATCCCCAGTCCAAAGGGCAGGAAGATCGCGAGGTAGAGGAAGAAGGCGTCCATGGTACTCGGGGAGGGGCCTCAGGTGGCGGCAAAGATCCAAAAGAAGACGATACCGATCAGGAACCAGTAGACATAGCTGTGGACGCTGCCCACCTGCAGGCTCCGCAGGAGAGTTCCCGTGAGACCGGCCACCCCGGCGGCACCCCGCACGAGGAGACCGGCGATGAGGAAGATGTCGAGAAAGCCAAGAATGTCGGCGAAGCGCTGCTGCACCTTGGCCACATACCAGTCATAGAGGTCGTCGAACCAGCCATGGCGCTCGACCGCCTGGAAGACCGCGGGGTGGTTGACCTCGAGGCGGTCCGCCGAGGGGCCCCGGCCGTAGTAGAAGAAGGTGAACGCGAACCCGGCCAGGACGCAGGCAAGGTTCAACCACTCCACCCAACCGGCACCGGAGGCCTCGTAGACCGCGTGGGCGGCCTTCCAGCCATCNTTGCCGAAGCCCTGCACCATGAANTCGACGGCATGGGTGGGCAGGAGGGAGGTCATCGCCCCACCCAGCCAGCTGCCGTCGAGCCCCGGCTGCACGAACCAGCCGGCCCCGAGGGAAAGCACCCAGCCGAGCACGATGAGGGGGAGGGTCATCCAGACACTGCTCTCCCGGGCCTTTGCCGCCTTCTCGCTGTTCGGCTTGCCGAGGAAAACGACGAAGAACATCCGGCCCATGTAGAGGGCCGTGAAGAGGGCCCCGAGGACGGTGAGGATGTAGGCACCGAGGTATTCGCCGCCGGAACCGTTCGCGAAGAGACCCCACGCCGAAGCGATGATGGTATCCTTGCTGTAGTACCCCGCGGTGAAGGGGACGGCCGAGATGGAGAGGCTGGCAATGAGGAAGGCGATGCCAGTGATCGGCATCCGCCGGAGGAGGCCCCCCATCTTGAACATGTTCTGCTCGTGGTGGCAGGCGTGGATCACGGAGCCGGAGCAGAGAAAGAGGGTCGCCTTGAAGCAGGCGTGCATCGCCATGTGCATGATGGCGAGCCCCGGAAAGCCGAGCCCGATGGCCGTCGCCATGTAGCCGAGGTGGGCGAGCGTGGAGTAGGCNAGGCTCTTCTTGATGTCATCCTGCCCCAGCGCNCAGATTCCCGCGAAGGTCGTCATGATCGCCCCCGACCAGAGGATCCAGTCGAGGGTGAAGGGGGAGAGGATCCCGAAGATTCGGACCATGAAGTAAATCCCCGCCGCCACCATGGTCGCCGCGTGGATGAGCGCGGACACGGGGGTCGGNCCCGCCATGGCGTCGGTCAGCCAAACCTGCAGGGGCAACTGGGCACTCTTTCCCACGAAACCGCACATGAGAAGGAGCCCGATCCCGGTGACCACGTCCTTCTCCCCACTCGCCACGAGCGCGGACATCTCGGAGATATTGGCCGTCCCAAAGTAATGGTAGGCCCAGACAATCCCGATGAGGAAGCCGAAGTCCCCGACCCGGTTGACCACGAACGCCTTCTTCGACGCTGCGGAGGCGAAGTCCTTGTCCCAGTAGTGGGCGATCAGCATGTAGGAGCTGAAGCCGACCAGCTCCCAGAAGATGAAGAGCATGAAGAGGTTGTCCGCGAGGACGATCCCCAGCATGGAGAACATGAAGATGGACAGACCGGCGAAGAATCGGCCCTGGGCCGGGTCGTCATCCATGTAGCCGATGCTGAACAGGTGGATGAAGAAGCCGATGAAACCGACCACCGCGAGCATCGTGGCGGCCTCCGCGTTGAAGAGGAAGCCCATCTCGATCCGGAAGTCCCCGAGGACCAGCCAGGGGATCGAGGCGGTCAGGGACCCGCTCCCCGACCACGCGAAGATGAGCACGAACGCCAGCACCATGATGATGCCGGCGGCGACCACCGATACCCATTCCGCTGCCTTGCCGGAACGGCGGAAGAAAAGGGTGATGACCGCGGCGGAGGCCAGCGGGACGAGCAGGAGGACGGTGGCGAGGGTGCTGAGGCCTTCCATGGGATCAGTGACGCAGACTGTTGAGCTGTTCCACCATGACCGTCTGCCGTTTCCGGAACAGCGCCACGATGATGGCCAGGCCCACGGCGATCTCCGCGGCCGCCACGGTAATGATGAAGAAGACGAAGAGGTTCCCGTCCATGATCCCGTTGAAGCGGGAGAAGGCCACCAGGGCGAGAATGGCGGCGTTCAGCATCAGCTCCAGCGACATGAAGATCACGAGGGTGTTCCGGCGGAGAAGCACTCCGAAAAACCCGATCGCGAAGAGCAAACCGGAAACGAGCAGGAAGGCGTTCAGGGAGAGCATGGGGAAGGAGTCAGGAGTCGGCGCCGGCGGATTCGGCGCCCTCTTCAGCCGCCCGTTTCTTGCTCAGGACGATCACCCCGATCATCGCGATGAGCAGGAGGATCCCGGTGAGCTGGAAGGGGAGCATGTACTTGGTGAAGAGTCCGTACCCGTACGCCTTGACCTTCTGGGCGAGGCCGAGGGGCTCGTCGGCGGCCGGGTAGTCCGGCACGGCCGGGAGCGCGCTGAGGAGCTGGCCGGACAGGCCGTCCCCGGCGAGCACGGCGATCAACCCGAGCACGAGGAGGAGCAAGCTCACCCCGGCGGCCGCCGCGGTCACGGTGTTCGGTCGCAGCTTCTCCACCTCACGCACATCGAGGAGCATGATGATGAAGAGGAAGAGCACCATGATCGCCCCCGCGTAGACGAGGATCTGCAGGACGGCCAGGAAGAAGGCCTCCAACAGCACGAAGAGGCAGGCCATCCCGATGAAGGAGAGAATGAGAAAGACCGCACCCGCCACCGGATTCGGGGTCACCACCATGAGGAAGGCGGGAACCACCGTGAGAAGAGCGAAGAGAATGAAGAAGATGTCCACCGGATCCCAACCTGCAGTTTCCCTCCTGAGAGAGAAGGCAAAAATTGGCGCCCGCGGGAAGGAGCCCGCTCAGGAGTGGGCGTAGCCGCGCGCTTTCGCCGCGTCCTCCGCGGCCCGCTTCTTGTCCCACTTATAGTGGTGGTCCGGAAGGGTTCCCCCCAGCTCGTAGAGCTTTTCCTTGTTGTTGACCATCTTCCCGGGAATAGCCGGTCATCGAGTAGACGTCCTGCAGGAAGATGGCCTCTTCCGGGCAGACCTCCTCGCAAAGGCCACAATAAATGCACCGGAGCATGTCAATCTCGAACTCTTTCGGTGCCTTTTCCACGTGGGCGGTCTCCGCCTCCGGGTCGATCTCGCCGGGAGTGATCCGGATCGCCTTGGGCGGGCAGACGAACTCGCAGAGCTGGCAGGAGACACACTTTTCCCGGCCGTGCGGATCGTGCACGAGGGTCGGTACCCCGCGGTAGCCCTCCGGGAGGGTCGGGCGAACCTCCGGATACTGGAGGGTCACCTTCTTCCGAAACATATGGGAGACGGTCGTCTTGAGGCCCGACACGATCTGGGGGAGGTTGGACCGCTCCGCCAGGCTGAGGGGCTTTCGCTCGAGTACCTTGGTTTCTGCCATGGGTCGTGGGGGGGACGGTGGTGGGAGGGGAGTGGAGAGAAGGTGCTACCAGAGGTCGTGAATCGCGACCGCGGCAGCATTCACGATGAGGTTGGCGATGGCGAGAGGCAAGAGAACCGTCCAACCGAGTTTCATCACCTGGTCGAAGCGGTAGCGCGGCAGGGTCCAGCGGATCAGCACAAAGAAGGTGATCATGCCCACGACCTTGACGAGGAACCAGAGCACGGAGAGGACCGAACCGATCCAGCCCGCCGGCCAAGGATTCGCGAGGAAGGGCAGGAAGTTCCAGCCACCGAGGAAGAGGAGGACGAAGAGGGCCGAGCCCACGGCCATGGCCCCGTACTCTCCGACGAAGAAGAGGCCGAACTTGAAGGAGCTATACTCCGTATGGAATCCGCCCACGAGATCGGTCTCGGACTCCGCCATGTCGAAGGGAAGCCGATTGGTCTCCGCGAAGATCCCGACAAGGAAGAGGAAGGCGCTCAGCGGGCAGGTAACGAGGAACCACATCGTGTTCTGGGCCTCCACCACGCTACTCAGGCTCAGCCCGGCGTCGGATCCTGGGGCGTTCATCCAGAGAAAAACCGGGAAAATGGAGAGCCCGAGCGACAGCTCGTAGGAAATCATCTGGGCCGAGCTGCGGATTCCCCCAAGGAAGGAATATTTACTGTTCGAGCCCCACCCTGCGAGCACGACCCCGTACACCGAGAGGGAACCGATCGCGAGGACGAAGATCACCCCGAGATCCATCGGGGCCAGCACCAGCGGAATCATCTCTCCGGTCAGCGGGCTGGTGTACTGACCGAAAGGGATCACCGCGATGACCGCGAGGGACGGGACGAAGGCGATGAGGGGGGCCGCCCAGAAGAAGGGGCGGTTCACATAGGGCGGGGTGAAGTCCTCCTTGAAGAGGAACTTGAGCCCGTCCGCCGGGAGCTGGATGATCCCGAGCCGGGTAAGAAGCGGCCCGATCACGGGAATCGGCCGGATGAAGGGGGTCGTCGTTCGGTTCGGGCCGATCCGGCCGTGCTGGTAGGCGGAAACCTTCCGCTCGATGAGAACCGAGTAGCCGGCAATCGTGAGGACCACGACCAGCATGATGGCCGCGTAGAGAATCTTCAGGAGGAGCGGGACAAGTTCCATGGCTTCAGCGGGTGACCTCGGTCAGGAGGCCGTCGTCGCGGCGGGAAGGGAGGCAAGGAAGGAGTCGGCCTCGTACTTGAGGGATTGGCGCTCCGGGAAGGGATGCCGCGCGTGCTCTCCAGGGTCGAGGGCCACCCCCTCCGATGGGAGGGTGCGGAAGCGCAGGCCGGCAAAAGGTCCCGGCTCGGCGGACAGCTCCTTCCAGGCATGGTCGGGCTGCACGGAGGCCACCGGGCCATCCTCGAGGAGGGAGTTCAGCGAAGCCAGTTGCTGCAGGTCGGTGAGGAGGCCGGCCGGACCCGGCACCACCGCCCGGAACTTCTGCAGCCGGAATTGCTGGTTGATGAAGGTGCCGGAGCGCTCGAACACGGTGAGGGAGGGCAGGGCGATGAAAGCGTGCTCGTCGGCCGGCGAGGCGTGGGTCGCCATCCGGACCCAGGCAACCTTGCGGACCTGCTCTACGGTGAGTCCGCAGGCGAGCGGGTCCTCGTGGATGCAGAGGACGGTGTCGATCTCCCCGCGGTCGATCGCCGCGCCCAGCTCTCGGAGGTCCGGCTTGGGCAGTTCGTCAAGGAGGCCGGTGAGGAGGGCACCCCGCGTGTTCGGGGTGCGGTCCGCGCTCAGCAGGAGACCATCCTCCTCGCCCCAATGGCGGACCGCATAGCGCTGGGCCCCGGTCCGATCGGCGATCCGCCGGAGGAAATACTGCTCCTCCACTGAGGAGTGGGTCGAGGCGACCACCGCCACCCGCTCGGAGGGCCGGAGGAGGCGCTCGGTCTCGCGAAGCGCCTGTACGGGGGTGGCCTCGATCCCCCGGACGAAGGGGGTCGTCAAACGGTCCTCGGCCTCCACCTGCTTGTAGAGGTCGCGGCCGCTGTCCGTCATCCAGGTATCGTTCACCGCGTCGTTCTGCCGCGGGGTGATCCGGTAGATCTTGCCCTCCCGCGCCCAGACCTGGGTGTTCGCGCCCACGCTGCTCTCCGTACAGATGCTGTCGACGGGCTTGAGGAACCACACCCGCATCTGGAACCGGAAATCCCGGCTGGTGAGCGCGCCCACCGGGCAAATGTCGACCGTGTTCAGGGAGTAATTACTGTCCAACTCCCGCCCCGGGTAGCAGGTGAGCGTGCTGTAGCTGCCGTGGTCGATGAACCCGAGCACGTCGTCCCCGGGGATCTCCTGCATGAAGCGGACGCAGCGCGAGCAGAGGATGCAGCGCTCGTCGTCGAGGATCACCCGGGGGCCGAGCACAGTGCGCTTGGGCTTGGGGTTCTTTTCCTCGATAAAGCGGGAATAACCCCGCCCGTACTCCGTGGCGTACTCCTGCAGCTTGCACTCGCCGGCCTGGTCGCAGATCGGGCAGTCGAGCGGATGGTTGACGAGGAGGAATTCCATGACCCCGTGCCGGCAGTCCCGGACGAGGTCGGAATCCGTGCGCATGCGGATGCCCTCCGCCACCGGTTGGTTGCAGGCGATCCCGGGCTTCCCACCCCACCCGATCTTCGGGCTGCCGTCCTCCTCCAGGATCGGCTCCCCGGTCGCCCGGTCCTTCATGGGCCAGCCGAGCTCGACGAGGCACATCCGGCAATTGCCGACCACGGAGAGCTTCTGGTGGTAGCAGTAGTGCGGGATCTCCTTCCCCACGTGCTCCGCGGCTTCGATCATGGTGATTCCCTTGGGAACCACCACGGGTTCGTCGTCGATGTAAACAGTGACGGTGTCGCTTCCGTTGGTCTCGGCCATGGTCTCCTCTCAGTCCTCGGGTCGGCCGGGGTTCAGGCGACCGCTGCCGTGGTTTCCTGCTCACGGGCCGCCCGTTCCCGGGCCTGGCGGCGGGCGTAATCGATGAACTCGTCCCGGAAGCGCAGGATGAAGCCCTGCACGGGCCAGGCCACCGCCTCCCCGTGCGCGCAAATGGTCCGCCCTTCCACCTGGTCGGCGATCGACTTGAGCAAGTCGGCGTCCTCCTCGCGGGCCTCCCCCGCAATCATGCGGTGGGTGATCTTTTTCAGCCAAAGGGAGCCTTCCCGGCAGGGAGTGCACTGGCCGCAACTCTCGTGGGCGTAGAAGGCGTTCAGGTTGGCCAGGGCCATCACGACGTCTGTGGTGTCGTCCATCACCATGACGGCGGCGGAACCGCTGGACGAGCCAAAGTAATTGCAGCCGTCGCAGTCGAGGGGGATGTCCTCCACGCCCCAGTCGACCTCCGTACCGTCCTGCAGCTTGCCCCGGTAGCGCTGGTCGTACTTGATCACCTTGGTGGAGGAGCCTCCCGGGATGAAGCCGAGGAGCGAGCGTCCCTCCCGGAGACCGCCCCCCATATCGTAGATGAGATCCCCGAAGGTGTAGGCCCCACCTTCCACCTCGAAGTAGCCGGGGTTGTTGACGTGGCCGGAGAGCGACCAGATCCGGGTCCCCGTGCAGTTCGGCACCCCAATCTTGGCATATTCCTTCCCGCCCAGCTCCACCGCGTGCTTCACTTGGCAGAGGGTCTCCACGTTGTTGACGATGGTCGGGCACATGTAGAGACCCTTCGCCGCGGGGAAGAAGGGGGGCTTGAGGCGGGGGTAGGGCCGCTTGCCCTCGAGGGATTCAATCAGCCCGGTCTCCTCGCCGCAAATGTACGACCCCGCCCCACGGTGTACGATCAGGTCGCAGCTGTACCCGGAGCCGAGGATGTTCTCGCCCACGAGGTTGTTCGCCCGCGCCTTCTCGATGGCCTCCTCGAGGATCCGGGCGCCCCCGAACATTTCCCCGCGGATGTAAATGAAGGCGAGCTTCGTCCCGGTGGCGTAGGCCGAGATCATCATTCCCTCAATCAACTGGTGAGGGTCCTTGTGGATGAGCTGGCGGTCCTTGAAAGTGCCGGGCTCGGACTCATCGGCGTTGCAGATCAGGTAGACGGGCTTGTCACTGTTCGGGTCGAGGAAGCCCCACTTCCGGCCCGCCGGAAAGAGAGCCCCTCCCCGGCCGCGGATGTTGGCGTCGAGCACCTCCTTTTTGATCTCCGCGGGCTCGCGCCGGATCGCCGCCTCGAGGGTCTTGTACCCTCCCCGTGCTGTATAGTCCTCGTAGGAGCCGGTGTACCCGGGCTCGTCGGCATGGCTCAGCAAAAGTCGTCGTTCTTTCGGATGGGGCATCGTTTTTCCTTTCAGCTTCCCGATTTCGTTTCCGACCGGATCATCTGGATGAGTTCCTCCGTCCGATCCTCGTCGACGTTGTGGTACAGTTCCTCGTCGATCTGCACTACGGGTGCCGTATGGCAGCTGGCGATGCACTCGACGTACTCCACGGTAACCGCGCCGTCCGGCGAGACTTCGTCGAGCTCGCAATCAAAGGCTTCCCGGAAGCGGTCACAGACCCGGTAGGCCCCGTTCAGGGCACAGGAGAGGGTGCGACAGACCTTCACGTGCCGCTTGCCGGTTGGTTCCCGCAGCAGCATCGGATAGAAGGTGACGAGCTCGTAGATGTTGATGGGCTCCAGCTCGAGCCGGGCGGACACCCACTCAATCGCTTCGTTGGAGAGATAGCCCTTCTCGCCTTGAACGATGTAGAGTACGGGCAGGGCCGCGCTGCGAATTTCCGGGTAGCGGGGCACGACCCGATCGATCTCCGCCCGGGCTTCCTCGCTCAGTTCAAAGGTGTCCGTCGCATTCGTTTCCATGACTGTCCTTCCGCAATGCCCCCGCCTTCAGCGGTCGCATTCACCCAACACGAAATCGAGGCTCCCGAGAATCACGGTGATGTCGGTGAGCATGTGCCCAGGCACGATTTTCGGGAGCACGCTCAGGCTGGAGAAGCTGGGGCCGCGGATCTTCAGCCGGTAGGGCACTCCCCCACCCTTCGACACCACGAAGAAGCCGAGCGCCCCTTTCGGATTTTCCGCCTCGAAGTAGACTTCGCCAGCGGGCATGCGCGGCCCCTCCGTCACGAGCATGAAATTCTGGATGAGCTCCTCCATGCTGGTCACGATCTTGTCCTTGCGGGGCGCGAAGATCTCCTTCGCGTCCTCCGCGTACCAAGGGCCGTCTGGAAAATCGGCAATCACCTGCCGGAGAATCCGTACGCTCTGCCGGAGCTCCTCCACCCGCACGAGATAGCGGTCGTAGCAATCACCGCGGGTACCAATCGGCACGTCGAAATCCACCCGGTCGTAGCCGAGGTAGGGGCGATCCTTCCGCAGGTCGAAGTCCACCCCACAGGCCCGCAGGTTGGCCCCGGTCAGCCCGTAGGCGAGGGCGTCCTCCTTCGTGATCACCCCGACCCCCTCGGTGCGATCGAGGAAGATGCGGTTGCGGGTGAGCAGGCGCTGGGTCTCCTCGAGGATTGGCAGGAACTGGTCGAGAAAGGCGGAAACACGATCGAGCCAGCCCTCGGGAATGTCCCGGGCGACCCCCCCAATCCGGGTGTAGGAGGTCGTGAAGCGGGCGCCGGTCAACTCCTCGAAAAGAGTGTAGAGCTTTTCCCGCTCGGTGAAGGTGTACATGAAGGCGGTCCAGGCGCCCGCGTCCATCCCGTAGACGCCCATGCCGAGAAGGTGGGAGGAGATACGGGCCAGTTCGGAAATGATCAGGCGAATCGCCTCGCAACGCGGGGGAACCTCGAGGCCGGCGAGCTGCTCCACCGCCATCGCGTAGGTCACGTTGTTGGCCAGGGGGGAGAGGTAGTCGAGGCGGTCCGTGTAGGGAACGAACTGGTTGTAGGTCATGTTCTCCGCGATCTTCTCGTCCCCGCGATGCAGGTAACCGATCACGGGCTCGCACTTGGTCACCGTGTCCCCGTCCAGCTGCATGAGGAGTCGGAGAACGCCGTGCGTCGTCGGGTGTGAGGGACCGACATTCAGGCCCATCTCCTCTCCAGCGCCGTCATTGGCCTCCGCCCGCCGCTCGGCCAGCTCCCCCGCGCGGGCCCCCATGTCCCCTACCGAAATTTCCTTGGTCTCCGCCATGTCAGTCCTCGATCCGTGGTTTGTCGCCCGACCGGTCCTCGAGGGTCTCCGGCTGCTCGGGGCCCTCCAGTGCGTCAAAATCCTCGGGGCGGTGGTGGTGCTCGGTCCAACTTTCGTCCCGGCCGCGCGGCTCCGAAGCGCTCATCGGCTGGCCCGATTGGGCAACAAAGGGTCCCCCCATCATCGGGGCCGGCAGCACCTTCGCCTCGGTCGCCTCCCCCACCTCGGAATCGGGCAATTCGGTCTCGATTCCGGCCAAGGGAAACTCCTTGCGCAGGGGGAAATAGGGGTAACCCTCCCACATGAGGATCCGCCGCAGGTCGGGATGGTCCGTGAACCGGATCCCGAACATGTCGTAGGTCTCCCGCTCGTGCCACTCGGCCGCCGCGAACAGCGACACCACCGACGGCACCTCGGGCTCGTCGTCGTCCAGGCAGTCCACGGAGACCCGGGCATACTGGGCGGTCTTCGGGTTGAGCAGGTGGTAGAAGACGGTGAAACGGGGCGATTCCTCATCCCAGTCGACCGCGGTCACGTCCATCAACATGAGATAGCCGTATTCATCCCGCAGGGTTTTCAGGAGCGGCCGGATGAATTCCGCGCGGCACCGGGTGGCGGGATGATCCGTGGTCGGCCGGGGCTCAAGACCCTCAAAACGCGGCCCGAGTGAATCCAGCAGCTCGCCGGTCCCCGTCGCGGGACCGGAATCAACTCCTTCTCCAGCGCTCATGCCCGCAGCTTCATCTGTTCCTCGCGACCTCCCAAGAGTTCCCGCGAGGAGTGCTCGGTGCGGATCTTCTCCTGCAGGCGCATCATCCCGTCGAGGAGCGCTTCCGGGCGCGGCGGGCAGCCGCTGATGTAGACATCGACAGGTACAACGTGGTCCACGCCCTGCATGGTTGCGTAGGATCGGTACATGCCGCCGGTCGATGCGCACGCACCCATCGCGACCACCCACTTCGGCTCCGCCATTTGGTCATAAATGCGACGAACAGCCGGCGCCATCTTGTAGGTCACTGTCCCCGCCACGATCATGCAATCCGACTGCCGAGGAGAGAACCGCATCACCTCCATGCCGAAGCGCGCGATGTCGAAGCGCGAGGCCGAGGCTCCCATCAACTCGATGGCGCAACAGGCGAGGCCCATGGGCATCGGCCAGACCGAATGACTGCGCACCCAGTTGATGACGGCATCCGCTTTGGTGACGACGACATCACCCTCGACCTTGGAATTGTACCCCAATTCGGTCCCGTTTTGCTTCATAACTGTCCGGATTTTGAAAGGTGGAGGTGGTGAGTCCAAGGGGACCAGCGGCCCGCTTTGCTCGAGCGAAACCTTGGAACCATCCCGAAAGGACGCAAGCAAAAGGTCGTTTTTTTGGTCTCCCGCACCCCTCCCTTNCGGCCGGAGGGTGGCCGCGTTGCAATCGGACCGCACCTCCCTATTCTTCCCNGTCTTGATGCCCGGTATTCCCTCATCGCCCTCGCCATGGCCGGTCCCGTCCGGCCCGCTCCACCCGCCGACCGGCCGTCCATGAGACCGGGCCCCTCTGCCATCCAGCTTCGCGGCGTCCGTCAGAACAACCTGCGCGATCTCGACCTTGAGATCCCTGTAGGGCGATGGACCGTGATCACCGGCCTGAGCGGTACCGGGAAGTCCTCCCTCGCCTTCGAGACCCTCCACGCCGAGGGCCAGCGCCGCTACGTGGAGACCTTCAGCGCCTACACGCGCCAGTTCCTCGAGATGATGGGACGGCCCGAGGTCGACACCGTCGACGGCATCCGCCCCTCCATCGCCATCGAGCAGAAGAACTCGGTGAAGACCTCCCGCTCGACCGTCGGGACGATGACCGAACTCTGCGACTTCTTCAAAGCGTGGTTCCCCACCGCTGCCCGCTTGGTGGATCCGGCCGACGGGCGGGAAATCCGTCGGGATTCCCCGGAGACCGTCTGGCAGGCCGCCCGCGGGGAAGCGGGGAAGGAAGCGGTGCTCGTTGCCTTTCCGGTCCGGTGCCCCGACAACCACGAACCCCGCGAGGTCATCGCGCCGCTCCTCCGGCAGGGCTACCTCCGCGCCGTTCGCGGGGAAACCGTCCTCCGCCTCGAGGACGGTGGGGCCGACGACCTTGCCCCGGGGGAGACGCTCTGGGTGCTCCAGGACCGCGTCCGCCCCCGCCCGGACCAGCGCAACCGCTTCCTCGAGGCCTGCACCGCCGCCTTCCGCCAGGGGAAGGGTACGCTCCGCCTCTTCCGTGGGGACGGCGGCTCCCTCCGCTCCTTCTCGGAAACCCTTGCCAGCCCGGTCACCGGCCGCCGTTTCCGCGACCCGGTCCCCTCCCTCTTCTCCTACAACTCCCCGCTCGGGGCCTGCCCGGCCTGCCGCGGTTTCGGGCGGCAGATCCGGATCGACCCGGAACTGGTCGTCCCCGACCCCTCCCTCTCCCTCGCCGAGGGGGCCGTGCGTCCCTTCCAGGGCAAGGTCTACTCCAACTGCCTCGAGGACCTCCACCAGCACGCCCCCCGCCTCCGCATCCGTATGGGCGTGCCCTGGTGCGAACTCTCCGAGCGGGAACAGCGCCTCGTCTGGGAGGGAGAGGCGGACTACGATACCGAGGACGACGACGCCTGGCGCTTCCAATGGTACGGGATCGACCGCTTCTTCGGGTGGCTCGAGCGCAACGTCTACAAGATGCACGTGCGCGTGTTCCTCTCCAAGTACCGCTCCTACGACACCTGCGCGGAGTGCGGCGGTGCCCGCTTCGGCGGGGAAACCCTCTGCTGGCGCTGGCACGGCCACACCCTCGCCGACCTCTACGAAATGGAGATCCACGAGCTGGCCCGCCTCCTCGCGCGGGAGTCGCCGCCATCCCCCAACGGGGGCCTCGACCCGGCACCCCCCGCAACCAACGGCAACGGATCCTCCAGCCATCCGGGGGCCGAAGTCCTCGCGGAGATCCAGCGTCGCCTCCGCTTTCTCGAGCAGGTCGGCCTCGGCTACCTCACCCTGAACCGGGCCACCCGCACCCTCTCCGGGGGAGAGACCGAGCGGGTCAGCCTGACCACCTGCCTCGGCACTTCCATGGTGGAGACGCTCTTCGTGCTGGACGAGCCCTCCGTCGGCCTGCACCCGCGGGACATCGACCAACTCATCGAGGTTCTCCGCGCGCTCACCGACCAGGGGAACACCGTGGTGGTCGTCGAGCACGACGACCGCCTCATCCGGGCCGCTGACCATGTCCTCGAGCTGGGCCCTGAGCCGGGGCGCCGCGGCGGCCGCCTCCTCTTCCGCGGCACCCCCGCCCAGCTCGCCCGCGCCACCGGTACCGCCACGGGTCCCTTCCTCGCCGGCACGGCAACCGGCGCCGGGCCCGGGGAGGATCTTCCCGCGCGGGCCGCCGAGGATCCGCTGCCCTTCCGCGCCAACCGCCGGGCCGCCCTCCGCGGCTCCCTCCGCATCCGCGGGGCCACCCGCAACAACCTTCGCGACCTCGCCATCGACCTTCCCCTCCAGCAGTTGGTCGCGATCAGCGGGGTCTCCGGATCGGGCAAGTCGACCCTTCTCCACAACGTGCTCTTCTCCGCCGTCCGGCGGCACTTCGGGCAGCCCGCCGAGGATCCCGCCACCGTCGACTCGATCGAGGCCGACCTTCCCTTCACCGGGCCGGTCCTCGTCGACCAGTCCGGGCTCAGCAAGACCCCCCGCTCGAACCCCGCCGTCTTCACGGGCGCCTGGGACGACTTCCGCAAGGCCCTCGCCGCCACCGAGGAGGCCCGGGCCGCCGGGATGGACGCCTCCCATTTCTCCTTCAATTCGGGCGACGGCCGCTGTCCCCACTGCGAGGGACTGGGCTACGAGCAGGTCGAGATGCAGTTCCTCTCCGACCTCTTCCTCCCCTGCCCGGCCTGCGAGGGCCGGCGCTTCCGGCCGGAGGTCCTCGCGGTCGAGCTGCAGGGACACCCGGTCGACGCCCTCCTCCGCATGGAGGTGGGGGAGGCCCTCCGCACCTTCGGGAGCATCCCGGGCGTGGCCCCCAAGCTCCGCCCGGTCGACGCCGTCGGGCTGGGCTACCTCCCCCTCGGCCAACCCCTCAACCAGCTCTCGGGGGGCGAGGCCCAGCGCCTGAAACTGGTCCGCCACCTCGGGCGCCTCCGTCCGCGGGACCACGGGAGCCTGCTTCTCCTCGACGAGCCGACGACCGGACTCCACCGCGCCGACGTGGCCCGCCTCCTCGCGGTCCTCCGCCAGTTGGTCGCCCTCGGCCACAGCGTCGTCGTGGTCGAGCACCACCCGGATCTCCTCGAAGCCGCCGAATGGCTGCTCGAGCTGGGCCCGGGAGCCGGGGCCGCCGGCGGCCGGCTGATCGCCGCCGGGACCCCC